>Ga0315905_10008493_pt1 | contig 10393 bp, 6 predicted proteins | sample LakEriMetagenome_5_FD_203522 | JGI IMG/M metagenome (GOLD analysis project Ga0315905, IMG submission 203522) | Freshwater fungal communities from buoy surface, Lake Erie, Ohio, United States - Buoy 4 MA121 | ecosystem: Environmental > Aquatic > Freshwater > Lake | place: USA: Lake Erie, Ohio... | reverse complement strand
GCGGGAACCGCCGCGAGCTTTACGGTGGGGGCGAGCGGAACCGCGCCGTTGACCTACGTCTGGCGGAAGGACGGAACGGCGATCACCGGGGCGACGTCTGAGACCTACACGATCAGTGCCGTCGCCGCGGGCGACGCGGGCAGATACACGGTGGTGGTGACCAATAGCGCCGGCTCGGCCACGAGCAACGCGGCGACGCTTACGGTGATCGCGGCGCCCACCGCACCGACGGTGACGACCCCAACCACAACAAACATCGCGACCACCACAGCGACTCTTGGAGGTGACGTTACCTCAGATGGTGGTGCGAAGATCGACGCTCGTGGGGTGGTCTATGCACTGACTTCGGATAATGCAGCGCCACGTCTCGGTGGCATAGGCGTGACCAACGTCTCGGGTACGGGTACGACGGGAGCCTTCACCGTGAATGTGACCGGTCTCACGCCCAACGTGTCGTACAGCTACACCGCGTATGCGACCAACAATAGTGGCACATCCTACAGCACGATCGGAACCTTTAAAACACTGGATAGTGCCGGAGCCGATTTTACCTACGTAGATACAGGTGGTGGATTAGTTATCACCGGATATCGAGGTACTAGTGACGCGGTATTTATTCCGAGTAGTATTGGAGGTGTATCCGTCACCGGCATTGCCGCACGCGCTTTTCTAGCTAATGGCATGACGAGCGTTACGATCCCGAATAGTGTCACTTCAATTGGCAACGATGCGTTCTTCAACTGCGGGAGACTAGTGAGTGTGACTTTACCGAATCAGTTAACCAGTATCGAAGATCACGTGTTCATGCAGTGTTCTAGTCTGCAGAGTATTATAATCCCGGATAGCGTCACTTCGATTGGCGTAGGGTCGTTCGCGTACTGCAAACGCCTAAAGAATGTGACCTTATCGAAAACATTAAAGAGTATTGGAAACTTCGCTTTTCTTGTTTGTGAGAGTTTGTCGATTGTTACGATCCCGGCTAGTGTTACAGATATTGGCTTATCGGCATTCTCAGGCTGTAGGGGTCTGACGCGCGTAAACTTCCTAGGTGACGCGCCCATCGCTGGGGAGACATGCTTCAACGATGTGACCGCAATGGGTTGTTATCAAAGTGGAACCAAGGGTTGGACGCCTACCTATTATGGTCTTAAGATGTTCGGTGTAGCGGGTGACTACATCTTTACGGATAATGGCACTGCGGTCGTAATCACTGGTTACGAGGGCGCGGGTGGCGCGGTTACGATTCCAAGTACGGTCGGCGGCAAGCCAGTCACCAGTATTGGCAATGGGGCCTTTTATGGTCTCACGGCCCTCACGAGCGTGACGATCCCATCGAGCGTCACCCGTATCGGCGACACCGCTTTCCAGGGTTGTATCGGCCTCACGAATGTCACGCTCCCGAGCAAACTGACCGAGCTGGGAGAGGGCGTCTTCGCGGGCTGCGAGAAGTTATCCGCTATCACGATTCCCAGTGGCCTTACTGCCCTGCGCACCAGTGTCTTTTTGGGCTGCACGGCCCTGACGACGGTGACTATCCCGAGTACGATCACGACGATTGAGGACGGGGTATTTTTCGGCTGCACGGGGCTGAAGAGTATTTATTTTCTGGGTAATGCGCCCACGGCGATGGCCCTGAGCTTTAAATTCGTCACGGCGCCGGGTATTCGCCTCAGCGAGACCACAGGTTGGACGAATACGTTTTACGGCTTAAACATCTATATCGGGTTGAATGGGCTGACCATTAAATCGGGGCCTGCGGGTGCCACGATCAACCAAGGGCAAAACGCCACGTTTAGCGTCGTGGCCGAAGGTACGGGCCCCTTCACCTATCAGTGGAGAAAAGACGGCGCGGTGCTCACTGGCGCCACGGCGGCTACCCTGCGGTTGGTCAACGTGACCGAAGCCCAAGCGGGCAATTACAGCGTCACCGTCTCCAATACCCAAGGCACGACCACCTCGAGTCCCGCAGCCCTCGCGGTGAACACTCCGCTCACCCTCGCCAGCAATCCCACTTCGCGCACGGCCGCGATCGGCGACACGCTCGCTCCGGCCTTCAGTGTGACGGCGACCGCCGCTGCGGGCGTGACGCTCACTTACCAATGGCGCAAAGACGGCGTGAATATCTTGGGTGCCAACAGCGCCACGCTCGGGCTCACGGCGATCAAGGCGACGGATTTCGGCGCGTACTCGGTGACGATCACCTCGCCCACGGGTACGCTCACGAGTACCTCCGCAGTTTTGACCCGCGCCTCGGATCCGGTGGTGGCTCCCGTCATCACGCGTGATCCTTCGAGCGTGACGATCAACCCGGGCAGTTCACTCATCTTGTCGGTGGCGGCGACCGGATCGCCGGCCCCTACCTACCAGTGGCAATTTAACGGGGCCAACATCCCTGGAGCCAATGCTGCGACGCTCGTGCTGACCGATGTGATCGCCGACCAAGCGGGCACCTACAACGTGGTCGCGACCAATTCCGGTGGGACCGCGACCAGTAAATCGGCGACGGTCGCTACGAGTAGCGGCTTCGGCCGCCAGCTTAGTCTTTCGACCCGAGGTTACGTGGGGACCGGGGGCAATATCTTGATCCCGGGCTTTGTCATCGCCGGTAATGGAGCCAAGCGCTTGTTGATCCGCGCCGCAGGCCCCGCGCTGAGTGAACTCGGTGTAGCCGGCGTGCTGGAGGATCCTCAACTGGCCGTGTTTAAGGACTCCACGCAGTTAGACGAGAACGATAATTGGACCGCCGATCAGCGTAAAGCAGTCGCGGTGGAATTTTACCGCAGCAAGGTCGGGGCTTTTCCTTTCGTTGATCGCAGCAAAGACGCGGCGCTCGTCGTCAGCCTCGAACCCGGCGCCTACACCATTCAAGTCTCCGGCGTGGGCAACACCACAGGGACTGCGATCGTCGAAGTGTATGACCTCGATGAGGCGGATGCGAACAAGAGTCGGTTGGCCAACCTCGCCACGCGTGCGGTGGTGCAAGCAAGTGCCGGCCCGTTGATCTCCGGTTTCGTGGTCCAAGGCGCGGTAGCCAAGGCAGTCCTCATCCGGGCGACCGGTCCTGCCCTCGCGGGCTTTGGCGTCACAGGAACCCTCGCGCAACCGAAGCTGACGCTCTTCGATGATCAAGGTAAGCCAATCCTCGAGAACACGGGATGGGAATCCTCGGGAGTATCTGACCAGATTATCGCCGCCTCGCAGAGTGTGGGTGCGTTTGGTCTGACCCGTGGCACAGTCGATAGTGTGATCCTCGCGGTGCTACCTCCAGGAGCCTACACCGCGCAAGTGATCGGGGCCGATGGCGGTTCCGGTGTGACGCTGGTGGAAGTGTACGAGCTACCGTGAGGAGCAGATTGAGGGTAACGACTTAGAATGCCCGAACCGGAAAGCGGGGTGACCTCACCCGCTCCGAATCGGGGAATATCTGTAACTGGCCGGCCGGGTGCCCTCCGCGTGAGGTTTTAATGATAACCGATGGTCAACGATCCCGTTTACGTTTAGAGAGGGGGGTGGGGAAGGTCTTGTGGAATCAGCACGGCCGCGACGTGGTCAACGGAATGTTGGGCACCTAGCTCCCGCCGGAGTTGTGGCAAAAAATGTTGAAGGAGAAAGGGGCATTTGTGCGCAGCGAACGACGGCCGGTGACGTCGCTGCCAACTCCGTGGCCGCCGCCACTTAGGCGGCGGTGCAAGGCTCGGTTCAAGGCCGCGCAGCGACTAACTCGGCAGGAGCGAGGTAGCCGCGCAGGAAATCACCAATGCGGCGGCACGATCGCAGCGAGCAAAAGGCCGCCGGTTCGACGCAGGCGATCACCGATGCAGCGCTCTTGGTAGCAATGACCGGTGCGGTAAATTCGGGCTCCAAGGTCGCAGCTCCGGTGATCGACACGGGGACCAACCCGCCGACGACGATTACGTTGCCGCCGCTCCCGATCATTCCGGTCGATCCCTCCGCTGTCAGCCCGTCGATTTGGCCGGGTAGAACATGGACGTTAAAAGAGTCGGCAAACCCGCGGCTCTTTTCCGCCCGGGTGTGTTTTTGAATCGGGGAAAGGAAGCGCCGCGTGATAGGTCTCGAAGAAGCCCCAATGCTTACTCCAAAAACGATGACTGCTTCGGGGCTTTGGCGGCGCGTTGGGCGGCTGCTTCTTCGGGCGACGGATTGAGGTGGCGTGGAGGGCGCGAGGCTTTGGCGGCTACGGCGGCTTCACGGTCGGTCACGATCCGGTCGCAAATTTGATGGATGTGCAGGCGCAACCATTGGGTCGTGCTGCTGCCGGCGGTGTAATCGGCGGGGCCGTAATGGTCGATGCGGTCGACCTGGCGCAGCCGATCGTTCTGCGCGAATTCCTCGGGCTTGGCGGGATTGTATACGCCGAAGGATTTGCCGCCGTTGCCCTTCACGACGGAGAAGCTGGGGACATCGCTCGGACCGTCGGCGATGTAGATCATGTTCTGAAACGGGATGCGACGGTCGGCTTGGGCCATTTTCGAGTTTACGTCGATGGCGGGGTTTTTGTTGGTGCCCTTGTTTATTTCGAAAATCGCGCGGGTCTTGGTGGTATTGTCGATGACCATACCGATCTGGGCGATGCCTGCGGCGGCCTCGATGGAAAGTTCGTTTTGGCGCAGGAAGCCCGGCTGCAGCGGATTCTCAATGAACTCGCAGGCCCAGATGCCGTCTACGTGCGGCGCGATCGCGCTCCCTCGGACCATCTCGGCAATTCCGGTGCTGACGATGTAGTGCTCGAGCGAGATTTCGTGTTTCTGATATTCGGGGCGCTCGGCAACAAAGGTCTTGGCGAGGTCGAAGAACGACGGGAGGCCGGGATAGAAAGCGATGTCTTTTCCGCAGGCGCGCAGTGTCTGATTGCTCAGACCGGACAACGGACCGGCGAGCACGTAGGTGAGCAAGTGATTGAGATAGCTGATCTCGGGAGCGAGGTGGTAACCTCGCTTTTGATAGTGGCCGACGAGGGCATTGGTCTCGGCCCAGAACGTCGCCTCGTCGATGCCGTAGCGTCGGAAGAGGGGGGACTGCATGTAGTCGGGGATTAAGGTCTTGTCGAAATCCCAGATGCACGCGATGATGTTTTGAGTGAAGAGCGTCGTGGCCATTGCTGATCAACACCGCTAGGCATACCCTGCCTGGCGCGGCGCCGTGATGCAGACAAGCCGCGCCCGGCAGCTCGCGCAATTCGCAAATCGCCCGACGCTCCACGCACACTTTTGGCCCAATGGATTCCCTGCCCGATATCGCTCCGTTTAAACGCCGCCTCGACGAGCTTGATGCGCAGATGGCCGAGCCTGCCTTTTATGCAAACTCCCGGCGCGCCGCCGAGGTGATGCGGGAGCAGCAAAAGTTGCAGAGATTGGTCTCGGACCACGCGCAACATGAGCGGATCGAGCAGGAGAAAATCGAAGCCTTGGAATTGAGCCGCGACCCAAAGGCAGATGCGGAGTTCCGGGAACTCGCGATGGCAGAGTTGCCTGATTTGCAGCGGCGGGCAACGGCACTGCGCGAGACCGTGTTGCTGGCCATGATTCCGCCGGACCCGACGGATTCCCGAAATACGGTCATGGAGATCCGGGCCGGGACCGGAGGGGAAGAGGCCGCGCTCTTCGCTGCGGAGTTGGCCCGAGTTTATCAGCGTTACGCGGACACCCAAGGCTGGAAGATTCAACCGATGAGCACGAGTTACTCCGAGCGCGGGGGATTTCGTGAGACTATTTTTCTCATCTCGGGGACGGATGTTTACAAACAGCTGAAGTTTGAGAGCGGTGTGCAGCGCGTGAAGCGCGTGCCGGTCACCGAGGCGAGCGGGCGAATCCATACGTCGACGGTCACGGTGGCGGTTTTGCCGGAAGCGGAAGAAGTCGATGTCGTGGTTGATCCGCAGGAGCTCGAAATCACGGTCGCGCGCGCCAGCGGTCCCGGCGGGCAGGGGGTGAATACGACGGACTCAGCGGTGCAAATTCTGCACAAGCCGACGGGCCTGATTGTCACCTGCGCGGACGAACGCTCGCAGATCAAGAACAAGGCGAAGGCGATGACCGTGCTGCGCTCGCGACTCTTGCAGAAGCGTCAGGATGAGGAGCACGCCAAATATGCGGCCGTGCGGAAAAATCAGATCGGTTCCGGGGACCGGAGTGAGCGGATCCGCACGTATCACTTTTTGCAGAATCGGGTGACGGAGCACCGCATCGGGCTGACCCTTTACAGCCTGCCCCAGATCATGGCGGGCGACATCGGGGAGATCATCGCGGCGCTGCAAAAGGCGGATTATGAGGCCAAGTTGGCCGCGCTTACGGGTCATACTTTTGTGCCGAACCGCGGATCGTCCGACGACGAAGACTAAGATGCCATCCGTCCTCGAGATCATCCATAAGAGCGCCGAATTTCTCGGATCCAAGGGAGTGGAGTCCCCGCGACTGAATGCCGAGCACCTGATCGGGCACGCATTGAAGTTAAAGCGGATGCAGCTTTATCTCCAGTTTGAGCGTGCGTTGACGGAGCCCGAGCTCGAGTTGATCCGGCCGCTGATCAAGCGCCGGTCGCAACGTGAGCCGCTGCACTACATCGTCGGTACGACGGAGTTTGCCGGGCTGAAATTGAAGACAGACCGGCGCGCGTTGATTCCGCGGCCTGAAACCGAGTATCTGGTGGAGATTTTAACCGGTCTTTTTCTGCCGCCACCGGCACGGGTGCTGGATCTTGGCACGGGTAGCGGCGCGATCGCGCTGGCATTGGCCCACGCCTGGCCTGAGGCGCGGGTGACGGCGGTGGATTCAAGCCCGGAGGCACTTGAACTTGCCGATGAAAATCGGTTGCTGACGAATCTGGCGGATAGGGTGAGTTGCGTGCGATCCGAGTGGTTCGAGCGGCTCGAGCCCGGCAGCAAGTTTGAGTTGATCGTCTCAAATCCACCTTATCTCTCGGGCCAAGAAACAGCCGAGGCGGAGCCGGAAGTCAGGAATCATGAACCAAAGGCGGCATTGGTGGCGGCGGACGCGGGACTGGCCGATTTGCGAACGATCGTCCGAGCTGCGCCGCCGTTTTTGGCCGAGGGCGGCATGATCGCGTTGGAAACAGGAATCACGCATCACGCCGAGCTGACGGAGCTGGCGCTGACCGGCGGATTTTCCCGGGTCGAATCGCGTCGGGATCTGACTGGCAGAGACCGGTTTTTGCTCGCTTGGATGGCGGGCGCCTGACGATTCAGCTTTTGCTTTTGGCCGTCAGCGGGAGTTTGGCGGCGTCGGTGAAATCGCGGGACTTGCCGAGCTCCATGGCGTCGACGATCACGCGAAACGCTTCGCGGAGGTGAATGTCCAGTTTGGGATAGCTTTGGTTTTCGTCGGCGGCTGTTTCGTTATCGTCGGCCTCATCGTCATCCTTCTTGGGGGCCTTGATGCGCGGGGCGGGCGGTGGCCCGAGACGGTATTCTTTGAACCCGAAATCATTCGCCGCCAATCGATCGCGTTCCGCCTTCATCGTTTTGCGGAACTCGGCATCGGCGGCCTTCTGCTTCTGGCGGTTATCCAGATTCAGCGAGACAAGTTTCTGGGCCTCCAACCGGAGTTTGAACCAATCGATGTTGCGACGCAGGTAGTCGAATTCCTCGAGCGTGTTCTGGCGCTCCAGACTGGCCCGACGTAGTGGCGAGAGCACTTTGGGCTCCAAGGGTGAGCCATCGAAAAAGCTGGTGGGAATCTGATCCCAAATCAGGGCGTGGGGCAATGAAGCCTCGCCGATGGGCAGGTAGTCGTCGACCGAGGGCAGCACGATATCCGGGACCACTCCTTTGAGCTGGGTCGAGGCACCGCCGGGCAAATAGAACTTTTGAATCGTGATTTTGGCGGCACCCGTTTTCGCCGGAGAGTTGGCGAGGAGGCGGGAGATGTTCTTCATTTCCATCACGGTTTGGACGGTGCCTTTGCCGTGGGTTGAGGTGTCGCCGATCACGATGGCCCGGCCGTAATTTTGCAGTGCGCCGGCAACGATTTCGGAGGCCGAGGCACTGAAGCGGTCGACGAGCACCGCGAGTGGGCCGGCGTAGGCGATGGCAGACGACTTGTCCCCATCGATTTGAATGCTGCCGGTGTAGTCTTTCACTTGGACGACGGGGCCGCTCTTGATGAAGAGGCCGGCGAGATCGATGGCCTCGGTTAGATAGCCGCCCCCGTTCCGCCGCAGGTCCAGAACCAAGCCGTCGATTCCGGCCTCCTTGAGTTTCCCGATCAGGCGGGCGATGTCCTGCGTGGCGCCGGTCTTGCCGCCATCGCTGTCGGTATCTCCATCGGCGGCAGGGCCGTAAAAGGTGGGCAGGGTGATGACACCGAGCGGACGGGGGACTTTGTCGGCGCCTGGGACTTGGAAGATCGCAGCGTGGGCGCGCTGGGAATTCAGTTTAACCACGTCGCGCGTGATGATGATGGTGCGACGCACCGAGGGATCGGTGGCGTCGGCAGGCTGGATGAAGAGGTGAACTTGGGAGCCTTTCTCACCGCGGATCATTTCCACGACCTTGCGAAGTTTCATGCCGATGACTTCGACCGGCTCGGCCCCGGTTTGCCCGACAGAGATAATGCGGTCGTTGGGCTTGAGCTGACGTCCGAGGTCCGCCGGACCGCCCGGGACGAGCTCCTTGACGATGCAGTTATCATCTTCCATCGCGAGCATCGCGCCGATGCCGACGAGTTGAAGTTTCATCTGGATACCGAATTCTTCGAAGGTTTCCGGGGAGAAATAGGTGGAATGCGGGTCATAGAGCCGGGCGATGCAACCCAGGTAGATTTCGGCGAGGTCACGACCCTCGGTCTCACTGAGACTCTTGAGCATTTGCTCGTAGCGTTTGCGCACTGTCTTCTTGGCTTCATCGATCGGCTTCTTGTTCAGCAGTTCGGCTACAAGTTCGAACTTGAGCCGAGTGTGCCAAAGTTCATCGGCGTTAACGGGGTTTGAGGGCCAATCGGCTTTGGTGCGATCGGTGCCATAGGTCGCGTCGGTCGTGAGATCGAAGTCTTTTTTGAGTTCGTCGAAGACCCAGTTGATCCGGGCAGTGGCGCGGGTCTCGTAGGTGGCGTAGATTTGATAGGCGGCGTCGATGTTGCCCAAAAACGAGGCGTTCTCGTAAACTGTATTGCCGTATTTTTTCTCGAATTCCGATTTGTCGCTGGCGAGGAAGAAAAGGCGTTGGCCGTCCAAATCCCCCATATAGGCGGAAATGACCTCGGTGTAATCGGAGCTCTTGACGGTGTCGCGGTTGAAGTGCGCCTGCTCCAGCAACTGGATCAGAGTCCGGGCCTCGGTGGAAAGTGAGGTGGACGTGGAGAACTTGCGATCGGCGGCCGACAGAGCGGCCGACGTGCCGAGGAGGATAACTGCGGCGACGAAACGTAGAGTTTTGCTGAAGAAAGCGGTGGTCATCGAAGAAGGTTGAGATCGGTTCAACGGGGGGAAGTTGCAGAGAAAGTCGGGGGGATCGATTTAGTTTCGGGGAGATAAATTTTTCGCCTCGTCGAGCAGTCGCTTTTCGGTGGCGGTGAGCGAGGTCAGACCTGACGTGTTGATCTTGTCTAGGATTCTATCGACCTCGACCCGCAGATCCTGATTGCTGGCGGGGGCAAAATCGACGGGCAAGCTCGGGCCAAGTGGGGCTAAAGCGGAGGCTACGGCAGCTCGACCGGCCGAAAGCAGAGAGCGTTCCGAGTAAAAGTAGGCGTAAAAAATCAGGCCGGTGAGCATCCCGCCCAAGTGCGCCGAGGGCGCGTAAGCAAAAGGCGAAACGGCCGAAGTGAATTCATAAAAGGCACAGCCGGACAGATCGAAGACAACCAAAGCCCAAGCCAACGTACGGGGCCTCAGGGTGACTGGCACGAAAAAGAAGAGCATGAACCGAATTTCGAGTTTCGGATTTAAGCATGCGAACAGAACGAAGAGACCGTAAACCCCGGCGACGCCGCCGATCAGAGATCCTCCTGCGTTCCAGTTAACGGCCGCCCAAGTGGCCGCGCCCACGGCAGAGGCACCAAAATACAACCAAATGAACCGCCGCGCTCCCATCACGGGCAACATCTCGCGGCCGAGCAAAACCAAGCCGCCGATGACCGCAATTATGTGCAGGAAATTATCGGTGCGATGCAGGATCGGGTGCGTGGCGATAGTCCAAAGACGCAGTTCCTGCAGTGCCGCGATGGAAACTCCGAAATGGTATGGGAGATAAACCCCCATTCTGAACCAAGATGCAGTTACGACCAACTGGATCAGGAAAGCTGCAACGATGAGTGAGATCAGCCACATTAGAGAGGCTGACGCCCTTTCAGCCGGTGTTTCCCTTAAATATGAACGGTCTGACCTCATCTTATGGCGAACGGTTAAGTTGCTCGGTCGA
>Ga0315905_10008491_pt1 | contig 10395 bp, 11 predicted proteins | sample LakEriMetagenome_5_FD_203522 | JGI IMG/M metagenome (GOLD analysis project Ga0315905, IMG submission 203522) | Freshwater fungal communities from buoy surface, Lake Erie, Ohio, United States - Buoy 4 MA121 | ecosystem: Environmental > Aquatic > Freshwater > Lake | place: USA: Lake Erie, Ohio... | reverse complement strand
CGGATGCCAACCATGCCCAATTGGAGATCTTTGCACATCAATGTCTCAGCGCAATCTGTCTCAGCGCAATCCCGATGTCATCGAGGTCCGATCTGGAGAGATTTGGCAGTCGGAATCAGGGGTCTACATTTTGCGGTCGTGTGCACCAGGATATTTACTAATTAACTCGACAATCGAGGCTCAGAGATGCCAAGAGTGTGAGTTTGGTCGCTTCACGATAGAGCCAACATTCGGATGTGGCCAGGAGAGATGCTTCGATCGTGGATGCTTCAACTGTCCTATCGGCGTCACGTGCAATAAGGGCAGTGATCCTGCCTGGACTCATTTCCGGCCAAACCCTCTGGAACTAGCGGGAAAGGTGATTCCGTGGGTCGAAATTAGATGGCCCGATGCAACGAGACGGTTTCACTGCGCTCCAGATTACGGCTCAGGAGCTCCAGCCTGTATACTGGAAGAGGACGCATTAGCAAGACTAGATCCGGGCGGAGGTGTGCACGCATCGAAGGTGAATGAGGTTCAAGGTACATGTATTGATGACACGGCATGGCGAGACCTTGATGGTGAAGGCTGCTCAGAGTGGAATGCTAATCCAACCTGGTGTGAAGGATCACCAGAGGACGGCATCTATGATCCACCCCAGGATTACGCCAATGAAGATGGCATAGATGCATCTATGGCGTGCTGCTCTTGTAAATCGTCTGCAAAAGTACAGTCGTCACTGTTGTATGCAGCAGATGAACGTGATTCACATGTGTGGGACTATGATTCGAATGTTCCAGGCTTCGTCCTCAAATCATGTCCGAGAGGACACCAGCTCATTAATTCATCCGATGATGGGAAATTCCAGTCAAGTTTGCAAAGGTGCAAAGCGTGCGGCGCTTTCAACTATATCCTAGACCGTGAAATGCCCTGCCAAGCGTGTCCACGAGGCGCTTATTGTCCTGGTAAAATTCGCATGATAGCTTGAATTCCGCGATACGCGAAAGTTGCATCCTGCTCTAATGTTTCGCTCCTATAGCAAGTTGTATATTGAATGGACATTCCAAAAATGACCCTTTGGCTGTTTGTGCCTCTCTGCAGACGGTGCTCGCTTTATCCCGAAGGTCAAAGGTAGCAGATGGGAGCAGATTCGCTCTGAAAATGGTGCTTTGCAGATGAGAATTCATTCGTGCCCGCCTGGCTATAAACTTCGCAGGACAGACGGTGAGCCGTTGTTGGATGACTGCGAAGGATGTGAAAACGGATACTACCTGCTTAACTCTTCAACTTGGCTGGGCAAAAATGCCACATTACCGACGTGCAAGTCGTGCCCTTCTGACAAGGCAGTTTGCTCAGGAGCAAGTGTAGAGGCCCTTCCTGGATTCTGGCGATTACAGTTTCAGTACGCTGACGGGCACGAATACCTGAACAACACGGGGTGTGGGCTCCGATGGGTTGAGGGCGATGTGTGCATGTACCCAGATGGTTCTGCGCCAAATCCGCTTTGGTTTTGCATGGCGTCATCGGCACTATCTATCTATCTATCTGTCTGCAGAAGCGCATTTGAAGATCTCCAACTGCTCTTTGCTTCGCTCTTGCTTCCCCTGCACGATTCCTTTTCTTCTTTTCACTTTTCTGAATCGTTTGTTGAATTGTGCAGGGTTTATTATTGGCAAACCAATGAAGAATGACGAATGGGAAATTGAGATGAAATGCACAAATCTTTCTGTTGGTCTCATGTGCTCTCGCCCAGTTCAACCAGAAAGAGATGAAGCTCGACGCAATTCTTTCGAACCGTTGCAAGACCTTCAAATTCCCAAGATACTGAAGTGTCCACCAAGGGCTTGTGCTGGAGGCAATCAGTGTCTACAAAACAGATCAGGACCGGTCTGTGGCACGTGCTTGCCTGGTCATTTTATGTCAGGATCTGGTTGCAGGCTTAAAGACTCGTGCCCGACAGACGATATCATGTCCTTGTGGCGTTGGGGGGCAATCGCAGTGTTTGTCCCCATCGTCCTTTTTGTGTACGTGCATTTCGTATGGCGGCCCGTTGTTCCAGAGCTAGATTGGTTGGCTGGGGTTGTATTGAACAGGATTTCAACGTGTATGTCTGCTCTCATCTCTCCTTTGTTGTGTTTTCGCGCACAAGATCGAGGAACTGCGAATGAAAGTGGCAATGGAGTGGTGACTTTCATTTCCCGAGGTTTATTATTGGCGTCTGCAATGGTCAATGATTTGAAAAGCAGGTCTCAAGAATTTCACGTGCCCCAATACTTGAAGATACTGGTAAGCTTCTTTCTTTCTCATTGTAATTTCACCGAATCAAAGTTGCACGAATTCGGATTGCAATCCTGGCGAAGGAAATTTAGCGACTGATTAATTTTTGTTGGGGAACAGGTAACTCATTTCCAGGTTCTTGGATCATTTGGCACGTACTCCGTGAAATGGCCTTCTGTCCTGGCAAGCATGTTCACCGGGTCAGATGAGGCCTTCGGCGGGGAAATCCTCTCCGTTCCTGACCTGATGTGCTTTTGGTCGGACGTTTCGTTTGAGGTGCGCCTCTTGTTATATACATTGGGACCGCTGATTTTCATTGCTCTCCTCATTATACCGGTAGCAGTTGCATGGGCGAGAGGCCTCCACAGGCAGGAGGAGGCAGAGCTGCCTTTGCAGGAGACGGAGCAGCTGCCGCATAGTAGATGGAATAAGACGATGGACAACTTCTGGACGACAACAAGTGAGTGGTGGTTACGCAATTTTTCGTGCTCGATATGTGTGTGATGCATATAACACATGGCTGTGCTTGTGCAGTGTACATGCTGTTCTTGATATATCCACCTCTTTCAGCGCTCATTACGAGTACCTTCAATTGTGACAACACCGTGGGGCTGCTTAGAAGCGATTACAGGGCAGTCTGTCCAACTCCACAAAATTTCCTCTTTTGGTGGTCAATTCTTTTCTTTTTCGTATATCCTGTCGGAATCCCATTGTTAATGTACTGGGCCTGTGTGTTCGAGGGGATTCGACCACTTGTGGAGAAAAAATGTGATCAGGCACTCTTTCGAGCGATGTTGTCAACTTTTTTGCATCAAGCTGTTCCACTTGAAATGTCGCGCTTTTCCCGCCTTGTAGGAACCTGCAATGAAGAGCAATTCAAGAAGCGCTCAGACGAAGAATATGGCAAACTTTTGGCAATACAAGGCGAAGGAGACCATATTGAGCTGAATTTGCTTCTGCAACTCAAAGGGGATTTGAAAATGGAAGGGCTTAACGTAGAAGAAATAGTTCATTTCATGCGCCTTTACGACCAAGATGGTGATGGGCATGTGGACAGGCGCGAGTTCAGGGAAATGCTCCGAAAATCAATTGAAACTGCAGAACTTTTTACTGGATCAGAAACTTTGGATAGGGTGACTGCTAAGCAGATGGAAGTGCTGCTGCTGTTTGACGACTGGAAAAAGCCTGGAACTTGGTCACCAGAAGATGGACAGAGCCTTATGTCTTTACTCAGACGTAATAAGGCAGCGGCGATGACGTCAGAAGAAAGGGCCAAATGGTATCCTGTGGTTCGTAAGAACCACAAACAAACAAAATCTGAACAGAAAGATCCGGTTCGCAAAGTGTGCCTTAGTCGGATGAATGGAATCGGACGAAAAGAATCAAAACAAGAGGAAGCCCCATGCGAAGTGCGGCTTAGTCTTAGTAGACCCTATGAGCGTGGATGTGATCCTTCAGAAATTTCGGTGCATTTACTAGAAGCTATAGTCGATGGCCTCCTTGATACCTACTTCACTTTCCAACTTGTATCGCGGGACGACGACGTGGAAGGCAAGGGCTCATGGGATCATGAAGGGAGAATAGCAAGTTTTCAGGATGACCTCGATAATAAGCCCGCCAAGGGTGCAGATCCTCAATTGTCCCACTCGAGGAAGGTCGAGGTTTTGAAATCGGAGATTGCGATGCAAACTAGGAATCCTCACTACGACGAGCACTTTAAGCTTGCAATCAATGAAGACGCTGATACGCTGTTGGTACAGGCTTGGGGAAGAGAATATGGAGGCTCTTATGGTCTTATAGGCAGAGTTCTGATTCGTGTAAACGAGATTGAAGAGGAAGAGTGGGAGCCCGGAGTTGAGGAGAGGAGGCGGTATGTACAGCTTCTGCACCATCACCGCAGATTGATCATTGCTAGCATGCACGCGATTCGTTGATTTTCCTGGTGGAAATAATCATGAATCTGGTTGTCTTGTGCTGACACCTGGGCATGCGCAGACAAATTGATGAAGGAGACCGTAGCCATGAATTGCTTCAAAACCTGGATGATATTGCATCCGAACTTCAACAAGCAGAGATTTCTAAGAAGTATCAAGAATCGTTTACGCCATCACTGTTGACGGACGAAGGACACAAATTGGTCTCCTCTTTCTTGATCCTCAGCTTCTACCTCGGGATAATTCTTGTTGTGTATCTTTCCGCTTGCCTTTGATCTCATCTTACCAGTGTCGTCATTTCAGCCTTGTCTGTGTACACACGCACAAACAACCCCTGCAATTGCCGCGGGATTTACTAACCCGCGCAAGGCGTGAGCAGAATGGATATCCCCAGTACTGTGATGGTCACTGGCGCGAAGATTTCTACCTTGCTGAAGAACTCTACATAATCGACCCCAAAAAAATGCAGCAGCACATGAAGAGAATGGATATAAGAAGACTCAGCACAGCAGACAAAAGAAAAAAGTTAAAAAACCTTGCAACCCGACTTAACAATCAAGGATTTATTGCACGCCCAGCTCAGGTTCTATCCTGTTGTCCCCTGTCTTTTTTCCCGGTGTTCTTGGCCGTTCGTTGTTTGGATTGCCGAGCCAATCTCCATAGCGCTAATTCAGTATAAACATGTGTGTTATGTGTGATTGTGCGGGCGGGCGCAGAATTGGGCAGCATCGAAGGAAAGAGAATTTCCAAATCAGGTGGACGTTGGCGATGAGCAAAAACTTATCCGTCGTCTGGGCTTCATTTTTGAGGCCTACCGGGTCAAGATTTGGTGGTGGGAGTCAGTTGAGATGGCCCGTAAATTCATTATGACCTCTCTTGTGAGTTTCATCTACCCCGACCACCCTATTCAATTGGGTATCGGTGGAATGGTCACCTTCTGTTTCTTGGTGGTGAACATGAGGTTCACACCCTTCATCACCGAAGGGTTGAATAGCCTGCAGACCAAGTCACTCATAGTCCATTTTTTTACACTAATGATGGGAATGATTATTGCCCTCGGGAATGACATTGAGATCAGCAAAGAAGAGCAGTTACTCCTCGCAGTCGTCCTCATCTCGTCAAATCTCAGCGTTTTAGTCTGGCCACTACTGCGAGAATACAAAGTGCTTAAGGAGGCGTTGAACGAGCTCCTGAAACGGTGCTGGACAAGGCACCTGGAACCATGCTGCTGGAAGAGGACAAACGAGAATACCTTGCCGCCTCGCGTGAATCGTGCACCCAAGACTCTGGAAGGACGCTCATACGGCCGTATGCCGTCAGTTGAGGCCGACGTTGTTGTCATCGATAAAGGTAAACGGACCAAATCATCGGCGAAGATACTCAAAGGTGACGTGGTGCGCGAGAGCCCGGCACAAGCTTCTTCAGACGTGCCAGAAGGCTTGGATGACATTATCGAAGAGCTGCCGGTTCCTCAAGGTGCTGAGTTGTCAGATGCTGCCCCCACGCCTCCTGCCCGTTCGGCAGATTCGAAACTCAGGGCCAACGCAATGCCACACGTGTACGGCGAGATGAAGGACTGCATTCACATCAATTCAGAGCTTCCTGAATTAAGGATAATCAAGTTTCACGCTGGCCCTGCGCTGGCCAAGTCAGTTTCGTTTGCTCATGATATTGTGGAAGGCCAAGACGACGCAGGCCATCCCTCGGACGGGAGGCGAGAGGCTCGAGGAAAAAGCGGAGAAAGCGATGATCCAAACGACCAACACCTTTCATCTGGTCCATCCATAAAGTCCAAACATTCGATGGAAGCGTGGCTTTCAGAGAGGCATCAAAAAGCTATCGGAGCTGCGCTCGAATCTACTACCCCTGTCGAATCTACTACCCCTGTCGAAAGCCTACCACCATCACCGCGAACAGCTGCGATTGAGCGGATGGAACAACTTGAGCGAGAATTCAAAGATTTCAAGTTTTCTGCAGTGCCTCCCAGCGCCAAAAATGCGCAACAGGGGCAACAGCAGGGCGCCAGTGATAACAAGCAGGGCAACAGCAGGGCGCCGGTGATCACAAGCAGAGAGGGCAAAGCCAATTCTGCAGGGCTATTTGATGGAGCCCAGTTCGGAACTGCTTGAGAGTGCGCGATTTACTTGCAAGTGCACGATGATTCACCGCAGAATGCTTTTTTTTCCTTCAAGGGTTGAAATCTGGGGGTTTTAGAGATAAAACATAGAACCTGTGTCAAACATGTTTGCCGCATGCCTAAATAGCTGGTGTATCGCATCATGAATACGTGGTTCCCATTTGCTTGTTGCTTGACCAAAAATCGCTCACCCCACATTCCTGTCTTGACCTCAACATGTCGGGTGCGTCGCGCTTGAGGATCCAGCTAACGAGCAGCGCATGTACGCAGCCCGCCGACAATGCTGGTTGATATGCAGTCCCTGCAGATTGCAGATATGCACATGTAGGTATACATGATGGCTTACGCGTAAGCAAGGGCGCGCGGGCCTGTTATTGCAGTTTGAAAATGCAGTATCGCGGCAACCATCCCCATAGTAATGACGACGATTTGCATGTCGCACTGATGTCCAGCGGGCTCAATGTCCCTATCTCCGACGCTCTGCTCTCGATTTTGATCAAGTGCATGATTGTGTGGTTCGAGGTTCGAGGTTCGTTGAAACTTGCCTCCCGTCGGGCCTTGTGTATCAATGTGTATCCGCGGAGGAGGCCGAGACATCTTTCGAGCGCCAAGCACAGAGACGTTTCAGTTTGTCTGCGTCTTCATCCTGCAATACATTTCATATTCTCGCCCAAGGATGAAGCACCAAGGCAGATGCACAGTGATGAAAAGGACGTTGACGTCAGGGCTTGCCCCTGCGAGCGCATGTTCCACGCTCAGGTGTGTGCACGTCAGCGCCTAAACACCTTTACTCTCGTAGCGCGTCCGAAGACCGCGCCACGACTGTCTGGTTTGTTTGTCAAGGTCGTAGACGGCCTGGTTCCCGAGAAAGTATCTGAGTTGTAGGCAGCAGCAGAAAGAAAAACAGGAGTCCCTGCTTCCACTCCTTGGCGTCTTGCTCAGCATGGAAGTCAAAACAAGTGGACTCCTCGCCAGTGCTCTCGTGCCTCCGATGCCGCCCCATGGGCAGAGGTCGGTTGCAACAGTGATGGCGTGCTCTGGACGCGCATGATGGCAAACGGGAAGAGCTTTTTCAGCAGTCAGCAGGCTCGAACCTCGCAGATCGCGTCAGGGCCCACCAAACATGGGCCGCGCGTCGTGATTGCAGGGGAGTTCCGAGGGTTTATCGCAGACTCTGGGTCTGGAGGCACAGGTTTTCAGGGTGATGACCTGTCAGAGGACGTCAACGGAGGGCTCGTCAATGACGATATTCGCGACGTTGCCTCTACCCTTATTTCACTCCTAGAATGAGCTCTCTCTCTCTCTCTCTCTCTCTCTCTCTCTCTCTCTCTCTCTCGCGAATATCGTCGTCGGCGGCATTGATGACGGCGCCTCTCTCTCTCTCTCTCTCTCTCTTGCCACAAGGCCGAACGGAGAGTGGGGGTATAGTACAGCCGCCAATTCTGGGCCACGAGTGCCCAGCGGCGGTGTCACCCTGAAGAGGCGTTGTACTTACCGACCTTCAGTCATCTATTTGATTGTCAATAAACTTCTCTCTCTCTCTCTCTCTTTCTCTCTCAACGTCGCAAATATTGTCGTCGGCGGCATTGATGACGGCGCCAGTCATAGATACTACCATCATACTCGTTGGGAAGGGAATCTCCTTTTTGAGGTCGCCAAATGCCAAAGTGGAGTACCCATCCGGGTATTCAAAATCACGGCGAAGGGTTCCCGCGAATGACAGCGAACATCATCACTCCATCGCATGCACAACTGAGAAGAAACGTAGTCCGAGTCTGAGTCTATGAGCTTGCGTTTGGCACAAGCAAACTTGTATCCGCAACAACAAAAAACAGAGATGGCTTTCACTTACTCGTCCTTGCTCGGCGTTCGGCTGCCTAAGTATCAGCTTCACAACAGACCACTCGTCGCTTTTAGAATTGGGGAATCAGGTTCTGTTAGCGAAATAGGCCATGTGCCGTTGGACGTTTAGGAACGATTGAGCGTAGGCGTACGGTCACGGTTTTCGTGAAAACGTTACTCGAAAGTCCTTTTTTTTTAGGCCGAGGACCGGAAATAGATACATTCCTCTTTCCTTCTCTTCAAGTAAATAAACCTTACGTTATGAGATATGCGGGATCGCTAGACGTCCGATGTGTGCGTACATGAGTGTGTATTCCGACAGCAGTCAAGGCTGTCGAGGAGCTGCATGCGCGTAGCAAAGGGTCTCAACTTCAGTCTATTGGTTTTCCTTGGGGCGCAAAAGGGAAAAAGGGCTACAACAGACCAGAGGGATAGGTATGGCGAGCAGAGCCTCTGCTCAAGTTACAGCATTATATGGTTTTATTGTTGTGCTGGCATCGGGAAAATGGCAGATTTCAAGGCACCTCCCTCCTGTAGATCCCCCCCCCTCGCAAAAACACGCAACCGAGCGCGAGCGAAGCCGAGTCTTTCTCGGCTCGAAGCGCAAGGTTATTCACCATTATGGGAGTCACTATGGGAGCTGACTTCGCTAATGCTGCCCGTCCACTCCTCGTGTTCCGCCCAAAGCTGCGCGCGCGCAGCCTTCCACTCTGCCGTGCTCACTGAGCGCCCTTTGTTAGCGCACTGGAACGAGTTCCAGGTGTCGTTCACACCAATACGCAGTTCCGATGCATGTCCCGGCCACCTGGGAATCGGGCGCTTCTGCGGTTTGTCACTCGAGCTACTCGTCTTTGCTGACAAGGGTGAGTATCGCTGGTTGGGCGCCGCCGCTTTCGGCGACAGCGGGCTCCACCGCCCACCGTGGGCACCCAAGGACCCACATTCCACACCTGGAGTTGGAGGGTGGGGTCCTATACTAGGCGACGCCGTGGATTCGACGCCCGACCAGATGTGCTGCTTTTGCCGAGAGGGCAACTCGGCGAGAATATCGTGCAGCCGAGGCAGCGTCACTGAATGGGCCTGGTGCGCGCCCACCGCACCTGTGTGCACGTGCGCGTGCGCTGCGGGCAGTGGCACCTGTGACATCCGTGACGCCGCGTCTACAAGCATTTGGAGTGGCCCGAGGCTGGTGCCCGTGTCCGTGCGTGAGCTGGAGCGCGCAGAAACCTCTCTCTCTGCGTCGAGCACTGCCTTAAATGCGACCTTATTCTCGCTCTCGCCGGCGTCAGTGCGCGCGCTGACGCGCGCGGCGACCTCGCGCTGGAGCTCTGCGTCGAGCACTGCCGCAAATGCCTCGAGCCTGTTGTCATTCTCGAGTTTGAGGCAGATAGAGTAGTCCTCGGAGCTGCGGAGGGAGAGCTTGACAGAAACTCTCAAGAGTCAGTACCCTAGTGTATGTACTGAAAAAAGCCACCAATACTGACCTTTGAGAGTTTGTGCCTTTACTGTGCCGTGCGTGTTGGGGAGCCGCGATATCAGGAGCGTGTCGAGCGCGAAGCTCGCGAGCGTGACAGGGCCTCGTCGCAGGACCAGCTTGCGTGCGCCGTCGCCACCCTCAAAGGACACCCACGCAACGACGCCCTTGCTGTCTGGGTGCGGGCTCAGCAACCCACAGAACCCTGTATGCCAGGAATCGGGTCCCGGCGCCTCTTTTCGGCGCCCAGAGGCCTCGCTATCGTGCGACGCGGCCGTTGCGCAGTGCGGCAGCATGAGACGCAGAGCTGATGATACGGCACTGGCCTCGCGAGGCACGCTGTGCCCATCGTGTGCAGCCGCCGTCGAGGAGTGCGGCAGCATGCGACGCCCCGCCTACCTTGTTGTGCAACCCCCGCGCTGTTTTTGCCTCGGCCTCCACGACTTTTTCACAAAGACCCGGGTACGTACCCCAATGGAGAACACTTGGTGGACCCGCTCACGGAGGGTAAGAACCCTGACGTGACGACGTTACCCTGTGTGTTCCGTTTATTATCAACCAAACTCCAGCCGCCGGGGGGGACCATTGTCACGGCCCCCAGCGGGCTGCGCTCTCGGGTCTGTGGGCAATCCCTTCGACCGAGTCTGACCCCCAACCACTTCTGGTTACCTACAACCTATCTTCTCTTGCGTTGTGTGTTTCTTTGTTTTATGTAATCGACACTGGTTCAATAAGGCCCCGGGCCCGGATCC
>Ga0315905_10008489_pt1 | contig 10396 bp, 11 predicted proteins | sample LakEriMetagenome_5_FD_203522 | JGI IMG/M metagenome (GOLD analysis project Ga0315905, IMG submission 203522) | Freshwater fungal communities from buoy surface, Lake Erie, Ohio, United States - Buoy 4 MA121 | ecosystem: Environmental > Aquatic > Freshwater > Lake | place: USA: Lake Erie, Ohio... | reverse complement strand
AAACTCCCTTTTAATTCTGCTTTACAGACGGGACATTCTTTCACGATTACTCGATGTTCCGTTACCAATAATCTAGGTGCTGGTATGTCAAATACCTGACGTTTGACTATTTTCGTGGCTTCTACTGCCGATACGTCGTAGCCACATTCTACACAGTTACAGGCTGGTTGATGATTGATAAAATTGTCTGCTTCTTCCACTTGTTCTAAAGTTTGACCTGAGTGACCTTTTTGACCCCCTGATGTTCTCTTTCCTTTTTCCTGTAAGCTTTTTGTCCGTTTCTTCGCTTTTAGTCCGTCACTTGATGGAGGTTTGGAACTTGTCTCGCTATTTATTCCCAAACGTCTCTCTAGCTCTGCTATTTTTTCCCGCAGGGCCTTATTCTCCTCTTCTAGTTCCGATATTTTTTGGTCTTTTTCTTCTTGCCTCATTTTCTGACTCTATCATCTTTTTTAGATAAAAATTTGGCTCTTCTTTCCAGCTATCTGGGGAGATACGCTTTTGCTAACTAACCTATGCAGATGTCCGGGCGATCGCCACATTGCCCTCAGAAGTATCAAAGATGACGTTTAAAAGCGTTTGCCAACGTTTGAGAATTTCCTGTTCCCCGTCTCGGTTAATATCATCTAGCAAAATTGTTGCCCCTGTCGTTAATTGCTCTTGAAAAAACGGCACAGCGGGAAAACGGGAATATTGAATTTCTGGTAAATAAGCAGGGGGTCCATCGACTAACAGACAATCAATTTTTTGGCTTTGGGGTAAAGACTGACGAATTTTTTCGGTGTCGTACCAAGGCAATTGCTCAATGGCAAAATCACAAGGTTTTAAAGGGGCATCAATTAAGGTCACATAATTTTGTAAGCCTTCATTTTCTAATCTTGCCGCTAAAAAATTCAGCCAATCTAAATTATTTTCGATGCAATAAAGATGACCCTGCCAATGATTTTGGGCAAACAAACGGGCAATATAAAGAGTTGAAATACCGCCGCCACATTCCACAATGGTTAAATGTTGATTAATCAAGATCTGATTTAGAATTTTCACCAACCCGCTAGGGCGCATGGCATAACCACTCCAGGGTAAATAGTTCCCGGCTAAGGGCGTTAGATAATTCATTGCCAGCAAATCTGCTAACGTTTCCAGAATAAAGGGGTTATCATTCCCTGGGGAGTTAACCGGGGGCTGGAGGGCCATCTTAATAATCCTTGTTTAGTGGTTAATGGTTTAATTCGTGATAATCATTCAACCCAATTCAGGTTTGAATTGATTCTAGAAAATCTCAGTTTTAAAACGTCGAAGCTATGATTAAAAAAATTGAAAATTATTAAAATTGTAAATATTCGCCGCCATCCATTCTAATCGTTGTTCCTGTCAGAAAATCCTGTTGCAATAAATACAAAGCTGCATCGGTTACTACCTGGGGATTACCAGGGATTTTTAACGGTATCCGGCGATCGGCATAATCACGCATATATTTTTTTGGATCAGGGGTTTCATGGGCTTCTAAAATTTGTCCCAACGCCAACCCATTAACCGTAATATTCGGGGCTAATTCTAGGGCTAAAATTTCCGTCATATCCCACAAGCCGCGCTTGGTTAATCGATAGGCAAAATGGTCGGGGCGGGGACGGGGAATGCGGGCATCGTTGATGTTAATAATTTTTCCTTGAGACTCTTTACTAACTTGTTTGGCAAAGGCTTGGGATAATTGAAATGGTGCCCGAAGATTGACAGAAAAAATCTTTTCCCAGAGGTCTACATCGGTCTGCAAAAATTTGTCTTCGTGGGGAAAAATTGAGGCGCTATTAATTAAAATATCGACTTGGCCAAACACTGCTTGGGCTTTAGGAATAATGGCGGCAGTGGCATCTGCATCCGCAAGATTTGCTCCATAAATGAAGGCTTTGCATCCTAATTTTTCCACTTCTGTTTGCACTTCGGCGGCCCCGTCACGGGAATTGCCATAGTGAATGAAGACGTTACAGCCTGCTTGGGCAAGGGCGATCGCCAAGGCTCGACCGACTCGAACCCCTCCCCCTGTAATGAGTGCTGTTTTTCCTGTTAATTCCATGGTATCGATCTCAATTAAGGCGAATCTTTTGCTGTTTTACGTTCTCAAACTCTATTTAACCAGAAAAGCTGTAAAGGTATGGTATCAGACTGAATTGGGGGCTCTGCGAAATCTTCAGCAAAAATCATCAGGATTAACCGGCTAAAACTTCCGTGGAGTTGATGGGCTGGTGGTGGAGATTACTGGCGGCTGGGGCAATTTTCCAAACGGCATTTTTATCCATTTTCCTCAGTAATTCCCTAATGGCTTGACCATTCTGGGGATCAACCCAATTAGGGGCGATTTCTGCCAGGGGAATTAATACGAACGGTCGGAGATGAAATTGGGGATGGGGAATTTGTAAGTTAGGGAGATTTAACTGATGGTTTTCGTAAAAAATGATGTCTAAATCTAAGGTTCTTGGCCCCCAACGTTCTTTGCGAATCCGGCCATATTGTTGCTCGATCGCCAGTAGGGATTGTAATAGGGCTTGGGGAGAAAGGCTGACCTCTAATAAAGCGCAACCATTAATAAAATCGGGCTGGGGTGGCCCCACGGGATGACTTTGATACCAACTAGAACATTGGGTGACAGTAATGCCTGGGGTCTTGTCTAAAGCGGCGATCGCCCCGTTAAGGGTTGCTAGCACGGAGCCAATGTTTCCCCCTAGGCCAATAACAGCACGACTGGGTCGGTGAGCAAGACCAGCATCGGGGGAATGGATCATAGAGAATCCTGAAAATCAATACAGTGATCAGATCAAAGGACAGTGTCACCCTTGATCGACTTGGGTCAATTTTAACCGTCCGGGCTATGGCGAAAGGCGGGGGGATACCAAATCTCTTCAACGGTGGCGATCGCCTGCTGTACGGACTCAAATTGATCCGTCTTTGTCCCATCCCATAATACCGTTACATGACCCAACTTCCGGCCAGGGCGGGATTCCGGCTTACCATACCAGTGCAGTTTTGTCTGCGGTAAAGCGGCAATTTGGGCGAGTTGAGATTGATAATCGCCGTCCGATGCTTCGTATCCCAACAGGTTAATCATCATCGCTTGATCACAGCTTAACGCCGTCGATCCCAACGGTTGGCCCGTCACCGCTTGCAATTGCATAGCAAATTGAGACGTGGCACAGGCATCGAGGGTGTAATGCCCAGAATTGTGGGTGCGGGGGGCCAGTTCGTTAATTAATAATCTTGCGTTTGGGGTTTGGTTTTGGGGAGATTCCGGCAACAAAAATAGTTCGATCGCCAACACGCCCACGTAATCTAATTTGATCAAAATTTGGCGGCAATAATCAGCAATGGTGGCCGCAATTTCGGGGGGCACTTGGGCCGGCGCCACCACCCAACGGCAAACTTGATTGACCTGAACCGTTTCCACGACGGGATACAGTTGAATCTCGCCGGTGATACTCCGCGCCCCAATAATGGCTAATTCCCGCTCATAGGGCACAAACCCTTCTAGCAGCCAAGTGCCAGGGGGATACTCGCTCAAATTAGGTAGGTCAGCGGCGGTTTTAAATACCTGAGTTCCCTGGCCGTCATAGCCAAAGCGTCGGGCTTTCAAGACCCAAGGAAACGGCAGCGGTTGAGCGGGGATAGATTCCAATGCCCAAAACTCCGGCACCGGCAGTCCCATCTCCTGTAAAAATTGACGCTGTTCCCATTTATCCAGTAACGGGGCCAGGGAGTCTAAACGGGGATAAAAAACCGTGCCTTGATGCGCTAATTTTTGCAACCCATCGAGATCGACAAATTCATTTTCAAAGGTGATCACCCCGCACTGTTGCGCTAACTCTTTAGTTCCTTGTACATCGGCGATCGTCGCTAGAACAGTGGATTGAGCCAGGGCAACGGCGGGATCAGCTTGATCGGGGGTTTGGACGGCCAACTTGAGTCCCAAAGACGGCGCTTCCTGGGCCATCATCCAGGCCAATTGACCGCCCCCAATTACCCCGACGGTGGTTGACTGTGTTTGCATGAAAAATCAAATAAACCGTAAAAAACTAGGGACAAATGAGGGAATCGCGCGTACTAACACCCGTTTTAGGATTTACCCCGTCCGCCACTTCACACAGAGCTACAATTTGTTCACTGTCTAAGACCGCATCGGTAAAATCTGCCCCTTGGATCTGAGCTCCTTTAAAAGACGTGCGTTTCATAATCGCTTCGGTCAGAATGGCATTTTCCAGATTTGCCCCTTGAAAATTGCTTAAATAAGCTAACCCGTTGGTCAAATCGGCCCCTTTGAGATTAGCCTCCTTGAGGTTGGCGCCGTTAAACACCGATCCCCGCAAATCCATCCCTTCAAAAATGCTATTGCTCAAATCCACATTGGTAAACTGGGCAGTCAAAAGGTTTTGATCCCGAAAATCCGTTTCCACCAACACCACATTCTCAAACGCAGAACTACTGCCCGTCACCGAGGAAGAGCTGGCGGCGATCGCCGGTAACGACCAAGCAAACCAGACAAAACTCAGTAACACAATCACAGACTGACGAATAACTTTCAGCATCGGAATAGAAAACACTAATTCAGCAAGGGACAGCAAAGCAACCAGATTTTATTGTAAGCGGTGGGATTCCCCCAACGATAGGGGTCACGCAAAGGCCAAAATTTGCTCATCCAGGTCAAAATCCCCTTTTTCGTCCTGTTGACCAGAGGGCAGATAGTCTAATTCATAGCTATTTTTCAGCCCTTCCACTAGGTCATAGTTGGGATGCCACTCTAGGTGCTCTTTAGCTTTTTGGATATCGGCAAAAAAGTGTTGTAGCCGTAGGGGGAAAGCTTTACGTTTACCGAAGTCAAAATCCTTGGGTTTGTAATGCACCAACTTAATGGTGTGGGGATCTAGGCCCATCGCGGCGGCACAGGCCAGGGCTAAGCCATCCATGGTCACATAGCGATCGCCGGAAATATTATAAATTTGTCCGATCGCCGCCGGGGTAATCAGGGTTTTGGCCATGGCCACTACCAAATCTTCCACATGGCCCAATTGGGTAATATATTGACCATTGCCCGGAATGGGAATGGCCCGACCCCGACTTAGGCGATCAAAAAACCACGCTTCCAACGGATTGTAATTATGGGGGCCATAAATATAAGTAGGACGAACGGAAGTCCAGGGAATCCCACTCTGGGCCAGATAGCGTTCCGTTTCAAATTTTCCCTTATGGCGACTTTTGGGATCAACCGCATCGGTTTCCCTGTGGGGCATTTGGGGAGACGACTGATAAACCCCCGCTGAACTAACGTAGATAAACTGCTGAATTTTGCCGTTAAACAAATCCACTAGGGGTTGAGTATCGCTGAGTTCCCGCCCATTATTGTCAAAAATGGCATCAAATTCTTCATTACCTAATTTTTCCCGCAACTGATCCGGGTCACGGCGATCGCCTTTAATTTGGGCTACCCCACTTACCGGCGCCGGATGATTACCGCGATTAAACAACACCACCTCGTGACCTTGGGCCACTAATACCCGGCAGAGATGCACCCCAATAAAGCGCGTTCCGCCCATGATCAAGATCCGCATGGTTTGCTATCTCCCGTAATGTTTCGTTGAGTTTCTCGGTCTTTATTATCGCCTTTGGGGGGCGTCTCCCAGAAATGGAATAGCTTAAACGTCGATTCAGAGCGACACCACTCTGAACAAGACTTATTCTGGCATCCTTTCTTAAAAAAGCTTGCAAACTTAAATAAGTGATGATATATTTTTAAGTGACCCGAAAATTAGAGGCTTTAAGCGAGATGTCTTGGATCGAGTTAAAAAATGCAAGAATTTTCATGCAACCCAATACTGATGGGGGGTATAGCTTAAAAATTGATATACCTGACCGAATATTTGAACAATTATTGGATTCCCAACAACAGGTTGAGACAACTAATTCAATTCCAACCCTTGAAGACTTTTCTTCAGAAATAATCAAAAACTTGGGGATTGGAAAAATACACTTCTCATCAAATAGTCAATATACAAGGCTTACTTCGCCTAATTTAAGCCATAGCATAGGGGTTGTTTATGACGGAAAGAAATTTTTTGACCTAGGGTTATCAATTGACCCATTTGCAGGAAACACTGAATCATTTCTTTTTGTGAAATACATTGCACAGGATAATCCCTACAGCATCCCGTTGGAGAGAGTAGAACTTTTTTATGCAAAAGACCATCACTTGCCCCAAGTAATACAAACAATAGAAAATATTTCTGGGAAATCCTGTAATCTTATAAATTTGACATATGAAAATGAAATTAATTTTTTTGGTAATTGGCTGGGGAAAAATCGTCTCAAAAATGACTTAACTTTTTCTATTCCCAAACATCACCCCGATGTTCCAGGCGAAATAGGCTGGGATTTGATTAACATGAATAAATTTCTTTCCCTACCAAAAATACTTCATAAATCTAATACAAATAATTGTCTAAAAAGAAGTGATCTAACACAAAGAAAATCCTTGCTTTTACCAGCATCACCTATGGAAGAATTTGAGCAAGCTTATGATGATTTATGGGAATATTTGTTAGAACACTTTGATGAAGAAGTTCGTGATCCTAATTTTTGTTTTCCAGATGCAGAAGGGTATAAAGAATTTGCAGATTCATGGAAATTAATTGATTATTCGTCATGTTTACAAGAGCTAGAGCAAGATGGATTGATTTTTAAGGGAGTCATAGATAAACGTTTTACCCACATCATGAAATTTAGATTTCTAAAAAAAGAAAACTTAATAAGTTTTTTAGATGATATATCAGAACAATTAAAGCTTATTGTCTAATTCTATTTTTTTATAGCCCCTTATTTTTTATTTTAAGAAAATCAATCAAAAATAATGTTAAAGATACCTTGCATTTTCACCTATTAATTTTTTGAACCATGAACATCTTAGATCAATTAACAAAACTAAACCAGTCTTCTCTTTGCCAATTTTCTCCAAGGCCTGTCGTTAACTGTCACGAAGAAAGTGTACAGGAAATTATTGAAATTTCAATTGGCATAGAAAAATTTCGGTATAGCCATCAAGTTGCTTTAAGGTCAATTTGTCAGCGCAATGGTTTTATTGATGACGAAAAAATCTTCAAGTTTTATAGTAACTCTTCGGTAGATATTTTCATCCTAAAAAAAGGTGGCTATGGGTTAAAACTACCTTTGTTAGTTATTGAATGCCAATCCAGTTTTCATGACAACGATGATGCCATAGCAAGGGATTTGTTGAAAAAGGATATTTTAACTGAGTCCGACATTCCCTTAGTTTCTGTTCGAGCTTTAGATACACGCTACTACCATTTTTATCAAGATGTTAATAGTGCTGGCATAGTCTATAACAGCATCACCCGTGATGAATTGCCAGAAGTCAAAAATTACTTACTTAAAGCAATGGAAATTTACGAGTAATCAGTCTTTTTTTGCGTTGAATTAACTTTATTTTCTCAGATACAGGCCATGTGCCTTTACATAGCTAGCTTGCCCATTGTTGTTGCAATCATGATTACTGTAGAAAAAATCTTCACACCTCCTCCACTTCCCGCTATTGTTCCAAACATTCAAGTTAGGACGAAAGAAAACCTTGAAGATCTTCTAACGCCATCATCATCAAACTTGACTGATAAGATTACCGCTGAACTTAATGCAACTCATTCATGGGATAAGGACGATCAGATTGCACTTGAAGATTGGGATGAACAATTTGAAATTGAGCGACATTGACCCTATGCTTTGTCAGAAAGCCCGACATATCGAAGGTTGTATCACCGTTTAGCTTGGATAAAAATCACCAATGTCAAACCAGCGGCGATCGCCTAGGGTGAGTTTTAACGTTAAAGCGAGGACTTTAATTTTGCGTCTGGGGGCTTAGACTGGGTCAAACTAGCCGGTTCGATCGCCACGCCATCCCGTAATTCTAAAATGCGTGAAACCGCAATCCGTTCCCCAGCGGTTACGCCAGAAACGACTTGATAGGATTGCCCTTGAATGCCCCCTAAAACCACAGGGATTTGTCTGGCGACTAAGTTATTGGCCGAACCTGGTGATTGCTCTGGGCTAGGAGACTGATTGCCTTTTGGTTCAGCGTCAGCGGTTTTGGGACGGGCAACAAAAACAAATCTTTGGGCACCAATGGAGGTGACAGCGGTGGTGGGAATCAGGAAACCGGGTTGTTGATCCCAAATAATTCTGGCCCGGACATATTGGTTATTGCGTAAAGTGCCATCATTTTTGAAAATCACCTTGGCTAGCACCGATTGGGCATTGGAATTCGTGGTGGGAGAAATAAAACTAATCCGCCCCACTTCCCCTTCTCTGCCGTCACTGCGGATAATTTCCACCGGCAGACCAATGCGTAAATCTTGGTAACGCTCCACCGGCACATTAATATCTAACTCAAATTCCGTATTGTTGGTAATCGTGGTGAAGCTTTCCCCTGTCCGCACAAAGTCCCCGATTTGTAAGGGAATATCCCCCACAACGCCGCTGACGGGAGCGACAACGCGATTATAAATTAACTCCTGGGAGGTCGCCCCCAGTTGCCCCCGTGCTTGTTCGATCGCCCCTTGTTGGGAACTAATGCTGGCTTTAGCGGAATTGACCCGTTGTTCTGCGGCTTGGAGATTTTCCTTAGCTTGTTGGAGAGAAGCTTTAGAAGCTTGGACACTACCTTGATTGGCGGCGACAGTGGCTTTAGCGGCTTGAACGGTCTTTAATGCGGCTTCGGTGCTGGCCTGGGCATCTTTTAATTCCGTCGTGCGATTATCCAGATCCTGCTGGGGTTGAACGCCCGTTTCGACCAGGAAGTTAGACCGCTTAAAATTAACTTCTGTCAAGTTGAGGTTGGCTTGGGCTTTTTTCAGATCCGCTTCCCGGGTTTTTAACACTTCTTGGGAATTGGCTAAGTTGGCGATCGCCGTTGCTACATTAGCCTGTTGACTGGCCACAAAGGAGCGTGCCGCATCCCTTTCCGCTTCAGCCGTGCGGAGGTTCGATTCACTGGCTTGAAAATTGGCCCGTTGAATATTGAGATTACCCACCGCCGCATTAACATTTTCCTGTTGTTGGGTCGGCTCTAACAGCAAAACCGGATCACCTGCATTTACCCGTTGTCCCCAGGAGGCATAAATTTTTAGAATCCGCCCATCGATTTTTGGTGCCAATTGTACAAATTTTGTGGCCACTAAGTTGCCAACAAATTCATTGCTATCAATGACTGTGGTGGTTTCGAGGGTTTTTAATTCAACGGGAATGGCTTTAGGCCCGGCTCCCTGTTGTGCAGCATTTTTGTCACCACAAGCTGTATTGAGGAAGGCGACGCTCATTAAAAGACCAATAGGGAAGGTTAAACGCGCTTTAGCCATGGGGATCAAATTTGGGGACACGAGGTAACGTAACAATGTTAAACCGAAAAGCTTGATAGGCTTTGGTTGATAACGCTATTCTACCGATTAATGTTGGCATCATTAGCCAGTCTTCCACGGCAGGGCTACTCTTTGCTAGGACTTTCCCTAGCTGAGAAGGGTTCCAATGTTAAGCATTGGTTAATAACCACGATCTGATTTTGGTGCCATCCTTATGTTTAAGCATCTGCGTCCCATTTATCTCGCTGATACCGATGCGGCGGGGGTGGTCTACTTTAATCAATTGCTTCAGATTTGTCATGAAACCTATGAAGCTTGGTTAGCGGATCGCGGGCTATCTTTGCAAAGGCTCATCCAAGCAGGGCAATTGGGCATACCTTTGATCCATGCGGAGATTGACTTTTTTGCCCCGGCCTATTGTGGCGATCGCCTAGAAATTAGTTTGCAGATTAACCCAGTGAATGACCACCGCTTTATTTGTGATTATCAAGTGCAACGACAACACCCTCAGCCGATGAGTTTAATTGCCCGCGCCCAAACCCACCATCTCTGTATTGCCCTCCCCGCCCGGCAAAAATGTGCGCTTCCCCCGGATTGGCAATCGGCGATCGGTGATCTTGATCATCCCTCGATGTGATCAAAGTCATTGTCAAAAACAGTTTATTTTTTAAAGATTATGTAAAGTGCCGGCGGTTATTTGGGCAACGATCACTTATCTAACGATATATAAGCCATTGTGAAACAGTCTTCTCAGCCATTGCGCCCCTCCCCTTACCTAACCCGACGTGATCCCGTCACGGGACAATGGCTGATTATTAAACCCAATGCAGCCTCAACTAACCCCAACGAACCCAGTTCCGACCAAGGTGAGGCTGCTCCAGAGCCTGACTGCTGCCAATCTAAGTACAGGACAAAAGTTGAATGGGGCAGAACTGGGAGTCAAAGAGAGATTGGGGAGGAGCAATGAAAAAGCGGCGTAGTAGATCAAAGCCATA
>Ga0315905_10008488_pt1 | contig 10397 bp, 8 predicted proteins | sample LakEriMetagenome_5_FD_203522 | JGI IMG/M metagenome (GOLD analysis project Ga0315905, IMG submission 203522) | Freshwater fungal communities from buoy surface, Lake Erie, Ohio, United States - Buoy 4 MA121 | ecosystem: Environmental > Aquatic > Freshwater > Lake | place: USA: Lake Erie, Ohio... | reverse complement strand
CGCCGAATTGTGCGATCGAGGGTGGCTTGGGTGGCTTGGTAGAGGTGTTCGGCTTGTTGGATGAGGGTTGCGATTTTTTTGGCATCGTCATCACTAAATCGGACGCGGTCATAGACCATGCGGTCGCGCTCGCTATTGAGGAGCTGCGCCGCATAATTCAAGCGACTGCGTAACCCGCGTAACGCCACATCAGCATCTGCTTGGATGCTCGCACGGGCTTTATCGAGTGCCATGCGGCGCCGGATACGCACAAACAATACGACTACCGTAATCAAGGCAGCCACCCCTACCACACTGACCGCAATTTGTTGCATCAACAGTGGGGTGAATGACATCCCGGCGATGACAGGATTACTTTGCATGTCCATGGTCCATGTCCTTCGTTGTCAATACATTCGGGTTATGCTGCCACGTTGCGCCATCGTACTGCGGGGGTGCAACTTTATCGCCATTGGAGCCTCGTTAGAGATCGACGCCCAATACGTCTGCGACGCTAAAGATATCCTTGTCGCCACGTCCCGATAAATTCACCAAAATAATCTGGTCGGGGCGCATGGTGGGGGCGACACGCAATGCATCAGCGATGGCGTGTGCAGTCTCGAGTGCAGGAATAATTCCCTCGAGTTTGCTGAGCATTTGGAAGCCATCGAGGGCTTCTTCGTCATCGACCGACACATACTGCACTCGTCCTGAGTCATGCAACATGGCATGTTCAGGTCCAATCGCCGCATAGTCGAGTCCTGCCGATATACTATGCGTCAACGAAATCTGGCCATCGTCGTTTTGCAAAAGATAGGTGTAACTCCCTTGGAGCACCCCTTTGCTACCCCCTTCGAAGCGGGCGGCATGATTCCCAAAACTTATCCCGCGGCCGCCTGCCTCAACTCCCCGCATTGCCACCCCTGGTTCTTCGAGGAAGGAATGGAACAAACCAATTGAGTTCGAGCCGCCCCCCACACAGGCAATTAGCAAATCGGGCAAACGCCCTGCTGCCTGCTTGATTTGGGCATAGGCTTCGCACCCGATGATGCTCTGGAAGTCACGCACCATGGTGGGGTAGGGGTGTGGTCCGAGGGCCGATCCGAGTAAATAATATGAATCGGGGTTTGACACCCAATCGCGCATGGCGTCGTTGATGGCGTCTTTGAGGGTGCGTGAGCCAGTGGCGACGCCCCGCACTTCGGCACCGAGTAGACGCATCCGAAAGACGTTGGGCTTTTGGCGTTCAATGTCATCGACACCCATATAGACCACACACTGCAGCCCGAGTAGGGCACAGACAGCAGCGGTGGCGACACCATGTTGGCCGGCGCCGGTCTCGGCGATAATGCGGGTTTTGCCCATCCGTTTGGCCAACAAGCCTTGGCCAAGGGCGTTATTGATTTTGTGGGCGCCGGTATGCGCCAAATCTTCGCGTTTGAGATAAATCTGGGCGCCACCACAATGCGCCGTGAGGCGAGTGGCATGGGTTAACGCAGTGGGGCGACCGATAAATGTCGCTTGCAGTTGGGACAATTCTTGCCAAAACGTGGGGTCGTCTTTGATGGCGGCATAGGCTTCGACCAAATTCGCCACCGCAGGGGCCAACGTTTCGGGAATGTAGCTACCACCGTAGGGACCAAATAATCCGGGACGTGATGACGCAGTGCTCATAATAACCTCAGTAATAGTTCAAGACAACGGTACGGTGAGGACATCACACAAAAAGGCATATTCGACGGCGCGGTCAACGAGGGCATCATAGCGCCCACTTTTGCCGGCGTGGCCGGCAATCATGTCGGTCAGCAAGTAGTAGCGCCCGGTAGGTGCCACTGCCCGCAACTTGGCGATCCATTTGGCTGGCTCCCAATATTGTACCCGTGGATCGTTAAATCCGGCAGTCATTAGGATGGCGGGGTAGGTGTGGGTACTAGTATGGTCATAGGGCGAATATTCCCACATCGTCTGAAATTGTGCCGGCTCGTTGGGGTTGCCCCATTCTTCGTATTCGGGGATGGTCAGCGGGATAGTCGGATCGAGGATGGTATTGAGGATATCAACAAACGGCACCAAGGCAAGTGCCGCCGCAAATAACGTGGGGCGTTGGGTTACCACAGCCCCCACCAACAATCCACCAGCGCTACGCCCATAACAGGCCATGCGGGCGCTGGTCGTATATTGTTGGGCAACTAAGTATTCGCCACAGGCAATGAAATCGTCAAACGTGTGTTGTTTGTGGGCCAGTTTGCCTTGCAGATACCATTCCCGCCCCATTTCGCTGCCGCCACGGATGTGGGCCAGGGCAATCACAAACCCACGCTCGAGCAAGCTGAGCCGCTCGCCGACAAAGCCCACACTGAGATTGGCGCCATAGGCGCCATAGCCGATGAGCAAGGCTGGTGCGCTACCATCGCAGGCAACGTCGTGGCGGCGCACAATCGTCAAGGGAATTTGGGTACCGTCGCTGGCTGGCACAAACACCCGCTCGAGGATGTAGTCACTGGGGGTATGCCCAGCACCACCCACTACATCTTGTTTGATGGTGGTATAGATGCGACTCTGCATATCATATGTCAAAACAGTTTGTGGGGTAATAGGCGTGGCATAACTGAGATAAACTACCGACCCCTGATAGGTTTGTTGGTAAATTGACGTAACGTGGTAGGCGGCATCGCCAAATTCGAGGCAGTGCATCGGCTGTTGGTCGTGGGGGTAGACCTCGACTTGGGGCAATCCGCCCCGTCGCACCCACACCACGAGGTGCTGCTGGAACGCGTCGAGTGCTTCGGTACTCGTGTCGTCACGATGTACGATATACGACTGCCATTCTGGTTGGCTGAGCATGCGAGTCTGCACACAAAAATTCACTGCCTGTTGATTGGTGCGCATATAAAGTTGCTCGCCGACCATCACGATGTCATATTTGACGTCTGGTTGCCGGGGCGCTACACACTGCGCGGCATAGTCGTGCTGGCTGTCAAACACCCAGACTTGTGAGCTACTACTACTATGACTCCCCACAATCAAAAATCGTTGATCGCCACTTTGCTCGAGACGGACATTATATAATTCGTTGGCTTCAAAAAAAAGACATGTGGCAGGGCTGGCAGGGCGTTGCCATTGCCACGTCCATACGCTACTAGGACGCCAGGCTTCGTCGGGGCGTACAAACGCCAGCACGCTCCCGTCGGGCGACCACGCCAAGCCATAGTGCAGGTCGGGGACGGGGGGAATCATGGCATGACCATCGGTGATGCGCCGGATATGCAGGGTAAAGCGTTCACTGCCATTGTCGTCGAGCAACAAGGCAATATAGATGCCATCGGGACTGACTGCCCAATCGCCTAGTTTAAGGAAGGCTTTGCCACGTGCTTCATGGCCGAGGTCGCATACCACTTGGGCAGGTTGGTGTGGGTCAGCAAGTGTGGTACGCATGAGTACCGGATATTGTTGGCCCTTTTGGTAGCGCATGAAGTAGGCATATGCGCCGATGGGAATGGGGGCACTGTCGTCATCATCGACCAAGCGCGCTTGGAGCTCGCTGACGAGTAATTGACGCGCTGACGCTGATATATGCGCATCGGCATAGGAATTTTCGGCGGCAATATAGTCATGTACTGCCGGGTTTTGGCGTTCACGCAACCAAAAATAATCATCGTGGAGCGTGATACCGTGGACGACGATACTGCGCGGTTGTAGTTGAGCGCGTGGTGGTTGACGCATAGTGCGACACTTTCAAAAAACGAATTATGGTCTATTATACCGTCAGTTTATGACAGTGCATGACGATGCGGGGATTTTCGTTTGCCGGTATCTTCGCTATCGTATGGCAATGAATGACCGTGGTATGATAGACGCAATAAAAGATATTTACAATTTGGGTTGTACAAGGTGGAGTCGTGCGGCAAAAATACCGAAAAATTGTGCAGATATTGATGATGTGGGCGTGGCTATGGACAATTGTCGGCCAGCCTGCCCCCCACGTATTTGCTATGCCCAACGCGGCGCTGGTTGAGACTGATTTACCGGCATATCTCGCCCAACTCCCTGGCCCACTCGGGCAATTCAACGAAGGGACGCAGACCGCCGCCGGGATTATCCGCTCGACGGTCGATTGGTACGGCGTCAGTCCGCGCATGATGTTGGCACTGCTCGAAGCCAGTAATCAATTACTTAGCCGCACCGATGGTGGTGCGGCAGTGCTTGCCACCCCAATTACCGCTAGCCCGGTGGCACCACGTGGGTTTGCCGCCCAAATTGATTGGGCTGCGGCTGGCCTAAGGGCCGGCCTCGGTCCCTACGACCGCCCCCCGGTGGTGCAATTTAGTGATGGGGTGACCACCACCATTGATCTCAATCAAGCGCCCGAGGGGGTGGCGATGCAACGGGTGTTGGCCCATGGCCGTACGCGTACTCAATGGGTACAGGCGGTCAAAGCCTTTGTGCAGGCCTTTGCAACCTACTTTGATGGCGCGTTAGTCAGCAAAAAAACTCCCCCCGCCCCTCCACCGAGTGGATTCCTTTATCGACCATGGCAAGCAGGGGTGCGGGTCCGCCACTTGGCCTACTTCGATCATCAATACCCTACGGTTGATGCCCAAGCCCGTGATGACGGAGTGGTGGTCAACTATTTGGGAGTTAACGATATACAGTACGATGGTCACGACGGCCATGATTTTGCCTTCCCGGATCAACTCATCGGCACGCCTATTTTGGCGGCGGCAGCCGGTATCGCCTATGCCAGCACGCGTCGTGGTAATGGCGTCTATATCACGCATGCTGACGGGTATACGACAGTGTACTGGCATCTTGATCGTTTTAGTCGGCGCTTTATGGGGCTGATTAATAGTGGTAAAGGGGTCCAGGTTGCGGCTGGTGACGTGATTGGCAGTAGTGGCAAAAGCGGCTTTGTGATTGGCACACCCCATTTGCATTTCGAAGTACGCCGTGATGGCAAGCAAGTCGATCCCTATGGCTGGTACGGCAACGGCGCTGACCCTTGCCCCCGATATCCAGCCTGTCTGGCGAGTACGTGGTTGTGGCATAGTTCGTTGCGGGGCGAGTTTGATTTCATGCCTCCCGATCAAGTTGCCACCGCTGTTGCACCGCCGCCTGCGTATCGGGTGGTGGTTGCCCCCCGCAATGAATACCGTTTGGTCTCTTCGTTTGATGATGGGGTAACCGCTGACCTGGCCCAAGCGCCGCTCCAGGTGGTGGGCTACCCCGTATTGGTGGCTGGCAAATACGCCAAGGCTATGCAGTTTGTGACAGGGAGTGCGCTGGTGTTGAGCGGGCGTGATCGCCTGCTGGCAGATAGTGGCAGTCTATCGGTATGGGTTGACACTGCCAAAGCCACCACGGGGCGGCACTATCTGTTTGCGAGTAGTGCCCAACCTGATGCCAAAAAACAATATGCCGGTACCATTGCAGTGCGCTATGAAGTCGCCAGTGATGGGCATGCCCAGTGGGTGTTTTGGAGTGTGGCTGACGATGGCACGAGTGACGAATTGCGCGTCCCCCGTCGTGACCAAGGCTTCCACCATATCACGGCGCATTGGCAACAGGCGACGGGGCTGAAGCAGTTTTTTATTGATGGCATATTGGTGGCCCAACGTCAAGGGGTGGCATTACCGACCCGTATCGCAGATACCACCACCCTCGGGCGCTTCCCCCAAGGCAAGAGTGCCCAACTCAGCATCGATGACCTGTTGATTTGGCGCGATGCTCCGACACAAGATCAACTCAAGGTGGTGGCAACTGCCCCTGACCAACAAGCACCACAATATGCATTGCGTGCCCCAGAAACCACTACGACTATCCAATTAGTGCCGATTCGTGCGAGCAATGACCCGGTGGTAGTGATGCGGGTGGTAGTCGATGGTAAGTATAGTGACCCCCAACCCCTTAATACCCAATTTACCGTGACGTTGCCACATCATGAAGGGGTCAATGTCAGCGAAATGTTGGCCCAAGTGGCCATCGAATTAACTACTCGTTCAGGAGCCGTGCAAACGGTGCATGGCGTGGTGAATCGCCTGCCAGTCAAGGTGACAGACGTCCACGCCAATCGGTAACACGAGTGCCAACACACAAAAAACAACCGCAGCCAATCATTCACGTTGTATACTAAAAGCGTGTAACACCGACCCCGCTGACATGGGCGTCAACTAAGGGAGCGTATCTATGGAAGAACTGATTGCGGCATTGTCTGCCGCCAAAATCGTTGCGATTGTCCGCCTCGAGCGCTACGATCGTGCCGTTGAAGTCGCACAAGCCTTGTATGCTGGTGGGATTACCGCCATTGAATTCACCTTGACTGGTGCCGGCGCCTTCGACGCCATCAGTCGGGTCCGTAGTGCCATGGGTAATCAAATGCTGATTGGTGTGGGGACGGCCTTGACCGTGGCCGATGCCGAAGGTGCGATTGCCGCTGGTTCGCAATTTATCGTCACGCCGGCGGTACGTCCGCTCGTGATTGCCGCCGGCATCAAAGCCGGCGTTCCTACCGCCTGTGGTGCCATGACCCCTAGTGAAGCCTTGACGGCCCACGAAGCAGGCGCTGCGTTTATCAAAATATTTCCGGCGCGGTCACTGGGCCCCGGCTATATTCGTGACATCCTTGCACCCTTACCGTTTTTGAAATTGATGCCTACCGGTGGGATTGGCGCCGACAATCTCAAACAATACCTCGACGCTGGTGCTATCGGCGTGGGGATTGGTGGCAGTCTAGTGCCTGCCAAAGCCGTCAATGCCGGTGATTGGCAGGTGCTCACCGATGGTGCCAAGCAATGCGTGGCTGCCTTAGGAGGGAAGTAACATGCCAGAAGTTATGACGTTTGGCGAATGCATGGGTGTGCTCTACCCACCCGATCCCGTCACCATCGACGATGCGGCGTTGCTCAAATGGGACATTGGCGGTGCTGAAGCCAATTGTGCCATTGCCTTAGCCCGGTTGGGCGTGTCGGTACGCTTCCATTCACGGGTCGGCAATGACCCCTTTGGCCGCAAAATAACCGCCGTGCTGGCTGGCGAAGGGGTCGATACTAGCGCTGTGCAGATCGATGCCACCCGCCCCACCGGAGTTTTTTTCCGTGAATGGTTGGCCGATGGTGCTCGGCGGGTTTTTTATTATCGCAGTGGCTCGGCGGCAGCCAACATGGGTCCCGAAGATTTGCGTGCCGAGCAATTTGTGGGCATCAAGGCCTTGCACTTGACGGGCATCACGCCAGCGTTGAGTGAGCGGGCTGCCGCAACTTGTACGCGGGCGATTGAACTGGCCAAAGCGGCAGGGGTGATGGTGACATTTGACCCCAACTTTCGTCCCCGTTTGTGGAGCGCCGAGGCCGCTCGCATCGCCATGACACCCCTGGCCGCTGCTAGCGATATTATTTTGATGGGCCACGAAGACGCTGCGGCGTTGTTTGGCGAAGGCGATGACGAGCATTATCTGACGTCAGCCCAGCAATTGGGCATCCGCACCATTGTGCTCAAACGCGCCGAGCGGGGGGCGTTAGCCATCCACGATGGTGAGCGCTTTGAAGCCGCCGTAGTCAAAGCTGAGCGTGTGGTTGACCCCGTGGGGGCCGGCGACGGCTTTGATGGTGGCTTTATTGCGGCTCGCTTGCGTGGCAAATCAATCCCCGAAGCCCTGCATATCGGCGCCATTGTGGGCGCCGGTTCGGTGGCGCACTTGGGTGATTATGCCGGCTATCCGAGTATGGATTTGTAAGGTGTGAGGCATGCCTCGCACATGCGTAAGCCACCTCGCACTCTGCGCACCTACGTTTTTCGTAGTGTTGCTCCCTCAAATGTGATGCCGATGGCGGCGGCTTGGGCAAAAATAAACTCTAGGCCTTGGGTTAATTGGCTTTCGTTGAGGTGTTCGATCATCAAGGTGGGCGCCGGGTTCAGTTTTTCAATCTCTGTGAGATAGGTTGCGTAGTCAAGCATGCCATCGCCGATAAACGTCTCGTTTATCTGGACGGTGGCATGTTTTGCGGGCATATTGAGGTCTTTGGCGTGGCAGCTGACAATCCAAGGTCCCAGTATGCTAAAGCACTGTTTGATGAATTGGGCGTTGTAATAAAAGTGTCGCGGGCTGGCGATAATATTGACGGGGTCGAGGTGCACTGCAAAGCCTGGGTGGTCGACGGCTTCAATCAAGCGAGCATAGATTTCTGGGCTGTCAGGCAAGAGGTACGACTCGGTCTCGATGACCAGTTTGGTGGTGGTCGGTTGGGTGCGGTCGAGGATGGACTGGATGGTACTGACCGTCGCATAAAAACTTTTTTCGGACATATTGAGTGGATTGGCGTCGCCCCAGCCGCCGGTTTGCACAGAGCCACCATGCATGACACAGCAACGGGCGCCCATTTGGTCGGCGTAGGTGAGCCGGCGGCAGATTTCGTCAATGTTTTGTTGGCGTAACAGCGGATTGGTATCGAGGATGTTGATACCATACGCCCCAAATTCTGCCAGCACGATATCGGCATCGGCAAAGGCTTGCTTGTAGGCGTGGCGTTGCGTTTCATCTGCGATATATCTGCAGTAGGCAGCGCCAAATCCTAGTTGTTGGTGCAAGGCTACTTCTTCGGCGATGGTGCTGAATTTTTGAAAAATTGGTCCACCGAGTCTCATTGGTCCACTCCTTGCCATGGCAAAATCATCACCTTGCCACATTCTTGCGACGCACAGGTTGCGAATGCGTGTTGGATTTCGTTGATGGGATACACATGCGTGATGAGCTGTTCGGCAACGGGCGAATCACGAATGACCTGCATCAACTTTTGGGCGCCATTCAAATTGTAGTGCCACTGCCCCATTAGACTAATCCCTTTGCGGATAAAGTCATTACTAGCCTGGATGGCCAAATCATTGCCACATTCGCCGATGAGCGAGATTTTGCCACGCCGGCGCACCATGTCAATACACAGCCGTTGGGCAACGACGTTACCCGATGTCTCGAGGCAGGCATCGACGCCCCGCATATCGGTGTATGCCATGATTTTGGTGCGGATCTCGGGATCGTGGGGTGACAACACTAGGTCTGCGCCCAATTCGCGGGCTTTTTGTTGGCGGTAGGGCACTTGCTCGACCAGGATGGTGCGTGCTCCGCGGAATTTGGCATTGACGACGCCGCCCAGCCCTACTGCCCCGCCGCCGGTAATCAATACGGTGTCAGTAGCTGAGACATTCATGTTTTCGAGGGCCCCAAAGGTGGGCCCCAACCCACAACAGGCCAGGGCGGCGCGGGTATACGATATGTCGTCGGGAATGGGGACGAGGAGCCAATCTTGTTTGAGCAGGTATTGGACATGGGTGTCGCCGCCATAGGCCACGCCGGTAAATTCAGCCGGGTCGTGCATCTGCTGACAATGAATGTATTCTCCCGCAATACAGAGCGCGCATTTGCCACAGGAGGTGCCGGCCATGACCACGACGCGGTCGCCTACTTTGACTTTGCCGGGTTGGGCGACCATCACCACTTCGCCGGCGGCTTCATGTCCGTGGTATTCGTTGCCAGAGAGCCAGTTTTTGTACTCGGTACAGAGCGGGATGGCATGGACTTTGACCAACACCCAGTCTTGGCGGGGTTGGGGGATTGGCACATCCAGGAGGGTGGTTTGCTTGACGCCGGTGATGGCGATGCGCTTCATGGTGGGGGGCTCCTTTGTGCGAGGCATGCCTCGTACGTACGAGGAATGTCTCGCACGTGCGATGATCGGGATGGGGTCCGATTGCAATGCCCCCACACCTTGGGATTATTGCGGATGTAGCGGCGGGTATTCCACAAATGCTGAGAGTCGCGGATAATCCAATCATGGAAGCTACGGTGCCAGAGTGGTTTGTGGGGGCAATGGGTGCTGAGGTTGATTTGGCGTGCAACCGCCGCTTTATACGACCCGACAATTGTGCCTAATGCCCCGGCTGCGTTGGCCGCCGGGATGATTTTGCGTGTTGTAGGGGTGCGGCTGAACGGCGATGCATCTGTTGGTGTAATCTCTAATATACCATGCACATGGCTGGGCATGATGACCCATGCATCGATGCGCACATGAGCGAAATGCTGGGGGATTTCTTGCCAACAGGTCGCGGCAATTTGCCCCAATTCATTGAGCTGCATCTGGCCATCTACCACTTTGCCAAACAGGCGCCGATGCCGATGCAGATTGATCGTGACAAAATACATCCCAGGCCGGCGATAATCAAACCCACGCTTGCGATTAAAGCGATTGACATACATGGCAATCTCCTTTCTTTATCGCAAGCATGCACTATCACCATTACCAGCGCATTACCAATTACCCATAGCGCCTGCGCCGCTCGCACCGCTAGGATCCTCTGCGCTTGCGCATGCCAAGATTCTCTGCGGCTCATGCGCACGTGCGGAGGCATGCCCCGCACCGCTAAAATCCTTG
>Ga0315905_10008487_pt1 | contig 10397 bp, 18 predicted proteins | sample LakEriMetagenome_5_FD_203522 | JGI IMG/M metagenome (GOLD analysis project Ga0315905, IMG submission 203522) | Freshwater fungal communities from buoy surface, Lake Erie, Ohio, United States - Buoy 4 MA121 | ecosystem: Environmental > Aquatic > Freshwater > Lake | place: USA: Lake Erie, Ohio... | reverse complement strand
GTTCGACTGACGAACACAGTGGTTCGTAGTGTGCTATCTCTTGGGGCAATAGGCTATTCGCCTTGAGCCGATGTTCAAGGTACTCATGGATTCGTTCGCCGTACTTACTAGCCTCACCACCTGCATCAACAATGTCTTTGACAACACGCTGACGGAAGTAGCGGTAAGGGCAGTTCTCATACAACTTAATGGATGAGTAGGAGTGGCTAAGGCGCATAGTTTGTAGCCCCTCGGGGTGTCCTTGGGGTTCTCTGTTAAATTGAAAGTCCAGTGTACATCACTCGTGCATACGGCGCAAGATGTCGTACTTTAATATTTCCAACTGGGCAATCACTTCGGTCACAGTCTCTAGCTTAGTGGAGTAGCGCAGGTATCTGTCGTCAGCCTTGAGTAAGATAAGCACATCGCTTGCACCCCCCTCCTCGACCCGTGCCAGTGCTGATTGCAACATGGCAACAACTTCCTCTTTGCGTCTATTCCCTACTACATCAGTCAAGTTTGTTATGTTCATTACGTATCTCCATAGTTTTCTGCGTAGCCTGATTCACAAGCTACTGGTAAGTCGGCACACCAGCTAGGCGCAGTGGACATTACATCCACAAGATGTTTCTGTGCGTCAGTTGCATGGGCTACCGGGGCCGTGATGATAATCTCATCGTGAACTTGAAAGGCAACGTGATAGTGTTGCCCAATGGTTGCCATCTGCTCGGATATAACAATGCGTGCCATCGCTTGGATGATGTTCTCTGTCGCCTTACCCCCGTAGATTTTTGTCCACGATAGGTCATCAGCCTGACCCACAAGCACTCGGTCTGTCACTGCCTTGCGGTAGGTACGTGCATCACCGATGTATTCGTAGTTGCTTCCATTCGCTCGCAGCGCAGGGTAACGGATATACAAACCGTTCGGCAGCCGTATCCCTTGCTCGTCATACTGCAACATCTTTGAGATTGTTCCTGTCTGTCTTGCCAAGATACCGCCCAGTGCGTGACCACACTTCTGCCATAGGGCAACAATCCTGTGGTTCTTCTGTCGGTACAGGCGAACGATACGCTCTGCCTCGGACAGTTCAATCTTTACACTGATGCCACCTTGCCCTATCTCTAGGGTACGTCTGAACTTCTCAGCACCCATACCATAGCCTAGCCCCAAGATACAAGTCTTGCCAACGAATCGCTCTACCTTATCTTTCTTGGTGATGGTTCGACCATACACTTCGGATGCAAACTCAGAGTACACATCTCGGTTCTCTGCGAACGCACTTAGTAAGTCGTGTTGTTCTGCGACCCACGCAATCATCCGAGCTTCTATCTGTGATGAATCACATGCCACAAGAACTTGTCCTGTGGGTGCTCTCAGTGCCCGCCGTATCGTGTTGTTACCACGGGCGGGTAAGTTCTGCAAGTTCAGCTTGTCACCCCCCGAAAACCTGCCTGTGTGCGCACCATAATAGTTGAGCATGATTGGCAGGCGACCTCGCTCGGACACACCAATCAAATTGAGGGTGCGAGTTTCTTCTAGTGTGGACTTCACTCCGAGCCGAGCCGAGACCGCGTTCTGTACTCGCAGGTCAGGATGTTCCAACAAGTCTGTGAATCCCTTGTCTGCCTTTGAAAAAGCGTAGGCTTCCTTGCCTGTCTTTGCACTTATCTTTGTAGGTGGGTCAACACCCAAGTTCTCAAGATACTTCGCAAAGATTTGGTTGCTCATCAAAGTCTTGGTAACTGTGTCCTTACTAATACCAGTCAAGCCAAGGTCATCAATCAAAGACTGCTTGCGTTCGATGACTTCCTCAAGATGTTTCTGTAAGAGTTCCCTGTCAAGTTCAATCACAGGCTCGGTGTACATACGTAATGTTTGGTCAATGACCATCAACTCACTGGTGGGAAACCCCTTGCTCAGTTTCTTGAACAAGTTGTAGGTTAATTCCACATCGTTCTTGCAGTACTCACCATACCTAGCCATCTCGTCAGGTGTGAAGTCTACTTTACGTTTGCCCAATGCTTGGATAACTTCCTCACCCTTAGCACCCAACTGATAGTAAGTAGCGAGTGCCCTGAGTGAACCCCCCACAGTCATCTGATGGAGTGGTCTTGCCATAGATAAAGTGTCGAGCCATAGCTTAGGCTTGATGCCAAAGTGCCATGACAAGATAGCCCCATCGAACGCAGTGTGGTGGCAGAGGATTGCCTTGTCCTTGTAGTCCAGTGAGTTCAAGAACTTGGCAGGGTCACTGCCTGTATACCAGTCGGTGGGGTAGTTGTTGACCTTGATGCCTACCCCGATGACTTCAAACCTTGGGTCACGGATGTAACTCTCGGTGGTCATCTTCGACAGGCTAAAGTCTTTGTCGTAGTACGTTTCAAAGTCTATGGTTACGATGTCCATATCATGTCCTTTCAATAATACTCGTCATGCGTTTTTGTTTACGCTCATTCTCGACTAGGGCAATTGCTCTCTCAACATCTTTGACATTGATAACCTCTAGCTGTGCGTCGTGCAACTCAACCAATTCATTGAGTGCACTCATCTCATCTGCCTTCAAGATAAACCGATTACTCTCAGCCCCCCTACGGGATACCGCAAGCAACGCAGAGTTACCTAGTGCAATGATGTCTTTGTATTCAGTACCAAACCCCAAGCGGAACAAGGCTTCAGTCATGTTAGCCATGCCAATAAGTTTGTCCATGTCATCCTTTACCGCCTCCCCGTGGGTCAAAGCAGTCATCGCATAGTGGTGCTTCAGCTTTAGATTGATGAGGGTATCGTCATGGCTACCCAATGGGGTCATGCTTTCTAGCACATACCCCACTGGATTGAGCAATACCTTCTTGGGTCGGTACTTACTACGCTTACGCATCAACGTCTTTCAAGACACAAGAGTATGAGGATAAAGATTACGACTGAGACAGTCAACAAACCCACCGCCATCAGCATGAACTGGATGCCGAATATGATGGCTTCAATCATCGTTATCCCTTACCTCAACAAGTTTGTCAATGTAGTGCCGTGCCTTCTTGATGTCGTCTATCCCACCTTTGACATCACAACGTGCAAGATATTTGATAGCGTTACCACGTAGGAAACCTGCGAACTGTTCGGGTGTCATCCATGATTCCATAGCTACCCAAGGTTGTACACCCATGTTCTTGTAGTGGTCACCGCCTATCTGTAAGCCATCAGCTTTGGTACTTGGTACGAATGGCTTGCTCTGCGTTACCGCATCAGTGATTTGGTCATTGATACGACCCAACATAGACCCACTAAGCACACGCTTGCGTATCGCATACACCGATGGCATAGCCACCTTAAACTTAGCACCAACAACTTTAGGTACTGCACTTGGGTTTGCTAAGAAGTACTCTGCCACCTTCATTGATTTAGATTTTTTCATTTGTCTTTCCCTATGGAGTTAAGCCATGCACATTCTTCTTCCAACAACTTGACCCGTGCATGTAAAAGGTCAATGTCCTTCTGTTGTTCTGCCCATGAAGCATCCCATACTTCTTTACTCCACCCACCATCTTCTTCAGTAGCTACGCTACCAATGAATTGAGAGTAAGCACCATCACGTTTGAGGGTATCAGTCATCACATCTCCTTAGGTTATTTCTTTATACACACCGAATTTTCTACGTAGGTCAAGACTGTACGTAGTACATAGCCTATCTGCTTCAGCTACTACTTCCTTAACAGATATTTGCGTTTGATAATAGCCACGACTTACTGACTTGATGATACCTTTTAGTAGGTCGGTAGAACATTCACTATCTTTGATAGAAGTGTATAGCATATCTTGCCACGCTTCACTTTCCCAGTTAGGCATGTCCCAATCATGTCGGGATATACCCGTACGTTCTTTATCAACTTGTTGTATCAAAGATTCCAGTACACCCATACGAGCACGTACCTTGATAGCTTGCTTGAACTTACGCAACTGTCGTAGCCATGTTAGCTTGTTCTCTTGGTCTACCTCGGTATCTTTTAGCAATGGCTTAGCATTGATAGGTTCATAGGTATCAAGGTCAAACTGTAAGCCATCGAATAGTTCATAGCCCTCTATCTTTTGGAAGTAGTCCCAATGGTGTGGGTTATCGTGTTGCTTCTTGTACTCCTCGTACTGTGGTGTAGGCTTGATGACATACCTACCAGTAGCCTTACGTACCCATAGGAAAGGGATAGCACGTTGTAGTGCTTGGCTAAGGGTGATACTACAACGTCTTGCGTCTTGTGAGGTCAACTTAAACGTGAACTTATTGTCAGGTGAGAATACACCTACCACAGCATTACCTAACCGCAGTTCGTAGTTACCCTCTACCTTAAACATACGTGCCCATGACTGCAATGGTCTACCCTTCTCAGGGTTACGGCATCGTGTAAACCATTCAGCAACTTCTCCGTATGAGATTTTATCTGTACGCATAGTCATCCCTTATCGTGTTAGTTTGTTGAAAACAACTTGCGCTGTCAGAGCAGACAGGTCTACATCTACCTTGACTTCCTTCTTCTCACGCTCTACTACTTGGCGGTGTCTATCCTTGTACTCCTCAGGTATCAAGTCCCACAATGGTTGCCACATCTTCAGAGCAGGGGCTAAAGTCGCATGGGCTTCAATCACTTTCTTAACCGATGCAACAAAGGCTTTCTTCTTGTCTGCTACTGCTAGAATGTTAGCTTGATAGTCAGCTATCTCTTGGGCTATATCCTCCCACTCGTTACCGATTAACTCGTAGCCGTGGTAGTCCTTACCCTTGGCAGGTACATCGTTCGGTAGCTGATTAGGAACAACACGTTTGGCAGTAGTCTTGCAGACTAATCCACCAACGTCTTTGCCGTTGATTTTTGATACCTTCATCTCCTCTGTAGTAGAGAAAAAGCACATAGGTAATGCGTTCATAGAGGGTATGTATTTGCGATGGATGATTTCATATATGCGGTCACCCCATGTAGCGTTGACATTACCCCTTGCCGCATCCATCTGCTTGTCGAACATACGCTCTGCGTTCTTTACTATCTGGTCTGTTAACTCTTTCGAGAATCTTACTGTTGCCATGTCACTCTCCTTCTTTGGTTAGTTTCTGTACTGTTAGCTTGGCTTGTGCTAACACATCATCAATGTTCAACATCTTTTGGTACTGTTCATTGTCGGGATACATCTCCTCAATGATGAACACTAAGTTGTTGATTGTCTCTACCGCTTCTTGCGATACTCGCATACGCATCTCCTTTATAAGTTGGGTATAGAACGGACTATCAATCGTCATTTCATCACCACTACTTCACCGAATGGTGCTTCACCTTCATCAGTTGATACCCACAGTACAGGGTAGCTAGGCATATCACCGAAGTCATCACAGCACAGGTCGGTCAAGAACACACAGGCTACTGGTTCGATGTCATGCTCTGTGAAGTACTGAAACACAGGGCTGAAGGCAGTACCTCCACCGCCGTGTGCCTTGATGTCAAGGGTGTCATCTCTACCATATGATTCGTAGTGTGATACCTCGCTATCGAAGTACACCACATGGATTTTGGTAGGGTTGCCATCTTCCTTGATAGCGTTAATCTCCCCTGCAAACTGTGCCAGTATCTTGTCATCAATAGAACCTGAGCAGTCCACTGCAATAGCTATCTCACCAAGGGATTCACCGCTAATGCTAGGCAAGTACAGTCCTTGTGATAAGAACCTACGATTAGGTCTAGCCCATGAGCGTTCATCAGTACGGCACTTCTCGACAAACTTACGTAGGACATCACGCCAATCTACCTTAGGTGCAAGTACATCATTGACCAATCGCTCTAGTCCTGCACTCATCTTGCCCATCATCTTTGCGGCTTGTGCCGCTTGTGCTACACGTACCTTCCACTCGGCTTGTTGTTGTGCCTTCTCAGCAGGGGTATTGCCACCATCTTGGCAGTCATCCATAGCTTCAGTACCATCACCGCCACCACCTTCATCGGGTTCATCAGGCAACAAGTTGTAGATACCATCGGTCGTTTGATTACCTGCTTGGTACAGTTGTGGGTTAAGCAATGCAAACGTAGGCATCTTGCCAATGCTCTCGTCAGTCAGCAGTTGGTTGATAACGTAGTCACCTGCCTTGTTCCATCGTTTGCCTTGACGTTCACCACGTCTGAAGTTGTGGTCAAGCATGGGGTGTAGGCACTCATGGGCTACTACGAACTTGCGTTCTTCATCACCGAATGAGTCCATAAAGTATGGGTTGTAGCCTATACGCTTGCCGTTTGTCCATGCAGTTTTACATGTGTAGTCAATTACGAAGGGTAGGTTCAATGCAATGTTGCCAATGAAGGGGTGTTCAAGTACCAATGCGGTACGTGCCTTGGCAAGTAAGCGGTCAATACGCTTCTCGTCAGCAGGTGACATCGGTTCTTTGTTGGCGAAGTTAGGTACGACTGAGGTCATATCAAAGTCCTTTCATGAATACGGACATCTTGTCCATTATTTGCTTAGCTTCTACTGCCGTGTCACGGCGTAGGTCGGGGTCATTACGTAGTGCTTCAGGGTGTTTGATAAGTGAACCCTCCACTTGTGCTCGTAGTGCTTCAAGGTTGGGGTCATCCATGAAGTTCAGACGGGGTAGCAGGGCACACAACTCCTTGGTGTTATCCACTAAGGTGTCACGGAAGATAGCCTTGGGGTCTGCTAACTTCTCAGCCATGTGCTTTACTCGGTCGTAAAGTCTATCCCATACCTCCTTCATAGCTACAGTCTGTGCCTCTGTCACCCTACGCTCAACATCTTCTTGGATGCGTGTCAACTCATCGCTTGCAATGCTCACTCGGAAGTCGGTCGATGGTACTGGGAAGATAGCCATGTCAATGTTGAACTTACGTGCTATCTCCTGCTCATCGGGGTAGTCTGCATCGTTGTACAGTCCGTTGAGTAACCGCTTGGCATCGAGTCGCAGTTGGTCATAGTTGCTGATGAACTGGTTGACAAGGTACTGCCACTCACCCTTCTCCTTACGGAAGTCAGTCATGAAGGCTAGGTAGTTGGCAGAGGGAAGCATCTGCGTACCCTCCATACCCCAAGGCAACGTGTTCTCATAAAACTTGGTGCGAATGTGGGTAGTCTTTTTGTGCACATGGTCAAGCAGGTCATTGGCAGGCAGTAATGCCTTGTTGTATCTGCCTGCTTGGGTTGATGTGCCGTAGGTATTGGCAACATCTTGTGTTGCCTTCTTATCGTACTTACGTGCTGTCCATTGGGATACGGATAGCTGTACGAGTAATGCTCTGTCGTTCAGATTCATAATGGTACTCCTTCTGTTGGTTAGGTTAGAACAATACGTCTGAGTGCTTCATTGCCCACTTGGTAAACGCTTGCGTGTTAGCCAGTTCGGGTTTCTTACGTGAGGCATAGGACACAGTAAGCACTGAGAAGTCAGCAGGCATACGCTCTGCATAGGTACAGACTCTCTCGAAGTTGCCTTCAGTAGCACGTTCAGACAGTGCACCACTCAGGGCATACAAGGTAGCAGGGTCAGTTGGCACATCAGCAGTAGTCGGGTTCATCAGTACTGCATCAGGGTTAGGTAGCTTACGGAAGATACGCAGGAAACCTACGAACTCAGCCGCCGCACCTTCACCTACTGCACCCTTGAAGCACTCGAACTCAGCATCAGTAGGGCATACACCAAGCACATCGCTTACACCCTCAACCCATGAACGAGGCGTAGCGTTTTGGTCACGCTGAGCATCGAAGTCATGAAGCAATGCAGGACGGAAGCGAATGAAGGATACAACCTCTGACCTTACGTTGTTGTCAAGTGCCCATGTAGTCCAGTCATCGAGATGGGTTTCTAGTTCCAATACAGTCTCACGATTACGCAGATGGGACAGTACTCGGTTAGCCCCTGCTCGGTCTGATTGTCTATTGCCTGTAGAGATTACCTGCCACCCATCAGGCATCGGTGTGCCGTGTAGAGTACGTGCTTGACAGATGTTAGCCAGTACTTTCTGTAGGTCACTGCTTGCTTGGTTGCGGTCATCGAACAACAGGATACCCTTGTCAGGTGCTTTGCCCTTAACTGGAAACCAGTCAGGCAACTTGTACTCTAGTCCGTTGCCCTCTTTAGGAAATAGGATACCGAAGTCCTCGACAAGCATGGTTGGCATGTGTCGTTCGATAACAGGGATGTCAAGTTCCTCTGCAACTTGATGTACGATGGTTGTCTTACCACCACCGGGGCTACCCTCGATACAGAGCGTACGCTGAATAGGGAATGTAGACTTGATTGTGTCTTTGAGTAGTGAGGCTCGCATGGTTACTGTCCTTTGTAAAGTTTATGGTCAATGCCGTAGGTAACGAAGTACTCGTTAGTCTTTTGGGTGATGTTGCTACGATGACTACGTGCCGCTTGCTTGTCAGCAAAGTACATCGGTTGCTTCTGCTCATCGCGGACAAGTTGTCCACGGCTATCACGTATTGCAAATAGTCGCTTCATGTTTACTCCTTTGGGAAGTTGATAAATACGCACTCGTTTAAGTGCGTCCTGCCGTTGGCATCAATGTAGCTTTCGCCACATCCTGCCATCCATTCGATGAGTACCACTGCCATGAAGGTACAAAAGAGCACCATACCTACGGCAGTTAGCACCCATCGAGTGATTCGTTTAAGCCATGAGTCATTGACTGATATGCCCATCGGTTTGATTGGTGTCGGCTTTCTCATGACATAAAGTAGGCGGCTAAGCCACCCATGATTAGTCCGTAAAGCATCCACAAGATGTATCGTTTCATGTTGTCCTCTTTGGGTTAAGTTGTTTGAGATGGTTGGGGTCAGTGATAAGCTCATACCCCTGTTTGTTGTTGCAAGCTACTGTAAACTTACGTTGCTTAGCTACTATCTCCCCACAGCGTAAGCATGTAGGTCGTGTCATGTTACGGCGTTGGGGTTCAACCCTTACGGCATAGCAGTTGGTACAGATGGGTAAGTGATAGTCTTCCATCACATTACCCCAAAGGCTGACTCATCACCATCATAGAACCAGTTGGTGTATGAGTAGATACTGCCCTCAGTACTGAGGAACTGACCATGCAATGGTTCATCGGAGGTGTCCTCCTCCAACTCAGCATCGTAAAGCGATAGAAAACGTGTGGTTTGTGTCATGTCTACTCTCATCGAGTTATCTCCTATAAACATATTGATAGAAAAGGCAGAGGGGTTACCTCTGCCGTGGGTTTAGAACAACTTCTGCTTAGTTGCACTAGTTGCAGTACCTTCCTGCAATACTTCCATACCTTCCAATGTCTCACACTTGATGTAAAGTGCACCTCCTGCTTGTGGTGGGGCTACTACCTTGAAGGTGTTGTTCTTTACACTACCACTGACACTGTGTATCTCAAAGGCAGAGAACGTGCCGTTCTCATTGACCTTCTTAGCAGTCACCTTGATGGTGAATGTTACTGGCTTAATTGACTTCTTCAATGTTGCTGTCTGCATAGCTAACTCCTAAAGTTGATTGTTTACATTACATTTAAGACACCACAGCGTTGTTGCTGGGGTCAGGGTTAGATTGCCCGAACTGGGAAAAAACGCAAACACAGGCTGGGCAAGGCTTTGCGGGTGAGTGACCGCTAACTTCGGAGGGTCGGCTTAGTAAAGTAATTTTACAAGGTCAGCCAGTAATCCATCACCGCGAATACCATATCCAAAGAAACCAGTCAAATACAAAACTTAGATTGTTAGGAATACCTAAAAGAATCAACAACTTACGGGGCAATAATCTAAATAAGTCAAATAATCTTGTCAAGTTAGGGTCTAAAAATGTGCACATACGAACGCCGCCTCCTTAACTTTACAGTCTGACCCCTAGATGAAAGGGTATATGGGTAAATTGTTTAGATTATTTAGATTATTTAGATTAACTCTACTACAAGATGGCTAAACACCAATGAAATCAACCACTTACTGGTGTCAAGTTATACCTTACAACAATCTAAACATGCCATATGGGTTAGATTGTCCATAGATTATCCCCATTACTTTACATCTTATAGCGCAAATGTGCCGTGCCTGCACCCCCCGACGTATGGTTTATATATAATACATAGAGAGATGTAAAGTCTGGACGTAAAAAAACCCGCCTTTCGACGGGTTGGGTAGTGGGGAGGGAGGCTTTCGCCTCCTCTCCTTTGGTTTACTTCATCATTATCCGTATATCCTGCATTGGGATTCCGTCGTCTATCAACTCTTGCTGGAACTGACATGCCTGCTTGTCACGTTTGAACCAGCGGAAGAAGATTGAATCTCCATCTATCCACTTTACACAGAACCTATACGACTCTTGTTTACGTACCTTCATTGGATTTCTCCTCATGGTTTTAAAAAAGAACCCGACTGCTGTCACCAGTCGGGGGGTTCGTTAGAAC
>Ga0315905_10008485_pt1:2500-10398 | contig 10398 bp, 8 predicted proteins | sample LakEriMetagenome_5_FD_203522 | JGI IMG/M metagenome (GOLD analysis project Ga0315905, IMG submission 203522) | Freshwater fungal communities from buoy surface, Lake Erie, Ohio, United States - Buoy 4 MA121 | ecosystem: Environmental > Aquatic > Freshwater > Lake | place: USA: Lake... | reverse complement strand
GGGGCCATAGCCCTCAAACTCCCTTTTGGGTCTGGGTTAACCCAGGCGCCGCCTTGTGTAGAATGGTGTCGAAGGGTGCCACGTGACCCTTTTGAGGAGGAGGATACACGCATGTCATATGAGGAGGAGGATACATGCATGTCATATGAGGAGGAGGATACACGCATGTCATATGAGGAGGAGGATACATGCATGTCATATGAGGACATGCATGTCATATGAGGAGGAGGATACAATGCATGTCATATGAGGAGGAGGATACATGTAGAAGGGTCATGGTCACGTGCAATCGCCTCTCTCTGGTGTTTGGGCGTTGTGTGTGTGTGTGTGTGTGCACGCCTGGGTGTCTCTGCCGCTGCGGCTGTGTGTGCTGTGTGTGCGCGCGCACGCCTGCGTGTCTGTCCTCTGTGGTGTGTGTGTGTGTTGTGTGTGTTGTGTGTGTGTGCACCCCTGGGGGTTTAGGGTTTAGGGCTCTCAGTTCGGGGCTGGGCCCCCGAAACATAATTTACAAATAATATCGGGGCTGAAGCCCCGAGGTAGCAGCCATGTGCCTGCGGAGGTACACGCTGCGGAACACGTGGAACCTCGAGACGGTGCGTGTTTGTTCTTTGTCGGACCTGTGTGCAGGGGGCAAGGTGCGCGCCGAAACCTTTACACCCTGTCCCCAAACTAAACATGTGCCCTGAACTAAACTTGTGCCCTAAACAGGTTGTAAGGTGAGGGCCGAAACCCTAGACCCTGTCCCTAAACTAGACCTGTGCCCTGAACTAAACCTGTACCCTGAACAGGTGATGAGGTGTGCGGACGCAGGTGCTCAGCTCGTTCGCCTGACCGTGCAAGGACAGGTGTGTGTGTGTGTGTGTGTGTGTGTGTGTGTGTGTCTGTGTCTGTGTGTGTGTCTGTGTGTGTGTGTGTGTATAGTGTGTTGTGTGTTCGTACGGTGTGTGTATGCGTGTGAGTGTGAGCGAGGGCCCTGGACAAGGGCAGTGCTTGACACTCACGCTGCACAAGGGCAGTGCTTTGGCCAGAAACAAACACATTGAATCTTTAATTACATCTGTGCATTCGATTGTGCGCAGCTGGGCCATCACTTGGGGAGCCGTGCGAGTACTCATTCTATTTTATTATCATTATTATTACTAATGTTATATTTTTTATACTATTGTTTTGTTATAGGCTAGGCCAGCACTTTGCGCCATGCTAGTACGGATGTCATATGAGGAGGAGGATACATGCATGTCATATGCGGAGGAGGATACATGCCAGCACTTGGAGTCATGCTAGTACGGACATTCGTTTATAAGCCTTGTCAGCGCGAAGCAGATGCCTAAACCCTAAGCACTGAATCCTAAACCCGAAACATGGCAGAGGGAAGCGGATGCGTGCTCCAAGATCAAGGAGGGCCTGCTGAAGAAGGGCTACACGACACCGCTCGTCGCGGACATCCATTTCGCGCCCAAGATAGCCCTGCAGGTGGCGGACGCGTTTGACAAGATCAGGGTCAACCCGGGCAACTTTGCCGACGGGCGCAAGTCCTTCAAGGAAATCAAGTACGAAACCCCTGAGGAATACCAGGAGGAGCTGGACTACATCGAGGAGATGTTCACACCGCTGGTGCTCAAGTGCAAAGAGCTGGGGCGTGCAATGCGCATCGGAACCAACCACGGCTCTCTCTCCGCCCGCACCCTCAGCTACTTCGGCGACACGCCCGCAGGCATGGTGGAGTCGGCGTTTGAGTTCGCACGCATCTGCCGCAAGAACGACTATCACAACTTCCTCTTCTCGATGAAGGCGTCGAACCCCAAGGTGATGGTGGCTGCCTACCGCCTGCTGGCGGCGGAGATGTATGACTTGGACTGGGACTACCCCATGCACCTTGGCGTCACCGAGGCCGGCGAGGGCGAGGATGGCCGCATGAAGTCTGCAATCGGCATCGGCTCCCTCCTCCAGGACGGCCTTGGCGATACCATCCGCGTTTCCCTCACTGAGGATCCCTGGCTGGAGTTGGATCCGTGCAAGAAGCTCAAGGCCATCGCAGACACGCAACGCGACACCATTTGGACGCCGACGCCGACCTGGAAGGAGGAGACGCGTGACTTCAAGGCCTTCACGCAGCGTATTGGCCAGCTGCCGCTCCAGAAAGAGGGCGACAAGATCGACGTGCGCAACGTGCTTCACCGCGATGGCTCTGTCATCTCTGCTGTGACGCTGGCGCAGCTGGCCAACCCCGACAAACTCTACATGGATCTGGGGTGCAAGACGGCAGTGGGGATGCCGTTCAAGGATATTGCGACATCCGATTCTATCTTCCTTCGCAAGGTGCCCCCCAAGGGCGCGGACAAGGAGAGGCTTGCCCTGAAGCGGTTGCAGGAGGTGGGCGTGGGCGTGCTTGCTCCGGCCAAGGAGCTCACTGCCGCACCCATTCCCAACGCCATCGCCGTGTTTGCGCTCTCGGAAGTAGCCAAGGGCGAGGCCAAGATGCCGGAGGGCGCCATGCGTATGGCCATTTCGGTGAGGGGCGACGAGAGCGATGCGGAGATGGCCAAGCTCAAGGGCTCGGGGGCCGTGATGCTCCTGGTGGAGACCCCCAAGGGTAACTATTTCTCAGACGTCCTTTATATGGTGACCTTGCATAGTAAACATACTAGAACACTGACTTTTGAGAATGGAATGCGCGGTAGGCCTGTCGCGGATCCACTCGACGCGCCGTGTCATCAACTTGCTCAAGTCCAACAACATTGACACGCCCGTCATCCACCACATAGTGTTCGAGAACGAGTCCAAGGACGAGCTGGTGCTCACCACGGGCTCCCAGGTCGGCTGCTCGCTGGTCGATGGCAACGGCGACGGCGCCATGATCGAATCGAGCGGCATCTCGGACCTCAACTTCCTCCGCCTCACCTCCTTTGGCCTGCTGCAGGGATCGCGGATGCGGAACATCAAGACCGAGTACGTGTCGTGCCCGTCGTGCGGGCGCACCCTCTTCGACCTCCAGCTAGTAACCAAGGAGATCTCCGAGTCCACCGGCCACCTGCCAGGTGTGTGGAGGGAGGTGTGTGGAGGGAGTTGTGTGGAGGGAGATGATTTTACTCCCAACTGAGAGAGATAGAGAGTTCATTAGCAACAGTTTATTAGCAACAGCACCGCTGCAACACCGCTGCAACTACTCCATCAACCGGGAGCAACTACCCCAACCGGGGTGTGCAGGGTTTCCCCCCTTGCTTCTGCCCCGCCGTGCAATTGCGTGGAATCAATGCGCGTGCAGCTGTGTGTGCAGTGCGACCATGGACCTGTGTGCAGAGGTCTGGCCCTGCGGCATGAGGATGACAATGTGTACGTGTACTTGGGTGTGTGGTGTGTCTCGCTATGTTTTTGTGACCATGTGTACCCGTGCCAGGCGTCACGATTGCGGTGATGGGATGCATTGTCAACGGCCCCGGCGAGATGGCCGACGCTGACTTTGGCTATGTGGGCGGGGCCCCCGGTAAGATTGATCTCTACGTCGGAAAAGAAGTGGTGCGCAAGGCAATCCCCTCTGAGCAGGCCTGCGGCGAGCTCATCAACCTCATCAAGGAGTACGGACGGTGGGTAGACAAGGAGGAGGTGGAGGCCGACAAGGAGAAGGTCGCAGCCTAATGTGGGCAGAAGACTGCCAAGGAACTTTATCAGCGACGTTTGCGCCAAGGCGCAACGTGGGCACGCGTGCACATCGAGTGCATATACTGTATACATTTTGTTGTTTTTGGGTCGAGTGTGATAAAGGCCTCTCGATTCCTCTTTACCCCTCCCCGTCCATGCGTTACCTCCCCGCCCACACTCGGGGTTCGTGCACGCGTTAGCTCCCCGCTCACACTCGGGATGGGAATAACCAAAAAGAGGGGTTAACCAAAAAGAGGGGTTACAGCATTTTATAATGAATAGATTATCCTCTGTCACAGAGCGCAATCCCCAGGTGTTCCCCTGGCCCCTACATAAAACAAAAACACAGAAACACAGTGCAAGCGTAACAAGACAGCGCGTTAGAGTGCGATTCTAACGCAGTGTCTAACAGATAGTGCGTTGGAATGCGCAGCTCCGCTATCAAACCCAGGCGGTCTAGGTCCCACGATGTATCATTGAATACAAACATGTATCATAGAACACAAACAACCCCTTTCGCATCCTCCCCTCCTCCTCCTCCTCCTCCTCGGGCCTTCGCCTCAGGCTGCCGTGTGCTGCAACGGTTGTTGTGGCAGCCGTGTCCTTGACAGACTGAATGCAGATCAGTTCGCGCCAACGGACGTGGGGGAGATGAACCGCAATTGTCCATAATATTATCGCATTACTTTGTGCTGCCCTTGAGGACGCTGGCGGCGATGTCTGACCCCATTGCGCTTCCTAGCTGCCCAATTGAAGGAAAGGAGAACAAGCGTGTGTGCACACAGTCACTGCATGCGTTCATGCAGCATGAACGGACACTTGTCGCTAGCATTTCGCATTTCGTAGCTCAGGAGCTACGAAATGTAGCTCATGGGCAACAACGGCAGCGGGACGCACATTCATGACGGGCGTGTGTGGCTTGATTCCCTTGATGGCCAGAGGCGTGGCGCACGAATGTCCTGCGTGGGTCGCCAGAGTTACCGGTGGTGAGATGTAGTGGGCAGGTGGGTGGGTGTGTGAGTGGGTGTGTGGGTGTGTGAGTGGGTGCGTGCGTGAATAAGCGGGTGGGTGGGTGTGCTTGCGTTCTCCTGAGCCACCCAACACAGGACGTAGATTTAGACAACAGAATCACTGCGACTTTGTAGTCTAAAGCTGTAGTCTAAAGCTATGATGTTGGATCCTTTTGCAGCGCTGCAGCTCGGCTCACCGTCCCAGAAGCACCCAGGCACGTCCCACTTTACGTTGGCAAACTTGAAGGACGTCTTCTGAAACATTTCTCCTGCACATGATCAGAACAAAATGATCAGAGCCCCACAAATCATGCTTGCGCCGTTGAATCCGACGCACATACCTCTTCGCGTGACTCGGAAACTTACGAACCTCGAGTTCGTAAACGGCCTCCCTTCACCTTCATGGGACTGGAAGAGCGGGGTGTAGGATAGAATGAACACGAGTGCCAGGATCAGGGCATGGGGGCGCGCATTGTTCGTTGTAACGGTCCTGGTCGGGCACGTCATCGCCCTCAGCGACGGCTGCCGCCTTCCCGAGGGCTGGGGGCTCGGCGGGGCATGCGAGTGGAGCTCAGTCAGGAGGGATCTGTCTCTATGCCCTGACCTGGCGGGCGCGGCGGCGGGAAGCGAACAGGTACGAGCGGCAGGGGACTTGCAGGGTGGGAGCAGAGTCGGTGCGGCGCCACCGCGGCCACACGCGCACGGTGACGGTGGAGCAAGCGCGAGGGGCAGACCCTGCAGCGATCGCAGCGCCAGGACAGTCGACAGCCACGTGCACCAGAGGGCGCGCGTCTACAATTTGCGGCTTGCAGGCGGCAGACAGAAGCTGACAGTGGTGTCGGGGCATGGGCGAGCCGATGCTGGGGTGGATGAGGTGCCGGTGTCTAGCATTCGCCTCGCGCAGCGCGCCATCGTCCTAGGATGCTGGTTCCTCTTGCCACTCATCACGTCACCAATAGCCGTTTTGGTGAAGCCGTTCCGTGAAGTGGTCTGGTACCGGCTGCTGGCCATGTCGCTGGGGCGTTCCGGGGCAGCGTTCATCAAGTGGGCGCAGTGGGCGTCTGTGCGCCCCGATATGTTTCCCCAGGCCCTCTGCGACGTTCTGTCGAAGCTCACACACGCAGCCCCGATGCACAGCTGGGATTACAGCCAAAGGCTTCTCTGCCACGCGGTGGGGGGGGCGCTCCACACCTACTTTGACAGTATTGACACCAGCGCCTTCGCCTCCGGGTCCATAGCACAGGTGTACAAGGGGTATGTGAAGGGGCGAAAGGTGGCGGTTAAAGTGCGTCACCCGGGCGTTGACGAGCAGATCGCACTCGACTTTCGTATCATGCTCGCCGTTGGACAGTTCATCGACTCCCTCCCTGGCATGGGCTGGGTAAACATGAGGGCGTCCATGCAGCAGTTTTCGCACACGATCGCCTCTCAGACGAGGCTAGACATAGAGGGAAACCACCTCGACATTTTCAACGCCAACTTCCGCCATGATCGGCGGTGGTGCGGGTTCCCAGAAGCACTCTTAAAGACAGAGAGCGTGCTGGTCGAAAGCTACCAAGAGGGCTTTTGCGCCACCTCGCTTGTCCTCCCCCATTCAGCGCATGCTCATGGTATTAAGGACCACACCAAGGAGGCAGAGCCCGGGGGGCGCAGCGGAGGAGTGTTGGCAGGCTTGTGGGGGTGGGTGGGGGGGCTGTTTGGGGGATGCTTTGGGTGGGGAGGGGGGGCAGAGGAGGAGAGAATAGAGGTGGAGGAGAGCACGGGACTGTTTATAGTGTCGAAAGGAGTGGATACCTACTTGAAGATGCTGCTCAAGGACAACCTCATGCACGCTGATCTCCACCCCGGGAATATCCTCCTCCAACCAGGGCAGGCAGAGAGAGGGCGGCGCCCCCGGATAGTGCTGGTGGATGCGGGTATGGTTGCACAGCTCTCCGCTTCTGAGCAGGACAACTTCATCGGCAAGCACACACATTCCCAAAAGTCAAACTAAACCACAACATAAAACTAAACCACTACACCAACACAGGTCTGTTGCAAGCACTGGGTCGCGGAGACGGCACGCGCGCAGCCGAATGCATGCTCCGCTTTTCCGACTCCCAGACGTGTAAGGCAGGGCAAAGTCAAGAGGAGTTCAAGCGCGCCATGGCTTCCATGTTTGCCAGTCACTGCCAGGGGTATGGGAAGCAAGTTCAGGTTCGTGAGGTTTTGGGTCTGCTAAACTAAACTAAACCCTAAGCCCTAGCAAGTTGAGGTATGGGAAGCAAGCTCAGGTACACGTATATCTTGAAATCAAGATATCATAGAACAAACACACACACACAGACACACACACACACACACACACACACACACACACACACACACACACACACACACACACACACACACACACACACACACACACACACACACACACACGTTTATCTATACATAAGGTAGGTTGTACGCCGCAGTCGGCATTGAGGCGAAACCCTAAACCCTAAACCCTAAAATCTAAACCAGGTCAGCCAAGTCTTGCGCCGCTGTGTGCAGTGTGTACACTAAACTAAACCATGTACACTAAACTAAACCATGTACAAGGTCAGCCACGTTTTGCGCCGCTGTGTGCAGTGTGTACACTAAACTAAACCATGTACACTAAACTAAACCATGTACAAGGTCAGCCAAGTATTGCGCCGCTGTGTGCAGTGTGTGCTAGCTAAACCTTACCTAACTTAAACCCTAAAAAGGTAGGGGAGGTCGTATGCCGCTGTCTGCAGTGGTGCCGCACCACTAAGTGCGCTAGGTCAACATACCTAAACCTGCCTAAACCTACCTAAACCTACCTAAACCTACCTATCCTAAACCCTAAATAGATAGGCGAGGTTTTGATCTGCTGTCTTCAGTTCGTGCGTCTACCACGCTTAACGAAACCCTAAACCATGTACACTAAACTAAACCCTAAACCCTATCTCGCAGGTAGGGAAGGTCTTGCGGCGCTGTCTGCAGCATAGATGTTAGAAAAATATTTTGTTTTTCAGGTAGGGGAGGTCTTGAGGTGCTGACTGCAGCTGGTGTGGCAGCACAAAGTTCGCATAGATGTTACGGCAGCCAAAGTTCGCATACATGTTAAAAAAAAAATGCAGGTAGGGGAGGTCTTGCGGCGCTGTCTTCAGCTGGTGCGGCAGCACAAAGTTCGCATAGATGTTAACTACGCCACCTTGGTTTAGGGTTTAGGGTTTAGGGTTTAGGGGCTAGGATTTAGGA
>Ga0315905_10008484_pt1 | contig 10398 bp, 12 predicted proteins | sample LakEriMetagenome_5_FD_203522 | JGI IMG/M metagenome (GOLD analysis project Ga0315905, IMG submission 203522) | Freshwater fungal communities from buoy surface, Lake Erie, Ohio, United States - Buoy 4 MA121 | ecosystem: Environmental > Aquatic > Freshwater > Lake | place: USA: Lake Erie, Ohio... | reverse complement strand
AAACACACGCTTTGGGTGTGTGCGTTCTCTGTTTCCCTCAATTATTGTGTGTGAGTGTGTGTTCTCTGTTTCCCATGCGCTGAGCTTTATTGAGCAACAGTAGAGGAAGAGCAAGGCGCGCAACAGCAGTTGTCTGCTGTCACACACGTCTGCTGTCTGCTGTCACACACGTCTGCTGCTGTTGCTTGTCTGCTGTCTTGTCTGCTGTCTGCGCTCGTCTACAATGTGCAAGGTAAGCAACTGCAGTAGCCACAGATCTGTGGCCCAATAGGATGGCCCCACTACTGCAAAAGAAGGAGCCGTCTTCCAATAGCGCCGGGTCTCGCACCACTTTCTACTTTGGCGCACCTCAGCTTCTGATTGCTACGTCCTCCCTCCTTTACTGCCTGTGAAAAAGCAAAATGAGTGAGCAGCGTATGTTTACACGAGTCGAATATTCTTATTACTTATTTTGTGTGTTCTGCAGGGCACGGGTGTTGAGACCATCAGGCTTCTTGGGGTCACAAAAACGTTTGCCTATTTACAGAGATTATAGTCAAGACAATATCAAGGTAGATGATAGTCAAGACTGAGAGGATGGTCTTGACTAACACGTCACCCTCAAGACTGATACGTCACCCAGCAATGCCGCCAGCAGCCACAAAGTTCCTTGGAAAAAATCCAAGGAAATAGAAGACACTAGATACAAAGGCACAACTGCACAACGGCCCTGTGTTGACATACATAGCTGGCTACGCTACCACCATTCAAAAGCCATGAAACTCCTCAAGTCCGAGCGTAACATGAATACTTTCGAGTACAAAAACTCAAGACGCTTATAGCAAAACAATTTTTCGGGAACTAAACCAATTTTGAAGAAATTTTGCTGGAGAGACAAACTCACTTGGCCTGGCCGCGGGTGAGGATGACGTCATACGGCGATCCGCTCTTCTCCAGTTTCATTGTCAACGTACTGCAGACGTACATTTTTGTGTATTTTTGTGTGTGTGCGCACGTATGTACAGGAAGAATGCCTAAGTTTGTGTCCTGTACACGTGTACAAATGCACACGCACACACCGGGTCACCCAAGCCCGTACCCACAATAAACATGCAGTGTCTGAATTGTTGAGGTCGCACAAAAAAGATGAGATGAGATGAGATGAGATGAGCTTCTGTCACTGGGGGTATTGCTCCAACTGGCATTGGGGGTATTGCTATCCAAGAATGAGTAAAGTGTTGCCTTTTTGAGTAGAGGTACTCCGCCAGACAAGTTGACGGAAATGCACGCGCACATGTATGTGCATTGTGCATACCCACATGTGCGCATGTATATGTGCACAACCATGCATACACATACACATAGAGGAAGAGAGAAGAGAGAGAGAGAGAAAGAGAGAGAGAGAGAGAGTATGGGCATGTTTTTATGGCGCATTACACACGAGAGAAGAGATACATCCAAAGCAGGCTGAGACTGTGCGTACGGCAAGAGGGGACGCAGTTGCTGACGCGACTGTACAAAGAGAGGGGATGCTGCTATACACACAAACACACATAATCTACACAGAGAGAGGGGATGTCACTATACACACAAAGATACAAGATCTACACACACACACAAGACTGTCTCGTGACCTGCCAGCAGCACCGTTAATCATTTCGAAGACCTTGTCGAGAGCCATGTCTCCGATGTTCTTGTTGTCGATACTGCGCCATGTGTGCCAGTGTAAGAGAGAGGGGCGGGAGGAAGGGGTGTCACGGCACAGGGATGCATACATGACAAGAGTGGAGGAAAATACGTATTTTCACGCAAAGTGGACATAGATGGGAGGGCGCTCAGCGCTGAGAGAGCAGGACATGCGCGAGAGAAGGAGGGAGAGAGAGCGCGCGCGAGATAGCGAGAGAGAGAGAGAGAGACGATGGCACATACATGAGAGAGGGAGAAGACCACATACATGAGAGAGGGAGAAGACGATCCGACAGATCGACACATCGACACAGTGTTGACCGACAACACACGTTGTAGACACACGTTGTAGACACACGTTGTAGACACACGTTGTAGACACACGTTGTAGACACACGTTGTAGACACACGTTGTAGACACACGTTGTAGACATGTATCCTCCTCCTCGCAGGAGCGCTGGAGTATCAAGTAGAAGCTGATGCATCTCAAGTAGAAGCGGATGAGATGCAGCACAGTCTCCAGTTACAACATCCACCTGATGAGCTTGTCGTTGACGGCGATCTTGCCGCTCGTGGCGGCCGGTGAGCCCTGCACGAGCTTGCGCACAAAGATGCTGAACGAAGACCCCTGTGTATGTGTGTGTGTGTGTGTGTACTATACATATGTATATAAGATGACGTATACGCGCCCACAACACATACCTCATAGACGCGCTCGAGCACCAGACCCACGCCGGCGCGTCCGCTCGACTTGGCGGAGGAGGCGGCGGCGCCGGCGGCTGCAGAGGAGTACATAGCAGCGTTGTCCCCATACGTCCCATTCGACGCCCCATAGTTTCCTGAGACTGGCACCTGCCAGAACTTCAACAAAGTCAGAGCCACAACATAATTCCAATAAAGAGGGACCCTGTGGGTATCTGTGGCAGAAGGTGCGCAAGGTTGGAGGCGTACGAAGCTGCCAAAGCTTGGAGGCGTACCATCAAGTTCTCAAAGGTCGGAGGCGTACGATGTGTCCTGTACACAGCCACTCTAGTGAGTACTTTTGAGAATAGAGTGCCTGCTCTACACGCATCGATTGAGTGCCGCCGGTGTACTGCGAGTACGATGCGCCGACTTGCGTGTACTGTGATAAATAATGTGTGTGCATATGTTACTTTTTCCATATCCTTTTTTGCATGTCAGCTGCACATGAGCTGAAAGCGCCAGGCAGCGGCTTCTGCACATGAGCTGAAAGCGCCAGCCAGCGGCTTCCGCCTACTGTGCCGACTCGTGTGCGTGTACATACTGCAAGAAGGCGGCAGCTTGCATCAGGGGGGGCTGCCGACGTGAGAGGGCACGTTTTTGAAGACTCGGCGGCTGTGGGTGGGTGTCACGACAGGGTTTGGCGTGCTTCGAGAGGCTCACTCTCTCTCTCCTCCCACTGCTGCTCAATAGAGAGAGAGAGAGAGAGAGAGAGGTAGACAGCACACACTGAGTAACCTGACCCTTCTGGCGGTTGTGCTGCTCGACGTCAGAGACGTCGGTGCGCACGTAGACGGGCACTTCTTTCACTACCTCGATGGGCACTTCCTTGAGGATCTCCACCACCCGTTCCACCACCTGGACAATGGGAACCTGGGACAAAGAGAGAGTTGAGTTAGACTGGCAGAGGAGCGGGAGAGGGAGATTGCGGCGCATCGTGTTACAGCGGCGCGTCGGAAGGTCAAGGAAAGCGCGGTCATCATTTCAGGGGGAAGGGGTGGAAGAGGTACCTCGCGCGTGATGATGCGATCAACGTAGCGGATTGTAGGCACCTCCTTGAGCACCTATTCGAATACATGTAGGCATGAGAACGCATGGCATGTACACGTGAAACTCAAACATTCGCAAGTAGTACTCAAACATTCGGGCAGACGCCCACGTGGTGCCATGTACATCAAGGCAATGTACATGGTGTTAGTGTTGATCATGTGTGCCACTGCTGCAGTGTACATGGCGTGGGGCATGAAGCACTACAGCGCGTGCTCCTCACGTGCTCCTCCCGTGCTCATGCCACACTACAGCTACTCCTTTGCAACACGTGCAACAACGATACACAGCTACAGTACCTCGATGCGCCGCTGCACAACCTTGTCAACGTAGACTTCGCGCAACACCTCCACCACGCGCTCCACCACCTTATCCACGTAGATCTCCTGGATGTTCTCCTTGAGAACCTGTACACAAAGGCGGTGAGCATGCAGCGCCGAGCCCCAAGTCTGTGGCCCTAGTTCTGTTTCTGCGCGCGTTGGCGATGAGGTATGTACGCCAGAGCGCAGGCATGTTCTCCGGCCCGCGCCGGCGCCCCCCCCAGGGGAGCGGGGGCCGACAAGGTGGGAACATAGGGGTGGAGCATTTTGAAGACTCGCATAGTCAAGTGGGCGGCAAGTGCGCGTCAACATATCGCGTCAAGTGGGCGTCAAGGGACCATATCAAGAGACGAGACGTGGGCAAGTCGCGTCGCGTCAAGTCAACATATTAAGTCACCGAGTCTTCAAAATGCCCCACCCCCTCTTGTGCCCACGGGGGGGGAAATGTTAATTTTTTAGTAAGGTTCTATACCCAGAATGGGTTTAGATCTACGTCTAAACCCCGCACTCAAAAATTAACATTTTTTTTTCGTTGGGGAGGGTTGGGACATACAGGCGCCCCAGTTGCGGGAGCAGTGTTGGACCAAGAGGCAGAGACATCCGAGGGAGGGAGAACCAGAAGCGCGAGAGAGTAAATTAAAAAAAATAAGAAGAGAACCTCGCGATCGTAGTGGACGGGCTTGTGGACCTCAACGATTTCCGGCACCACGCACGTCAGATTCAATTCGTGCACGGCCTGCTCAGAGAGGGTATGTTGTTTAGTATCCGAGTGAGTGGGTGTTTTGTTTAGTGGTCCTCGTGGGTGTGTTGTTTAGTGGCCCTCCTTTCTGTCATCAGTACTCCATTGTGCAAACCATACAACGCGTTCAAGTATAGTTTGGTTTAGAGTGTGGCGAGTACTCATGGCGGCCGGGCCCTGCTGGAAAGATTGTCACCCCTAATGTCCCCCCTAAACCTGCTGGTCCTGGATTTGGATGGTCTCAAAGAGCCGCTCCACGGGCTTCTCAACAGGCTGGAGATGCATGACCTCCACTAGGCGCTCAGCATGCTTCTCGATGACCTGCACATCGCTGCCCAACCGTGACGCACACATATCAGTTAACGTGTGGTTAACGTGTGTGCGTGCGTTTGTGCATGTATGTGTGTATGGGGGTGCGTGCACTGCATGCTTCTCCCAATATACCGTTAGCCCGTTGCCGTCTGAGCACACGCGCTGTGTACAGTGTACACAGCGACGCGCTCAGGCTGGGTCCAACTGCTACAGGCTCGTACGCGGAAAGGCTACTAGCACACTGAGCACTCTGTGCCTGCATCATGACATGTCGTGCAGCCTTGCAATTTGAAGCATCATTGTGAATTCTGCCAGCTGGGCAGCTTGAAGTTGCTATGTGGCAGCAAGCTCAGTGGCGACACACATGGCGCGGGGAGCATACCGAGCGCCCTCGATATCGGGGGCATTCAGGTACTTGTTGGGCTCAAGCTCGCGATAGAAGCTGACAGGCTTGGCCTCGGTGACCGTCGACGCTCCGATCTTGCGATTTTGGTGTCCATGAAATTCGGTGCTGAAGTTGTGAAGCGACGCGTGCCTATTCCGGTCCTGCTCGCGCACCGTGAAAAGGTATAGGTTTAGTTTAGGTTTAGGTTTACCGGTTCATGACAAGTGGCATGATCAACATGCAGCAAGCAACAACGCGTTTGGGCAGGATCAGGTGCCTTACATCGCCAGCTGTCTGGAACTGGCGCGGATCCACAGGTTGTTGATACTGCCAAGGGGCAACGCTCAATCCTTAGTCAGTGCTCTCAGTCGTCCGAGGCTGCACCCACGTCTTCGGGCGCGTGCCAGTGGGACCTGGCGGCGCGAGTATACCGCCGCGGCATACGTATGGTCATGTATTCACGCATTCCCTGCGCCAGCAAATGGGGGCACTAAGTGACAGACCACAGCCTGGTTGCCATCGTGGAGGATCATGCGGCCCGTATCCTTGGTCGCGTACGGCACCGAGTTCGAGAGAGAGTCCCTGACACCCATGTACTGCCCGGAGGAGACGCTCACTAGCTGGTTCGGATTGTTGTTGCGGTTCATGGTTTCGATCCGATCCTCTCTCACTAACTTGGAATCGATTTGCAACGGTAACAAATTGAAAAGCCATGTCAATTCTCCAACGGTAACAAAAATTGAAACTCGCAGGTTCCTCGCATCGCAAGATGATGATGAATGGCGATCAGAGACAGCGCGCACAGTCGGTCCTCTGCCGCTCCCACAGGATTCCCGGCCATGACGCCATTTTGCAAGCCGCTAGACTAGTGTGCCAGGCTCGGGCAGCTGCTCGTGATGCACGGGCGCGCACCCACTGGGTTTCTAGGAAGCGGGGATCTCGTGCAATGTTGGGGCATGCACACCGGGTAGGAAGGACGGGCACAAGGGGGGAATCGGCCAGCCTGAGGGGGGAATTGGCAAGCGTGGCGGAGCCCAGCAAGCGCGTGGGGTTGGCTGGTCCCGTGGACGTGCGGTTCCCCGGTTGCCCAGCACCCGAAGAGAATGTTCAGGACTATGATGGCCTGCTCTGGCTCATATGATCGGCGGCCATCATATGAGTCAGCACAATGTGTGCTCGGAAGGAAGTGTCAGGCTCTAAGTTGTGCAGCTCACGTGGGCGTGTGTAATGTCTGGCAGTCGCGTTACAACAATTACCAACAACAAACGGGTCCTACCCCCCTGCGCCCACACACGTACGCGCGTGAAGCCAACGCGCAGGTTTGCTTGTTTCTGTGTGTCATTGGCCATATATGTATGTTTCAATGTATGTATATTTATTGCCTCACAGCACTGATGATGTTGGTATACATACATACAGATGTACACATACAGATATACACATTACATATTTACACATTTGTTTATTTTTATATTCAAAGATGCTGTGCGGCCAAAACGCAGGTGAACTTGCAAGGCTTTTCCTTACTTTGAATTAATTTCATGTGCCAATCGCGCGTGTTGAAGCACACTCTAGTGTCACTAATACATGGCTGGGGGGGCGGCTTGGAGGGAGCCTGTACAAGCACGGCACTGACCATCGCGGGGATGCGGGGTGTGTGCGTACGGCCCTGCGCAGTCGTTCGCCGCCTACGAAGCCGTGGTGGAAACTGGCGATGTGATCCTCGCTGAGCATGGTCTTGCCCGCTTCCTCTTGATCTGTTTTTGCTTCCCCCCAACCTCGACCTGTGTTGTATGCATCCTCGACCTGTGTTGTATGCATCCACGCTCTTCTGCTTCAAGCCTCCAAGCCCCGCCTCACCTGTTTCCTCTTCGAGATTGAACCCTGTGTCCCTCCCTCTTTCTGAGACTTTGATACGCACATGCAGCACTGTGTCGGCATGAGGGGAGAGCTTTAGGTGTCTGGCACAAGGCCCTAGAGCTTTAGGTGTCTGCCACAAGGCCCTGGGCCCTAGGGTTTGCGTGTTGAGGGCTTGACAAGGCTTGACACACTGACATCCCTCTACACAGGCAACTGACCCCCCTCTCACGCATACATACACAACTCACTCCCTTCTCTGACTCAGAGCGAATCATCTCGACGGAGCGACTGACCACCTCCGTCATCGAGCAGCCCATCCTTGTCCCCGACTTCCGCATCGGTGTGTCTGTCCGTGTCTGTGTTGGTGTGTGGTGTCTGTGTCTGTGGCAGAGCCTGTCTGTGCCTGGGCTTGCGTGTATGCATGTGTGCCTGTGCTTGCGTGTGCATGTGTCACGTGCGCGGCAGCCTGCCCCCATTTGCGAGAGAGCAGGTGGCTACTCTATGTATCTATATGTATATATAAAAATTTGGACACGCACACACATGTATGCAGTGGAGCGACCGGTGGAGCGAGTCAAGATGGTGACGCGCGTTACAACCCACGAACAGCCCATCGTCCAAAATGTCCGCCAGCCTGTGCAGATCGTCATCGAGGTCTAGATGTTGACACACACACACACATTAAAAAGGCTACTATAGGACGAAAGAGCTAAGCTAAAGAAGCTGCAGCGCGGACCTGTCTCTCACACTATCATGTCAACAGATGCTTGGCCTCACCTTATCACACACCTTGTCACACACCTTAGTTTTGACTTGGGCGCGCGAGCACTTTCATCGCCGGTGAAAGCACTGTGAAGCTTTCATCGCCGGTGAAAGCACTGTGCTCGCGCGCCGGTAAAGCATTTTGGAGCTGCCCCATAAACTAAACTAAAGGAAACACACAAGCACAGGTTGAAAGGACAGTGGACAGGCCCTACAACAGTGGACAGGCCCTACAAACTAAACTTTACCACTAACCTGTAGTAAACTACGCATACAGCATACAGGTACCACAGCGGCTAGACAGCCCTACAAACTTACATCAATCACTAAGCTAGCTACAGTAAACTACGCATACAGGTGCCGGTGGAGCGGATTGTGGAGAAGCCCTACACGCGCAAAGTCATCATTGAGCGCATCATCGAGCAGGTGTGTCACCGGCGCTCACTATACCCTAGACGCCCAAAGTTATTCTTGAGCACTTGATCAAGGAGGCAGCCTAGCCTAACAGGACGCAGGTGCAGCATATATCTATGTCCTCCAGTATTAGGTTTTTGATACAGTCGCAGTTGTTTGCATGAACCTTCCGACTGTGCTCTTGATGCGACCACTGTGCTCTTCTTCTGTCTCTATTGCGTCATGTCTGCTTCGGTGTGTCAACTAGTCTCACACCCAACCAGAGCGACGCCCTCGTCTCACACTGTCTTCTAGTCTCACACAGTCGGCAGGTACTCTGCTTACGTTTCTTCAGTCAGCACTCACTTTACTTACTTTACAAAGATACGCGCAACCTGATGATTGAGTGCATGATCCATCGCTTAACCCTCAATGAGGTGGGGGAAGTGGTGATGCCTAAAGCCTAGGTGAAGTTGGTGAATGACTAAAAGCCTAAACGCGTCGACCAGGTGGTTGAGGTTGTCAAGGACGTGCCTGTGGAGCGCATTACAGAGCAGATCATCGAGATCGTCAAGGAAGGTCACTAGACCCGATAGAGCATGCTGCACACACACACACACACAACATGGATGGAGAAGGTGACAGACACGGACATGGGCATATAGACAGACACGCACTTACGCATACACACGCACACAGTGCCGATCGAGAAGGTGATAGAGCGGATCCAGATCAAGGAGATCCCGGTTGTGGAAACTGAGGAGCGGGTGGTTGAGGTATGTGTACCACCCCATGTGTATCACGGCCCACACCCCCGAGAAGGCAAGCATGTGGTTGCAAGTGTCGCGTGCAGGTGGTGTTGCATGTGGTGTCACAGGTGGTGTTGCATGCGGTGTCACAGTTGTGTCCAATTCCAGTTTTCCTGTACTGCTATATGCGATACAAACACATGTTTAATGCGATACAAACACATGTTTAATGTATGCATGTAAACACTCGCAAGTGGTTAATGTATGTTGATAATGTATGTTGAATTGTCAATTCTAAACCCTAAATTGTGCTTCTAAACCCTAAAACGCAGGTGGTTCGTGAAATTCCGGTGGAAATCGTGAAGGAAGTCCCCGTCTACATCAAGGTGATAAAGGGTGGTGGAGAGGCAGAGAGAGAGAGAGAGAGAGATAGTGCGTCTTTGCGTCATAGAGATAGATATTGCGTCTCTTGTGTGTGGTGAAAGCATGCGCGCGTTGTTGCCGGCCATTGCATAGACATCTTAAACGCATTTGTCGGTAACACGCAGGTGGATCCAACCGAGTGGGATTCGCGCCACAACATCCAGGGCAATTTCGTCTCGCAATCCTACCCCTCCGGTCTCCGATGTGTGTGCGTGCGTGCGTATGTGTTAGTGGTTGTCAAGTCTTCGTGTCTGTCTTTCTCTGTGTCTTTCTCTGTGTGTGTTGGTGTGTGTATGTGCACGCGTGTGAATAGGAGTGCTCAACTCAATAGAATAGGAGTGCTGAATCGAAATTCAAGCACGCCTCTCGGTGCCAAAGAGCCAAGATGCCTTTGCTGGCAGTGTCTAAGTGAGTGGCAAGAGTCATGGGCGATGAGAGCCAAGTCATGGGCGATGAGAGCCAATAGCCATGCCCGCCGCCCTCATGTAAAATGTGAAACGACAGCAAAGACCCTGGAGAAGGCAAAATTACACAAGAAAGACCTTTGAGGACACTAACAACGACCCAAGTAGAGTAGACTACACAAGCCCCAAGTCCAGTAGACCAACACATTCTTCTTCCCAAACCTTCTCACTCCCTCCTCTCTCTGGCAGGAAACTTCACGCAGTCGCAAGCAATGGTCACCACCAGCGCCACCTCCTATGCCACCATTCCACAGGGGCAACAAAGCATGGTTATGGTCGGCGGCGTCGGCATCCGCCTTGCTCGCTACGGCGAGGTGTGTGCGTGTATGTGTGTGTTTTGTTGGTGTGCATTTGTTCATGTGGCATGTGGCTCGCCCTCTGGTGTGCATGTGGCACGTGGCATGTGGCTCCCGTGCCATGTGGCTCGCCCTCTGGTGTGCATGTGGCGCGCCCTCTGGTGTGCATGTTGGCAATGCGACTGCCTCTACCGTCAAGTACGTGTGTGTATGCTTTTGTTCGTGTGCTTGTTGTGCACAGT
>Ga0315905_10008483_pt1 | contig 10399 bp, 9 predicted proteins | sample LakEriMetagenome_5_FD_203522 | JGI IMG/M metagenome (GOLD analysis project Ga0315905, IMG submission 203522) | Freshwater fungal communities from buoy surface, Lake Erie, Ohio, United States - Buoy 4 MA121 | ecosystem: Environmental > Aquatic > Freshwater > Lake | place: USA: Lake Erie, Ohio... | reverse complement strand
AGGGCTTCGCGATATTTGGCCACCGTGCGGCGTGCGACCACGATACCCTGTTCGGCGAGGATTTCGGCCATGCGATTGTCTGAAAGCGGATGGTGGGTGTCCTCCTGTGCGATCAATTGCTGGATCAGTGCACGGATGGCCGTACTGGAGGCCGTGCCGCCGCTGTCGGTGGCGACATGGCTGCCAAAGAAGTACTTGAGCTCGAAGGTGCCAAACGGGGTGTGCATGTACTTTTGCGTCGTTACCCGGGAGATGGTTGATTCATGCAGGCCCAGCTCCTCGGCGATTTCGCGCAACACCAGGGGGCGCATGGCTACGGCTCCATGGGTGAAGAAGGCGTTCTGACGCTCGACCACGGCCTGCGCCACCCGCTGGATGGTGTCAAACCGCTGCTGAACATTCTTGATCAGCCAGCGAGCCTCCTGCAACTGACCCGACAGGCCGCCCGCGCCGCCTGACCGGTTGCGTTTGAGCAGATCGGCATACAGGGTATTGACCCGCAGTCGTGGCATGACCTCGGGGTTGAGTTCGGCGCGCCACCCCTGGCGGGTCCGGCGCACCAGAATGTCTGGCGTCACGTAAGCCGCAGGTTCGGCGTCGAATCCATTGCCGGGCCTGGGATTGAGGCTGCGGATGAGCTCCTGCGCCTGTCGCAGGGTTTCATCATCGCAGCGCAGGGCCCGTTTGAGGCGGGTGAAGTCCCGGGTGGCCAGCCACTCCAGATGCTCACGAACAATCAGCAACGCAGCGCGCATCACGGCACGATCCGGCCGCTGATCGGGGGGAATCGCCGCCAGCTGCAGCGCCAGACATTCACTGATGCTGCGCGCGGCAATGCCGGGCGGGTCGAAGCTTTGCAGCAGTGCCAGCGCGGTTTCGAGTTCATCGGGATCGATGTCGAGCTCGACCGGCAGGCAGGCGTGAATCTCGGCCCAGTCGGTGCGCAGATACCCGTCGGTATCGAGTTCCTCGATCAGCAGCTGCACGAGCGCCTGATCACGCGGGCCTGCACGAGTGCCGCGCAACTGCTCGAGCAGGTGGGTCTGCAGGCTGCGGCCCTGGCCCGGGGCTTGCGGCAGTTCGCGCTCGCTGTCATCGCTGTCAGAGCGTTGTGATCGGCCGTCACCGCCCCAGTCAAGGCTGTTCGAGCCCCAGTCGGCTGGATCGTCAGCCCGATCCGCAGTGCTCTCGCTGCGTTCGGCGCCCGCGTCGAAAGAGGCTGCATCGCCCGACCCGGTGTTCCAGCTATCGGCAGCTTCGCCCTGCGCTGCCTCGTCGCCCCGCCCCGAATCGAACCCGCCCAGGCGTTCGTCGGGATCCGCTGAACTCGCGGCCAGGGTTCGATCGATCACGCCATCGGGAGCGATCCGGTCTGCCCTGCTGAGCGAGTCGTCGAGCCGCTCAAGCATCGGGTTCTCGGCCAGGATGGTCTCGAGTTCCTGATTGAGCTCGAGCGTTGACAGCTGCAGCAGCCGGATGGCCTGTTGCAGTTGAGGTGTCAGCGTGAGCTGGTTGGAGAGCCGTAGGTGGAGGGAGGGTTTCATGCCAGAACCGTGACGGATCTGGAAACCCGTCACATCCTGAATGCTTCGCCGAGATAGGCCTTGCGCACGCGGTCGTCCTGCACGATGTCATGAGGTTGACCGCTAGCAAGAACGATACCATCGTTGATGATGTAGGCCCGATCGCAAATGCCCAGGGTTTCCCGAACATTGTGGTCGGTCATCAGTACACCGATGCCACGGTCCTTCAGAAAGCGTACGATGCGCTGGATTTCGATGACCGCGATCGGGTCAACGCCCGCGAAGGGCTCATCAAGCAGGATGAAGCGGGGCTGGGTGGCCAGCGCCCGGGCGATTTCGACGCGGCGTCGTTCGCCACCGGACAATGACTGAGCGGGGCTGGTTCGAAGATGATCAATCTGCAGATCAGCCAGCAGCTGCTCCAGCCGTGCCTGCAAGGCGGGCCCTGCCAGTACGCGCCCCGTCTGGGCATCGGGCTGAAGCTCGAGCACGGCCCGGATGTTTTCCTCGACCGTGAGCTTGCGAAAGACCGAGGCCTCCTGGGGCAGATAGGACAGGCCCAGGCGCGCCCGCTTATGGATCGGCAATCGGTTGATGGGCTGACCATCCAGCTCGATGTGCCCGCCATCGGTGGGCACGAGTCCTGCGATCATGTAAAAACAGGTGGTCTTGCCCGCGCCGTTTCGGCCCAGCAGCCCGATGACTTCTCCGCTGTTGACCTCGATGCTGACATCCAGCACGACCTTGCGGCCGTGATAGGCCTTCATGAGGTGGCTGGCCCGCAGGGTGCTCTGGATCACCGGTTGGCTTTCGGCGGGTTTTCGGGGGTGACCCGGGGCTGAATGGTGATCCGCACGCGGCCGCTGTCGGGCGAAACCCGGGCCGCACCGCCCTCGACCGTGTAGCGCTCGCTGCGGCTGTCGTAGAGGATGGAGGCGCCTTCGATCTCGTCGAGCAGCCGTGAGCCGTCAAGTCGGCGTACCTGCGCGCGGCGCAGGATGCGCAGTGTTTCCGCTTTGCCGTCATAGGCAATTTCTTCGCCCTGACCTTCGACCCATTCATCGAGGCCGTCCCGTTTTTGTCTGAACCGGGCCAGCTGACCAATGGCCGTGCCCTGCGCATAGCCCTCGGGGTCCTGTCGAAGCACCAGTTGATCCGCGCGCAGCACCAGCGTGCCGCGGGTGAGCACCACCTGCCCCGTAAATACATTGACCTGCTTGATGTCGTCGTACTGCATCCGGTCGGACTCGACCTGGATCGGCTGAAATCGGTCCGCCCGTTCGGCCTGCACATCCGGCACCATCAGGGCCAGCAACAGGATCGCGGTGGAGGATGCGAGGCGGCGCAGGAGGCAGTTCAACATCGGATCTCGGGCCGGGGCCATGGATGCGCCGGGGGCGGGTGGGCCGGGGAAGGCTCTGGTGCTTGAAGGAAGATCGGAATCGGCGTTCAGCGCGAACTGCCTGCCGATTCCGCGGCCGCCTGAGGTTGCCAGACCGCCTTGACTCGCGAGTCTAACCGCAACGAACGCTGACGCAGGTCAAGCTCAAAGCCCGTGCCCTCCAGCTGATGACCCGCCTCGCGGATCACGACGGGCCGGTCGGAGTGAACCTGCTCGAGGTCGGGCAGCACGGTGGCCTGTTGGGTGTGCACCCGAAGGGCCGCCCGGCCCGGCAGGGCCGCGCGTTCCACCTCAACCTGACCGCTCAATTCGATGCGCTGTTCACGGGCAATCTGGCCGTCCGGGCGCATCTGCTGGTTGTACCAGAGCCCGGAATCGGCCCGCAGTCGAGAGGTCGGGCGGTCTGCCCCGAGATTGACCAGCCTCGGTGACTCGAAGCGGGCGCTGTCATCGGCAGGAAAGTGCCGCAGGGCCAGGGCCTGCAACCGCCACTGAGGCGCGCCCTGAGGATCCAGGGTGAGCAGGGCCAGGCGCTCGACGAAGTAATCAGGCTCCCGGGGGCCGGGAGCGGGTGCCGCTGGCCGGGAGCGCTGACGCTCGGCCTGCTGGGCCAGATGAATCGAGAACAGCCCCAGCGTGATCAGCATGGCCAGAGACAGACCCGTCGCGAGACGGTCCAGCAGACGGGGGGCAGGGCCAAGGCGCAGGGCAGGCACGGGGCGCAATCCGTGAGGTCAGGACTGGCGTCCGTCGAACCGGGCAGTGATGCGATCGAGTTCTCCGCGGGCATTGAGGATGAACTCCGCCAGTTCTCGCGCTGCTCCCCGGCCACCCGCCCGTGTTGCCTGCCAGTGCGCTGTGTCGGCCAGCGCAGCAGGTGCACCGGGGACGGTGGCGGCAAGGCCAGCGACGCGCAGGGCTGGCAGATCGGGATAGTCATCGCCCATGAATCCACAGGCTTCAAGGCCGATTGCGCGCTCGTCGCAGAGCTGCTGCAGGGCCTGAGCCTTGTCGGACACGCCTTGCAAGACAACCGACACCCGCAATTCCTGCGCTCTGCGCGCGACGATCTCCGAGGTGCGGCCGGTGATGAAGGCGACTTCGATACCGGCCTCCCGCAGCCAGACCAGACCGAGTCCGTCGTGCACCGAGAAACTCTTGTAGAGCTCACCCTGTGCGCCAATCCGGATCGTGCCATCCGTGAGCGTGCCATCGATGTCAAAGGCCATCAGGCGCAACCGGCGTGCTCGGTCCGACACGGAAGGCGGGGTGCTGTTGTTCATGATGGACTGCGGCTGCTCAAGCCACCCGGGCGAGAAGCAGGTCATGCAGATGCAGGGCGCCGGCCAGTCGACCGCTTGCGTCGAGCACGGGCAGCTGCGTGATGCGTCGGTCTTCCATGAGCTTGACCGCCTGGATGGCCAGGTCGTCGGCCTGAACCGTGGTGGGGGTACGGCTCATGGCTTCATCGATCACGAGATCACCCAGAACCGTGGTTCGCTCAAGCAGCCGGCGCAGGTCGCCATCGGTAAAAACGCCAACCAGTTCACCCCCGGGGCCGACCACTGTGGTCATGCCCATCCGGCGGCGGCTCATCTCGAGAATGGCTTCAGTCAGCCTGGCACCCGAGGGCACCTGGGGTACGGCCTCGCCCGTACGCATCACATCGCGCACATGGGTGAGCAGCCTGCGCCCGAGCGAGCCGCCAGGATGCGAGCGGGCAAAGTCCTCGGCACCGAAGCCTCGGGCATCGAGCAAGGCCACAGCGAGCGCATCACCCAGCGCAAGGGCGGCCGTGGTGCTCGCGGTTGGCGCGAGGTTCAGGGGGCAAGCCTCCTTGTCGACCCGTGCATCCAGATGGACGTCGGCCGCGCGGGCCAGAGGCGAATCGGCATCGCCTGTCATGGCGATGAGTCTGGCGCCCTGCCGGCGCACGGGTGTCAGGATCGCGAGCAGTTCGTCCGTTCGACCGGAGTTCGACAGCGCAATGAACACATCTTCGCGGGTGACCATACCGAGGTCGCCATGGCTGGCTTCGGCCGGGTGGACAAAAAACGCGGGGGTTCCGGTTGAGGCCAGCGTTGCGGCCAGCTTGCGGGCGATGTGTCCCGACTTGCCCATGCCGCTGACCACGACACGACCGTGGCAGGCCAGGATCAGCTCGCAGGCGCTCGCAAAGGGCGCGCCGATACGGTCGATCAGGCGCGTGATGGCGTCAGCCTCGATGCGCAAGACCTCACGGGCCCGAGTGACCAGGCGCTGGGAGGAGAGGGTGCTGGCTACAATCGCCTGATCTTCGGGGCGTTCCATGGAATCCCAGTATATCTGCCTGGAGCGTGTTCCCCGAGGGCTTGGTTGCAACCCGCCGCCGGGCAGTCAACGGGCAGGCGGCAACCAGGCAGTCATTCAGCACAAGCCGTTCCGTGAGGTACGCCGGCCGATCGGTCGAGTCGGCGCTTAGGCAGTTTTTTTCTTTCACTTTTCTGAAGATCCCACACCGTGCTTTCGGCCCTTGAAGTCACCGTCATGCTGCTCGCAGCGAGCATTGCCGCGGTCATGGCCTTGCGCCGGATCGGCATGCCGGCGCTGGTGGCCTACCTGATGGTCGGTGTGGTGCTGGGCCCGTTTGCGCGCTACTGGTCCGCGGATGGCCAGGCCCTGCATGTGATGGCCGAGCTCGGTGTGGTGTTCCTCATGTTCACCCTTGGGCTGGAGTTCAACCTGGGCAAGCTGCGCAGCCTGCGCCGCTTTGTTTTCGGCCATGGCTCCGCGCAGGTTCTGGTCACCGTGTCGCTGGTGATGCTGGGCGCTGCGATGATCCCGGCGGCCTGGTGGGCGGGCACCGCGTTGGCGCCCCTGGACTGGCGCAGCACTCTGGTCCTGGGTGCCGCTCTGGCGCTGTCTTCAACCGCCCTGGTGAGCAAGATGCTGGCCGAGCGAAGGGCCCTGGAGACCGAACACGGCCGGAGGGTTTTTTCGGTGCTCCTGTTTCAGGATCTGGCCGTCATTCCCATGCTGATTCTGATTCCCGCGCTGGGCAGTGGCGATGAGGACTGGTGGATCAATCTGGGCTGGGCCGCGGCCAAGGCGGCGGTGCTCCTGGTCGTTCTCCTGCGGTTTGGACCGACCCTGATGCAGGCCTGGTTCTCCAGGGTGGCCCGCCAGCGCTCACACGAGCTCTTCACCCTCAACATCCTGCTTGCCGCCCTGCTGTTGTCCTGGCTCACCAAGCAGGCCGGGCTCTCGATGGAGCTTGGGGCCTTTGTGGCGGGCATGCTGATTTCCGAGACCGAATACCGCTACCAGGTCGAGGAGGACATCAAGCCCTTCCGGGACATCCTGCTGGGCGTTTTCTTCATCACGGTCGGCATGCGGCTGGATGTGCTCTTCGTGTTCGATGCCTGGGCGGTCGTGCTGTTGCTGGCCACGCTGCCCATCGCATTCAAGGGGCTGGTCGTCGGCGCAGTCTGCCTGCTGATGCGCGATCCCATGCCTACTGCGATTCGCACCGGCCTGTGGCTGGCCCAGGGCGGTGAATTCGCCTTCGTGTTGCTGACGCTCGCAGGCGATTCCAGGCTGTTGCCGCCTGAACTGCTGCAACCCGTGATGGCCGCCATGCTCATTTCGATGCTGTGCAGCCCGTGGCTGATTGCCCGCGCCGACTGGATCGCCATGCGACTGTCCAACCAGGAATGGCTGATGCGTTCGCTGCAGTTGCAGACCATTGCCTCGCGCAGCATCAGCCGGGATCGTCACATCATCATCTGCGGCTACGGCCGCAGCGGCCAGAGCCTGGCCCACGTCCTTGAAGCCGAGCAGGTGCCCTTCGTTGCGCTCGATCTGGATCCGGATCGTGTCCGCGAGGCGGCTTCTGCGGGTGAGTCGGTGGTGCTGGGGGATGCGACCCGGCGCGAAACCCTGATGGCGGCAGGGGTGCATCGTGCTGCCGTGCTGGTCATCACCTATGACGACACGACCAGCGCGGTGCAGTTGCTCAAGGCGGTCAGGGCGCTGGCTCCACAGTTGCCGGTGGTGGTGCGAACCGCAACCGATGCCGAGTTCGAGCGTCTGCGTCAGGCCGGCGCCACCGAGGTGGTGCCCGAGGTGGTCGAGGGCAGCCTGATGCTGGCCTCACATGCACTGGCTCTCGCGGGCACGCCCCTGGCCCGGGTTCTGCGCCGGGTTCGAACGGTTCGCGAAAATCGCTACAGCCTGCTGAGGGGCTATTTTCATGGCGCTGACGACCGCGATGATGAGGGCATCGAGGAGGTCCACCCGCGCCTGCATGCAGTGACGCTCCACGGTGCGTCGCCTGCGGTCGGCGGCAGACTGTCGACCCTGTCGCTGCAGGGGTGTACGGTCAGTGCGATCGTGCGAGATGGCCGGCGTCGGCTCGACTGGCCCGATGATTTCAGGCTGGAAACCGGCGATACGCTGGTGCTGCTCGGCACCCTGGAGCAGGTCACCGCAGCCGAAGAGCGTTTGATCCGCCACTAGGACAATGCCCCGCTGCCAGCGCTCCTTGGTACACTTCGCTCCCTTTTCCTGAAGCCGATCGGTCTTTCGGGCGTGATGCGCACCCGGGAGGGCAACGGCGCGACCCGCCTCCAGGTTTGATTGCATCGGGCGACTTTCAGGCAGCCATGACTCCAACCCCCGTTTCCCTCGAAGGCCTGCAGTTTGGCTACGGCGAGCGCTTGCTGCTTCGGGGTATCGATCTGCAGGTCCGTTCGGGCGAGGTTCTCGCCCTGATGGGTGGGTCGGGGTCGGGCAAGACGACCCTTTTGAGGCTGATCGGGGGTCAGGTCAAGCCGGTTGCCGGCCGGGTCCGGGTGCAGGGTGAAGATGTAGGCTCCCTGGGCCGGGCAGCGCTGTTCAAGTTGCGCCGCGGCATGGGTGTGCTGTTTCAGCAGGGCGCGCTGTTCACCGACCTGTCGGTCTTTGACAACGTTGCCTTCCCGTTGCGCGAACACACGGATCTGACCGAATCCATGATCCGGGATCTCGTCTTGCTCAAGCTTGAGGCGGTGGGGCTTCGTGGCTCAGCAGCCTTGATGCCTTCGGAGATCTCGGGTGGCATGGCCCGCCGCGTGGCGCTTGCCCGGGCGATCGCGCTCGATCCGCCGTTGCTGATGTTCGATGAGCCCTTTGCGGGCCTCGATCCGATCTCGCTTGGGACCATCGCGCAGCTGATCCGCAGCTTCAATGATGCACTGGGCGCCACCAGCATTGTGGTTACCCATGATGTGCCTGAAACCTTCAGCATTGCCGATCGGATTTGCCTGCTGGCAGGCGGCCGCATTGTGGCGCTGGGTACGCCGGCCGAACTGCGGGCCTCGACCGACCCCTTCGTCATCCAGTTTTTGGGCGGTCATCGCGAAGGGCCGGTGGGTTTTCATCAGCCCGCACCTGCGCTGGCACAGGATCTGGGGCTGTCTGCATGATGGATCGCATTGCCCGATTCGGTGCCTGGTGCGTGGCGCAGGTTGAACGCATTGGCGCCGGCGCCCGCCTGTTCTGGGTGCTGCTCCTGGCCGTGCCCGCTGCGCTGGCCCGCCCGCGCCTGGTGATCGATCAGCTCCACGTGATCGGCAACCGCTCGCTGGTCATCATCACGGTGTCGGGGCTGTTCGTGGGTTTTGTATTGGGACTCCAGGGCTACACCACGCTGCAGCGCTATGGGTCATCCGAGGCACTGGGTCTGCTGGTTGCGCTCTCGCTTGTGCGTGAGCTGGGCCCTGTGGTCAGCGCGCTGCTGTTTGCGGGGCGTGCAGGCACATCGCTGACTGCCGAGATCGGTCTCATGAAAGCAGGCGAGCAACTCGCAGCCATGGAGATGATGGCGGTTGATCCGATCAGGCGAGTGCTGGCCCCGCGCTTTGTGGCGGCGACGGTGGCCATGCCCCTTTTGGCAGCGATCTTCTCGGCTGTCGGTATCCTTGGGGGCTGGGCGGTCGGTGTGTTGCTGATCGGCGTGGACTCCGGCGCCTTCTGGTCACAGATGCAGACCGGCGTGGACTGGCGAACCGACGTGCTCAATGGAGTGATCAAGAGCGTGGTGTTCGGGCTGGTTTGCGCCTACACCGCGCTGCAGGTCGGTTACTCAGCCCAGCCCACCCCCGAAGGCGTATCGCGGGCCACCACCGTGACGGTTGTTGCTTCGTCGCTTGCGGTTCTGGGATTCGATTTCATTCTGACTGCGCTGATGTTCGCATCGACCTGATGATTGCCCTGAGTTTTGTATTAGCCATGAACGACGGAGCCCTGTCATGACTGCTTCGAGACGCGTCATCGATCTGCTGGTGGGGGGCTTCGTGCTGCTCGGGCTGGCCGCATTGATGTTTCTGGCCCTCAAGGCGGCCAATCTGGGCAGCTTTGCGAGCGGTCCGACCTACGAGGTGCAGGCCCGATTCGACAATATCGGCGGCCTCAAGCCCCGCGCTCCCGTCAAGAGTGCAGGTGTCGTGGTGGGCCGGGTGGCTGCCATTACCTTCGATGATCAGGCCTACCAGGCCCGTGTGATCCTGAACCTTGATGCCGGTTACCAGTTTCCGCAGGACACCTCCGCCAAGATTCTCACCTCCGGTCTGCTCGGCGAGCAGTACATCGGACTCGAGCCGGGTGGGGATACCCGCATGCTTGCGGGCGGAGGCGTGATCCGGATGACTCAATCTGCCGTGGTTCTCGAGAATCTCATCAGCCAGTTTCTGTTCAGCAAGGCGGCCGAGCCGAGCCCCACCGCGGGCGCTGCTCCTGCTGCAACCGCTCCTGCTGCCCCTGGTGCAGCCTCCCCTGCTGCGCCTGGTGCAGCCTCTCCGAATGCCAGCGCGGGAGCCAAGCCGTGAGACCTGCATCGCTGCGCCTTTGGACAACGGTTGTGCAGGGCCTTCGACACCCGCAAGGGCCGTGGCGTGTGGGCTCACGAGTGCTGGCCTCGGCCATGGCGGTTTTGATTCTGGGGCTCACGGGCTGCACGTCCATGCACGACCCTCAGCGCATCGCGCCGGTGGCCAGCACGCTCGAGCGTGCGGCGGCGGTGGATCCGCTTGAGCCCTTCAACCGCCAGATGCTCAGGTTCAACATCTTCGTCGACGATCTGATCCTGCGTCCTGCCGCCCGGGTCTATGACCGCATCACGCCCGAGCTGGCCCAGCGGGCCATCGAGAACATCCTGGGCAACCTGCATGATCCCTGGATCGCGGCCAACGGCCTGCTGCAGGGCAAGCCCGGACAGGCTGCCTCCGACCTCGCACGCTTCGCCTTCAATTCGACCCTGGGGTTTTTCGGGGTGGTTGATCTGGCCAGCGAGATCGGTTTTCCCAAGCACAGTGAGGATTTTGGTCAGACGCTCGCGACCTGGGGCGTACCCGCCGGGCCCTACCTGATGCTGCCCGGGCTGGGCCCCTCCAGTCTTCGCGATACGCTGGCCTTCGGTGTGGATTACAACGGCTCTCTCAAGAACCATATCGACAGC
>Ga0315905_10008482_pt1 | contig 10400 bp, 20 predicted proteins | sample LakEriMetagenome_5_FD_203522 | JGI IMG/M metagenome (GOLD analysis project Ga0315905, IMG submission 203522) | Freshwater fungal communities from buoy surface, Lake Erie, Ohio, United States - Buoy 4 MA121 | ecosystem: Environmental > Aquatic > Freshwater > Lake | place: USA: Lake Erie, Ohio... | reverse complement strand
CGTCTTAATTGTTCTGTTTGCATTAGCCTCTCCAAGCCAGTAGTACACCGATACCGCCAAAGATAACGATGGCTAACACATACTCAACTAGCGTCTGAATAATCTTACTTTTCATTTGGTTCTCCTTTAATTGGGGGACTAAGCCCCCTATTGATTATTGGTAAGACAAGCCTTGAAATTCAAAACTGTCTGCAAACTCTGGCGCAGCAGACTTGCGAATGTTGATAGAAACGCAAGCGAAACCATAACGCTCTGCAAGATACTGTTTAGCATCTTGAGTGTTAGCAACTACTGTGATTTCAGTAGAAGCAAAGTCTGTAGGGAGAAAACTAAAATCAGTCATTTCTGACTCCTTAAAAAGACCCTTTTGCAATTTGCTAGGGCTGACGTTAGTATAGCAAAGTAAACAGGCAAAACAAGCTATTTATCTAGGTGTTTACCCTAAAAACAACAAATAATTTATTTGCTACAATGTTTAGATGGATAAACAAACCGCTACCACACTTGCTGGCTCACAGAGTGAGCTTGCTCGTATCCTTGGCATAACTAGGGCTGCTGTCTTTCATTGGAAGACAATCCCTAAACTACGCATTTATCAACTAAAAGAACTCAGACCAGAGTGGTTCAAATGACACAAGAAGCAGTTATCAGATGCCTACAAAACGGCCCACTTACATCCTACCAACTAGAGGATTTAACTGGCATACCAAGATTGTCCATTGCAGCTTGTTGCACCAAGATGAGTTACAAGAAGAAACTAAAAATTGGAAAAATTAAGATGGGACGTTCTTGGGTTTCTCAGTACACCCTAGAGCCACACATGATTGAGGCTCAAAAGGCTGCCAATGATGAGCCTTACGACAAGCTAAATCCTTTCGACATTCGCAATGCCAAGGGTATCTTTAGCAAGGCTGAATATGCGGTAATGAACGCACAAGCTACACGATTGTTTGGTAAATCGTTTTCAGAAGATATTACAAATAATCAATTTATTTGATACAATGTTTTGAAACACGGCTAGGTACGAAGTCATGAGCGTACCGAAAAGGGTTCACCCTTTCCCCTGCCGAGGTTTCTTTCCAAAGGGCGTTATAAAGCGGTGAAATTATGCTATTACAGCCAAAGAATTGGGCAGTCTTTCAACATTACAAAGACAGATGCCCTCCGTGGATAAAACTACATCGTGACCTGTTAAACGATAGGTCTTATATGCGCTTGCCTATTGCTAGCAAGGCACTAGCACCTATGCTCTGGTTGCTTGCAAGTGAATCAAAAGATGGTGTTTTTGATGGCTCACTAGATGAGCTAGTCTTTCGTCTGCACATTACCGAGAAAGATTACCAAGCTGGTGTTAAGCCTTTGATTGATAATAACTTTTTTACTGTTGTTAGCGGAGTGCTAGCAGAACGCTTGCAGACTGCTATCCCAGAGACAGAGAGAGAGACAGAGACAGAGACAAAGAAAGAGAAGAAGACACTCGGCAAACGCCTCGCTTCTGATTTTAGTTTTCCAAAAGAATGGGAAGAATTCTGCCAAACAGAACGCCCAGAACTTAATCCTGCTAAAACCTTTGACCAGTTTAAGGATTATTGGATAGCCCAAGCAGGTCAAAAGGGTGTGAAGCTAGATTGGTTTGCTACTTGGCGTAATTGGGTACGCAATACCAAAGCTGTTAAACCAAATCCCTATGATGTTGTGAGGCTCACAGTTCCATCAAAGAATGAGCCTGACCCTGCGTTAGAAAAGATTAAAGCAGATGCTAAAACAACTCGCCCACCAACACCAGAAGAACTTGCAATATTCAATTCAATTAGGAGAAAAGCATGAGTAACCCATACGAAATAACAGAGCCAACTTGCATTAGTTTTTCTGGCGGTAGAACTTCTGCTTTTATGCTTTACAAGGTTTTAGAGGCTCACGACATGAGCCTGCCAAGTGATGCCATTGTTTGCTTTGCTAATACTGGAAAAGAAGATGAAGCAACTTTAAAGTTTGTCCATGATATTGAAACCAAATGGAATGTTCCTATTCATTGGATTGAGTACCGCAACGATGAAGTAGGTTTTGCTAGGGTTGACTACAAAACCGCCAGCAGAAATGGTGAGCCGTTTGAAGAACTTATCCATAAAGTACAATTTTTACCAAACTCAGGAATGAGGATATGCACAACACATTTAAAAATTAGACCATTTCGAAAATATTTAGACTCGATTGGCATTGACAGACCAAATCAATTTGTTGGAATTAGGGCAGACGAAATGCGAAGGGTAGTCAAGATTCGTTCTAATCCACAAGCAGAGGGGATGGAAAGGTCTTTACCACTTGCGACTGATGGAATTACTGTTCAAGATGTTAACGACTTTTGGAATAGTCAAGAGTTCAATCTTGAATTAACTACATTTAATGGAAGAACATTGGCTGGAAACTGTGACCTTTGTTATTTAAAACCAGCGTCCCAAATACTTAGTTTAATTAAAGAGAAGCCTGAGCGTGCTGTTTGGTGGGCAAAGATGGAAAGCCTAGATTTGGAAAAACAAGTCAACGGCAATAAACAGTTTTCAAAAGACAGACCATCTTATGCCCAGATGCTTAAATTTTCCAAAGACCAAGGCGATATGTTTGACCCTGACGAAGAAGCTATTTCTTGTTTCTGTGGGGATTAAATGAATTACTTTAAATGGCCTACAAATGACTCCAGCAGAATTAGAACACTTCAAGGACTGCGAAGCGAGAGAGTGGATACGCAGGTTCAACAAAAAGAAATTGACGATTGGCTCAAGCAAAGCGTTGCTCTGGTGGCAGGGTGTGTGCGTGGACTTGGAACGAATCAGAGGAAAGTCAGATACTTTGCTTTTGAGGGACAGAATGACGAGGTTGCGAAATGAGGAGAGCAGCAAGAGTTGATGCTAACCAAGACCAGATAGTTTCTGCCTTGCGTGGTGCAGGTGCATACGTCTGGATTATTGGCTTACCAGTTGACCTTTTGGTTGGATACAAGGGTCACACCTTTCTGGTGGAGATTAAAACGGACTCTAAAAAGCGTTTAACGAAGCTACAAGCCGACTTTTTCGAGAATTGGTCAGGTAGTACCTTGGCAAGAATAGATTGCCCAGAGGCAGCATTAAGAATGATTGGAGTAGTTAAGTGAAAGCCCCTTACCGAGCGATAGAGTACATCATTGAAAATTCATGCAAATATGCAGAAGCTAAAGCGCAAAGAATCTACCTTGAGGAATTTCGCAAAACCAAGAAGGCTCTACTGATGAAGGATGCGTTAGCCAGAGGGATAGATTCTGCGGTTGCCCAAGAGCGTGAAGCCTATGCTCACATTGAGTATGCTGATTTGCTCAAGGGGTTAATGATTGCCATCGAAAAAGAGGAAACCTTAAAGTGGATGCTGACTGCTGCCCAGATGAAGGCTGACATATGGCGTTCTGAGCAAGCAAGTGAGCGTCTTGGCGTAAAAACCACAGAGTAGGTATAAACACCTAGTAAATACTTTGTTTAGTTTGCTATACTTCACTCAGCCCAAGCAATTCGCAAGGGTACTTTTAAGGACTACAAAATGAAATACGAATTTGACACAACAACTGGTGAAGGCTCTGTAATCGTTACTGTCGTGATGGAATATGAGCGTGACGAAGAAGGTACTTACAACGAGAACATTGATGAAGTCTGGTTTGAGGGACGTAATGTAATGGGCATCTTTACTGAGGCTCAATTCCGTGAGTTGGAGATTGAGGGCTGTATGCGTCTTTCTAAGCACATCTTGGAGGAAGCTGACCATGCAAAAATCATGGCTTACGAGGCTGAGTAAACAGGCGGTTTGGCGACTAATTCTTATTTCACTAGCTGCCTTTTGGTGGCTGGTGGTTTATTTCATAGGGGTTTGGTATGACTAGAGAAGATATTAAAAGTATGGCTTTGAAATCAGAAGTTTCTATGTATGGCATTGGCGCAACATATCAGGGGCTTGATGCTTCTGAAGGATTTATAAACAGACTTGAACAATTTGCTAATTTAGTTGCCAAACAAGAACGAGAGCGTATTGCTAAAAAAATAGAGCAATTACCTTTTGGTGATACTGCTGCCAGTTTTGGTGTTTATGTAAGAGAAGCATGAACAACAGACCCAATAACAGGGAACGGCTGCACTTGGCAAAGATAAAAGAAATGCCTTGTGGGGTCTGCAATGCTTCTCCTCCAAGCGATGCACACCATATTGTTCAGCATAATCAATACTTATGTATTCCTTTATGCAAAGATTGCCATCAGGGTAGCTTTAACGGCATACACGGACAGGCTAGGATATGGAAAGTAGAGAAGTTGGATGAGATGGACGTTTTAAATCTAACTCTTGCAAAACTTTTTAATTAGCGCACAATGGACGCACTCAGTTGCCATTGAGACTTTAGAGGGACTTGTTCCCTCTTTTTTTTTATGAGATAATAAATAAACTCCATAGGGATAACCATGTCTGGTTTACTTGAGCCATCCGTAAAAATTGAGATTGAGATACAAAGCCAAGAGAAAAAAGGCGAAGCGTGTCCAGTTGCCACAGGTGACGTAGAAGTCAATCTTGAGTGTCGTCAGAAAGCCATTGATAAGGCTAACTATGGCCCAATGAATCCCAATGAGCCAAGCATGGATTACTGGCGTGACATTTCAAAGGCTTGGAGAATCTCACCTGCACAGGCTAAAAAGTCTCGTTGCGGTAATTGTGCTGCCTTTATCCAAACCCCTAAGATGCTTGCTTGCATTGAGAGTGGCTTAGAGATGAACGGCACAGAGATGGATGCTTGGGAAGTCATTGATGCTGGCGACTTAGGCTATTGCGAAGTGTTTGATTTTAAGTGTGCTTCCAAGAGGACTTGTGAGGCATGGATTAGTGGTGGGCCAATAACCGAGGATGATTATGATGGGAACGACAAACCAACAAGCGATGGAAATGATGCAGAAACTTATGCAGAAGAAGACTAAGCCCATGCCTGAGCGTGGAGAGCGTACTGCTAAGAACAAAGCAAAGAAGCCTAAAAAATGAACGGCTTATACGCAAATATCGCTGCGAAGAAGAAGCGGATAGAGGCGCAGAAAGCTGCTGGTAAAACTCCAGAGCGTATGCGTAAGGTAGGCTCAAAAGGCGCACCAACCGCATCTGCGTTTAAGCAAGCAGCTAAGACTGCTAAAAAGAAGTGATTAAGCGAGGCTCTGAGCAGTTTTCTGGCTACAACAAGCCCAAAGCTACTCCTAACCATCCAACCAAGTCTCACGCTGTTTTGGCTAAGTCTGGTGAGGATGTAAAGTTAATCCGCTTTGGTCAACAAGGTGTAAAGGGTTCACCAAAGAAAGCTGGTGAATCTGAGGCTGACAAGAATCGTAGAGAAAGTTTTATGGCTCGTCATGCTAAAAATATTGCAAAAGGCAAGATGAGTGCTGCTTACTGGTCTGCCAAGGAAAAATGGTGAGTTTATGAAAATGACAAAAGCTGGTCAGAAGAAAGTTGGCAAGGTTATGGGTGAGTACAAAGAAGGTACTCTGCACTCAGGTAAAGGCGGTAAGGTTGTAAAGAGCCGTGACCAAGCTATTGCTATTGCTATGGCAGAAGCTGCTAAGAAAATGGGTAGGATGAAGTAATGGGACTTCTTGATAGCGCATTAGGATGGATGCAAGACCCTAGACGTACTCAGCAGTTGCAGGGTACTGGCAGGGCAATCCAACAAGGACTGTTAAACATTCAGCAGTCTGATAAGCGTTTTCAAGATTTGTTTGATAAATCATTTGGTGACCCAAAGAAACCATTTAAGGTTACTGACAAAAAGGCTTTATCTGAACTTACAGATATGACTCAAGGTTTACTTGGGTTTGCATCAGTTGGTATGCTTGCGCCTAAAAAGTTTGTAGGTAAAGCATTAGAGGGTTTGCCAAGCAAGGTTGATGTTGGTGGGCGCATTGAAGAATTTGGAACTGACCAACGATTAGTTGATATTGCTAAAGACATAACTGAGAAAAAAGGTTTGGTTTATAGCCCTCAGTTAAAGTATGCTGAAGTTGACCCAGATAGGGCAAAGCGTTTAGCAGACGCTTATGACAAGATGGAAAACAATCCAAGCAATAAGGCTGTTAAAAAGTCTTATGACGCTATGATTGAGGAAACATTAGAGCAATACGAGACTCTTAGGAAAAAAGGCTATAAGTTTAGCTTTATGCCTGAGAGTGGTGATATTTATGGCAATCCTAGAAACGCAATCAATGACATTGTGCAAAACCAAAGATTGTCTGTATTCCCTACTGAGCAAGGTTTTGGAACATTAACAGAAGCCTCCCAAGCTAACCCATTGTTGATGCGAATTGGCGAAAAGTGGGATGGTAAAGAAGTAACAGCTAATGATGTGTTTCGTGCTGTCCATGATGTATTTGGGCATGGTAAGCATGGTGTTGGATTTCGTGCTGGCGGTGAAGAAAATGCTTTCCAAGCCCATGCTAGGATGTATTCACCAGAGGCTCTACCTGCTGTCACATCAGAGACTCGTGGTCAAAACTCTTGGGTAAACTATGGCCCATTTGGTGAGTTCAACAGGAAAGCCTCACCACTAGAAACCATCTATGCTGACCAAAAAACAGGCATCATGCCTAATTGGACATATATTGAAGGTTTGCTTAAATGATGGTGCAGTTGTTTATTGCTGTTACAGAGTTGATAGCAATATGGTTACTCCAAGATAAAAGAGAGAGCCACAGAAAATTTGCACCCATATTTGGTTTGCTTGGTCAACCATTTTGGTTTTACGCTTCATACATTGCAGACCAATGGGGCGCATTTATACTTTGCTTCTTTTTTACAGCAGCATGGATTAAAGGTCTAAAAGACTACTGGTTTACCAAAAGAGAGCAGTCACTAACTGGTGAGCAATACTTTGAGTTGATTACCGATGCTGTTGAAAAAGTAGAAAAAGGTAGTAAACTTGACCAGAAGGATTACATTAAAAGAGTTTTGAAAGAGGCTCTGAATATCCGATAACTTTTCTTTCACCAACCCAATGGGAGTGATACACAAATGGCACAAGTCGGAAGACCAATAAACAAACTTCATCAGGAAGATGTACGCAAAAAGATTCAAGTAAGTCAATTACTAAATGTCTTGCAAAATCATGCACTTGGTGAAACTGAGGAGTTAAGTCCTACAAGGATGAAGGCTATTGAGATACTCTTGCGTAAATCAATGCCTGACATGGCTTCAGTAACCATAAGTGGTGACTCAGACCAACCACTTCAGCACATCGTTACATGGGCGAAGTAATAGAAATTCCCTATAAGCCAAGGGAACACCAACTAAGAGTTCACGAGTTACTGGATGGCAAACGCTTTGCTGTCGTAGTGGCACATCGTAGATTCGGTAAGACTGTAGCTGCGCTTAACCACTTAATCCGTGAGGCGGTGCTAAACGAGAAAGAAACTCCTCGTTACGCTTACATTGCGCCTACCTATGGACAAGCAAAGAGGGTAGCTTGGGACTATCTCGTTAAATACACTACTCCGCTAGGCGGTACTAACAACATCTCAGAACTGCGGGTTGACTTCTGGGGTAGGCGTATTCAACTGTATGGCTCAGACAATCCTGATTCCCTCCGAGGTCAATTCTTTGATGGGGTAATCATTGATGAGGTGGGTGACCAGAATCCTAAGATATGGACAGACATTGTTAGACCTGCTCTGACAGACAGAAAAGGTTGGTGTCTATTCATTGGTACACCTAAAGGACATAACCACTTCAAAGAGTTGCGAGACAGGGCAGAGAAAGAAGAAGGATGGGGACTGCTTGAGTTCAAAGCCTCTGAGACAGGGGTAGTGGATGAGACAGAACTGAAGGCTGCTAAGAATGAAATGGGCGAAAGCAAGTTTCGGCAGGAATTTGAGTGCTCATTCGATGCGCCAATTGAGGGGTCATATTATGGAGAAATGCTTAACGAACTAGAAGACAAAAAGCATATGCAAGAGATTCCCAGAGAGGAATTAAGTAGAACTTTTACTGCTTGGGACTTGGGTATGGGTGACTCTACGTCTATCTGGGTGGCTCAATTGGTGGGTACTGAGGTGCGACTAATCGACTATTACGAGAATCACGGAGTTGGACTAGACCACTACGTTAAGTGGATTAAGGACAACGACTATCTCAAAGCAGAGCATATTCTGCCCCATGACGTTAGGGTCAGGGAACTTGGCACAGGTAAGAGCAGAATGGAAATGCTTGAGGAATCAGGACTAGAGGTCAAGATTGCACCCAGAATGGGACTAGATGATGGCATCCAAGCAGTAAGAAGGTTGCTTCCAAGGTGCTGGTTTAACGTACCACAGGTACAGAATGGCTTGAATTGCCTTAGAAACTACCGCAGAGACTACGATGAGAAGCGTAAGATATTCTATGAAAGACCACTACACGATTGGTCAAGTCATGGCTCTGATTCGTTCCGTTACTTAGCCCTTGGATTGGATGAAGGACATTCAACGTGGTCTAAGCCGATTAACCAAACTCCGAAATGGATTGTCTAATGTATGTAACTATGCAGGGTGTAAATCTAGCACCTAAAGTAAAAGAACTTGAAAAGCGTATCGAAATGCTTGAAAATATGGTAAAAGAGTTACAATTGGATAAACCCAGAATGGGACGCCCTCCAAAGGACAAGCATGGCACAGAACGAGTTAATGTCGATAATCCAAGCAGAGATTGACGATGCAATTGGATTTATTGAAAGCGAAACTGTTGAGCAACGCAAACAGGCTCTGGAGGCTTATCTACGACAGCCCTATGGTAACGAAGTTGAGGGTAAATCTCAAATCGTTACTGGAGAAGTAGCAGAAGCAATTGATGGTGCGTTACCTAGCTTAGTTCGTATCTTTACAGGCTCAGACAATATCGTAGTCTTTGAGCCACAAGGCCCGAAAGATGAAGCCTCAGCAAAACAGGCCACAGACTACTGCAACTGGGTATTCAATCGTGATAACGCTGGTGTAGCCATTCTGCATGATTGGTTCAAAGATGCCTTGATGCAGAAGAACGGCATCGTTAAGGCTTATTGGGAAGATAAAGAAGACATTACTAAAGAGCGTTACTTTGACTTGTCTGATGACGAGTTAGCAATGCTGATGAGTGATGAGACTATGGAAATTGTCGAGCAAGATACGACAGAGTTTCCAATTATTGACCCAATGGGTCAGCCAGTTATAGACCCTATGGGTATGCCTGTAATGGGTGCTACACACAATGTTGTGGTGCAGCAAAAGAAAAAGTCAGGCAAAGTAACGATTGAGAATGTTCCTCCAGAGGAGTTCTTGATTAGCAAGAAGGCTAGAACTATTGCTGACTCACCTTTCGTAGCCCACAGGCAGATGTTGACTCGTAGCACTTTGGTTGCTATGGGTTTCAATAAGAAGCAGATTGAAGGCTTGCAGATGGGTGATGCACTAGCGTACACACCAGAGCGTGTGGCTCGTTATGCAGCAGGTGAGCAACCTTACCAAACGCAGACAGATGACCCCTCAATGCAAGAGATTGAAGTCTTTGAGTGCTATGTCAAAACTGATATAGACGGCAAAGGCATTGCTTCATTGGTTCAAGTGTTTTACGCTTCTAATGAGATTCTTGAGGACGAGAAAGGTAAGGAAATGGTTGAGGAAGTGGACTATGTTCCTTTTCACTCAATCTGTCCTATCCCAATCCCGCACAAGTTTTTTGGTAACTCACTAGCTGACAGAACAGTTGACCTACAGTTAATCAAGACCACTATCACTCGTCAGATGTTGGATAACTTATATCTGACAAACAATGCTCGTGTGGTTGCTGTGGAAGGTCAAGTAAACCTAGATGATTTGCTGACTTCTACAGCAGGTGGTGTTATTCGTGCCAAGTCACAAGGTGCTGTTCAACAGTTAGTTGTTCAGAACGTGGCTAATCAGGCTTTCCCGATGCTTCAATATCTGGATACAGTACAGTCTAAGCGTACTGGCGTATCTGATGCTTCACAGGGCTTAGACCCTGCTATCTTGCAGAACGTGACTGCTGCTGCGGTTGCCTCTATGCAACAAGCTGGCGCAGGTAAAATTGAACTGATGGCTCGAATCTTTGCTGAGACAGGTGTTAAGTCTTTGTTCCAAGGCATCTTGCACTTGCTCTGTAAGTATCAGGACAAGGCTCGCATGGTTCGTATGCGTGGTGAGTTTGTAGAGTTTGACCCTAGAACATGGGCTAACCAATACGATATTTCTATCAATGTAGGTTTAGGTGCTGGTAACCGACAAGAGCAGATGGCTATGTTGTCTATGGTTCTTGCTAAACAAGAGCAGTTGATTGCTCAGTACGGCCCTGCCAATCCTTACGTTTCACCTGCTCAGTATCGTGGCACATTGG
>Ga0315905_10008481_pt1 | contig 10401 bp, 12 predicted proteins | sample LakEriMetagenome_5_FD_203522 | JGI IMG/M metagenome (GOLD analysis project Ga0315905, IMG submission 203522) | Freshwater fungal communities from buoy surface, Lake Erie, Ohio, United States - Buoy 4 MA121 | ecosystem: Environmental > Aquatic > Freshwater > Lake | place: USA: Lake Erie, Ohio... | reverse complement strand
TTGTCTCAATTCAACCCGGTTCCGGAACGACTTCTCTCCACCCCAGGTCCCCCTGCATTACGATGCCCCCCTCACAAATGCGCTTTCAAAATGTCGCCTTGTTTGCAGCGGAACCTTATTCCACATGGATCAGCACCATTCCTCCATTCTTTCCACAGCCTCCACAGCACACCGCTCGACTCCCGCCTCCATGGCACGCCGCATGCTTCACTAACCCCGTGACCATCAAGCTGCGCGACGCCCGCACTCTCTCTCCAGAAGCCCTCTTCGAACGCCGCAAGCAGGCCATCCTCCTCTTCCAGCAAGGCACCAGCCGCATCGCCATCGCCAGAGTCGTCGGCGTCCACCGCACCGTCGTCGGCGAATGGGTCCGCGCATGGCTCTCCGGCGGCGAAGACGCCCTCCGCACCCGCCCCGGCGGCAGACCTCGCGGCCGCGGCAAATCCATCCCCGTCCCCGTCATCGCCGACTTCTGGACCCACGCCCCAGACTCCCTACCCCCAGACCACGGCATCGTCAGCCCTCTCTGGTCCATCCGCTCCGTCCGCGACTGGATCCTCCGCCGCACCGGCAAATCCATCCCCGTCCGCACCACCACCAACTACCTCCACTCATGGGGCCTCCGCCCTCCTGTCGGCCCACGCGGCCTCAGCGACGCCTTCCAGGACTGGCTCCGCCAATCCTACCGACGCATGAAACCCCCTCTCGGCGGCGGAAAACGCCCAGTCTGGTGGCTCGACTCCATCCGCATCACCGCCCCCGCCACCGCAGAACCCCTCCACGTCCTCATGGCCGCCACCTCCCTCGGCAGCGCCCGTTTCTTCCCCCTCCGCAACCCTGCCGACGCCCCAGCCATCTCCCGCTTCCTCGACGCCCTCCACATGGAAGCCGCCTCCCCAGTCACCATCATCATCCCCCACCCCTGCGCCGCTACCCACCCAGGCTGGGCCGCCGCTCGCCTCAAAGACCCAGCCTCCTCACACCACATCATCTGCCCAGCTTACTGAAATCCCATAATATCTTCCACAAACCAGCAATTTCCCCTTGCGACCCTCACCCCATGCCTAAATTACACGCTTTCCTTACACCGACGAACATTTCCTGACACCATGGCCAAAACCTGCTGGATCGAGCGTGAGAAGCGCAAACAGAAGACCGTAAACAAGTACGCCGCGCTCCGCGCCGAGCTAAAGAAAACTCACGACTACGTGGGCCTCTCCATGCTCCCTCGCGATGCCAGCCCAACTCGCCTCACCCACCGCTGCCAGCTCACCGGCCGTCGCCGGGGCTACATCGGCCGCTTCAAACTCAGCCGGATCGCCTTCCGCGAACTCGCCAACGGCGGCATGATCCCAGGCGTCACCAAATCCTCGTGGTAATCCCACCAAGGGTGGTTCTCCCCAAAGTTTGACGAAAAGGGCTGGGACGCTTCACCGTTCCCAGCCCTTCTCCTTTTCAGCCCAACCACCCAAAGAGCAGCCCACCATGCCCATCTACGAGTACATCGCAGAAAACCCAGAACAATCCTGCCGGATCTGCGCCAAGGGCTTCGAACTCATGCGCCCAGTCGACCGCGCCCCCCTCGAGGTCTGCCCGCTCTGCAAAAAACCAGTCCGTAAACTCATCTCCAGAGTCAATTCCCCCAAGGTCACCAAGCCCATCTCCGTCTCCGACGCCAAATCCCGGGGGCTCACCATCCTCAAACGCCGCGATAAAGGCGTCTACGAAAAACTCTGAGCCCAAAAGGCACCCAGCCCTCCTCTCCACACCCCTCCCGATCCCCTCCGGCCGTACCCCCGACCTCGGGCCACCGGCCATGCTATGAGCCCTCTGCTCCACCTCCCCACTCTCCTCGCCGACACTTCCCACCAAGTCGTCAAATCATGGGACCATGTCCACGCTCAGGACGTCGCATGGCAAATCGGCCTCATCGCATTCTTCGTCCTCCTCAACGGCTTCTTCGTCGCCGCTGAATTCGCCATCGTCAAAGTACGCGGCAGCCAGATCGATGAACTCATCGACGAAAGAAACGCCGGCAAAAATGCCCTCGAAGCTAAACGCATCGTCGCTCGCCTCGACGACTACCTCGCCGCCACCCAGCTCGGCATCACCATGGCCAGCGTCGCCCTCAGCATGTTCGGCGAACGCTACATCGAGGTCCTCATCCAACCCGCCCTCTGGAAAATCTTCCCAGACGGCACCCCAGTCTGGCTCCCCGTCCCAGTCATCTCCTTCATCATCGCCTTCAGCATCCTCACCTTCCTCCACGTGGTCTTCGGTGAACTCATGCCGAAATCCCTCGCCATCCGCCGCTCCCTCTCCACCACCCTCGCCGTCGCCACCCCACTCGCAGGCTTCGAACGCATCTTCCGCTGGGCCATCCTCCTCCTCAACGGCACCGCCAACCGGCTCCTCCGCTGGATCTTCAAAATCGACGCCCACGCCGATCACGCCAATATCCACAGCGCAGAAGAACTCCAGCTCCTCGTCGAAGAATCCGGCCGCTCCAAACAAGTCACCCCTACCGAGCGCGACATCTCCATCAACGCCCTCGAACTCAATGACCTCGTCGCTCGCGACGTCATGACCCCCCGCACCGAAATCGTCGCCCTCGACCCTAACGAAGAATTCCAGAGCAATCTCCGCATCGCCCTCGAGTCCAAACACACGCGCTTCCCCCTCCGCGAACGCAACCTCGATGTCTGCCTCGGCGTCGTCCACATCAAGGACTTCCTCCGCATCATCAACGAGCCCAAACCCGATCTCGCCAAAATCCGCCGCGACATCATCATCGCCCCGGAAAGCCAGCCGCTCGACGAACTCCTCAAAATCTTCCTCGCCAAACGAGCCCACATGGCCCTCGTCGTCGACGAATTCGGCGCCACCGTCGGCATGGTCACCCTCGAAGACGTCCTCGAAGAACTCGTCGGCGAAATCGAAGACGAATTCGATTCCCCAGGCCCCGCAAACGAGGGCTTCAACCGCATCAGCGATGACGAATTCACCGTCGACGGCAAACTCCCCCTCTACACCCTCGCAGAACACTCAGACCTCGAACTCGACTCCGACGAGGTCTCCACCATCGGCGGCTACGTCACCTCAGAAATGGGCCGCCTCCCCATCGCCGGCGACTCCCTCACCATCGAAGACTACGACGTCTCCATCCTCGAAGTCGATACCCGCCGCATCCTCCGCCTCAACTTCAAACGCACCCGCACCCCGGAAGAAATCGCCGCCGACGACCTCGCACGCGACTCCACCCCAGAATCCCCCTGATCCTTTCCCCAAGATTTCTCCTTTACGCCGCCCATTCCCCGCTTATCTACACCACACGATTACGGAAGAGTGGCTGAGCGGTTGAAGGCACCTGACTCGAAATCAGACGTAGGGGCAACTCTACCGTGGGTTCGAATCCCACCTCTTCCGCCATTTCCCTAAGTGCCTGATTATCAGGGGAATGGCTTTCAGGCTAATTGCCGATTTGTTGAAAGTGGCAACGCCCGTTCCCACACGCTCCACCGTGAGCCACTTGACCACTTGATTGTCGGTCGCCCGCCCATCGCTTCGCAGGGAACTCCTCGAACTTCACGGGTGCCCCTTCGACAGCAATCCCAAGGCCCCCCTGATCCCCGCAACCCTGACTTGCCGGCCCCCAAGTCACACGCTCACTAATTGATCGGCAACCAAAGTCCGCCCCCCCAAGACCATCTGCGTCCATCCACAACATCTGCGGTTTCAACCCAAAGCCTGCCCCCCCCACCCACCATGCCGCAATTCTCCCGCTACCTCGGCATCGACTACTCCGGCGCTCAAACCCCAACTAGCAGCCTCCCCGGATTGCAGCTCTACTCCGCAACTCCATCCTCTCCCCCAATCGAAATCCCACCACCACCAAGCCCACGAAAATACTGGACCCGACGCGGCCTCGCCCATTGGCTCGCCACCGAACTTCTCAATGGCCCCCCAACCCTCGTCGGCATCGACCACGCCTTCTCCTTCCCCATCCGCTACTTCGATACCCACAGTCTGCCCCACCACTGGCCGTCCTTCCTCGACGACTTCCAGCACCACTGGCCAACAGATCACGACCACATCTCCGTCGACTCCATCCGCACCGGCTCCTTCGGTCACGGCACCAACCGCACCGGCAACTCCCGCTGGCGCAGACTCACAGAAGAACGCAGCCGCGCCGCCAAGTCCGTCTTCCACTTCGACGTCCAGGGCAGCGTCGCCAAATCAACCCACTCCGGCCTCCCATGGCTCCGCTACCTCCGCCAGCAACTCGGCGCCCAACTCCATTTCTGGCCCTTCGACGGCTGGGAACCACCTCCCAATCGCTCCGTCATCGCCGAAATCTACCCCGCCCTCTGGAACCGCACCTTCCCCACCGAAGGCCGCAACGCCCACCAGCACGACGCCTACTCCGTCGCGCGCTGGATGCAGGAAACCGACGCCGCCCACCAGCTCCCAAACCACTTCTCTCCCAACCTCAACGAATCCATCCGCTCCCTCGCCCTCACCGAAGGCTGGATCCTCGGCCTTCCCTGAACACCCCCTCACCCCATCCCACCCAACCGCACCTCCTGCGCCCCGAACCCAGCATAATCCGCAGGCGTGCACGTCAGCACGATCACCTGCAACCCGCGCACCGCCCCCAGATCCAGCATCCGCTGCAGCGACTCAATCCGCTCAGGATCCGCATACGCAAAGGCATCATCGAAAACCACCGGCAGGCACCCGCCATAGTCCGCCGCCAGGATCTCCGCCAGCGCCAACCGCACCGCCGCCGCCGTCTGCTCGCGCGCCCCGCCACTCAGTGCCACAAACGGCACCGCCGCCTCACCCGCCCTCACTAACTCTAGCTGCTCGATCCCGCCCTCCGTCAGCGCCACCCGAACCTCCGTCTCCGCCCCGAAAACACACCTCAGATAACCCCCGATCCGCTCCGCCAGCGGCTGCACCAGCGCCCGGTCAATCGCCTCGCGCGTCGAACTGAACAACTCATGCAGCAGCTTCACCGCCCCCGCCCGTCTCACCTCAGACGCCAGCAACTCACTCGCCGCCGCATGCCGCGCCTCCGCCGACCGCAACTCCGCCCCAGGATCCGTCCCGCCATCGAGCTTCAACCGGTCGCCCGCCACCAGTCTCAGATTCTCCGCCTCCCGCAGCTTCGCCTCCTGCGCCCCGATCGCACGCTCCAGCCGCTCCGCATCCGCCCGCAGCAATTCCGGCTGCAAACCCCCTAGCGCCTCCCTAACTTTCTCCAGTCTCGCCGCCGCCTCCGCCTCGCTCGCCCGCGCCGCCTCAATCAAAGCCGCACGCACCGCCGCATCCCCGTGCGCCTCCTCCAGCGTCCGGATCGATGTCTCCAGATCCCGATGACTCTGCCGCCTCGCCGCCGTCTCATCCCGGTGCCCGCTCAACGCCGCGACCGCCGCATCCCATTGCCCGCGCAATCGCTCACTCTGACGCAACGCACTCGCCTCCGCACCCTCGGCCGCTCCTAGCACTTCCCTCGCCTTCTCCACCATCGCCCGCGCCGCCGCCAGATCACCCACCACGCTCCCACCTCCTTCCCCCGCCAGCTCCACGCGCCGACGCCACTCACCACGTGCCGCATCCCGCTCCACCGTCGCCCGACCCAGCTCGCCCGCCACCTTTTCCCCACCCAGCGTCCGCCACCGGGCCTCCAATCCCTCCATCCGGTGCCCCAGCAACTGCCGCCGCTCCACCACCGCCCCCGCGTGCTCCACATCCCGCAGCGCCAGCGCCTCCAACGCCCTCACCAGCCCCAGTCGTGCCGCCTCCGCACGATCCCGCGCCGCACTCAGCGAATTCCCACCTCCCGGCCGAATCCGCACGCGTGTCCCCTCCCCGACCATCAATTCCCCAGTCTCCGTCAGTATCCGCGTCTCCCCAGCCCCAAGCGCCACGCCGTCCAACCTGACCACCTCCACAGCTTCCACCACCTCCACCCCCGTCGCCATCGCCTCCAGCGCCGCCACCGCCTGACCACTCTCCGCCTCCAGCCGCCTCAGGCGCACCAGATCACTCGCCGCCACCCCCGGCAACTCCGCCAGCTCCAGCCGCAATCCCTCCAGCTGCCCGTGCAGCGCCGCCGCCTCCTTCTCCCTCGCCGCCACCCCACTCAGCACTTCCTCCTTCTCAAAAACCACCACCGCCGCACTCGCCATGTCATAACCCTGCCGTGCTCGCCGCACCGCCTCACCCGCCTCCCGATGCCCCACCTCCGCCGCCTGCGCCACCCCGCGCGCCGCCGCCTCCGCCGCCACCAGCGCCACCAATCGCTCTTCCGCAGGAGCCAACTCCGCCGCCAGCAATCCCAACTTTACAATTCCCTCGCGGATCCCCCGGTCCTTCGCCTCATGCCCCGCTCTCACCTCCCTAGCCTCCTTCACCGCCCCCTCCAAACCCTCCGCCTCCACTCGGAACCGCTCCGCATCGCCCAACCGCACCACCACCGCCGCCCGTTCCTCCCGCAACTTCGGCAACCGCACCCCGATCTCACCAATCTCCCTCTCCGCCCGCGCATAGTCATCCACCGCAACCGCTAACCGCTCCGCCGCCTCCCGCGCCCTCACCACCGCCGCCGCCGCTTCCTCCACCTTCACCCGCGCCAACTCCGGCTTCGCCCCGGCCCTCACCTTTCCCGCCGGCGTATACACTTCATCATACGCCTCCCCCACCAAACCCGCCACCCGCTGGTCATTCGACGACTGCAAAACCGTACCCGCACCTCTCTCCTGAAGATGCCTCACCAATCGGTCCCGGTGCGGCCCCGTATGCTTCGACGGTTCCTCCCAGGACCGTCCCTGCCACACCCAGAGATGCGACCACAATTGCGTCAACTGCCCGGCCGCCCCACCCCCACCCGCCGTCTCCACACCCAGCAACTCCCCCAGCTTCGTCTCCGCCTCCGCATCCTTCAACGCCACCCCACCCGCCGCCCTCAATTGCGTCGATCCCCTCGCATTACCCCCGAACCGCTTCTCCAGCTCCCACTTCACCCCGCCGCACTCAAACACCAGCTGCACCTCCGGATCCCCCGGATGCACACTCGACTGCATCTCCTTCTGCAAAAGCCCCCCAGTCTTCGCCCGCAGAAACAACACGCGGTGCGCCGCCTCCGCCAATGTGCTCTTCCCCGACTCATTCGGCCCGCCAATCACCGTGCGCGATCGGTCGAACTCCACCGTCACTTCCTTGTGAACCCGGTAATTGCGGACAGTTAGTGAATGCAGTCGCATGGCAGCAGAAAAATGTCAGGTCAGTCTCCCGTACAGCTCCCTCAGCGCCAGCCGCGCCTCCGCCGCATCCTCGCTCTCCCCCCCGCAACGCCCCACCAGCGCCGCCGCCACCGCCGCAATCAGTGGATCCTCCACCCGCTGCGTCAGCTGCGCAATCTCCTCCGCCGACGGCGCAATCATCACCCGGTCCTCCAGCTTCAACCGCGCCAGTCGCGCCTCCCACGACTCCAGCATCTTCCCCATTCGCCCCGCCGCATCAATCCCCAGCGATCCCTCCAGCACCAGTCGCAGCAAATGCTCGTCCCGCGGCTCCCCGATCCATTCATCCACCCGCGCCCCGAACAACTCAACGCTCGCATCATCCGAAAACCGGAACGCCTCCCGCTTCCACACAAACCGCCCAGTCGCCACCTTCTCCACCACCGGCAACCTCCCTCGCCCCACCTCCACCACTAGCACATTCCCGGGATCATTGCTCTCCCCCTTCGGAAACCGGTCAATCTCAGGCGTCCCGCTGTACCACGCCACCGGCCCCACCTGCTTCGTCCCGTGCCAGTCTCCCAGCGCCACATAATCCACCGCCCCCTCCGGCAAACTCGCCAGATCAATCCAATTCGCCACCCCCGCACCGCCCTCCTCATCGTCCTCCATCCCCCCAAACCCCTGCACCGTCCCGTGCGCCACCACAATCCTCGGCAAGTCCCCCGGCACCGCCGCATCGTCCAGCCCCTCACGCACCCACGCCACCGGATTCCCCGCCTCATGCCGCCGCAGCAACGGAGCCGGAAACACCACCGCCTTCTCCAGCAACACCGGCTCACCCTTCAGCATCACCCTCAGATTCGGAGCCAGTTGCTCCCTCTCCCGCCGGAAAAACTCCTGCTCCCAGATGCTCCCAGGCCCCCCATGATCATGATTCCCCGGAATCACCAGCACCGGCACCCGCATCAACCCCACCGCCTCACACGCCGCCGACACCGTCGCCTTCGTCACATGCGGCGAATCAAACAAATCCCCCGCCACCACCACAAAATCCAACGCCCGCTCCGCCACCAACGCCGCCAGCCTCCGAATCACCTGCACCCGCTCCACCTGCAACCGGTGCCGCTTCACTTCATCCCCAACCGTCGCAAAGGGCTTGCCCAGCTGCCAGTCCGCAGAGTGAAGAAATCGTGTCGTCATGCAGCTCGTCGCGGTACCCTCTCATTTCATGGCACCCGCACGAAAACTGCACACACCCGCTCACTTTGCCAATCGTTAATTTCAGAGTTTCCACCCCCACGGTCTCCCTCACCGCTTCGCCCGACTCCGACCCGACCCGATCACCTCATCCAGTCCCCTAACCATCCGCGCCACCACCTCCGGATGCTCGCCAGACACATCACGCCGCTCTCCCGGATCCTCCCCAAGCCGGTACAATGCATGCAACCCGCCCGGCATCACGCCCTCCTCCCGGCTCACCTTCGCCTGGGTCTTCCCTCGCTGCTTCAACCGCACCAGCTTCCAATCCCCCTCACGAAACCCGAAATTCCCGCTCCCGTTGTCCTGCTGCACCAGATGATCCCGTCCCTTCGCCCCGGCCTTCCCCAGCAGCACCCCTGACAAATCAAAACTGTCCAGACACCCATCCGCCGCCAGTTCCTGCCCCGTCAGCGCCGCCAGACTCGCCGCCAGATCCACCGTGCTCACCACTTCTCCAGATTCCCCCGGCGCAATCTTCCCAGGCCAACACGTGATGAACGGGGTCCGCGTCCCGCCCTCCCACACGCTGTACTTCCCGCCGCGATAAGGCCCCGCCGGCCGGTGATCCCCTAGCTTCTCCACCGCCCCGTCCCGGTACCCGTCGTCCAGCACCGGCCCGTTGTCCGAACAGAACACAATAAGCGTCTTCTCCCGCAATCCTAGCCGCTCCAGGGTCTTCACCAGTTCCCCCACACTCCAGTCCAGTTGCACAATGCAGTCACCCCGCGGCCCCATCGTCGTCCGCCCCTGAAACCGCTCATGCACCACCCGCGGCACATGAATGTCCTGCGGCGCATAATACAGAAAAAACGGCCGCTCCCGGTTCATCTCCATCCACCGCCCCGCCTCCGCCACCCACGCGTCCGCCAGATCTTCATCCCGGAACCGCGCCGCCTTCCCTCCCGTGTAAAACCCGATCCGGCTCACCCCATTGTGAATGGTGTCATTGTGCCCGTGCGACCAATCCATCTTCAACCCGTCCCGGTGCGTCAGTCCCGTCGCATGATCCGGCGAAGGCTTCTCGCTCCCCACCCACAACGGATCCGCAGGATCCAGTCCCTTCACCCGCCGGTCCTCCACAAACACCTGCGGCACCCGGTCATTCGTCGTCGGCAGCAGCAGGCAATGGTCAAACCCGATGTCCAGCGGCCCCGGCCGCAACTCCCCATTCCAGTCCGGCGCACGATCCCCTAACCCAAGATGCCACTTCCCGATCACCGCCGTCGCATACCCCGCACGCTTCAGAATCGACGGCAGGGTCTCCGTCCCCGGCCGGATGATCGCCGGCCCGTTCGGCGGCGCAATCCCCGTGTTCTTCTGCCGGAACGCATACGTCCCCGTCAGCAGCGAAAACCGCGTCGGCGTGCACGTCGACGCCGTGCAGTAACCACTCGTGAACCGCACCCCCTCCCGCGCCAGCCTGTCAATCGCCGGGGTCTCCACCGTCTTCGCCCCGTAACACGACACATCCCCATACCCAAGGTCGTCCGCCATGATCACAATCACGTTCGGCCGCTCCGCCGCCCGCAGCACCCCGCCCCACCCTGACACCATCACCAGCCCTATCACCAATCGCAGCACGTTCATCAGCATCTCCTCCCGTCTGTTTCACTTCGCCTCACCCCCACTCCGCAACCGCACCATCGCCTCCGCCAGCCCTTTCCCAACCCCACCCAGAATCTTCGCCGACCCCAGATAGTGAAACTCCAGATTCGAAATCCCCTTCTCCAGAATCGCCCGCTCCCGCTCACTCAGCTTCTCCTTCAGCAGCGCCTCCACATCCACCTTCTCCCCCGCCGCCCCACGACGCTTCGCCTCCCCTCGCACCATCTGCTCCTTCGCCTTCGCCGCACTCAACTCCTTATCCCAGTAAACCTCCGTCCGCACCGCC
>Ga0315905_10008478_pt1 | contig 10402 bp, 10 predicted proteins | sample LakEriMetagenome_5_FD_203522 | JGI IMG/M metagenome (GOLD analysis project Ga0315905, IMG submission 203522) | Freshwater fungal communities from buoy surface, Lake Erie, Ohio, United States - Buoy 4 MA121 | ecosystem: Environmental > Aquatic > Freshwater > Lake | place: USA: Lake Erie, Ohio... | reverse complement strand
GACAACCTACCCTTACGGATGCGTCGCGACATCGAAACCTTCTTGACCAATATCGACCTACAAGCAAACCTTCTAGACAAAATGTCTAAAACAATGGATACATGCATCGTAGGACAGCAAACAGGATCCTGGACAGGACACACCATCCTGAAATGGCACGACAACCTACATGGACACGTACCGGGAAAACTCACATCGTTCTCTGAAACAACAAAAATCCCCTTAGGAGGCTCCTATACAATCCATTACTCGGGCCTCATAGCCACCAAGGGACCACAAGAAAATAGCCGCCAAGCTCGAAACGTAGGCCGATCGCTCCAGGCAGACATTATCCCAGCATCCGAGATCGCAGCATTGATATGGGCAATGCAACCTTTCCCAATCCTCCAAACTGTTCTAACCAGCAAGGGCTGGCAAATGGCAAAATTCTTCAAACAGGTGGAGGGAACACCAGAGGAGTCACTCCTCGGTATCGACTGCAAACATGCACCTACAACATGCACATGCTTCTTGACTCAGAACGCACACAACTGTACAATAACCAGAGCAACGTGCACCCTAGGAAACCCGGAATACCAAAGACAACTGCAACAACAGGAAACAAATACCCTGTCGCCCACACGCGAACAAGACTGTTCTGAACAACCCTTTCTGTGTATCTGTGGGGAGCCGTTTCCTACCGCATTCGCTCTCAACCTACATATTGCAGGCGCACCCCCCGGCAGGGGACACGATTGGACACCTGAATCACGCCCAATACTGGGATTTAACATTATCATATTCGACCCCAACCACCCGAACCCCTTTAAAGGAATGGTCATGGCACTCTCGGAAAGAGCACCATCACATAATATTCACCACGAACAAAGTACTTCGATCGAGGAACAGGCAGTAGCAGCAGCCCTAAACGCCTTAAATCGTATCGGAAGCCAGAACGCAGAGTACATCATAAGCAGCGACAGTCTTGCCTGCCTAACGGCTATCAAAAATATGTGCCTGTCACGAGGACAAACAGCCAGACGATTAGCCCGCACCAAAGAAGCACGCGTACTTATCCCTTGCCAACGAACCATAGACCAGCTGAACCTCCGAATGTGTGATGTGTCCCTCCACCACGAACAATCATACCACGAACGTGAAAAAAGGAAAACAAGAGACACAGCAATGGCTCTCCTTGCCCGCCTAAATCACGCGAATGATATGCTGGCAGGACAAGTGACAAAGACAACGTCGACCCATGAACTAGACCTCTGCGGCAGTAGCATCCCGGACTTGAAAGCCCCTCCACATTTCCGCCGTCAAGGATCCCCCCTATATGGGGATACTTTCCAACAGATTGGCACCAACGCTTATCTCCTCCAAATGGATCGCACTCTACGTACCAGCAAGAACAACCACCACTTATGTCTGAGACTAGCGTCACTGGTGAGAACAGGAGAAGTAAACATAACCCTCACCAGCAAAGCGTGGGAGGCACTCCACCCTAATCTGCAAGCTGAAATGATCCGAGACTGCATGGGCCGCATCTCCTCCTCTACATTCAAACTTAGCCACGCTGTCGGATGTACCGACGGAGAAAAGATAAGACGTATGACCAGATACATGGAAAAAGGAGAAAAAACTGTCCAACATAACGACCACACAGCATGCCCGTTTTGTAATATCGGTCAAGACTCCCGACATCATTGGCGTTTTGAATGCCCGAGAACGGAAGACATCATGGCACAGATCAATATCACCAGAGGAGGCATCCTGGCAGCTGCCGGCTTCTCTCTGTGGTTCGATACAAACTTACGGGCTAACATCATCTACCTGAACAACCTGCCCATACATATTCCACCAGAGGTTCTTCTCAATAACTTGACAACAACAATTAACCCTGACAACACTGAGCACCACCGCTTCGACAATCGCCGGGGTATACTTCAAGCAAACAACAACTACACCAGCTGGTTCCCGACCGACAGGATCGCACTTATGGCAACACTCTGGAAAAGTCCTGGATACACCGAGTTCACCTCCGAAACATATCAAGCTATTCGAGAATGCATCCTCCGACACAAAGAAACGAACAGGACATTCTCGAGAATCGGCAATATTCCAATTGAACTACGCGCTTGGCTAAAAGACACGTTTGATCTCCAACAGGAAGCACTAACGTCAGTCATTACAGCCTCTGGGATCTTCCCACACCCACCACACATTGTCGGTAACTCCTGGACCGGTCTAGGCCTAGAATGGGAAATACAAAAATCACCACCAGCCGTTGGGATCAACCGACCAGATGATGTCGTGTCGGCATTTATCCGAGACACCGCAAAACGGCTACCTACTGCAGAAACAATTCGGGTCCCAAGGTCAACCCTGGAACAAGCTCGGGCAGTACGACAACAAGACTACGTACAACTCACACACGACAGATACGCAATCCTCACCATTCGCAACCCCTTACCGTGGCATGACATGACACAAGAGGACCCCATGGATCAGACAAACATAGCCTCTGGAAAAACAGAATCACAGTCCCAACAAGCGACTCCATGGAGCCACAATACGCTCATTGTCCTTCGGGAAGTACGGGCGGGAGCCCTAAGGGATGTATGGCTCAAAATCCAGACCACACAACAAGCCGGAAAACGCGTACTACTCGTTTTACAAGACAAGAAAACCGAAAACAAAAAACACAGCAGAACCCAGGAATTCTTCCATAACATCAACGGCACAGTGGTCGCCTGGTTCCCGATCGGAACCATACCTTTCGGACACGCATGCGGCTGGCCTGACTCACAAACATCTTGGAAGGGAAATAGCCACTCGTGGATACTCAAAAACGGTAACCAAATTCGACCTCCCACCGACGTTCATCAGGACTGTATGCAAAGACACGCGAACCTCATGAACACGAGCCCTGTCCGTTTCATACTTTTTCCTGCAAACAATGACAATACTCAGAAAATCTTGGACATCGACAACCTCAGACTACGCAGACTCGCATACCTGATAGGGGGAATTGGATATATACAATGCCAAAAATCCATTACCTGGATCATTAACAACAAAAAAATATCCCTAGCATGGTCACACCAAGGCAGCGACCGCCATTTAGACTTCACAATACCATGGCGCATGTGCATGTGGCAATCAAGCAGAAAACTGACCCCAACCGCCCTTCCACAACATGCAAGCCCCATCCTGCATGACCAATTACAAGCGCAGCAACAACAGTCACGGCTACACGCCCTTAGTGCTCGCACCAATAGACGCCATTCCAGACGGGGCGTGCCCATCGGCCTTACCATTGTTCCTAACACGATTGGGAGCATACCCCGAGGACAACAACAACACCATCAACGCTCTGATACGATCCACCCTATCAATTTCCTTCACCTTGGCGGAAGTACACAAGACATGGAAAGTCTACCACCTCCAATTGATCGGAATCCCACTCATCGGCGTAGGCACCATCCCTCAAGCAACCACATCCAACTGCCATCTATGCGATACCACATGGCGCCACCTCTTCATGATACACGTCAACGACAAACTGGCTCCGTCAGCACACTAACAACTACTCCAACACGTCCTGACAAGAGAAGCCCTGAAACGTATCGGCCAAAAGGAACATAACAAGGAAGACAATGCAATCGTACAAAAATGTAATGAAGTATGGAGCACAACACTCCAAACACGGGGACAACAAGAGCCCACCACTCTGCACGACCCTCTGGTGTCCCTCGCTACAGCACTATACAAATGGGGTGCATGTGTCTGCATACTATGCGCAACTCCGATACTGGCAGATATTCAACAAACAAATGCGGATACCCTTACATCCGGAACCAGGCAAAACAGTCAACAACTGAAACGCAAGTTACTAACGACTGCAACACCTAATACATCCCCGGTCGCTAAAGTCCAAAGACAAATGAACAACACATCCTCAAGCATGCAATCTGACCCACAAAGCCCAAACCCGACACAACCGACTAGGAGTGACAGTCGCCAGCTCAGAAGTCGAAAATCAAGCCTCTCTAACGATCCAAGCACGTCCTGCAATCCCCAAAGCCCAAACTCGCCACTGACGACTAGGAACAATGGTAGTCAGCTCAGAAGTCGAATCTCCAGCCTATCTAACGATCCAACCAGCAATGCCCCAACACCGACAAACACCTGGTTCAAATACGCCTGGCAAAAATTGTCTAAAGCCCCCAAGGGTAGTCAAATGTTCCACTCACCGCCACTAATACGCGCCTTACAAATGTCGAAGTCCGAAACGACGGCACACATATCCCAAGAAACATGATACAAATTGCACATTGCACACATGTGCTGGGACGATTACGTTACTGACGGCACTTCTTTTTACCGTCCACTCATGAACAAGGTAATACAACAAGCCTTCACGGCCGAAATCCGCCACATCGGACTTGAAGTCGATAATAACAAAACAAAACTAGAACGCATCTCTGCTTCGAAAGCCCTCGCCAGAAAAAAAGCCTGGACCTGCGTTGAAGACGATCAACTCAAAGGAACAGTATTCGAATGGGAGGCTCCACTGGATACACACACGCTGTGGACATCCCCGAAAAAGGGCACACTAGTCACATGCGTTCGGACACCTCCAAATACAAACCTATGTGCCATTCTAGGCCAGACGGGCACACTTGTTTCGGGGAAAAATGAGAACACGATCCAAATAAAATTCATCAAGATAAAAATCAGGTGGCCAAGGGAACACGCCCCCTACATCACAGCCCGCGAACCCAATTGCCTATGGCGCATAACAGACCTCCACCCTGACGCCCATAACCACATCATGGCCACGGTCACCCCAATCAAACGAAACAACTCAAAAACGGACAACAGGATAATACCAATAAAAATGGCCAAAATACTTATCACCCGCCACATCGAACAAAGAGTAGTCAATACTCATAATCCGTCAGCAGACTTCCCCAGCATCAGTGAACATTTCAGTCCTCCCAGCAGAAATATGCACGGAAACTTCATCCCAGAAGACCGTTCATACACTATCCCCCGGCGAACTCACGATCCCGATGAATTGAAAACATTCATACACATCGACCCAGGCCACAAAATTACGCAAAGCAGTGGATACATAGTCCTTACCACGACACGCAAACCAACACCACGAACAGGGTCAATACCTATGAGCCATACCCACCGAAGTCAACCGGACAGATTTGTATCCAACGACGAAATCATAGAATTACTCAGCTACATTGGACACAACCCTCAGACTCATCACCAACAAGGAAACGACGTCGGGTCTACAAACACCATATCATGCCAAAGGTACTCAAACTCCACCCACCAACAATATATCTGCATCTCAAGGCAAGCATGGAACATATTCCTCAAATGTTACCTATGCCTCCGCCCAAAGACCGATAAGCCTATCACCATCGACTTTCATGACACATGGGATGCTCTTGTTAAACAAAATAACAATGCACTCCGCAACCGCCCTGGAATTGGATACCTCACCAACCCAAGAAGACCCACGGGACTTGAATGGAACTGCACAGGCAAAACCCAAGCACCGTCCGCCCATATTCGCACTTCGATTCAACTACAAAAGTTGATCGAATCTAAGACAATAGAATGGGCGACAACAGAAGACTGGACAGACCCACACATCGAACTATCACAGCATGCATGGGACAAGCTGGAAATCCGCAAAATAGCATACCAAAGTACCATTTTCACAAAATGGTTATTTCTTCCAACCAAGCACAAGTAAGCATGTCAAAATGCTCGACACTCGTCTACACAAGGTCGACACAACGCCCAAAACCGTACAATACACGGGGAACGACATGTCACGTCAACAACAACAGGATCTCAATCCGATCGCAGCAGCAAATACCTGGCAACAACTTAACCCAACCGCGAACCCCTTTGCATCGTTACCAAAGAATTACTATCACACAGTTACCAACGCGTTCGCAACCAATATCATAGTAGGTGACCAAAAATCCCCAGGCATGGAATCGATCTTCGCCCTACAACCCCCCAACTGGCTACACGATGTTATCATCACATGGTGGCTTGGATACTGGTGCGCAAAATCGGGGGGCCTCTCCAACTTCTCAATCACAAGTCAAAGACAACGAAACCAAAACAAAATCGACGGCCAGTGTAAAACCTATTTCGCCACACCATTTTTCTGGAACTACGGCGAGACTTGAAGACCAGGGTGCAGTGCTGGGCCCCGTTCCGAGAGAGAGCGAGAGCACCTTAGGTCTCTTCTCCACCCCCTTGAGCTCCCTCAACTCCTACTCTTTCAAGGACGCTCCCACGACGAATCTCCCTGCTCGTTGTAATAGAAGGTCTTGCCCGTCGCGGGATCAGTGCTTGCTTGCCAGCCGGCCGCCAACGCCGGCATCTCATCCCCGCCATTCTTCACGCTCAACCCTACCCCGGCGCTCGTGCTCGCGCCCTCCGCCTGGAGACGTTGGGATCATTTGTCTCAGCATCATTTAGAGGGGTGGCGCGTAGGGGCGGGGGTCGGGTGGGGGTGGGATGGGAGTTGGGCGGGGGTGGGGTGGGTGTTGGGAGTAGAGTGCCGGGTAAGTGGGTATCAGGGAATGTTGTTGTGGTGGTTTTAGGTTTGGGGTTGGAGTTTAGGAAGGGGGGGGAGTGTCACGAGTCGCGCCGCGCGGTGACGCACACCAAAACCAATGCATGAGACACCAACACCAATACATTAGAGACCAAAGCCAATCCAAGACGCACAGCAAAATCAATACACGAGACACCCACACCAATACATTAGACACCAAAACCAATACACGGGACACCGAAACCTATACACGGGACACCAAAACCAATACATGAGACACCTTGAGCTCGGTGCGCAAAGCTAGCCAGGTGCATGGAGAGTATGTGCTATAGAGCGCGTTTTCTATAGAGAACACATTCTACAGACCTTCGGTGCGCAAAGCTAGCCAGGTGCTCTTTAGAGAACACATTCTATGGAGAGTACGTGTCATAGAGCGCATTTTCTATAGAGAACACATTCTACAGACCTTGAGCTCTTGCTCTTTAGAGGACAAGTTCTATGGAGAGTATGTGCTATAGAGAGCATCTTCTATGCAGAAAACATTCTTCAGACCTTGAGTTCGGGGCGCACAGCCAGCCAGGTGCAGGCACCAACAAGGGGCGTCAACATGAAAGAAAGGAACAGGCCCCAGTCTGCCAGGTCGCCCCGCATCCATCCTCGCCGGCGCATGTCTTCGTACAGCGGCTTAGAGCTGCCGCAAGCATCTAATTAATGTGTTCTCAATATAGAATGTGTTCTCTATAATGTGTTCTCTAGCTAAGAGCTGCCGCACGCATGCCAGACCAGTTGTGTGTGTGTGTGTGTATGTATGTGTGTGTATGTGTGTGTTTATTTGTGTGTGAGAGAGAGATTGTGTGTGTGTACCCTAAACCCAAGACAGTGACAGGGGAGAAAGGGACAGAGAGAATGAAGAGCAGCGTGCAGCACCTGAGGAGCCAGAAGCCCACGAAGTCGCAAGGGACCTAGTAAACGTGTAAAAGAGACATAGTATACAGGGAAAAGAGACCTAGTATACAGGTAAAGGAGACCTGAGGAGCCAGAAGGCCACGAAGTCGCAAGAGGGGATATTGACGAGCTTGATGGAGTTGAAGTCCGCCCAAAACAGCTTGAGAAAATACGAGAAGATCACGTCCACTGGAAAGTCGGAGCCCCCTGCATTAAAAACGAGAAGCCACAAAAAAAACGAGAGGATCACGTCCACTAGAAACGGAGCCCCCTGCATACATGTGCAGAGCCCTTCACCAATCATTAACCTAAACCTAAAACCCTAATCCACGGGAAAGTCGGAGCCCCCTGCTTACAAGTGCAGAGCCCTCCACCACTCGTTAACCTAAATCCTAAACCGTAAACCCTCATGCATACATGTGCAGAGACCTCCGCCTTCGATCACACGGGCGCGCGCGCATACACACACTCACACACCGTTGATGTCGTTGGGTGCGAACAGCCCAAATGCGTACATGTAGGCTACAAGTGTGGAGGCGAGCTGGAAGATGCCAAAAGCCCTGCTGCCGACCAAGGCGGAGACCGCTGAGCTCTCAGTGGGGGCCTTTGAGTCATACGATGTGAGCGCCAGGTAAGGCGTGAGGGCAAACATCCCCAGGCCTGCCGCAGATTCTGCAAAGTCAGTCCCGTAACTTATACGTATATTTTCCATATTGAAGTACTATACACCGCAAGGTAAGGCGTGAGGCAACACATCCCCAGGCCTGCCACAGATTGTGCTAATTAAGTTCCCAAGTATATTTTCCATATAAAGGTCTATACAGAGGACTTTTTTGAGAAATGGGTGCCGAAAGAGGCCGTGACGAACGGCCACGCCTTGAGCGACTGCGCCTGGGGCCTTAGAGGAATGAGGAGCGCCGCCATGACCGCCGGCCAGACGCCAAGCATGCCGAAAATGGCAAGGAACACGGGGTTGACGGTGTTCTCTCCCGGGAGCTTGAAGAGCTCCTGACACAAACTCACAAAAGTCAGTGCCCTGGTATATTTACTGCATGAAGTCACTACGTAGAGGACTTTTGAGAATTTGTTGCAGGCAGAAGCGCCGTGGAGGCTTCGGGGTTCACATTTGGCGCAAGGAAGGTGGCGTAGCCGATGAAGCACGCCCAGAACGCGAGGAGCGCATATTTGCGCACGGGTGACACGTCCTCTAAAGTTGCCGCGGGCTGCTGCTGTGCCTGCAGGGCCAACACGCTCGGCACAACACGGCCTGCGGCTGCCGCGCGCTGCTGCGGCTGCCGCAGGCCGTGCTGCCTGGCGAGGGCAGGCAGAGCAAGAGCGAGGGCAAGGCCACACGACCGCATTAGCACTCGCGTGCACGCGTGCACGCGTCCCGAGTGCTGCCTGGCGAGAGCAGGCAGAGCAAGAGCGAGGGCAAGGCCACACGACCGCATTATCACTCGCGTGCACGCGTGCACGCGTCCCCAGTGCTCCACAGCCGCCGCGTTCGGCGCGCGGCGCTCACGGGCCCAGGATCTCACCTCTGCAACAGGCTCGTCGCCAGGGCATGTGCCGGGTGCGCTCTCAGGCCCACGCCACGGGTCGCAGCGGGGACAAAAGCGGACGCAGGGCCCAGCGCGCAGCACGCCGCCCAGCACGCCACAAAGCTAAGTCGGCTCATCGCCTTGTATATTGTGTGGTTCGTGAGGCGGCCCCGACATTGAACATCCAAAGGAGATGACGGCGCGAGTGCTGTTCATGGCCCTCGTGGCGTCGGCCGCGCTCGGGTCAGCGGCTCTGATGCTGCCAGCAGGTGGCACCACGGACCTGTCGACATGTGGCGCGCATGCCAGACACGCGTGCAGCAGTGCCTTTGTCGGCGCCTTCGTCGCGAACTCGGCGCCCGGTTGCTTGGCTGTCGGCTGTGCGCAGCATCGGCACTTCTGCGGCCATGCGTCGTACGAGGTGGCGGCGCCCGCGGCCAGGCGTACGCGCTTGCTGCCACTGTGCATGATGTCGGAGCCCTCTTCGGACATGCCAGTGCAGGAGGCGGCGGTTTCTGCCAGGCAGGGAAGCGCCAAGGCCACGGACTACTACAAGCCCCTGGTCGAGGGCGACGTTCTCGAAAGCACTGATGAGCATCGCGCCATCGTGGGCTTCTCCTACGTCGCCCTTGCTGCGCTTTTTGTCAAGGGCGTGGTTCTGCTGCCGCCGATGGACGCGTGGGTGGCGCTTGGCACGGTCCTCTCGGTACTAGTGGGTTACGAGTTCGCCGACATTGGCTCCGGGGTGTACCACTGGTCCATGGACAACTACGGCAGCAAAAATACCCCCATTTTCGGGACACAGATCGAGGCGTTTCAGGGCCACCACGAGCTGCCCTGGACAATCACGTACAGGCAAGTGTGCAACAACATCTACAAGATCTGCCAGGCGACGGCACCTTTCTGCATCGCCGGCATCCTCCTGATCAACAACCCCTACGTCCTCATGTGGATGGCCACCGCCATCTCGTTCATCAACCTCTCTCAGGAGCTGCACAAATGGAGTCACCAGGGCCGCGAGGCAACAGCGTGGTGGATCAACACCCTGCAGGACTACAACATCATTGTTTCGCGCAAGGGGCACCTTGCCCACCACAAGCCGCCGTTTGAAGGCAACTACTGTATTGTTTCGGGACACTGCAACCCCATTGCCGACAAGCTGGGTCTGTTCCGTGGTCTTGAAAAGGTGGTGTACCTGCTCACTGGAAACATGGCTCGCTGCGAAACGAATGAACGTCTGCTTGAAGACAGGGTGGTAGACTTGGGAATCAAGCGCGCGTCAGCCACGCTGAAGCGCTAACGGGAAGTCTGTACTTGGCATAGGGGGGAG
>Ga0315905_10008477_pt1 | contig 10403 bp, 13 predicted proteins | sample LakEriMetagenome_5_FD_203522 | JGI IMG/M metagenome (GOLD analysis project Ga0315905, IMG submission 203522) | Freshwater fungal communities from buoy surface, Lake Erie, Ohio, United States - Buoy 4 MA121 | ecosystem: Environmental > Aquatic > Freshwater > Lake | place: USA: Lake Erie, Ohio... | reverse complement strand
ATTGGGGCGGACCGGCAACGGTTTGGTCCCTCTTGTGTGTTGCTGAAACGCGTGCCACAAGGTCGAACGGAGAGTGGGGGTATAGTACTCGCCGCCAATGCTGGGCCACGAGTGCCCAGCGGCGGTGTCACCCTGAAGAGACGTTGTACTTACCGACCTTCAGTCATCTATTTGATTGTCAATAAACGTCTCTCTCTCTCTCTCTCTCTCTCTCTCTCGCTCTCGCTCTCGCTCTCTCGCTTCCTCTTGCTCTCTTTCCCTCGCTCTTCCCCCCTCTCTCTTTCTCTCTCCTTCCATCTGTCTCCCTCCCTACCTTCAGTCACTTGTTGATTGCCAATAAACTCTCCTCCACAACCGGACACCGGCACACCCACCCACTATGTACACTCCGTTGGTCAAGAATAACCTTTCCTCCTCCGCCTCCGCCGCCCCTTTCCCGCCTCCACCGCCCTCTCCGCAAAAATGAATAAACCCGCATCCTAAACACACCCCTTTTTACACCTCATCCTCCTCCCTCCTCCTGCCTCCTCCTCATTTCCTCCTCCTGCGGTCTCGCTCAGCGTCCACCTCATGCACTGTGTTTGCTTTGAATAAACCCTCCTGCTTCCATGTGGTGCGCTCAGAGTCCACCACGTTCACTGCGTTTGCTCTGAAGAGGCCCTCCTCGTCCTCCTCTTTTTTCTCCTCGTTCACTGATTTTGCTATGAATAACCCCCTCCCCCAAGCAGGGAAGTTTGAGGAGGAGGAGGTGGAGGGAGGGTAGAGGAGGAGGGAAACACCCGCTGGCTAGCACGGGGATGTTTCACCAACGACAATGTGTCGGGAGGCATTGCACCGTGCGCAGTTTTGCGCGTTGCAGCACCCGCAATCAAATCCACTGCACCGTTCCAGCGCCTGAAGGGGGCGCCCCATGCCCCACGAACCCATGCCAAGAGAAAGTCAGTCGCTTTTTATATATAAAGAGTCGAAATTCACAAAAAAAATGCAAAAAGTCGAAATTAAAAAAAATTATAAAAAAAGGTCTTTTTTATAAATTGAAATTTACATGACTGAATTGCTCTTATTTATTTATTTATTACATGTTTTTTCTCTAACAGACACCTGAGGGAAGGAGTCACCACGAACCCAAGAGGAGAGAAAAGAGAAAAGAAAAAGAAAAAGAATGAAGACACCTGAGGAGGAGAGAAAAGAGAATAGAAAAATAAAAATAAAAAGAGAAGACGCCTGAGAAGGGGAGGAGTGACCACGAACCCAGGAGAAGAGAAAGTCTGCTAGAGACATGTTGGGGCTGGTGTCCGACACCACTTCGCGCGTCCAAAATAACTGGTTCTCGGTGAGACAGTGCCCGAAGCAGGCGGGTGCGAACACTGCACCTATACACAACACACACACTCTCTCTCTCTCTGACACACACACAACCTGTCTCTCTCTCTCTCTCTCGCTCTCTCTCTCTCTCTCTCTCTCACACACACACACACACACCGCACACACCGGTACTATTGATGCTGTGCAATGCTGCCACGGTACGTGTTCTGAAGGTTTCCGCATACTCTAATTGCGCCTCGTCATAGGGCGGTGACGCTCCAATATTCGAAAACAGTTGGAAACTGTCGTACTGCGAGGCGAGGTAATAAGTAAAATAAAAAATAAAAACTGAAATGTCATTGCCCTATATATGTACTATATAAGGCCACAGCAGCTCAGTGCTGGAGCTGGTGTTGAAGGCGCAGTTGGGTAGGACTTTTCAGACTTGTGCCTGCGAGGCGCTGACGAGAAAGGGTCGGCGTATAGTCGGCGCCCGATACTCCCCAAATAAGCACTTCCACCTGTTTTTTTTATTTTATAAAAAAATATGAAATTTTTTATATTAAAATAAATTGAATATACATAGTACATGTAATCGGCGCCCGATACTCCCAACTAAGCACTGCCACCTGAACACTAACAGAATAAATTGTTTTTTAAGAATTTTTTTAACAAATTCATTTTCAAATACATGTATTTTAAAGTAAATTTATTTCACGCAAACAAACAAATTTTATTTGATTCAAACACATGAATTCCATGATTGTTTTAATAAGTAAATTTTGTTACTGACTTAACCAGTGAGCACTTCCACCTCTCTGCCCCCCCAGGGTAGGCTTTGGCACAGAAAAAAAACAGAACAAAATCCACCTCTCTGCCTCCCGAGGATAGACTTGGGAGCAGCGGCGCCCTAAGCGAGCGGAGGCGTTGGTCAAGTGGAATACCGCATGCGTCTGCGCATGAAATGAGACGGCGCCGGGCTGTCAAAAGAGAGCTACTAAGGAGCAAAAGAGACCTACTGACATTGCCATACCTGCGCATGAAATGAGACGGCGCCGGGCTGTAACGGCTCTAAATCCACCCACATGGCAGAGTCAAAGATGCCATACAGGCGCACGGGCTGAAAAAAGAAAAAGGAAGGTCAACAACAGTAAGTCACCGTCAGGAGATTTGCAATAGAAAGTCATTATATGAGAGTACTTTTGAGAAGATGTCATACAGGCGCATGGACTGGCAGACATTCTCAAACGGCAGTGCCCTGATACATTTACAGTCGAAAGTCACTGTATAGAGAGTACTTTTGAGAATGCGCGCCTTGGGCAGCATCTCAGACAGGTACTCGTAGTTAAAAAGCGCCCCGCGCCCCCCTGCCGAACAGCCCCCAAAGTAGACCGCGTGCCCCGAGGCGAGCGGGCTGGACGCGCGACGTTGCAGCGCCTAAACATAAATGTGTGTGTGTGTGTGTGTGTGTGTTTTGTGTGTGTTTTGTGTGTGCATTATGTGTGTGCGTGCGTGCGTGCGTGCGTGCGCGCGTGTGTGCGTGTACATCGAGGGTCGCGGCGATGAGATCCTGTCCGCGAAAGTGCCAGGCGGCCGAGGCGTGGTCCTTGCCGATGTTGCCCACAAAGGCGTCGGACGAGCAGTAGGGGACGTAGACCTTGTTGGCCGTGGCGAAAGGAGACAGCGCCGGGTCGGGCGAGAAGATCCCCGTAGCGTCGCGCGCTGGCGGGTAAGCGTCCGAGGACATGAGGCCCGGCTCGTTCGCGTGCCTCGCCGCACACGACGCCGCGTCCCAGCACCACCCGCCGCCCTGGAGGAAGATGAGCCACACGTCTCGTGTCGCGGCGTGCCCTTGATGCCCTTTTGCCTCTGTGATATAGTACGCGCCTGGCGACCCGTCGTTGCAGACTGCGGTGGGGAATCGCGCAAGATCGAGTGGCACCTTCACCATCGAGTCGCTTGCCGGGGGCTCGCCCGCGCGCCCGTGCTTGGCGAGCTCGGAGAGCGCCGACAGTGTGGCCGTGAATTGCCCTCGGTCTACCGCAGTCTTGTTGTACAGCATCGTCAATGCTTGCTGGACACGACTCGTGTTGCGCAGCATCTGCAGTGCTCGCTGGACACGATCCGTGTTGCGCAGCATCTCCAGTGCTCTCTTGGCAGCGTCGAGCGCGCGCGCGTCAATCGGCCGCACCACTGCGGCCGGCGGCGGCGGCGGTTGCGGCGGCGGCGCGGGAGGCGGCGCCGAATGCTCCGTCTGCAGCTCATGAAGCCTCTTGGTCGTCGCCTCCAGACTAGCCTGCACCTGCATCGCCTCCCCAGTCGCTTGTGCCAATGCCGCAGCCTTGTCCTCTGCCTCGCGACGCGCCTCAGCCAGCGCTTTGTCTTTTGAAGCCCGCTCGTCGTATTTGGCGCCGAGACGGCTGTCCCGCTTGTTGAACAGGAGCGCGCCCGCCCCCATGATAATGTTCACAAGCACGACGAGTAGGATGCAGGCCTGCATCAGCCGCGCCATCGTCTTTCGTCGCATGGCTTGCTTTCAGACGGCACGGCGTCACAGCGCCCACCGTCTTGAGGACATCATCTTTTAAGAAATGAGTGTACACATTCTGAACACTGTACAGTATATTGATGCGCCTCCCTAAACCAGACGAAGACCGACATGCCGCCCGAGTTCAAGCGCGCCTCTTCGGCCAGGGAACAGGCGGATCAGAAGCAGCAGGAGGAACGCAACAAACTGCTCTTGGGTGAGACGCGGGCTTGGGGCCGCTCCGCTGTAGGCGTCTCTTTCACTGAACTTCCCACCCGCCTGCTGCTGTGCAGAGCAAGCTGAGACGGGCGACTATGACGAGGTGGACAAGCTGCTGCGGCAAGGTGAGAATGCGCTGTCGTGCGCCGCTGCGCGACTGCGCAGCCATGCAGGGAACCGCATATTGACGCCTCCGCCGCGGTGGGCGCAGGGGCGCAGCCCGACGCGCACAAGAACGACAACGGCTTCACGGCGCTGATTGTCGCCGCTGTCCAAGGACATGACAAGGTCGTGGAGCGGCTCCTGGCATCCGGCGCCGAGCTCGATCAACAGACAAAGGTGCGCCTGCTTTTAACGTGGAAGCCGCCCCCCGCGCAGGAAACTGTGTGCGCGAAGCTCACCGCTTCTGTGTCCTGTGTCGCCACAGACGGGATCGACGCAGCTGATCAACAACGGTGGGACGCCGCTAATGTATGCTGCCGAGAAGGGACAGCTGGCTGTCATGGACGTCCTGATCAAGGCCGGGGCCGCCCTCGACGTTCAGAGTACGTGTGACAACACTGCGCTCATCTGTGCAGCTGTTCGCGGACATAACGAGGCAGTGGATCGACTGATCGAAGCGAAAGCGACAGTGGACATTCCTGGCGAGGGCGCTGGGACTGCGATGATGAAGGCCGCACACGGGTATTATACCCCCGCCGCACAGTCCGCACAAGACTTGTGCAAGCTCCTGTGTGTGGGCACATGAGACCTCGCTGCACGCCGCCGCCAACTGGTGCTCAATTGAAACTGCATTCCCTTGGCGTTCTAACAGCTGTGCATGCCACGTGCTTTGTCGAATCTTGAGAAACAAGCAGCAACGCTTTGCCACAAAAAGCACAAAAAACGCCGCCACCTGTCTCGCATTGCGGAGTGCGCGAGGGAGGGGGGGAGAGGTGGGGGGGGGGAGAGAGAGAGACCTTTATTAGGAACTGTTCCAAACGGGGGGTCTAGGGTGTCTGCGGCGCACGGGCTCCGCATCACCACTCTGGTACTGCAAATTTATGTGCATGGCAAAGACTATCCTCGGGCTCTGATGAGAGGCTGGTCGGATGGTACCGTCGAGCCTCTTCGCTATCGCCAGGAGACACTAGGCCTGGCCGCATAGCGCGAGTGAGCGACTCTGCCAGTCGGCTAACCGTCATGCTTTTGCTGAACGTCGATGCTCAGGGGAAGAGCTTCCATCGTCGAGGCGCTCATCAAGGCTGGCGCAAACGTGAATCAGAAGTCGAGGAGTGGCGAAAAGGCACTCGAGTGGGCGCGGAAGCAGGGACACGCGCATATTGAAGAGCTGCTTCTCGCGAATGGGGCTATCAGGTGACGCTCTCCTGCATCTCGAAATACCTCCACCTATCCGTGTCGCGCAGGGCCTGGAACTTTCAGTGCCATAGACGCTAGTGACTAGCATTCAGTATCCACTTCGCATTTGCCCCCCCGTTCTGTCCCTGACTGAATCTTGGCGCTCCCCTTCAGTCGCACCTCATCGGCGGCTTCCGGCGGACGTTTCAGTCGCGTGTCGTCCGTGCAGTCCGATTCGAGCCAGGGGAAAGGCTCAAGCCAGCACATGTAGGAGAGCCGCCGAGTCTCTGCACTCCACCTCAACAAGCGCTCTCCTGGGGTCAATGTGCAACAACACCTGTCCCACAAAGAGCACACATCAACGCTTTTATTCAGCTGACAGGGACTCGGAAGCGTTTACGAGGCCCGTTTTCCGGCAAGGGCCCGCGCGGGCAAGCCGCGGGGAGGGAACGCAGAATCCCCCGGTTCGGCCGCGCAATGCACGCTTGAGCTCGGGCTCAAAAAGAAGACGGCGGGGCAGCGGTGCCCTCGGGGCGCACTGGCGGGGCTGGGGAGAACAATGGCCAAGCGCCAGAGCGTCCGGGACGCTGCTTGCCGCGGCCTGCGGTGGTTTGGATGGCGGGCCGAGAACTTTCGGACTTCGAATGTCAACCCCTTGATTGTTACTAGCCAAAGGGTTAATGCCCCATTGATTGTACTAGTTCGTTTATGTCAATATGTTTTGTCAATTAACCTTCAAAATGTTACTATCCTTGACTGATCACGCCCTAGCACAAAGTTGTGGGCTCGCCAACAAAGGTGCGGGCACGCAAATCCCGGTAAAGGCCCTTGAGATGGCGTGATGCGAGACCGTCTTTCATGGCTGGACTCATTTATTTTGCCACAACATAGCCCAACACGGGCACGCTGACCCATTTTGCCCGCACACAATCGTGAACTTCAGCTCAGGGGATACAAATTTGTACCAATTATCACCCCATTACTAGTAAAAATCAGCAAGGGGTAGTCGAATTAGCAAGCTTTTGGAGGATTCGCGCACTGTAAACCCCATACATAAGTCTGGATCGACAAAACTTCAAAAGGAAGGCGATCTGTTCAGGGTGGAGGCAGTGGAGAAGTGCTGAAGGCGGTGGGCTGCATGGAACCGGCCCCGTAGAGAGCAGCTGTCAAGAGACGGCAAGGCTGCGCGTGGAGGCTCTGCGGGCTGCCAAGGCCTGTCACTGGCTCTGAGTGCGGTCGCAAGTGCGGCATTTTACAGGAGTGGGGTTCTTCATCTCCAGCGACCGTATCCTTGCTTGTATCATGGCGATTGTCCTCTCTTTTTCCTGCCAAATAGTCGCATTGCAATCTTTTTGAGACCTTGCGATGCCCATACAGCCCCTTTTCAATGTTTGGATTCGTGCGAGTTGGAAACTAGGGCGGGGGATGAACAATCAGGGAAGAGTGAGGAGTCAAGCATCTCACCTGGGACATGCCGGCTCCCGATGTCTGGCCAAATCTGCTCGTACCCACAAAACAGCTATTGCTGTTGACTCCTGGTGCAGACGAACATCTCTCAATTACACCTGGCTCTTTTGGTGTTCTCACTCTAACGGGACTGTTGCCTCCATGGGCCTGTAACGGGACTGTTGACCTCCTTCCAGCGTCAACCATTTGCGCTGGAAACTCCCTCCTGTTGCTGCTTTGGTTGGCTTGTTGTTGTTTCAGCTGCTCGATTTTGTCCTTGATCGCCAGTTTCAGTCTCAACATCTCCTCCCCGGCCTGATCTGTTGGCCCTGTGCGAGCTTTGGGACTGGTATCTCCATGGGGACTGCTGCCAGCGCCACCCGCTCGTGTTGGAGACTCCAATCTTCCCGACTCTCTCGGGTTGACTTGTCGTCGCAACACCGCTTCCAGGTTCCTTTTTTTCGCCAGTAACAGGTGTCTCTGTAACTCCAACTCTTTGCTGCAATCCTCTTCGTCGTTGTCCATGTTTGCCTCCATATGACGCCGAGGCCTGTGTCGGGAGGCAGCAAAGACCCCGGTATCAAGGGCTTGCTTGAATCTGGAAGAATCCCAATTTAATCTAGCATCGTCTGAACTGCAGTGGAAAACCTGTGGAAACGCCATACAAGCAAGTTCAGGGGCGGCGAAAACATTGGTTCAGACAAAACAGAAACGCAACAGGCTCAGAAATTTAAAGGTCACTCACGTATTCCGAATTCCCCTTGAAGGGCAACAGCCCTGCCCACAGACAACGCATCCATCAGCTGACTCTCGCTGGCAATTGTTGTGCAAGCTGCAGGCAAGAACTGACCTAGACGGCGGCAAAGACTGTTACACTTGTGCGATTCAAAGAAGGCCACGATGCCAGCCTGCCCACAATTCCCCGAACCGAACGCCTCTCCATCCACCGAGTGAATTTGAGGGTCCGTATAATAACACCCAACGCCCTGTATGTCGCAGACCAAGACACGCCCTTTCGACATCTGCCAATTCGTCTCGTTTAGTACAGACAAACAAAATCAAAGCGCAGTGGCACTATCCAGCGACTCCTCGATTGGTTGGCACACCTGATAGGAAAAGTGACTGAAAGCATGCGGAACTTGCTCATTCGTCAGCGTCGCCCCATCGTTGTCGTTGTGCTTTACGTACTTGCCCTGGGTAACAGACACAGGGCAGAGAACAAGACATTAGTTGGCTGCATCGTCACCTCAGCATAGCACTGCGGGCGGCGAAAAACTGGCTTTACCCTCAGCATCGGTTCGACATTCAGGACTCGACCTTGACACCTGAAAACAAATACCAAGGTGTCATGTTGCATCGGAAAACGAGCTTGTGCGGCGACACTTCTGCTTGGACTTCAATTGCAAGTGAGCAATGCGTGCGTACGTACGTACGTGCGTGCATCCATCTCTCTCTCTCTCTCGCTCGCTTTCTCTCTCTCTCTCTCTCTCTCTCTCTCTCTCTCTCTCTCTCTCTCTCTCTCTCTCTCTCTCTCTGGGCGGGCGTGAGCATGTGCATGTTCCAGTGGGCAACTAACTGTGGAAGCGACACGACGCTGACAGGGAGCATCTTGACAGCGACGCATAGGCCTCTGTCTGTTGCAAGGTGGTTGAAAGCCTCTGCAATACTACCAGCGACTGTCTGTGTTACTGCTTCGTCGAAATATTGCCGAATTTCCTTATCCGTCAGCATCGCCTGCACAACATTCACGCTGTTATCCGTGGCATTAACACGCACGGAGGCAGGCCGCGTGCGCCGAAGACTTCCAGTGCGGACTGACGTGCCTGCATGTACGCGTCTTCGTTGGGCTTGAAGACTTTTCCTACGTATGACTCGGTCCTGCCGTGCTGATCGGTGAAGTCCATCTTCATGCACCAGCGCATGCCGCCTTCAGCAATTGGCCGCGTATCTGCGGTCAGGCGTAGCTCAGAACAGGGCGACGTGTGCCAACCTCGCTCCGCAGTGAACTCTGTCTGCGTGTGCGTGCTCGCATCGGCAGAGCCGGGCGAAAGTCAAGAAGAGCGAGACAGGATCAAATCGTCGACGCACGCACCTATCGTCACCATGCATTCCTGCTGCTTCCACAATGCCGTGCCCACTTCGTACGTGAGCTGGATACCCTGGAAAGCAGGAAGTAGTCGCCGCGTGAGCGCACACCCACAAGCTCGTCTCGTGTGCGCAGCCTTTGCGGCGTCGAAAACACCTGGGTGCACCGGCCAAGCATGAGGGGAGGGGTATAGACCCGTTGCGCCTGTGATTTGCCGCAGGGCTGATACTGCTGGAGATAGTGCTGCACAGTGGATGGGGATGGCCCTTCCGGGAGGCTGCGGGCGCGATGGAGATTCACGCCTGCCAACGATCCAGTGCGCTCCATCCTTTAGAAACCTACGATCTTGCCAGTGGTTTTATGTGTGCGGTGTTGCTTGAGAGCAACACGACTGCCAACACGAAGGAGTTTAAGCTCGGAGCAACAAGGAGTTTTTGAGTAAATCAGCCCGGGAGGTAGAAACGACCGGTAGTAAAACTGTGTTCTCCTTATCTCGGTTAAAACGCTCGGAGTGGATTCCTGTGTTTTTTAATCTTTACGACAAGAGTTGACCAAACAAATAGATCAACTCTGTTGAAATTGATCCTTTTCGAAAAATCTCGTGTGGAATTGGAATTCGTTTTTTCAATCTTTACGACAAGAGTCCGGAAACACCTTGGAAACTCCGCTCGTTTCTCCCCTCTCTCCAGGCGTAAATGCAAAATGGTACACGAAGGGGTCCCCAAGAGGTCCACCAATCGTTTTTGGTCTCGAATCACATCAAAATCGAAACGCTTGGAACTGAATCCAGCTTTTTTGACCATCGTAAGTATCTCATCATCTCACACGTCGGTTTCTGTTCTCGCTTCTTCTCAAACTCATCTCGACCAGGAGAAGGAGACACACGATGACCAAGCTCATCCACCTCGTTGCCGTGCTCGGGTGTGCGCTGGTGAGCCTAGCGCCAGCACTTGCGGCCGACAAAGATCTACAGGCCGGCGGCGTGTGGGCGAAAATCCTGGGTCAGTCGGGCAAGATTGACCTGGCCCCGTCGTCGGACGTCTCGAGCAATCCAGACAAGGTACGCATTCAGATCGAGGCGCTGCGTCAGCTCGACAAAGACGGCGCAGAGCTGGGGGGCGGCGGCAATTCCAAGCATTCTTTCAACTCGTTTGCCACGCAGGAGTTCACCTTCTCTCCTCTGGAGGATACTACATTTGGTGGCGTCAAGTGCGTCAAACTTCCCTTCTCCTGCACGCTCGGCCCGGGCTCCAAGATCGAGATACAGGTCTTCATTTTCAAGGAAAATGGCACCATCACTCTTGGAGAGGAGAAGTTCCCGGTGACCAACAAAACGATGAAATTCAACGTCTTGCTTTCAAGCTGGGTTTGGTGCACCGGAACCGGCACCCCTGCCTGCCAGGGCAAGGACGGTGTGGGCGCATCTGTGGAGATCGACATCTCGGTCACTAGCAAGGAGCAGGCCAAACAACTATCAACAGG
>Ga0315905_10008476_pt1 | contig 10404 bp, 9 predicted proteins | sample LakEriMetagenome_5_FD_203522 | JGI IMG/M metagenome (GOLD analysis project Ga0315905, IMG submission 203522) | Freshwater fungal communities from buoy surface, Lake Erie, Ohio, United States - Buoy 4 MA121 | ecosystem: Environmental > Aquatic > Freshwater > Lake | place: USA: Lake Erie, Ohio... | reverse complement strand
CACGGTATCCAACTCCAAGTTTCTGGTTATCCTACCATTTTTAAAATCACTCCTAACAAAGAGGTCCAATATTATAATGGACCGAGAACTGCCGCCGATATCCATCGTTGGTCTTCACCCTCTCCAAAAACTCAAAAAAGAAAATCGAATAAAATCAGACAAACACGTAATCGTCGTAGAAGATATCCTCATTCATAAGTTCTTTTATTGTAAAAATATATTTATAATAAATATAATAATATGGTGATTCAAGTTATTCCTACCCCTCTTACACCTACACCGCCAACCATTTGTGGATTCAATTATAATGTTAACGCTTTACAATTAAATTCTTTTATCACTTTTAATGTAATTCTTTTAGACGCAAATTCTATACCTTTACAAGTAAAACAAGTGACACTTGCTGGACAAGATTACGATTTATGGGGTAATTCCGACCAATATGTTATCAATTATATTTGTAATGCTTTAGGACTTACTCAATTTATACCTGAACCTGTCGTCGAACCCATCGTCGAACCCACAGTCGAACCCATCGTCGAACCCATCGTCGAGCCCATCGTCGAGCCCATCGTCGAGCCCATCGTCGAACCTACCGTCGAACCCACGGTCGAACCCATCGTCGAACCTACCGTCGAACCCATCATCGAGCCCATCGTCGAGCCCATCGTCGAACCTACCGTCGAACCTACCATCGAACCTATCGTCGAACCCATCGTCGAACCTACCGTCGAACCCACGGTCGAACCTACCGTCGAACCCACGGTTGAGCCCACCGTCGAACCCACGGTTGAGCCATCGGTATAAACCATCTTATATAAAATTGAACGCGAATCCATATAAATATCTATTTACACATTTTCATAAAAATGAGTAAATCAATCGGCAAACATTTTAGACTCCTCGATTTCCATATTTATGACCATAAAGATGACGATGATTCGGTGGATTCAACCGGATCTGCCAGTTCAGGAGAATTCCATATCCAAATGTTCGGCCTTAATGAACGCGGTGAAACGTGTTCCTTGATAATAACCGATTATCAACCTTTCTTCTATACCAAAGTAGGCGACCAATGGCAACATCATACAGCCCAATCCTTTTTAGCAGATATTCGAAAAAAACTCGGCAAACATTTCGCTGATTCTGTTCTATCCGCCGAACTCGTGGACCATCACAAACTCTACGGATTCTCCGGTGGAAAGAAATCGAGATTTGTCAAACTCACCTTCGCCAACTTGGCCACTTTCAATCGCACCAAAAACCTGTGGTATCAATATGATAATGAAACCAATCAACGCAAACCCAAACCATATTCTTTCAACCAAGTCCAATTAGAACTCTACGAAAGCAACATTCCGCCTCTTCTCCGTTTCTTCCATTTACAAAATATCAGCCCCTCTGGCTGGATTCGCGTCAATACACCCAAATGCCAAATCCCCCTTGTCAAAACCACAACGTGTCATTTCGAATATATCTGCCAAATCAAACACATCAAACCCGCACCAGAAAAAGAGACACGTGTCCCTTACAAGATTTGTAGTTATGATATTGAAGCCAGTTCGTCACACGGCGATTTCCCCCTTCCAAAAAAAACCTACAAAAGATTAGCGACCAATCTTGTCGACGCTTTCGAAACTCAATCTTCTACACAACCGGCGTCCTTATCCCAAGCCGCCAACAAAAAGAAATTTCTTACAAAAGGCATTTTGGCGGCATTCGATTATGACAAATTAGATGATATTGACCGGATTTATACAATCGAACCCCATACAAAACCCCAAATCAAATCCCTGATTGAGACTTTGCTTGAAACACCGGTTCCTACAGACCCAGCCGATATTCAATATGATACTATCGAATCCATTTTCGAAAGAATCGCCATAGAAAATATCCAAGCCGCTGGGACAGGCGAAGCCGACGATGACGACGAAGAAGCCGAACAAGAAGGACCCGAAGAAGAAGATGCCACTCCAAAAACGGTCATAAAGAAGAAATCTAAGGGCGCCGTAGGCGCAAAGGCGAAGCCTCAATTATTCCTTTATGACATCCTATCGAAGGACGATACCACGAGGGAGCACAAAATAAATGTGACGAATACTCTTTTGACGAATCTGTTTCCTAAAGTAGAAGGCGATAAAGTGACTTTTATCGGTTCTACCTTTTTGACATATGGAGAAGCAGCTCCTTCGCTGAATCATTGTTTGGTTCTCGATACATGCGACCCTGTAGAAGGCGCGGTCATTCAATCTACAAAAACAGAAAAAGAATTATTATTGGAATGGTCAGCGCTTATTCAAAGAGAGAATCCAGATATCATTATCGGGTATAATATATTCGGGTTTGATTATGAGTTTATGTTACAGCGTGCGAAAGAAAACGAATGTGCCGAAGAATTCTTGAAACTATCGAGAAGGACTGATGAAGTCTGCGGACAGCGCGGTGGACGAAGCGGTAAATTAAAAGAGGATGATTGGGTTCTCGATAAAACACAAATCAAAATAGCGAGTGGTGAATACGATTTGCGATATCCTTCGATGACAGGGCGTTTACAAATCGACCTTTACGCTTATTTCCGCCGCGATTTCAACCTGTCGTCTTATAAATTGGATGATGTAGCAGGTCAATATATAAGCGACGAAATCAAAGCGACCGAAATAACTCCGGATAGAAAACAAACGAAGATTTATAGTAAAAATCTGGCAGGACTTCACGTCGGCGATTTTATCCACATAAAAATAAATTCTTTCTCATCCGATTATTTCAACGATGGCGAGAAATTTCGTGTCGAAGCCATTCACAAGGAAGATCATAAAGGAAAAATGTATAATGTGATTACGATAGCTGGCGCCTATGACATACCCGAACCCTCTGGCTCTATTGTTTCTGTGGATTGGGGAATGGCGAAAGACGATGTAACGCCTCAAGATATTTTCCGTTTGACTCGTGGGTCTTCTGCTGACAGGGCGATTGTTGCGAAATACTGTATTCAGGATTGTAATCTCGTTCATCATTTAATGGGAAAACTCGACATCATAACTGGATATACGGAAATGTCTTCGATTTGTTCGGTCCCGATAAGCTTTTTAGTATTTAGAGGACAGGGTGTAAAACTGACGAGTTATGTAGCTAAGAAATGCCGTGAAAAAGATACGCTTATGCCTGATTTGAATAAATCGAGCGGGAATGAAGGCTATGAAGGCGCGATTGTCTTGCCACCAAAATGTGCTATGTATTTCGACAATCCAGTAGCGTGTGTTGATTATTCGTCGCTTTATCCTAGTTCGATGATATCGCAGAATTATTCACACGACTCTAAAGTATGGACGAAAGAATATGATATGGAAGGCAATTTGAAACGCGAAACGGGTGATTCACGGTATGACAATTTGCCCGGATATCATTATATTGATATGGAATTCAAAACGTATCGATATATTCGACCTCATCCAAAAGCTTTGGCTAAAAAGACACAAACGGGAACAAAAGTCTGTCGATGGGCTCAGTTGCCAAATAATCAAAAATCGATTATGCCGAGTATCTTGACTGAATTACTCGATGCACGAGCTGCAACGCGAAAGAAGGCAAAGACGGAACCGGACCCTTTCATGCAGAATATTTTAGATAAGAGACAGTTAGGATACAAAGTAACCGCTAATTCGCTTTATGGCCAATGTGGAGCCAAAACCAGCACTTTTTATGATATGGATGTAGCTGCTTCCACAACAGCCACAGGTCAAATGATGATTACTTATGCGAAACGGATGATAGAAGAAGTTTATGGGGATTCCGTTTATGAAACCGCTCAAACGACCCCTGTAAAATGTAACGCCGAATATGTTTATGGGGATAGTGTTGCCGACTTTACGCCAATAACTTTTAGAGATAAAAATCAAACAAAATATTGCTGTGTTATTGGAGAACTTGCTGAAAAATACGGAAATAATAATTGGGTATTATCAAAAGAAAAAGGGAAGGAAGAGAAAGAATTTTGCGAATTAGAAGATATGGAGATTTGGACGGAAATCGGTTGGACGAAAATATATCGAGTGATTCGTCACAAATTAGCCCCCCATAAAAAAATGATAAATATTCATACAAAAGAAGGAAGTATGATTGTTGTCACAGACGATCATTCTCTTCTTACTCCGGACGGCGTCGAGATTTCTCCTAAGGATTGTCAAATAGGAACCAAATTGTTGGCTTGCGCCAGAGAAAAAACGCCAGAAGCCGAAACCATTTGTTTTATGGAACAAGTCCGGTATGAAGGCTATGTATATGACCTCACTACCGAAAATCATCATTTCTCAGCGGGTATCGGCAATCTTATTGTCCATAACACCGACTCTGTATTCTTCACGTTTAATTTGACGAATCCCGAAACGGGAGAAAAAATCCGCGGAAGAAAGGCACTCGAATTGACTATCGAAATTGCGCAAGAGGCAGCCAACCTTTGTACGGCCCATTTGAAACCACCTATGGCGTTGGCCTACGAAAAAACGCTGATGAATTTCACGCTTTTATCAAAAAAAAGATATGTTGGAATGCTTTATGAAGATGACCCCGATGATGGGTATTTGAAGTTTATGGGATTGGTTCTCAAGAGACGAGACAACTGCGATTTAGTGAAAGACGTCTATGGTGGTGTCTTACACGAATTAATGAATGGGTCGAATATACAATCAGCCATTCATTTCCTTTATGACTCTCTAGAAAATCTCATTCAAGGTCGTGTGCCGATGGACAAACTTGCCATTACGAAGGCACTCAGAGGAGATTATAAAAATCCAGCTGCGATTGCTCATCGTGTTTTAGCTGACAGGATAGCCCAAAGAGACCCTGGAAATAAACCGAAACCTGGCGATAGAATGAAATATGTTTATATTGTAAATAAACAGGCTAAGTTACAGGGGGATAAGATTGAGACGCCCGAATTCATAGTAGAAAATAAGCTGAAAATCGATTATACACATTATATTACGAACCAGTTGATGAAGCCTCTTCAGCAATTGTTTGGATTGGCGATAGTCCAAATATGGGATTTACAGAATAAGAAAACCGCTATAAAGACTTTTAATAAAGATATGGCGGCACTAGAAGCTGAGTCGGGAGGCGATTTAGAGATGTTTATGAAAAAGAAAGAAAAATATACATCGGCCAAAGTGAAAACACTTCTTTTTGACAAATTCTTGGAAAAGATTTATAATCAACAAAATGGGATTCGCACAATGACCGATTTATTCTCTGGAAAATGAATCCACACGAAAAAATAAATGTATATAAAATTTTTTTATATACATAAAAAGTGGCCCATAAAGATTTCTATAAAGGAATATAATTTGGGGAGGGAAATAGATTCCTTTATGATAATATTCAGTTATTTACTTTGTTGTTTTTCCAACTCTTTCGCTTGATATAATTTCAAGCCAGGATATTTGGCTTTGAGTTCTTGTTTGATTCTCTTGCGTCTTTCTTTGGCCAAAGCCCTCGCATGAACCAATTTCGCTTCGTGTTCTTCTTCCGTCATATTGGCGGTTCTCTCTTTATATAACTCGCGTTGTCTTGCTCTATATTCGTCGGTTTGTTGACGTCTAGCGACCTCTTCTTTATGCGCGTAATAATACTGAAGGGATTTTGTTCTCGATTCCATAATGTTGATAAAATGAAGTGTTGGTGTATCCTTCAATCAATATAAAAAAGGGCAATCAATTTTTTATACAAAATATCGATTATTGGAAAGGTCAATCGGAATATCGAACGTATAAATCAATTCGTTGAATGGGGCTGACTGTGGAATCCGGCGGATTTCATTATTCACGAAATTTCGAATTGCTCCAGTTAATAAACTCGTAAGAGTTGTCGATGGCGCTTGTTCTCTATTTATTTCCTCTACTACACTATCTGGTTCGGGTTCATCTCCTTCTTCTTCTCGTTCAACCGGTCTATATTCTCGAATATCATATCGGCAAACAGGACAACGAACATTTCTTTGAAACCATTCTCGAATAGCCGTTTGTTTAAAAATATGTCCACAACCTATAATTCGGCAGACTTGTTCTCCTTCTTGAAAAGCTTCTAATGTAATAGAACACGAAGGATGAGGCAGAGAATTGTCATAAATGATTAATTCTGTGGCTTGTGATATTTGGGTTATCGTAGGTCGAATCACCACATCTTCATATGTATTTGTGAATGTATGACCTTCATCACGGATTTGAAATAGATTTCTTAGCGTATTTAATCCGGATAAACGACCTGGTGGGGTAAATATTCTTTCTCTTTCTCGTCCTCTTTCCCTTGTGTTAGATAAAATATGATGATTCATAATACTCAAATACGCTGTCATATTATTGTTATAGTCGTGGAGATTATCACTATAATCTCGAATATTTCTTTGGTAATAATGAAAGTTCTCATGAAATGTGTTATAGATATTATTCGAAAGGTCTGTCATTAATCAACATAAAGATTTACTTTTATATAGATTTACAGATAAATTATGACAACCTATGTAGGACTTTTGAATTTAGGAAACACATGTTTTTTGAATTCATGTGTCCAAGTTCTCAAAAATATACCAGAATTACATAGGATTCTTACACAAGATATTAGTTATACGAAAGAAAGTCCGGATACAATTATGTTGAAAGAATGGTTGGATTTATATTCGGTGATGACTTCGGGAAATGGAACCTTATCGCCAAACAAATTCGTTCATATGGTTCAACAAATTGCCAATCAAAAAGGTCGCGATATATTTACGGGATGGGCGCAAAATGATATTGAGGAATTTCTGTTGTTTTTGATAGAATGTTTTCATAATAGTCTAGCAAGACCTGCTAAAGTTCATATCAACGGAAACCCGGAGAACTCTACGGATGAAAAGGCTATTATTTGTTATAAACTTATACAATCTGTTTATGCTAGTGAGTATTCTAAAATTTTAGATGTATTTTATGGAATTTATATGACAGAAATTCTGGACCCTGTGGCTTCATCTGTTCTTTCACAGAGAGCCGAGCATTATTTTGTTCTCGATTTACAACTTTTTTATGGCGAAAAAGTATTTCATTCTATTTATGAATGTTTTGATTCATTTATTCAACCGGAATTGATGGAAGGAGATAATGCGTGGTTCAACGATAAAACGGAAAAGAAACAGTCTGTATATAAAAAGGTGAATTTCTGGAATTTTCCAGATATTATGGTCATTCTATTGAAAAGATTCTCTCCTGATGGAGTGAGAAAACTCCAACATATCATAGATTTCCCTTTGGAGAACTTGGATTTATCAAAATACGCAACTGGTTATGGTTCTCGAAATAATGTTTTCGATTTATTCGGTGTTTGTAATCATACAGGTGGTGTATTAGGAGGTCATTATACGGCTTATGTGAAAACCCAGGACAAATGGTTTCATTATAATGATAGTTTAATCGAACCAGTCCCTAATCCACAAACAATTGTTTCTCCTACTGCTTATTGTTTGTTCTATAGGAAAAAAATACCTTCTTGTAGTATATAATGAATAATCCTACAGCCACAATAGAAAATAGAGGAACATTTTCTAGCATATTTACGAATTCAACGCTTATATATTTATTTATATTTTTAGCGACATATGCAGGGGTTTATTTCATTTTAGGTATATTTTATGGCGGTTCTGCTGAAAGTGGGGCTTTACGAATTGTTCGTATGGTGGATATTTTAGTTCTCTTATTTATTATTATCTTTATAATAACGACTTATTGGAATGTAACTCCTAAGGAATTAGGTTCTCAATTCAGCGGGTCATTAAGTAGTTTTAAAGAATTTGCTGATAATCCTTATTCTATTTTTAGTGTGGTTGTATTTTTATTGGTGTTTTATGCTACTATTTATATGATTCAAATCCCGATGTCTTCCATAGCGAAACCAATCACCGTTATGCTTGTAGAAATGGTTGCTATAATACTTTTCGTAGTTCTCTTAATTATCGATTTTTTTAAATATATATTGAATGTTGATTTATTGGATTTCACTTTGGATACGATTATTGATAAATTGGCTACACCGGCTCCAACGGCCCCAACTACGCCTGCTCCACTAGAGGAATCCCCTGTCGTTGTTTCGCAAGAACCTGGTTGTCCAAAATCGACGGAAGACCCAAATGGAGAAGTTTTCAATATTCGTAACAATATGTATACATATGACGAAGCACGCGAAGTATGCTCTGTTTATGGGGCAAATCTAGCTACTTACGACCAAATCGAACGTGCTTATAATAAAGGGGCAGAATGGTGTAATTATGGTTGGAGCGAGGGGCAAATGGCTCTTTTTCCTACACAAAAATCCACTTGGGCAAAATTACAGAATTCAGATTCAGACAAAGTAAATAATTCTTGTGGTCGTCCAGGAATTAATGGAGGCGTTATTAAAAACCCCAATATTCGATTTGGTGTCAATTGTTACGGAAAAAAACCCGAGCCATCTAAATCAGAATTAGCACTTATGAAAGCGAATATGGAAATCAAACAACCCGAAACACCGGTTGACCGAAATTTACAGGCAAAAATGGACGTTTGGAAAAAACACGCCGATAAATTTTTATTGGTGAATTCGTTTAATAGAACAAAATGGAGTGAATAATTTATTTTTTTACAACGTCATAAAGGAAATATTGTTCTCTATCCCCCATTATTATTATTTCCTTTATGACTCTTTTTGAGAACCTTTTTATAGGCTTCTTTATAGAAACTCATAAAGGGGATAATGTTCTCTATCATCAAATATTCCTTTATGACTCTTTTTGGGAGGACCTTTTTGTAAGGTTTTATATAGGGGTTTATATACAAAGTCATAAAGGGAATAATATTATTCCTTTATGACTATTTTTGGGAGGACCTTTTATGGGAGGACCTTTTATGGATGTCTTTATGTTTATGCCTATTGTTATTAGATCTGTGGTGTGTTTATACTAGCTACTTTTTACTCATAAATCAGCGATGACTATGAAGATACATTATAGTAAAGGTTTAACTAGTGACATACTACCTATCTACGCTACCTAGCTATCTAATAAAACTCAAGGGTGGGGTTGCCGGTAAGGTAACTACACACGGTGTTTACCATCTCCTTCTCCTTTCTCTCCAGTATTTGGTCTCGTTGAGGCAAATAGAACTTTGTATTGCTTGTGCCGTCAAATACAATACACAAAGAGAACTTTGATATCTCGGTCGTGTTAAGGCCCGTAAATTGGTCAAACTGTACCCAAGGTATCTGGGCGCCTGATAATTGGTCATGGCCTTTTCTATAGACAACGCCTTTTCTCTTTGTCTTGAAGTCTGGCGGGATATGTGAAACGAAAGGACCCAACAATTTGATGTAATAGGTCTCACCAACATTCAAATCGCTGTATTGAACTTCTTGCATTTTGTTTCGTTTCGTTTCGTTTCGTTTTCAGGGGATAGTATGATGATAATTAGAAACAAAAAAAAGCGCTTAAATTTTATGAGCCTATTACCTCTTTTCTCCTTCTCTTAACTAATCAGGAAAACCGATACGAAATAAAAATAACCTATCAATATAAAAATACTCCATTGTGGCGTGAGTTTTGTAGAAACATAATAAATACCAGAAACAATGATAATCAAAAAGATGATTTTTACAACAATTTGGCTTAATACATAATCCCCCATTTTACATTATTTTGCGATTTTTCTTTCGAGTTGTGCGTTTCTTTGTAGAAGAAGCCCCAACATCTTTCGCAGACAAATAAAACAAACGGTCATATATATTATCCTTTATGACATCTTGTTCTTCCTCTTTGTCTTCTTCTTCATAGGTAGATGGTTCGTTTGGTTGAAAACAATGTAATCCAATAGGAATTGCTAAATGGTCAAAAAAAGAATATGTTTGGCTATCGTTGAGAACATTTTCCGTTTTTTGGAACCATTTGGAAACGCTTACACCACCACCGAAAAATGATTCTGTGTCTGTATCTGGGACCCCACCTCCTAGTACTGAATCGTCTTCTTTCATACCCTCATTTGAAAACACATATAGGTCCGTCATATACTATATGTGTTCTTTATTTTTGTTTATAAGTCCTACGAATATCTTTTGACACTTTTACCTCTCGGTTCTCGTGAAGATAATCCATAATTTTTTCGACTTGTTTGGGGTCAGCCAATAATTTCTCTAAACAATCTTCGACATATCCAAAAGAAATCGGTTGGTATTCGCGTTTTTCATAAAAACGTAAATCGCCATCACTTATTTCGATGATAGTTTCATTAAGGGCATTTTTTTCGGCATATTCATATATTTGACAACCTAATTTGGATTTTAATTCGCGGGCTCCTTTTATTTTTTCATTCGCGGTTTTGATTTGTGTATCGATAGAGACCCATTTTTGAATGTTCT
>Ga0315905_10008473_pt1 | contig 10405 bp, 10 predicted proteins | sample LakEriMetagenome_5_FD_203522 | JGI IMG/M metagenome (GOLD analysis project Ga0315905, IMG submission 203522) | Freshwater fungal communities from buoy surface, Lake Erie, Ohio, United States - Buoy 4 MA121 | ecosystem: Environmental > Aquatic > Freshwater > Lake | place: USA: Lake Erie, Ohio... | reverse complement strand
GCAAAAAGAAAACCTTTTAGCAACGGTTCAAGTAATTAGAAATCAACAGCAGCAAAGAGCTAAAGATAGGGTAGATTTAGGTGTTGAATTTACAAAACTCAAGTCAAAATATCAAGTTAATAATGATCATACTTCCTGGGCTGTAAGTCCTTTATATTTTATACTTTGTAAAGTAGATTCAGGTAATTTTGTCACTGAAAAAGAATTTAATTGGTTAATCTCAAATGGGTTTAAAAAAGTAAATTCAATTGCTATTGAAAATCAAAAATTTATTAGTTTAAAATCTAAGTATAATGCTAATAAATATCAAGATTCTCATTCTGATAGTCCACTTTATTCTATTCTCAAAAAAATAGATATCTCAGAACGTTTAACTGAGTTAGAATATAAATGGTTAATAGAACAGGAACTTTCAGAAACGTTAGAATTTGTTAAACAACAAGAAGCAACAAGACGAAATGAGTTTATTCAATTAAAAGAAAAATATCAAGCGACTAAATATAAAAGTGGATCTTTATCAAGTCCATTATATCCAATTCTGCAAAAATTAGAAGCAGAAGAAAATTTAATTGATACCGAACTTACTTGGTTAAAAGAACAGGAACTTATTGAAACTATTACTATTGCTGAAGAAAAGGAAAAAACAAAAGAATTTGCAGCTTTGAAGATTAAGTATCAAGCCACAGAATATGAAGATATATCTCCAAAATCTCATCTTTATAAAGTTCTAAAAAATATTGATTCAGGTAATTCTTTAGGAGGACAAGATGTTAATTTCCTGAAAAAGCGTAAATTGCTGGAAACCATCAAATTAGCTAATGATAAATACATTAATCATTTAAAATCTAAAATTGAAGAGAATGGATTATTAACTGATTCGGAAACTGAATGGTTAAAAAATAATGGACGGGAAGATATTATCAGTTTAGTTCAAAAACGACTATTTTCTATTTTAAAGTCAAAATATGCTGTTTCAAATTATCAAGATCAATCACCAAATAGTCCTTTATATCTCATTTTACAAAAGTTAGAAAAAGATGAGAGAATAGAGCCTAAAGATGTTGGTTGGTTACAAGAAAATGATCTTTTTTATGGTAAAATCTGGACTAAATACCATATTATTGAAGCTAATTTTTATCAACAGGAATTTAAACGCACTGGTAATAGATGGAATTTAGTAAATGCTAGTAGCCATTTACGTAAAGCTGATAGATCAAAATCAGCATTAGAGTTAACAGATAATTTACCACTCAACAGCATTAAAGATAATAAACTCAAGTCTGCTTTATTAACTACTAGAGGTGGAGCGTTTAGAGATTGTGATAAATTAGATGATGCAGAAATTTGCGCTCTTCAAGCAATGAAATATCAAGCAGATAGTCATCATCCCTATACATTAATGGGAGCTATTTGTTATCAACAAGGTAAATATTTTGGAGGTGATAAGTGGTTTAATGAAGCAATTAAACGTGGTGCTAAACCTTTAGATATGGATTCAGAAATTAAATCTATTTTAAACAAGACAAAAGATGAAAAACAGCGTCAGGAGTTAGTTAATTATCTTTTGAAAAAAGACTCAAACCGTTATGCTTGGGCTAAAAATTATCTGAAAAAACAGCAGGACAAAAAATAACATTCTTGTGGGGTGGGCATCCCTGCCCGCCCAAATATGTAAATTAAGTGGATTTTAGTTTATGATAACATCACAGCGTGGCTTTATCTATATTCTATTTTATCTATGAGATGCAGAATTGAAAATAACATTTTATTTATTCACAAGGAAGATGTACCAGAATTTAAAAAAGGCGGTTCGGTAGTTAGAAATTCCTACTTTTGGGCTTTACGTTCCATTGCTGGTCGTGCTAAACGTTATCATGATTGGGAATACGAATCAGAAGTTTGGGTAGCACTAGAAAGAATGCTTTTATCTTTTACTGAATCAGGATATTTGGGTTATCGAGAAACAATTTTAGAGTTTCCTTTATCACAGGGTGAAATTCCTAATTTGCTGCGAAATGTAGCTACTTGGGAATAATCCATTTTCATCTTTTCGAGAATGTTTTAAAAGGGAGAAATTTTAAATCATATTTTGATTGGATTTGATTTTCACAGGAAAATTTAGATAATATACGGAGATCCAGTAAGTTAAGCTCAAACATGACAATGTTTAAGCTAAAAACCCTTACAATTCAACCAATTTAAAACCCCAAATTTTCAAAACAGTAGTTGCTAATTCTGGATCTATACCATCATAAGCCTCCCATTCCGAATGCGGGTCTTTAGGATGTCCCTCACCCACATGACCTGCAATTTTTATGACTGGAATATTCACTACGTAATCACGTTCCATTCCCTTGGGAATAGCTAATTGGATTCTCCGGCCTACAAATTTCGCCCCGCTGGATTTAGCTACGGTTTCACGAACTAAACAAATATCACCAGCAGTTCCCCAAGTAGTTTGGTAAGTGTACAGAAATGATATATAGCTTTCTGGCTTGATTGATCTTTTGAGAACTTGCATTATTTAATCCTTACTGATTTCGGTTCAAGAATTTCATCTAAATACTACCTGCTATATTATAATTTCCTGCTTTTGATAGAATCACACAAGGGGTTTTATCTATGAAATTACCCCTTGCGAAAATTCCTAATCTACGCAGGTATAAACTGTAATGATACGCCATTCATACAGTAGCGCAAGCCGGTTGGTTTGGGACCATCATTGAATACATGGCCTAAATGTCCACCACAATTACTGCAATGCACCTCAGTTCTGGTCATAAAAAATGACCTGTCTGTAGTCGTAGCAATTGCTCCCTCAATTGGTTTAAAAAAGCTCGGCCAACCAGTACCACTATTAAATTTAGTCTCTGAAGTAAACAAAGCTTGTCCACAACCAGCACAGACATAAGTACCAGGTTCATATTGCTTATCCAGGGGACTGGTATGGGAAGGTTCTGTACCATGTTTCCGCAAGACACGAAACTGTTCTGGTGTCAGGATACTCTTCCACTCTTCTTCAGTCTTAGTCACTGCAAACTCTGTATTAGAAAGTGCCATTGTTTCTGAACTCCAATTGATATAACGGGAAAAAAAGGCTGTACCGACTAATACGGCACCCATTTGCAAAAAATAACGTTTGTCCATAAACCTATTATTTGCTATTATTTGTTATTTTTCTTGTCCTACCCTAACCAACTCTAACAAGTTTCTCAATTTTCCCAGAAATTAAGAAAAATTAACTCAAAACCTCTTGCCTAATTGAGAATTATATGTAATAATCTAAAAATAAATCTTGGAAACTACTTCTCAAATCTCCCATAAATTGAGAAAAATGAACTCAAAACCTCTTACCTAATTGAGAAAAATATGTAATAATCTTTTTTTAAAGTAATTCCCTAAAAATGTCTTGCCTAATTCAGAAAAATATGTAATGCTCGTAGAATAAATTTTAAAACTACTCTATCTCTATCGGGTTATCGGTCTTTACAACCCAAAGCCCGTAAAATGTCAAGTTTGTATCTCTGTCTAATCACCAATACTGATAATCGAATCATGAGACAAGAATCTGATTTACTCTCTGAGATATGTGATTTTCTTTACCCTCGCAGTTCCTATTACGGTCAGTTTAAACCGGAATATTTAGTTTTTAATGCTAATCTCCAAGAATTTGCTCAAAGGGTAAATTATATTTGTAATTTACAAACAGGTGGTAAAATATCTCCACAGGAGGCTTACAAACAAATTCATAGTTTGTGGAAACAATTAAAACAGGCTAAAAAACAGTTAGAAATTGAATAAAGATTTTTGATAAGTAGGTTTTGAGATTAATGGGAAATGATTTAGAATTAGAAGCCAAAGATTACATTATTTTAGCTCAGTCTTTAGCAGGGGAATTTGCCCAAACTGCTATGGAAAGAGATGCTCAAGGAGGTACACCAAAACCAGAACGGGATAGTTTGCGACAAAGTAACCTACTCAAGCTGATTATCCCTCAAGAATATGGAGGAATTGGCGCAAACTGGATAACTACATTCCAAATAATTCGGGAATTTGCTAAAGTTGATAGTTCCTTAGCTCATGTTTTCTCATATCATCAAATTGGGGTAGTTATTCCCCATATCTTTGGTACAATTGAGCAGAAACAATATTACTATAGCGAAACCGTTAATCATAATTGGTTTTGGTGTAATGCTCTTAACCCTAGAGACAAAAGAGCAGTTATTACAGCACAGGAAAATCATTTTTTACTTAATGGTAGTAAAAGCTTTTGTTCCGGTTCTGTTGATTCTGATATTTTACCACTTTCAGCTATTGATCAAACAACGGGAGAATTAATTATTTTAGTCATTCCCAGTCGGAGACAAGGAGTAAAAATTAATACTGATTGGGATAGCATGGGACAACGCCAAACTGATAGCGGTAATATCAATTTTGACAATGTGATTGTTTATCCCCAGGAAATAATTGGGGCTAGATACAACCAAAGTTCTATTTTTACTACTATTCGTTCTTGTATAACTCAACTCAACCTGGCTAATATTTACTTAGGTATTGCTGAGGGTGCTTTTGCGTCAGCTAAAAATTATACTCAAAACCGTAAAAAACCTTGGTTGACATCAGAGGTGGAATGTGTTACCAAAGATCCTTTTATTCTTCACCACTATGGTACTATGTGGGTAGACTTACAAGGAGTAAAGGCCTTAGTTAACCAAGCCATAGAATTACTACAAGCAGCTTGGGAAAAAGAACACAACCTCACCCCTACACAAAGGGGAGAATGTATGATAGCTGTGAATACTGCTAAAGTTGCAGCAACCAAAGTAGGATTAGACATTACCAACCGCATTTTTGAAGTTATGGGCGCATCTGCTACGAGTCAAAAATATGGTTTTGATCGTTATTGGCGAAATATGCGTACTTTTACACTTCATGATCCGGTTGATTACAGACTGCGGGAAATTGGTAAATGGGCTTTGAATGATGAATTTCCCCAAACTGGTGCTTATTAATTTTAATTTTTTTTAATGTTATTCTTGAGTTTACAATCAGAAGTATAACGCTAATGTGCCAACTTCTAGGAATGAACTGCAACGTACCCACAGACATTTGCTTTTCCTTTGAAGGATTCTCCGCACGGGGGGGGAAAACAGATGAACATAGCGACGGTTGGGGAATTGCTTTTTTTGAAGGGAAAGGATGTCGGATTTTTGTAGATGCTGAAGCTTCTATAGCCTCACCAATTGCTGAGTTTATCCGTCAGTATCCCATTCATTCTACTCATGTTATCGCCCATATTCGCAAAGCTACTCAAGGGGAAATAGCCCTAGAGAACTGTCACCCTTTCCGTCGAGAACTTTGGGGAAGATATTGGGTATTTGCTCATAATGGTAATTTACCAGATTTTTACCCAGAAAACAATGGTGTTTTTCAACCCGTAGGTGCTACTGACAGTGAAAGAGCGTTTTGCTTAATCCTCAATACTTTGCGATCGCATTTTCCCCAAGGACAACCACCCCTAAAGGAACTTTACCACACATTACAGACAATTACCAAGGAAATAGCAGCTTGTGGATCTTTTAACTATATACTCTCAGACGGAGATCACTTTTTTACCCATTGTTCCACTAAACTTTGTTACATTATTAGACAAGCACCCTTTGCGGCCGCTCACTTAATTGATGAAGAAATGACTGTAGATTTTAGTGAATTGACTACACCAAGCGATCGCGTTGCTGTGATTGTCACTACACCACTTACGGATAATGAAGTTTGGACACCCATTCAACCGGGGGAATTACTAGTATTTGAGGATGGTTTACCACTACAAAATATCTAGATTTAACTAGATATTTGCCAAGAATGCTCATTTTAAGGACATAGACAAGAAGAGGGATAAACGAAAACAGCAACCCCTCTTTTTGATTCCGGTATTAAATTAAATTACAATTTGGTATATTTAGCGTCGTCCGCTTTGAATTTTGTCAAAGATAGCACCATCCTCAAAGAACTTCTTCTGGACACCATTCCAACCCCCCAGACTATCTACAGTATAGAGTTTGACTATCTTAGGAAATTTATTCTGTACTTCTTTGGATACAGTTGGGTCAACTGGACGAAAACCAACCTTAGTAAATTCCCTCTGTGCTTGAGGAGTAAATAAGAACTTAACAAAAGCTTCAGCAACTTCACGATTTCCATGTTTATTCACATTTTTATCCACAACTGCGACAGGTGCGTCTATAGAAATATTTACTGGGGGAATTGTGTAAGTTGTATCTGTTTTTCCCTGTTGTGCAGCTAAAATGACTTCATTTTCATAGTTTAATAATACATCACCCTGACCTTTTTTGTAAAAAGCATCACTAGATTCTCGTGCATCTTTGGGTAATACAACTACATTTTTAAAGACATTAGTAAGAAATTTCAAAGCCTGGCTTTCATTTCCGCCATTTTTCACCACAGCACCCCATAAAGCTAGAAAGTTCCATTTAGCACCACCGGATGTTTTTGGATTTGCAGTGACAATTTTAACATCAGGCCTGGTTAAATCACTCCAAGTATTGATTTTTTTGGGATTACCGTTACGAGTTTCTAAAGCTACTACCGAACGAGTAACAATGGAATTATTTGGAGCTTCTTTCTCCCAACCTGGTTGAATTAAACCGGCTTTTTCGATTTTTTTAATGTCCCCAGCCAATGCCAATGCTACCACATCTGCACCTAAACCATCAATGACAGCGCGGGTTTGAGAACCAGAACCACCGTAACTTTCACGAATGATCACATCTTGACCTTTTTCTCTTTTCCATTTTGCTACAAAGTCGGGAATAATTTTTCCGTAAGCAGCCTTGGTAACAGCGTAGGAAACTAAGGTAATTTCTACTTTTTTCCCACTTTGACTAATTATTTGTGTTCTCTGGGTTGTATTTGCGAATACAGGTAAAATTGTACTGATACTTAAACCAGTTGCTAAGAATAAAGCGGGAAATAATGGCTTTGTTGTTACAGAATTATTTGTCATGGTGTCCTTAACTGCGTATTAATATAATCTACGATAATCCTGTCGGGATATCGTATTTATTTGCCAGAAAAAAGCATATCAGATACAATAAATAAAATCAATAGTTTTTACACTTAAAAATAATCATTTTCCTATCGGATATTGTATGTATTATATATTGCAATTATTTTTTAATAATTAAATTGCTTAAAAATCTTATTTGGTAAGTATTTCACCAGGATATATTATAAAATATTTATTAAATTAAAGTGTTTAAAGTATTAAATTATTAAGTAATTATTCTTTATCAATCAGAATAAAGATGATCAGAAATTAATACATGAAAATTAAAGAGGTTGTCATTTGTCCCACATACTGCTAAAATCTCCCTATTCCCTATCGTCAATATGCAGTTTTACCTGGTATTGATTACTAAGTACCTGCAAAGGGCTTGTAATTAAAATCTTACGCTTTAGCAAAATTCAAAGAGATTAAAGGAGAAAAGATGAATTTGTGGCATAAATTACTAAAAATACAGCAACAGACCTGGAGAGCAAATTCCCTCAAAGGCTTTGTATCACTTTTTTTAGTAGGAACTGTATTAAGTGTATCTCTCGCTGCTTGCTCTGGGATAAAAAGCAGTAATTCACCGGAGAAAAAAGGCAATGTAGAACTAACGATTGTATCATTTGCAGTCACGAAAACTGCTCATGCAGCAATTATTCCCAAATTTGTGAAAAAATGGCAACAGGAACATAACCAAACTGTGGTTTTTAAGCAAAGCTACGGTGGTTCAGGTTCGCAAACTAGGGCAGTAGTTGATGGTTTAGAAGCAGATATTGTTCATCTTGCCCTAGCACTAGATACGCAAAAAATTGAAAAAGCGGGACTAATTCAGCCTGGGTGGGAAAAAGAATTTCCTAATGACAGTATTGTGACTAAATCTGTTGCAGCTTTAGTAACTCGTGAAGGTAATCCCAAAGCTATCAATAACTGGGCTGATTTAGCGAGAGATGATGTTAAATTAATTACCGCAGATCCTAAAACTTCTGGGGTAGCGCGGTGGAATTTTTTAGCACTTTGGAATTCAGTAATTAAAACAGGTGGAGACGAAGCCAAAGCAACGGAGTTTGTGACTAAAGTTTATAAAAATGTCCCCGTCTTAACCAAAGATGCTCGTGAAGCTACAGACGCATTTTTTAAACAAGGCCAAGGTGATGCTTTAATCAATTATGAGAATGAAATTGTTTTAGCCCAAGACAAGGGTGAAAAAACTAATTATATTCTTCCTGATGTGAATATTTCCATTGATAATCCCGTTGCTATTGTTGATAAAAATGTTGATAAACATGATAATCGTCAAGTAGCAGAAGCTTTTGTTAAATACTTGTTTACTCCCGAAGCACAAGAGGAATTTGCGAAAGTGGGATTTCGTCCTGTAAATGAAACAGTGGCTAAAAATAAGGAGTTTGCGGACAAATATCCGCCAATAAAAACTTTGAGTACAGTTCAAGAATTAGGTGGTTGGGAAGCCATTCAGAAAAAATTCTTTGCTGAAGGAGCAATTTTTGATAAAATTCAAGCTAAGAATAAACGGTAATTTTTGAGTTATGAACCTATCTTCTGGTGTAACAACTAATATTCAACCTGGGAAGGTATTTTTAAAAAATTTAATTCATCTTCCCTGGACTTGGCGAATTACTTTAGGATATTTAACTATCATGTTATTTATTCCTATTGTCGCCATGTTTCTCAAAGCCAGTACAGAGTCACCGGCGAAGTTTTGGGAAATTGCCACTAGTGACTTAGCATTGGCTACCTACAACGTGACCTTTGTTACGTCTTTATTGGCTGCCTTACTTAATGGCGTGTTTGGAACTTTGATTGCTTGGGTATTAGTGCGGTATGATTTTCCTTTTAAAAGGATTATTGATGCTACAGTAGATTTACCTTTTGCATTACCAACATCCGTAGCAGGTTTAACACTGGCAACAGTTTATAGTGATAATGGCTGGTTGGGTTCACTGTTAGCACCAATGGGCATTAAAGTATCCTTTACCCGTTTGGGTGTGGGAGTAGCCATGGTATTTATATCCTTACCCTTTGTGGTGCGGACTGTACAACCTGTACTTCAGGAAATGGAAGCAGAAATTGAAGAAGCGGCTTGGAGCTTAGGTGCTTCTCAATGGCAAACTTTCTGGAAAGTAATTTTACCTCCTTTATTACCGACAATTTTAACTGGTGTCGCTTTGGGTTTTTCCCGTGCAGTTGGGGAATACGGTTCAACAGTAATTATTTCTTCTAATACACCCTATCAAGATTTGATTGCACCTGTGTTAATTTTTCAACGTTTGGAACAATATGACTATTCTGGTGCAACTGTAATTGGTGTGGTTTTATTAGGAATTTCTTTGGTTTTGTTATTAGCAATTAATTTCTTACAAGCTTGGGCAAGAAGATATGACAATAGATAAAGTTAAACAGGGAAAAAAACAAAGTTGGGTACCAACAATTTTAATTGGTGTAGCAATTTCCTACTTATTTTTGGTTCAATATATTCCCGCTATTAATGTTTTTTTTGAAGCCTTCAAAAAGGGATCTGGACCATTTTTATCCAACCTGACAAAACCGGAATTTCTCCACGCAGCTTGGTTAACTTTATTATTAGCTGTAATTTCTATTCCTCTAAATGCAGTTTTCGGTTTATGTGCGGCATGGGCGATCGCTCGGCACAAATTCCCAGGACGTGCTATAGTTCTCAGTATAATTGACCTGCCCTTTTCTATTTCCCCAGTTGTCGCCGGTTTAATGATAGTTTTATTGTACGGGAAACAGGGTTGGTTTGGACCTTGGTTAGAAGCGTTAGATATTAAAATCATCTTTGCTTTTCCCGGAATGGTAATGGCTACGGCTTTTGTAAGTATGCCTTTTGTTGCTAGGGAAGTAATTCCGATTTTAGAGGAATTTGGTAAAGACCAAGAAGAAGCCGCCAGAACATTAGGTGCAAATGATTGGCAAATTTTTTGGCGAGTTACTTTACCCAGTATTCGTTGGGGTTTACTCTACGGTTTAATCTTAACAAATGCTAGAGCAATGGGCGAATTTGGTGCAGTTTCTGTAGTCTCTGGTAACATTGCTAATACAACCCAGAGTTTACCATTATTTGTGGAAGATGCTTACAAACAATATGAAACCGAAGCGGCTTTTTCTGCTGCTGTAATTTTAGCATTTTTGGCAGTTATCACTTTAATACTCAAGGAAATTATAGAACGAAAAACCCGTATTAAAGAAGTTGAATAATGGATAAGGGGTAATGGGTAATTGGTAATAGGTAATGGGTAATGGGTAATGGGTAATGGGTAATGGGTAATGGGTAATGGGTAATGGGTAATGGGTAATGGG
>Ga0315905_10008470_pt1 | contig 10406 bp, 4 predicted proteins | sample LakEriMetagenome_5_FD_203522 | JGI IMG/M metagenome (GOLD analysis project Ga0315905, IMG submission 203522) | Freshwater fungal communities from buoy surface, Lake Erie, Ohio, United States - Buoy 4 MA121 | ecosystem: Environmental > Aquatic > Freshwater > Lake | place: USA: Lake Erie, Ohio... | reverse complement strand
CATCGCGGCAGGTCTCGATGAGGACAAGCCCCTGCGCGCACGCCTGGACTACCTGCTGGGTCGCAAGGACCTCGACGACGATGCGATCGACGACATCGAGGACCTCGACGGTGAGGAGATGGAGGAGCTCGAAGAAGACGTCGTCGACGCCGCGACCGCGGCCCGCACCGTCGCCGAACTCGAGACCGAGATCGCGATCCTCGCGGACCTCGCCGAACTCGCCCGGCAGGTGCGCTTCTCGGGCAATGACCGCAAGTGGACCGAGCTGCGCACCATCCTCACCGACCGCGCCCTCACCCTCGATGACGCTGGCAACCCACGCAAGATCATCATCTTCACCGAGCACCGCGACACCCTGACCTACCTCGTCGACCAGATTCGCACCCTCATTGGCCGCGACGAGGCCGTCGTCGCCATCCATGGCGGCGTCAAGCGCGAGGACCGACGCAAGGTCCAGCAGGCCTTCACGCAGGACAAGGACGTCCGCGTCCTCGTCGCCACTGACGCCGCCGGCGAAGGCCTGAACCTCCAGCGCGCCCACCTGATGGTCAACTACGACCTGCCCTGGAACCCGAACCGCCTGGAGCAGCGCTTCGGCCGCATCCACCGCATCGGCCAGACGGAGGTCTGCCACCTCTGGAACCTCGTGGCGAACGAGACGCGTGAGGGCGACGTGTACCAGAAGCTGCTGCAGAAGCTCGAGGAAGCCCGCGCCGCCTTGGGCGGTCAGGTCTTCGACGTGCTGGGCAAACTCAACTTCGAGGGCCGGCCGCTGCGTGAACTGCTGATCGAGGCGATCCGGTACGGTGACCGACCGGAGGTCCAGGCCCGCCTCAGCCGACAGGTCGAGAACGGGGTCGATCGCCCGCACCTGAGCGGTTTACTGGCTGACAACGCCCTTGCGCACGACGCGATGGATGCCACCCGCGTCGCCCAGATCCGCGTGGAGATGGAGCGGGCGGAGGCGCGGAAGCTGCAGCCGCACTACATCGAGTCCTTCTTTGTGGAAGCCTTCCGCCGTCTCGGGGGCACGGCCCGCGAGCGTGAGGGTCGCCGCTATGAGCTGACCCACGTGCCCGCGCCGATCCGGCACCGCGACCGGCAAATCGGACTCTCCGACCCGGTCCTGGCTCGCTACGAGCGGATTGCTTTCGAGAAGGGGTTGATCGCTCCCGCCGGCCAGCCTTTGGCGGCCTTTGTTTGTCCGGGGCATCCGCTGCTCGACGCGGTGCTGGACCTGACGCTCGAACGTCAGCGCGACCTGATGAAGCGGGGCACGGTGCTGGTCGACGAACGCGACCCGGGTGTGTCCCCGAGGGTGCTGTTCTTCCTCGAGCACGCCATTCAGGATGCCAGCCTGCTCCCGAACGGCGAGCGACGGGTCATCTCCCGGCGGATGCTCTACGTGGAGATGGATGCCACCGGCACGGCGCGGCACCTGAACTACGCTCCGTACCTAGACTACCGTCCATTGGCCGAGGGGGAGCCGGATGCGGCCGCCCTCCTGGCCCGGCCTGAGGCAGCCTGGATTACCCGCGAGATCGAGGCGAAGGCGCAAGGCCACGCCATCGCCCAGGTGGTGCCGGAGCACGTCAGCGAGGTTCGGGCCCGGCGGATCGGCTGGATCGAGAAGACCCGGGTGGCGGTGAAGGACCGTCTGACCAAGGAAATCTCCCATTGGGACCACCGCGCCGAACAACTGAAGCTGCAGGAGCAGGCCGGTAAATCCGGGGCCCGGTTGAACTCCCAGGAAGCCCGCCGGCGGGCCGACGACCTGCAGTCCCGCTTGGAGCGTCGCCTGTCGGAACTGGACCGCGAGGCGCAAATCTCCGCGGTGCCGCCCGTGGTGCTGGGTTGCGTGGCGGTGATCCCCAAGGGGCTCGTCTTGCAGGTGGCGGGACGCTTCCAGCAGACCCCGGTTGGTGCGGTCGACACCCAGGCGAGCGCCGCCCGCGCGCGCGCTGCGGTGATGGAGGTTGAGCGGCAGCTGGGCTTCGAGCCGGTGGACCGCGAGTTTGACCGTCTCGGCTACGACATCGAGAGCCGGGTTCCGGCGACTGGGCGCCTGCGGTTCATCGAGGTCAAGGGACGGGTCGCCGGGGCGGACACCATCACCGTCACCAAGAACGAGATCCTGACCTCCCTAAACCGGCCGGAGGACTTCATCCTCGCGCTCGTCGAGTTTCAGGAAGGCGGCGGGCAGCGCGTCCGCTACCTGCGCCGGCCGTTCCAGCGCGAACCCGACTTCAGTGTGACCAGCGTGAACTACGACTTTGCGGACCTGCTGGGCCGCAGTGGAGAGCCCGTATGAACGTACCCCGCAAGAAACTGATCGAAGTCGCCCTGCCGCTGGAGGCCATCAATACGGCCTCTGCGTATGAGAAAATGCCGGGAATCGGACCGCATCCGCGTGGGCTTCATATATGGTGGGCACGGCGGCCGTTGGCGGCGGCGCGGGCGGTGATCTTCGCACAGATGGTGGATGATCCGGCCTCGTTGCCGGACCTCTTTCCCACAGAGAAGAAGCAGCAGCAGGAGCGCGAACGGCTGTTCCGCATCATTGAGGACCTGGTCAAGTGGGAGAATACGACCAACGAGACGGTGTTGCAGGCGGCGCGCGACGAGATCTGGCAGAGCTGGCGCCGGGCCTGTGCCGAGAACGCCGACCATCCCCGGGCGAAGGAGCTGTTCGACCGCAAGGTGCTGCCGGGCTTCCACGATCCCTTCGCGGGGGGCGGCGCACTGCCGCTCGAGGCGCAACGGCTCGGACTGGAGAGCCACGCCAGTGACCTGAATCCGGTGGCGGTGCTGATCAACAAGGCGATGATCGAGATCCCGCCGAAGTTCGCGGGCCGGCCTCCGGTAAACCCGGCGACCAAGCAGGAGTCGTCGCTCGTGGCCCACGAGTGGAAGGGCGCCCAGGGGCTCGCCGAAGACGTGCGCTACTACGGGCAGTGGATGCGCGACGAGGCCGAGAAGCGGATCGGCAAGCTCTACCCTCAGGTGGCGGTGACGGCCGATATGGCCAAGGAGCGTCCCGACCTGAAGCCCTATGTGGGCAAGCAACTCACGGTGATCGCCTGGCTCTGGGCACGGACGGTGAAGAGCCCAAATCCGGCCTTCGCCACGGTGGATGTGCCACTCGCCTCGACGTTCCTGCTCTCCACCAAGGCCGGCAAGGAAGCCTACGTCGAGCCGGTGATCGAGAAGGGCGGCTATCGCTTCACTGTGAAGGTGGGCAAGCCGGAGGATGAGAATAGAGCCAAGAGCGGGACGAAGTCGGCACGGGCGAACTTCAATTGCTTGATTTCAGGCGCGCCGGTTTCGGGCGACTACATCAAAGCCGAAGGAAACGCCGGACGACTTGGTGCGCGGCTGATGGCGATTGTGGCCGAAGGTACGCGTGGTCGTGTCTATCTCGCTCCGACGCCAGAGCACGAGGCGGCGGCGCTCAAGGCGAAGCCGGAATGGAAGCCGGAAGGTGAGATTGCCAAGCGTATGACGGGTGGAAACTGTACGCCTTATGGACTGACTACTTGGGGCGACCTCTTCACCCCGCGGCAGTTGGTGGCGCTGACGACGTTCTCCGACCTGGTGGGCGAGGCGATGCAGCAGGTCCGCCGCGACGCCCTCCAAGCGGGCCTGACGGACGACCCGAAGCCCCTGCGCGACGGCGGTAAAGGAGCGACGGCGTATGCCGAGGCGGTGGGGGTGTACCTAGCTTTTGCGCTTGATAGGTGCGCGGACTTTTCCAATTCGACCACAAGATGGGTAGCAGGAAACCAGAAGGTTATGAACCTTTTTGGTAAGCAATCGATCGCGATGACCTGGGATTTTCCTGAAGCTGCGATCCTGCACGAAACGGTCGGGGGATTCGCACCTGCCGCGCGATTTATCTCAGATTGCATCGAAAAGCTGCCGCAAATTGGCCGCGGGAGCTCTCGGCAGGCCGACGCAAGTTCTCAATCAATCTCGAGAGCTAAGGTAGTATCTACTGATCCGCCCTATTACGACAATATAGGATACGCAGATCTTTCTGATTTTTTCTACCTCTGGTTGCGTGTTTCTTTGAGGTCGGTCCTGCCGGATCTTTTCGCCACAATGAGCGTGCCCAAGGCAGAGGAATTGGTGGCCACTCCGTACCGTCACGGGAGTAAGGAGAACGCAGAGGCATTCTTTCTGAGCGGGATGACGGAGGCTATGCGCCGACTCGTCGAGCAGACACATCCTGCCTTTCCGGTCACGATCTATTACGCCTTCAAGCAGTCGGAGAGCGATACAGCCGGCGGAACTTCTAGCACCGGCTGGGAGACATTCCTTGATGCGGTAATCAGAGCGGGCCTGGGGATCAGTGGCACCTGGCCGATACGCAGCGAGCAGGAACATCGGATGATCGGAATTGGAGCCAACGCCCTGGCCTCGAGCATTGTCCTCGTCTGCCGCAAGCGCGAATCGACAGCGCCCACCGCCACCCGCCGCGAGTTCGTGGCTGCGCTCCAGGGCGAACTACCCACGGCGCTGCGCCGTTTGCAGGAAGGCAATATCGCCCCAGTGGATCTCGCGCAGGCCGCCATCGGTCCCGGAATGGGCGTCTACACCCGCTACAGCAAGGTGCTCGATGCTGAAGGGAAGTCCGTGTCGGTGCGCGAAGCGCTCGCCCTGATCAACCAATTGCTCGACGAGACCCTGGCCGACCAGGAGGGCGACTTCGACGCGGACAGCCGCTGGGCGCTCACGTGGTTCGATCAGCTCGGTTTCGCGGAGGGTGACTACGGCGTCGCCGAACAGCTCTCCAAATCCAAGAACACGAGCGTGAGCGGGATGGTGGAGGCCGGGATCCTGGAGTCCAAGCGGGGCAAGGTGCGGCTCTACAAGCCGAGCGAGCTGCCGCTGGACTGGAGCCCTAGTGCTGACGCGCGGCTGACCCACTGGGAGACGGTCCACCACCTGATCCGCGTACTCGAATCGGGCGGCGAGGCTGCCGCGGCGGCATTAGTTGCTCACCTGGGGGCAAAGGCCGAGACCGCCCGTGAGCTGGCCTACCGGCTTTACAGCCTCTGCGAGCGCAGGAAGCGCTCGTCCGAGGCGCTCCGCTACAACGCGCTCGTCCAGAGCTTCCCGGAAATCACGCGCCTGGCGCGGGAGGGGGTAAAGCCGGCGACCGCGCAACAGGACCTGTTCGGCAACACCGAGGACTAACCAATGGCCATCAGTAATCAGGAACGTATCGGCAAAGCGATGGAGCTCCTGCGCGCCGGGCTGGCGCCCTTCGTCGAGCGCGAGGTACAGTCGGCGGTCAAGACGGGCCTGTTGCGGATGGAGATCGTCCAGCGCTATGCCGAGGACCCGGTCCTCAGCAAGAGGCCGATCACGCAATGGGATGCGCAGGGCCTGCTCCGGGTGATGTGGGAAACGTGGAACGATGTGTTCGGCCGCACACTGGGCAGGGCCGAACGCAATCTGGTCTCCGAACTGCGAGACGTCCGCAACAAGTGGGCGCACCAGGACCCGTTCAGCAGCCGCGACGCAGAGCGCGCGCTCGACTCGATGGCCCGCCTCCTCACCTCCGTCTCCGCGGCCGAAGCGGATGAGGTGGAGAAGATGATGATGGAGCTGCGCCGCAGCACGATCGACCAACAGGTGCGCAACGAGAAGAAGAAGGCGGGGGGCTCCCTGATTGAGGCGGGGTTTACCGGCTCGCTGCGGCCGTGGCGCGAGATCGTGACGCCCCACGCGGACGTCGCCAGTGGCCGGTATCAGCAGGCCGAGTTCGCCGCGGACCTTTGGCAGGTCCATCTGGGGGAAGGGAGCGACGAGTATCGAAAGCCCGCTGAGTTCTTCCGCCGCACGTTTTTGACGGAAAGCCTCAAGCGCCTGCTGGTGGGGGCGGCGGAGCGGTTGACAGGCAAGGGCGGGGACCCGGTGGTGCAGTTGCAGACGAATTTCGGCGGCGGCAAAACGCACTCGATGCTCGCGCTGTACCATATGTTTGGGGGCACGCCGCCGAGCGAGTTGGCAGGCGTGGACACGGTGATGGCGGCGGCCGGCGTGAACAAGTTGCCGACGGCGCGGCGCGTGGTGCTGGTGGGCAACAAGATCTCGCCCGGGAATCCGTCCACCAAGCCCGATGGAACCGTGGTGCGGACGCTATGGGGCGAGCTGGCATACCAGCTCGGGGGCAAGAAGGCCTTCGCCCGAATCGCCCAGGACGACGAGCGGGCGACCAGCCCCGGGGACGTGTTGCGCGAGCTCTTCAAGGAGTACGGCCCCTGCTTGATCCTGATCGACGAATGGGTGGCCTACGCGCGCCAGCTCCACGACCAAGGCGATCTGCCGGCGGGCGGCTTCGAGACTCAGTTCACCTTTGCGCAGGCGCTCACCGAGTCGGCCAAGCTGGCCGGCAACTGTTTGCTGGTGGTCTCGCTCCCGGCCTCAGACACGGCTGGGTCGCCGCATACCCAGGCGGATGACGTCGAGGTGGGAGGAGTCCGTGGGCGCGAGGCGCTGGAGCGGTTGCGCAACGTAGTGGGGCGGGTCGAGTCATCGTGGCGCCCGGCGTCGGCCGAGGAGGGTTTTGAGATCGTCCGTCGTCGGCTATTTGAGCCACTGGCAGGTCCGGAGGCGTACAAGCAGCGCGATGTGACCGCCCGGGCCTTCTCGGACCAGTACGGCGCGCAGCCAGCCGAGTTCCCGCCGGAGAGCCGCAGTTCGGACTACGAGAAGCGCATCCAGGCTGCATTCCCGATCCACCCGGAGATCTTTGACCGGCTCTACGAGGATTGGTCGACGCTGGTGAAGTTCCAGCGCACTCGCGGCGTTTTACGGCTGATGGCGGCCGTCATTCACAGCCTGTGGGAGAAGGGTGACCGCAGTCCGCTGATCCTGCCGTCAACGATCCCCATCGACGATGTGCGCGTGCAGTTCGAGTTGACCCGTTATCTCTCGGATAACTGGGTGCCGATCATCGAACGGGATGTCGATGGACCGAGTTCGCTGCCGCTCAAGATCGACGGTGAGGTCGGTAACCTCGGCAAGCTCCACGCTACGCGGCGCGTGGCACGCACGATCTACCTCGGCTCCGCTCCGACTGGCGGTTCCGCTAACCGGGGCCTGGAGGATCGCCGCGTGAAGCTGGGCTGTGTGATGCCCGGGGAGTCCCCTGCCGTTTTTGGCGACGCGTTGCGGCGTCTGGCGGCGGCCGCGACCTACCTTTATCAGGATGGACCGAGGGCTTGGTACGCGACGCAGCCCACGGTGACCAAGGTGGCCGAGGACCGCGCCGAGCAGTTGAAGCGCGACCCGGATAAGGTCGCAGCCGAGATGGACGCCCGCGTGCGCGCTGACTTGAGGCGGAACGGGGATTTTGGGCGTATCCATCCGCTGCCCCGTTCGGGTGCGGATGTTCCTGATGACCTGGAGGCCCGGCTGGTGGTCCTCGCCCCAGAGCACGCCTACAGCAAAGACGAAGGCAATGCGGCCGAGGCGGCGGCGCGGGGAATCCTGGAGTCGCGCGGCAACACGCCCCGGATCTACCGCAATACGCTGGTCTTTCTGGCTGCAGACAAGGTGCGCCTCCAGGACTTCGACGAGGCGGTCCGCCGCTATCTGGCCTGGACTTCAATTCTGGCGGAGAAGGAAACCCTCAACCTGACCCCCTTTCAGGCCAAACAGGCCGAGACCCAGCAGAAGGCCGCGGATGCCGCGGTGATCGCACGCTTGCCGGAAACGTACCACTGGCTGCTCGTGCCCGAGCAGAAGAACCCGGCTGGGCCGTTGGTCTGGAACGTATTGAAGCTGTCCGGCGGCGATGCCCTGGCGGCTCGGGCGAGCAAGAAGCTCAAGGGTGACGACCTATTGGTGGGGAGTCTCGGATCGACCGTCCTGAGAAAACACCTGGATGAGGTCCCGCTTTGGCGGGGCGACCACGTGGCGGTGCGGCAGCTGGTGGAGGACTTCGCGCGCTACCTATACCTTCCGCGGCTGGCGGGGCCGGAGGTACTGGTGAAAGCTATCCGGGATGGGGTCGCCCTGCTGACGTGGGAGACCGATGCCTTTGCCTACGCTGAGAGCCACGATGCGGCGGCGGGGCGCTACCGCGGGCTGCGGGTTGGCCAGGCGCTGGCGGTGGCCGCGGATGACGCGGGCTTGGTGGTGAAGGGGACGAACGCCCGGAAGCAGTTGAACGCTGAGACTGCGCCTGTGGCCTCGGCGGTTTCGGGACCGGCTGTGGTGGCCGGGGTGGGCGTCGTGCCGGTCGGCGCCACGGTTCCTGCGGTAGCTGGGGTGGTTCCGGCGAAGTCAGCGACGGCAGTGGGGCCGCGACGGTTCCACGGGACGGTTCGCTTGGATTCCGCACGTGTGGGACGTGACGCGAGCCGGATCGCGGAGGAGGTCATTGCCCATCTGGCGGGTCTGCCCGGGGCGGAGGTGGCGGTGACCTTGGAGATCGAGGTCCGGCTGCCGGCCGGAGCAGGAGAGCAGGTCGTCCGCACCGTGACGGAGAACAGTCGAACCCTGAAGTTCACGTCCCAGGCGTTCGAGAGCGAGTGAGGGCGGTAGAACTCCCATTGGACCTGTGCCGAGGCGCGATGCTGGATGAACGCGGAACTAAGCGACGTGCTTTGCACCTTTTAAGGGCGGCATTTGCCGCCGCCAAAGTGAACCGAGAAAGATCTCCTCTATGAGCCAGCGAATTTCCTTTACCAAGCTCCCGGCGCCGGTCGCTGGGAGGGTGAGCGATGTAGTGGGCGGCGCCCTGCCGATGACGTTTCTAGCCTGCGGAATCGTTAATCCGATGGGTCCGACGATGACGGTTCTGGCCTCTGATGGGTTCGGCCAGTTCGGCCGAGCAGATAAGCTGTATCGCGTTGTGCTCAACCCGTTCAGCCAGACCTGCGAGCTCGTGGGATCGGTGATCGCCGGTGAGAGCTGGAACCCGGCTCAGGACCTGAGCCCGTTCTTTGGAGCCGGCTGGGGGGCCTGTCCAACCCTCCTGATACCGCCCGCAATGTCGTCCCCCGAAGCCGCCGCAGGGCTGTTCAAGGCATTTCTACAGGCCTTTCCTGAGGGTGGCAGGACGTGGAGATCCGTGAAGGCTCACGTGGGTGATCCGTGGTCCAGGGTGAGTTCTGAAGTGGCGGATACGGGGCGAGTGCTCCAGCGATTGCGGGAGGGAGCGACCGACCAGCAAACTCTGCAGCGGATGACCGAGGAAGACGCAGAAGAGATGGCGCGGGTCCAACTTGCCCCCAGAAATCTAGCCGAGGAATTGAAGGCGTTTCTGTACGCTTGGAACGGGGCGCAGGAGTTCGCTGGAATAAAGGGGATGTCCTCTGAGGAACTAATGGGAATCCTGACCCAGTTTTGGATGACTTGTCGGATTCCGGGTGTGCCGAACCTGTTCGATCAAGACCGGGCTCGTTAAACGTGCGGACTATTCCGCGGCCGGACGCTGCTGTGCCTTGAAGTCCGACGCTGAAGCTAGCCGCGACCTAGGCTAGCTCGGCCGGAGGGGGCTTTTGGAAGTCGGCGACATGCGAAGGCGGCAGTTTTCAACTTGCTCTACGGTGTCCAAATGGACACTATTCAGGCGTCGATTCCCAATATGAAGCCTTCGGAATCTCACAGGCCGTACTTCGACCGGGGGAATTTCGATCTCGAAGTCATCAATGAGGATATTTTCTCGGGAGAGGAAGTCCTTCTGCTGCGGAGGTTCGGATGTTGGATGGAAGCGTTGGCCAAAGGAGTGATTCAGCCTGAGACAGACGCTCAACAAGCCTTCGTGCGGGTTTGCCGAGGTGAACGAGAGCCAGAGACGACGTACGAGTTGCTTTGGCAAAAGCTCAAGCTTCGGCGGGAGTTTGAACGGGAAGGATTGGTTGGCAGTGGCGAGAGCGATGAGAACAGACGCCGCGCCATCGAAAACTCCATGAATCTGCGTGATGATTGGTGGTCGAGTTCGGAGCGGGAGTGAGCGGATCGGCGTCTAACGAAACGCGGGCGCTGTCCGCGGGCTCTCGGGGCGTCGTAGCGGGCGGCCTGTTTGCAAATTTTTTTGAACCCCGTTGATCCGATTGGAATCGAACCGGAGCGCCATCCAGACCCTCCCCCCCCGGGGGGGGCTGCATCGTGGTATCGGGCACACGAATTGACCGTTTCATCGGCGAATCGGCTTCAGGCTGGATGTGAGCCAGCGTCTCGGTTCCAGCGCCGAAAGAGGCAGACCGCGGGTGGCAAGCGCGACAAGTAAACGACAAGTCGCCCGCCTCGAAGTTCTGCGGTTCTTTTGTAACTCCCTGAACCGCAATTGGCTGCCCGGGCTGGGATCGAACCAGCGACCAAGTGATTAACAGTCACCTGCTCTGCCACTGAGCTACCGGGCAGTGGCTTTTCGTCGGCACAGACCG
>Ga0315905_10008469_pt1 | contig 10406 bp, 13 predicted proteins | sample LakEriMetagenome_5_FD_203522 | JGI IMG/M metagenome (GOLD analysis project Ga0315905, IMG submission 203522) | Freshwater fungal communities from buoy surface, Lake Erie, Ohio, United States - Buoy 4 MA121 | ecosystem: Environmental > Aquatic > Freshwater > Lake | place: USA: Lake Erie, Ohio... | reverse complement strand
GCCGGCAGGTCGGCAACCTGGTCACGATCCTCACGGTCCTCAAGGGGCTGCCGCTGGCCTACAACAAGGATCAGCAGGAGGACAAGGAGCCGCTCTTCGACTGCATGGAGCACCTCTCCATGTGCCTACGCATGGCGGCCGTCGTGCTCGATGGCATGACCATCAACCGCGAGCGCTGCCGCGCTGCCGCGCTCGGCGGCTATTCCAACGCCACCGAACTCGCCGACTACCTCGTCGCCAAGGGCCTGCCTTTCCGCGATGCGCACCATGTCGCCGGCCGTCTCGTGCGCGAGGCGATCATCGAGCAGAAGCCGCTCGAGGGCCTGAGCGTCGAGCAGATGTCGAGCGTGGACTCGCGCATCGGCTCCGACGTCTACACCGCCCTCACCGTCGACAGCGCACTGCGCAAGCGCGATGTGCCAGGCGGCACGGCGCCCGGACGCGTTGCCGAGCTGCTCGGCGCCCGCAAGGCGCGCCTGGGCCATCGCCGCGTGCGCACGCCCATGGGCGGCGTCACGATCCGCAAGGCGCGCATGGCCGACCTCGATGGCATCGTGTCGCTCGTCGAGCACTGGGCTCGTGAAGGCGAGAACCTCCCGCGCTCGCGCGACGAGATCATGGAGTGCGTACAGGAGTTCGCCGTCGCGCAGCTAGCCGACGGTTCGACCGACAAGGTGGTCGGGTGCGGCTCGCTCTGGGTCTACACGCCGCAGCTGGCCGAGATCCGAAGCCTGGGCATCGATCCATCCATGCTGGGCCATGGCATCGGCCAGAAGCTCGTGCAGTACTTCCTGGACTGGGCAGCCAAGCTCGGCCTGCAAAAGGTGTTCGTGCTCACCCGCACGCCACGGTTCTTCGAGCGCTGCGGCTTCCGGCAGGTGAGCGTGAACAGCCTTCCCGAGAAGGTGCTCAAGGACTGCGCCAACTGCCCCAAGAAGGAACAGTGCGACGAGATCGCGATGGTGTTCGAGCTCGCCGCTCCCCCCACCGCCAACACCTGAACCCTTCGGAGTTCCCTGCCATGACCACGACCGCAAGCGCACCGCGCCGATCATCGGCCGGCCCGGCCGACCTCCCACTGCCCTTGGGCTTCGCCTGCGCAGGGATCGCAGCCGGCATCAAGAAGTCGGGTGCGCCCGACCTGGGCTTGCTGGTCTGCGCCAAGGGCGCCGTGGCCGCGGCGATGTTCACGCGCAACCTCGTGGCCGCCGCACCGATCCAAGTGTCCCGCACGAACCTCGCGCGCAGCCGAGGGCATTGCACCGCCCTGCTGGTCAACTCCGGCTGCGCCAATGCCGCCACTGGCCCACGCGGCATGGCAGCCTGCCAGGAGACGATCGACGCCGCCGCGCGACTCAGCGATTGCGCTCCCGAGGCCGTGCTCGTGAACTCCACCGGAGTGATCGGCGTGCTGCTCCCGAGCGATCGCATCGTCTCGGCGCTGCCTGCTCTGCACGCGGCGCTCACGACCGAGTCGTGCGCGCCCTTCGCCACGGCGATCATGACCACCGACACCCGCGCCAAGGCATGCACGCGGACCGTCGGCAGCGTGCGCGTGACCGGCATGGCCAAGGGCGCCGGCATGATCCACCCCGACATGGCCACCATGATCGTGGCCATCACCACCGATGCTGCCGTCGATGCACCGACGCTCGATCGCATCCTGCGCCGCAGCGTCGATCGGAGCTTCCACCGCATCAGCGTCGATGGCGACACGAGCACCAATGACAGCGTCTTCGCCCTGGCGAGCTGCGAAGCCGGCCCCTGCGATGAGACGCTCCTGCAAGCTGCCTTCGATGAGGTCTGTACCGATCTCGCCCTGAAGGTCGTGCAGGATGGCGAGGGTTTCGAGCGCGGCATCAAGGTCACGGTGACTGGTGCTGCCACACCTGGGGCTGCGCTCCAGGTGGCACGCACGGTAGCCATGAGCCTGCTGGTGCGTACGGCCGTGACCGGCGGCGATCCCAACTGGGGTCGCATCCTTGCAGCAGCTGGCCGCGCCGGCGTGCCGTTCGGCGTCGATGAGCTTCGCGTGGGCGCCAATGGCGTGCCGCTCTTCGAGGGCGGTGCGCCAGCCGACAGCACGGCTGCCGACCGCCGCACGGCGTTCACGGCTGACGTGGTCCACATCACGATCGACCTGGGCCAAGGCACGTGCAGCGATGTCTTCCACAGCTGCGGCCTGACCAAGCGCTACGTCGAGATCAACGCCGACTACACCACCTGAGCGCGTCGACAGAGCGCCTCCAGAGGCGCACGCCATGGATCGGGAGCCCGCAGCAGGAGCGCCTTGGCGACGGGGGCGAGTTCCTGCGCGCTGCGCGAGCTGCGCCACGCGCCATGCTCATGCAGCGCCAACGCCACCATGGCGACGTACCGAACCGTTCCGGCAACTCGCATGCGTGGAGGCCAGTCGGCGCGGACCGGACCCTCGGGGCCATGACGCTCGGCATCGATGCGTTCGAAGGGTTCGACACCGCCGGGCTGCGGAAGGCGCCCGAGCACATCCTGCACGAACTCAACGGCATCCGCACCGTCGAGCCATTGTCGCACGAGTGCATCGGCCGATAGCCGCTCACCCAGCAGTGCTGCGTAGAGCTGCACGGCATCGAGCGGCCGGTCGTTCATGGCTGCAAGCGCGACAGGAGCGCCATGAGTTCACGCTCGAAGTCCGCCTCGGCGACCTGCTCCGCCGAGAGCACGCCCCGCAGCGCATCGAGCATGAGCCCCCGCACGCGCGCCGTGGCATGACGCGCACCATCGACCGGGATTCCCAGAGGAGGCGCGCACTCCGCGTAGGGCTTGCCTTGCAACGAATGCTCGATGAACAACGTCCATTCATGGCCACGGCCCTGTGACTCGAGCACTCGCTGCGTGGCATCGGAGGCTGTACGGATCAGCGACGCCGCATACGAGCGTTCGAAAGCCGTCTGGGCGTTGTCGGACTCGGCTAGATCGGCCAGTGCCCCGTCGCCGGCGCCCATGCGCCGCCGCTCCTTGCGGATGCGATTCATGAGTTCAAAGCGCGCCGCCGTGCGCAGCCAGAGACGGAACGGACGCTCGGAACGCTGCCATTCATCGAGGAACGATGGATCAAGGATTCGCGCGCAGAGATCCTGTACCACGTCCTCGACTTCGAGCCGCACACCGAAGGCCTGCAGGTAGCGCACGAGCGGCTCGCGATAGATGGCCGTGAGGCTTGCCGACAGATCCCGACGTTGCTGCGGCGAGCCATCGCGCGCGACAGCCAGCCACGAACGGGCTGATGGAGGGAAAGCATCACTGACGGGAGACTTCACGGAAGGATCGTAAGTCAAACGCGGAAATCCCGCGAATGTGACTCCGCCCGATGGGGCTTTGGAAAAATTCCGTCGTTCCCGGCGACGACGATCATTGAGAGGACTCTTATCGATGTCGGCAGGGTTCCGGGGCTGCCGACGCTGTGCCGCAGCGACCAATGGCCCGACAGACTCCGTCAGCGGGGTTTGTTGTGTTCGCTCGTGCTCGCACGTACCCCTCCTGCAATGGAGCTTGAGCACAGCGTCCCCCCAAACGCCTTCACTCAGCGTCGCCACCTGCGACCCGTGGTGTCAGAACTGCCGCAGGAACCGTGCGTCGTTCTCGAACAGCCAGCGAATGTCCGAAATCCCGTAGCGGCGCATGCAGATGCGCTCCACGCCCAGGCCGAACGCGAATCCACTCCAGTGCTCGGGATCGATGCCCACGGCAGCGAACACCGCCGGATCCACCATGCCGCATCCGCCGATCTCGACCCACTGCCGCTGACCGCGGACATGCATCATGATGTCCACCTCGGCGCTTGGCTCGGTGAACGGGAAGAAGCTCGGCCGCATGCGCACCTCGGCATCGGCGCCGAAGTACGCGCGCGCGAACTGGATCAGCGTCGTCTTCAGGTCGGCCATGCTCACGTGACGGTCCACATACAGGCCTTCGACCTGATGGAACATGCTGTAGTGCGTGGCATCGTGTGTGTCGGGGCGGTACACGCGCCCCACCGCGCACACCTTCAGCGGGGGCGCGGTGGTCTCCATCGCGCGGATCTGCACGGTGCTCGTCTGCGTGCGCAGCAATCGGAGCGCTCCGCCCTGCGCACCCATGTAGAAGTTGTCCGTGGGCTCGCGCGCGGGGTGCCCATCGGGGATGTTGAGCGCATTGAAATTGTGCCACTCGTCCTCGACCTCAGGACCCTCGACCACGCTGAAGCCCATACGACCGAAGACATCGACGATCCCGTCGATGGTCCGGGTCAGGACGTGCTGCCGTCCTCCTCCGCACGGTGCGCCGGGTTCGGTGACGTCGACCATCGGCCCCGCCGGGCGAGCTCCGACCACCGACTTGCGCTCGGTGAAGGCTGCTTCAAGCGCTGCCTTGAGTTCGTTCAGCCGCTTGCCTGCCGCCGGCTTCTCCGGGCCCGACAGGGCCTTGAGCGAAGCCATGGCATCCTTCAGGCGACCCGATGCACCGAGCCACTGCACGCGCCACGACTCGAGTGCTGCGGGCGTGTCGCTGGCGTGCAGTGCACGCAGGGCCTCGGCCTGGAGGGAGTCGAGCTCGGCGATCATGATGGTTCGAGGCTACACCAAGGCCGCCCGGCCGCGGCGTTCACGGCACCCCCACAACGACAGCGACCTGGCTGTTCGCCAGGTCGCCGTGGATGATCATGGTCAGCGCCACTCAGGCCGCAGCCGGCTTCGCCTTGCGGCGGGCGGCGGCGAACTTGGTGCGGTTGTCCGCCTTCTCGCGACGGCGGCTGGCCGAGCCCGACACCTGCGAACCGCTCTCGCGGCCCACGAGCTGGAGCAGGACCAGGTCGCTGGCATCACCCTGACGGTGCTTGCCCAGGCGCACGATGCGGGTGTAGCCGCCCGCGCGACCCTCGAACAGCGGCGCAACGCGCTTGATCAGGTGCTCGACCAGGCGCGGACCGCGCTTGATCTCACCGGTCGACTCGTCGAAAACGATCTCATCTTCCTTGGGCAGATCCCAGAAGTCGCTGGTGAGCTTCTGCTGGTTCTTGACCTGGCCATCGGCGATCCAACGGAAGACGTTGCGATCCGTGAGGCGCGAGTTGAGCGTGCGACGCGCGGCGAGCGAACGCTTTCGGGCGGTCGTGATCAACTTCTCGACGAACGGCTGGACGGCCTTGGCCTTGGCCACGGTGGTCTCGATCTGGCCGTGCTCGAAGAGGCCGGCAGCGAGGTTGCGCAGCATGGCCCGGCGGTGGTCCGCCTTGATGCTCAGCTGCTTTCCTGAAACGCGGTGACGCATGATGACTCCTTAGGGTGTGCTGTGGCTCAGGCCTGGACCGTGGGGGTGAAGCCCTCGGGCAGGCGCATGCCGAGGCTCAGGCCGTGCTCGGCGAGCTTGTCCTCGACCTCGCGCAGGCTGGTCTTGCCGAACGCGCGGATCTGGAGCAGATCGTCGATGGTGCGGGTGACGAGTTCGTGCACGAAGCGGACCTGCGCACTCTCGAGGCAGTTGCTCGAGCGCACGCCGAGCTCGAGGCCGGTCACCGGCATCGAGAGCTTGCGGAAGAGCTCTTCCTCGCTCGCGGTCTCGGCACCGATGCCCTGGACCGCCAGCGTTTCCCCGGCCGTCGCGTACTGGACGAACGGGTTGAGGTGCTTGCGCATGATCTTGGCGGCCTCGACCACGGCCATTTCCGGGGTGACGGTGCCGTTGGTCCACACGTCGAGGATGAGCTTGTCGTAGTTGGTGCGCTGGCCGACGCGGGTGGCCTCGACGCGGTAGCGCACGCGCTGCACCGGGCTGAAGATCGCATCGATCGGGATCACGCCGACGACCTGCTCCTGGCCGTTGGTGTACTGCTCGCTGGCGGGCTGGTAGCCACGGCCGCGCTCGATGGTGAGCTGCATCTCGAGCGACACATCACCGGTGAGCGTGGCGATGTGGCGGTCCTTGTTGACGATCATGACGCCGGTCGGGCACTCGATGTGCTCGGCCGTGACGGCGCCCTTGCCCTTGGCGCGCAGGCGCAGCACCTGAGACTCGTCGCCATCCATGTCGATGATCAGGTCCTTGCAGTTCAGCAGGATCTCGGTCACGTCCTCAAGGACGCCCGGAATCGTGCTGAACTCATGCGACACGCCGCCGATCTGCACGCTGGTGACCGCAGCGCCCTCGAGGCTCGAGAGCAGGATGCGGCGGATGCTGTTGCCGATGGTGGTGCCGAAGCCGCGTTCGAACGGCTCGGCCACGAAGCGGCCGAAGGTCTCGGTGCGCGAGGCGGGATCAACGAGGACGGCGGCGGGAAGTTCAAGGCCGCGCCAACGGATGTGCATGGTGAGTCTCCAAGGTCCGGCAGGACAGGTTCTTCGGGACCGGTCGCCCTGCCTCGATCGGATGCTCCAGACCGCTGCCGGGCGGCCCGGGCCCCTTCGGTGAGGCAGGAAAAAGTTGGACGGATCAGTGTAGCGGAAGCACCGCGTGGATCACATGCGGCGCTTCTTGGGCGCCCGGCAGCCGTTGTGCGGCACGCCGGTGTGGTCCTCGATGGTGAGCACGCGCAGGCCGGCAGCGCCCAAGGCGGTGACGGCACTCTCGCGGCCCGGGCCGGGGCCCTTCACGCGGACATCGCACTCGCGCATGCCCACACGCTTGGCCTTGCTCGCGGCGCGCTCGCTGGCGCGGCTCGCTGCGAACGGGGTCGCCTTGCGGGCGCCCTTGAAACCGGCCGTGCCGGCCGAGTCCCACGCCACCGTCTCGCCGTTGAGGTCGGTGATGGTGACGATGGTGTTGTTGAAGGACGCGTGCACGTGCACGATGCCCTTGACGACGCTTTTGCGGACCTTCTTCTTGGTAGCCATGGTGTGTTCCTTGGGGGGCTCGGGGCCGGATCAGCCCTTCACGCCCTTCTTGCCGGCGACCGTCTTCTTGCGGCCCTTGCGGGTACGGGAGTTTGTGCGCGTTCGCTGGCCGCGGGCCGGGAGGCCCTTGCGGTGGCGGTCGCCACGGTACGAGTGGATTTCCTTGAGACGCTGGATCTGCGTCTGCACCTGGCGGCGCAAGGCGCCCTCGACGAGATGGCTCTCGTCGATCTCGGCGGCGATCGCCGCGAGCTCCTGGTCATTCAGCGTGTGCGCACGGCGATCGGGATCGATGCCGCACTTGCCCAGGATGTCGGTGGCGACCTTGAGGCCGATGCCGTGGACATACTGGATGGACACGATGATCTTCTTCTTCTCGGGGATGTCGACGCCTGCGATACGTGGCATGGTCTGGTCCTTTCGGTTCGGTCGTTCAGCCCTGCCGCTGCTTCAGGCGGGGATTCTTCTTGTTGATGACGATGCGCTTGCCCTTGCGGATGACGATCTGGCAATCCTTGGTGCGGCGCTTGATGCTGCTTCGGACTTTCATGGTGTGCTCCGTGTGGTTCCTGGTGGTTCCCTGTGGGCTCACTGCTGACGGAAGACGATCCGACCCTTGGTCATGTCGTACGGGCTGAGTTCGACGGTGACCCGGTCGCCGGGGGTGATGCGGATGAAGAACTTCCTCATCTTGCCGCTCACGTAGGCGATGATCTCCTGGTTGTTCGGCAGCTTGACCCGGAACTTGCTGTCCGGGAGCGCTTCCGTCACCTCGGCTTCGAGAGAGATCTTGTCTTCCTTGGGCATGGGCTCCTTTGTGGTGGTGCGGTGTGGTGATGCTGGGCTCAGGTCGCCCGGGCGCTCCGGATGCGCGGGCCGTCTTGGGCACCGTCGCTGAGGAAGCCCGAGTAGTTGCGCATGAGGAGGTTCGCCTCCAGGCGCTGGACGATGTCGAGGGCAACGCTGACCACGATCAGCAGGCCGGTGCCGCCGAGGAACTGGCTCACGTAGGGCGGCACGCCGAAGGCCTCGGAGACGAGCGTGGGGATGATCGCGATCACGCAGAGGAAGCCCGCACCGACATACGTGATGCGGCTGATGACATCCTCGAGGTACTCGGCGGTGCGCGGACCGGGGCGCACGTTGGGGATGAAGCTGCCGTGCTCCTTGAGCTGCTTGCTCATCTCCTCGGGCGACATCTGGATCGTGACCCAGAAGTAGCTGAAGACGTAGATCAGGACGATCTCGACGAGCACGTACGGGTACGCACCCATCTGGAAGTTCTGCGCGAGGAACGCGGTCGACTCGACGAGCCACTGGCTCCAGCCGCCCGAGGTAGCCAGGCCGGCGAGCCAGCCCAGGATCATGCTCGGGAAGATCATCAGGCTGCTGGCGAAGATGATCGGCATGACGCCGGCGTGGTTCAGGCGCAGCGGCAGGTAGTGGCGGCCGCCGCCGTACATGCGACGGCCGGAAACATGCTTGGCCTGCTGGATCGGAATGCGGCGGGTGGCCACGGTCATGATGACCGCGCCCATGACGACCGCCACGAAGCAGGCGATCAGGAGCACCAAGCCAAGCGCACCGACCTTGCCATCGGACGCCTGGACGCTCGGGTTGAAGTTGTCGAACAGCCACTGGATCGCGGCCGGCATGCGCGCCAGGATGCCCGCGGTCAGGATGATCGAGATGCCGTTGCCGATGCCGAACTTGTCGATCTGCTCGCCAAGCCACATCAGGAAGAGGCTGCCGGCGACCAGCGCCGTCACGCCCGACACGTAGAACACCATGCGGCCGCCGCCCGACACGTACTGAGGCTCGACCAGGTTCTGGCTGTAAAGGTAGCCCAGCCACATGAAGCCCTGCACGAAGCAGAGTGCCACGGTGGCGTAGCGGGTGTATTCCATCACCTTCTGCTGGCCCGACATGCCTTCCTTCTTGAGCGCTGCCAGAGGCGGGTAGACCGTCTGGAGCAGCTGGAAGATGATCGACGCCGTGATGTACGGCGCGATGCCGAGGCCGAACACCGTGCTCTGCTGCAGGCTGCCGCCCGAGAAGATGCTGGCGAACTGAAGCAGGCGACCGAAGCCCGTGGCATCTTCCGTGGCCTTCTCGGCCAGATTCGACAGCGCGGCTTGGTCGACCCCGATGAGCGGGATCCAGAAGCCGACGCGGTAGATGACCAGCATGCCCAGCGTGAAGAGCACGCGGTTGCGCAGGTCAGGGATGCGGAAGATGTTCAGGAAGGCGCTCAGCATGGGATGGGCATCACGCGACGGTGACGCTTCCGCCGGCCTTTTCGATCTTGGCCTTGGCGGTCTCCGAGAACTTGCCTGCGGTCACCGAGAGCTTCTTGGCCAGGTCGCCGGTGCCGAGCACCTTGACCGGGAGCTTGCGGTTGCGCACGAGACCGACCTTCACCAGCGCATCTAGGTCGACCTGCGCGCCAGCGTCGAAGTGCTTCTGGAGGTCCGACACGTTCACGACGGCGTAGGTCGTCGCGAAGGCGTTCTTGAAGCCGATCTTGGGGAAGCGACGCATGAGCGGCGTCGAACCACCCATGTAGCCGGGGCGGCTGGACCAGCCTGCACGGCTCTTGGCACCCTTGTGGCCACGACGGCTGGTGCCGCCGATGCCGGAGCCTTCACCGCGGCCGCGACGCATGCGCTTGGTGTGCGCCCCGGCCTTCTTCGTAACGTCATGGATCATCATGTGAGCTGCGCTCCTCTGTGTTCGTTCGTGTTCGCGTTCGTCTGCGGATGACCGGGATCAGCCTGCCGAAGGGGCGTCGGCCGCGGGTGCGTCGGTGGTCGGTGCGGCAGGAGCCGCAGCCGGTGCCGGAGCCGGCGCTGGGGCATCGCCACCGTCGAAGCGGCGACCGCCGCCGCCACCGCGCGGACCGCCACGGCCGCCACGGCCGCCACGACGCTCATCGCCAACGGTGTTGACCGGGGCTTGGGCGCGCGGGCCGCCCGACGACTTGGGCATGAACGCCATGCCGCGCGCGATGGCATCTTCCACGGCGGTCGTGCCGAGGGTGACGCCACGCAGCGCTTCAATGCGCTCGCGGGTCTGCAGCATGGCCAGCGCCTCGAAGGTGGCCTTGACCAGGTTCTTCGGGTTGCTGCTGCCGTAGCACTTGCTGAGGCAATCCTTCACGCCGAGCAGTTCGAGCACAGCGCGCACGGCGGCGCCGGCCTTGATGCCCGTTCCCGGGCTCGCGGGCACCAGCACGACCTTCGAGGCGCCGAAGCGGCCTTCGACGGTGTGCGGAACGGTCGTGGCCTGCACCGGGTAGCGCTTGGTCTTGCGACGCGCCTCGCGGGTGGCCTTCTCGACCGCCTGCGGGACCTGGTTGCTCTTCGCGTAGCCCACGCCGACCTCGCCGCGGCGATTGCCGACGACGACGAGTGCGGCGAAGCTGAAGCGACGGCCGCCGGCGACCGTGGAGCTGGTGCGGTAGACGCCCACGGTGATGGCGTCGGTTCCGTTGTCTTCAAGCATCTCTGCCATTGGTGGTCCTTGGTGGTTGGCTCAGAACTGCAGGCCGGCGGTGCG
>Ga0315905_10008468_pt1 | contig 10407 bp, 7 predicted proteins | sample LakEriMetagenome_5_FD_203522 | JGI IMG/M metagenome (GOLD analysis project Ga0315905, IMG submission 203522) | Freshwater fungal communities from buoy surface, Lake Erie, Ohio, United States - Buoy 4 MA121 | ecosystem: Environmental > Aquatic > Freshwater > Lake | place: USA: Lake Erie, Ohio... | reverse complement strand
CCCTCTGCGGCGTCAACAGCGCAGCAGAACACGGCACAAATTCTCAAAAAGTGCTATGTGTAGTGACTTCATATAGTAATATTCTTGGGCACTGACTTTTTGAGAATATCTGCCAGGGCACCAAAGCGCAGCAGACCCAGGGCTTGAAGAAGTCACACTCACTTGGCTCCGCTCCGGAGCGTGACCGTGCAGTCGCCGATCGCGACAAAACGGAACCCAACATGGCCGCTGGGGTGCCAGGCAGCGTGCACGTGTCCGTCCAATTTACTGAGCAACGGTTACGCAGCAGCACAAAATCTGACGCTGAACGAAAACTCCGCGAGGCAGCCATGAGCAAACTGACACCCATTATCCAAGTACTGAATTTGCCAAAAGCAGAGGTAATAGTGTGTTCCGCGGTTCCTTATGCCGTGTTAGCCGAACTCCTCGAACTCTCTCAAAAAGCGGGCAAGTGGAGGAAAGCAGTCTCGACCATCAAGAAAAAACATGGACGTCACGGTGATGAGCTGAACAAGCTCGAGGAGATGCTGGGCAACATGCGGTCCGAGGGTATAGTCATGGTTTACTCAGCTCGCGAAGACGCCTATATCATCCTGCCTCTTGTGTAAAGTAATCCAGGAAGAGACTGTTTCAGATACTCAGACTGCCTCTCTCTTCTCTCTCTTCAAGTGTCTGCCGTCGAAGGCCGCCTGCTCCAACGTCGGCGCTCTCGGCGCGGTGGCTCTTTTCTCTTGAGGAAAGAGCCGCTTTTCTCTCTCCTGCATACATGTTCAAACGCCTCTTTTCTCTCTCGTGCATATACATGTGCACACACAAACCCAATCCTCGCCTTACACACACACACCCTACACACACACCCTTTCTCCCAACCGACCAGCCCTTACAAACCAAACCATCGTCGGATGCGTACACAGAAGAACCGGCAAGTCTCAAATTAGAAGCGAGAGAGAGAAAGAGTCTCTCTCTCTCTCTCTCTCTCTCTCACCCTCTCTCTCTCTCTCTCTCAAACCAAACCATCGTCGGACCCGTACACAAGAACTGGCAAGTCTCAAACTAGGTGCGAGCAAATCTATGTTTATATAGAATGTGTTCTGTCTATATAGAATATGTTCTCTATGTCTCAAACTAGGTGCGAGCAACATTCTAACACTCGCGCAATCTCTCGCACTCTCTGGCTCTCGCATTCACGTGACATCATGCCACATTCTCACAAGTACTGTCTATAGTATCTTTACAGTGATGTACTAGGGTATCTTTATATAGTAGGTGCACTAGAGTACTACAGACTTTTCAGAATTTCTGCCACGGCGTTACCTCACGATGCCGCTTGTACAAAGTAATAAAGGCAGATGATAAAAAGGCAGATGCTATTTCAGACCCAGAACAGGCTTCTTCTCATATCTCTTGAGTCTGTTTCTCGGTGCAATCCCCGAGTGCCTTTGGACGGAAAGGTGCCAAATTTGGGGCCGCTGACCTTTGTTTGCGTCCGCAAATTCGATTCCCACTTACCTGGGGACCAGTGTGCCAACTCTGGGTTGGAAGAAGGGGTCGGGTGCAACCCCCGAGTGCCTTTGGACGAAAAGGTGCGAAATTTGGGACCGCGGACATTTTGTTTGCGTCCTCAAATTCGATTCCCCCCTACCTGAGGGCCACCGAGTCAACACCCTTTCGACAGCCGACAGTCTCCGCCACCACTGCCAACTTGGCGGAGCTCCGCTTCGATCCCCGGCACCAGTGTCTACCGAGGTCCAAGTGGGGTAGGAAGATCGTCAGACGGCCACGACGAGCACAGTCGGATTGTCCTACCACCGGAGACAGGGGAGCAGCCCTCACTCTCGTCAGGCTTGAGTGATGCGCCCTGGCTTAACCGCAGGCGCCCTGGGTCCCTCTATAGTATCATTGAATACGAATAATTAGATTCAGATGCATCATGCTGTTTCGAGGGTGGAGGCAGAGAGGATGAGGAGGAGGAGGAGGAGGTGTGCACACACTCCTCGGAGTGTGTTTTTGCATCAACGAATGAATGTCGGTGGGCAGGTACAACTCGCGTACCGCTGCCGCTGGGCTCTCGGGCGCAGCGGAGGCAACGAAAACCCTACCCCTGTGATCTGAAACAGTCTCTTCCTTCGCCTGGCCTTGTGTCACACTGCACGGGGAGCAGAAGGGGGGAGTGATTGTTTTAATTCTTGATACCACAACCGTCCCTCAGCCGCGTGTGTTGCGGTGTGACACGGCCGAACTCATTCTTGACATCATTTAGGGCGGCATGCTCAGCCCTACGCCCTAAACCCCAAACTCATTGCGCTGGGGCGGCATGCTTTGCCATGAGTGCATTCCGCGCCATGTCGACCACCTTCTTGAAGGAGAACGGCTCTGTGACTGCCAAGTCTGCCAGGATCTTGCGGTCGAGCGCCATGTTTGCTAGCTTCTGCCCGTGGATGAAGTCCCCGTATTTCAGCCCGTGCTCGCGCGTGCCCGCATTGATGCGCTGGATCCACAACGCCCGCATGTCGCGCTTCACGAGCTTCCGGTGTACGTACTGCTCCAACACAATGCTCGTCAACGCAAGCTGTCAAGCCGCCGCACGCGGCAGAACGCGCAGCGCGCAGCCGCACGCTCCGGGGCACCTGGTGCTCGAGGGCCTCCTCGACCTGCGGCTTCGCATTTCTGAAACAGTTCTTCGACTTGCCCCGGAACCCCTTGGCCATCGCCAGTATCCTGCGCACGCAGCAGCAGCAGCCCCGGGCATGGATGGTCAGGGAGCGCAGGGAGCGCCTCCGCGTGTCTGTCAGGGCGGCGGTGAGGGACTGCCGGGGCAGCCGTGCGTGCGGCCCCGCCGACCATGCGGGCACAGGGCGTCGGTTGTGGCGGCGGTCAGGGCGGCGGTCATGCAACTCTCTACCGGTCCTTTTTGCCCATGACGGATTAGCTAATAAGCTAATAATATAATAACGAACCAAGTATTAATTAATAGTAAAATTTTGAGCTGCAGTAACTTTCCCTGCGCTTGCGTGCGGAGCCGGGGGACGCGTGGGGCGGAAAACGCCCTGGCATGTCCTACTTCCGAGTGTTCCCCGCGGCGACGCGTGCTCCCGAAGAGCCTGCCCGCGAGCGCCGGTCCGAGGACGAGATCAACGAGATCAGGGCTCAGGACCACGCCGCGAGGAGAATGGCGCTCGCCATGGACGGGTGGCTGCGTCTGATGCCGTGGCTCAAGTACACGGCGCGCAACGACCGCCTCCTGCGTGCGGCGCAGCGAAAGCGAGAGGCAGGCGTGTGCCGCGCCTGCCTGCACGCGCTCGTGCTCAACTACTCGCGCAACCACGACCGGAGCGTCTCCCAGAGCGGGCGCCGGAGCCGCCTATTGAGCGCGTGGTGCACGTGGATGCGCGCGACCCTAGACACTAAGCAGCGCCAGCACATCTTCCAGTGCCTCCGGATGCGCGAGGTAACGCGGAAGGTGAACCGGGCGGCGGCGACAAGGATGAATGGGTTCGAGTCCCTCAGGGCCTCGGGCGTGCACTTTGCTGCCTGGCGCGTGGTTCTCCGCAGGCGGAGGCGGCTGCTGCGCCTCTGCAAGGACCTCGCGAGGCGCTACGACCTCTCGATCATGGCGGACAAATTCAAATGGTGGGTGTGCGCATACCTCAACTGGCTGCAACTTCGCGAGAGCGTCGGGAGCCTCTTCCATCGGGTCAGCTTCAGCTTGTCCTCGCACGCCTTCCTGGAATGGGCGGCCTTCGTCCAGGAAAGCCACAGGCTTCTCATCTTGGGCACGAAGGCACTGCTGCGTTGGGACCTATTTCTCCAGCGCCAGTCGTTCAAGGCCCTGGTGGTGCTTGCGAAAGGCGCTCGCAAGATGACGGCGACAATCAAGCTTGTATCCGCGCGGGGACGCAAGATCCGCCTCGGCTCGTGCTTCGGCCAGCTCAAGAAACATTCCTCGCAGCGCGTCAGGCTTCGTGCCATGCACGTGCGGTCGCTGAATCTTTGGATGCGCAGCATCCGTACCAAATTTCTGCTGCGCTGGTGGGACAATGTACACGAGGCCAAACGCCTCAACTGCGCCCTGAGGAAGGCGGAGAACCTGCACATGACCGGCAAAATCAGCTGGTCAACCACGAAATGCAAGCAATATGTTCTGCGAGCCCTCCGGGAAAGGTTGAAGACGTGGAACTCGTACATGCACGCGCAACGAAGGGTGCACCGCGTCTCTTGGAGAATCTCCCGTCTCGCCGGGATACGCTTGCGCAGAAGATTTTTTGAAGTTTGGAGATTCGACGCTCGCAAACAAAAACGAAACTTGCTGTCAGTGGCACGTGCTCTTGCTTGCCGTCACTTCCGTGGCATTCGACACTGCTTGGACATGTGGTGTGGAGAAACGCAGAGGATAAAGCAAATGGAAAGAATCTGTTTGGACCACAGCACTGTAGCAGCTGCACGTAAAGTCGTGAAATATTTTTACAAATGGCGTGCGCACACGACAGCCCAGGGGCGGCTGATTGTGTCAGCTTCAAAAGTCATCGCTCGCAGGGACCTCTACCGTGTCGCCGGGTACTTTTACTTTTTGGCTCGCCTCACACATAAGTGGAAGCGAATCGGTGTGTGGTGTGATAAATGGGACCGTTCAACCACCCGTTGGGCTTTTTGCCTCTGGTGCGATGAGAGGCTTAGGTGCGTGCAGAGAGATCGCAAGTGGGAGTACACTGCTGCAAAGATGATGCAGGGGCTTCTCAAGCGTCTCTTCCACCACTGGGCATCATCGCACATCGAAACGAATCTCGACAAGCGCATTATCAAGAAGATGGCGATGCGCGTTGGATTAAATGCCGTCATCGCTCCGCACCTGCAACATTGGCGCAGCCTGATTAAACGCCGCAACCTGGTCAACCGCACTCTGCGATTGAATAGACTGCGTGAAAAGCCCGGATTGAAGAACAAGTACTTCAAAATGTGGTACGATCGCAAGGAGTACCGTCGAATGGTGTGGAGCGTGTCACGGCGCATCAAAATCCGTTGGTTTGCCATGATTGGCACGCAGGCATTCTACACCTGGCGGCGCCACCTGTCAAGCCGGGCCAACATCAAAGCGCTACTTCACCATGTGGCCATCCACCGCCATTTCCATTTTTGTGCCTCTTTCTTTGCTGCGTGGGACGAGCAGGTGCGGGAAGGCAAGAGAGTCAAGTTGAATCGTTCGATGGTCTCGGAGCACGATAAAGACACGCAACTGTCAGACCTGAAGGAGCGCCTAGTTACTGCTGAGAAATTCGTGAACTCTGCCGAAGAAGAAAAAGCAGCTATAGCGAACGAGCTCGCGACTGCTCGAGAAGAACGTGCTTCGGCTTATCGAGTCATTGAGGCCCTTAATGCGTCAGAACAAGGTGAGTCTTCAAAATGTTTATCCGCCGTGACTGTGAATCTTGTCAATATTGAATAATGCCGAAGGCCTTCCCGGCCCCTTGGTCGCTGCTGGTGCAATCATAACTGCTGCAGGCGCTCGCCCTTGGATCGCCGTAGGCCTGCGGCGCTCGCCCTAGGCGAGCACTTGCAGCAGTTATGAATGTGCCTGCAGCAGCATCCGTGGCGCCTAACGCCAAGTCTTGGGCGCTTTCAACAAAGTCCTGGGCGTCTGCAGCAGAGCCTTGGGCTCATGCGGCAACGGTCTGGGCATGTGTTGGCGCCCTGTGGCTGCTTTTCGAAAACGCAGTCACAGGGCGCCAAAACCCAGATGATCACTAAGTCTTTTTTTGGTGTGCAGGATCTAAAACGCGTATCGAGAACCTGGTTTCCAGGCTAGATGAAGCATCCTACATGTATGATCGCCTCGAGGAAATGCAGAGTCTGGTAAAGGAGTTGCAGACTGTGCGCCGTACTTCAACCGACCAGATCTATCATCTTCAGATCGAGTGCGACGTGAGTAAGGCCGAAAAGGAGAGCATTGCAAAAGATTTGCTGGAGACGAGAGACAAGTTGAACTCAGCCAAACACGAGCTAGAAAGACGCGACATAGAACAAGAAAGGTACACGGCGCAGACTGAGGATCTTTCTTTTTCTCTTTCCCGCTGCTGCGGGACGTTGCAGTGGAATCTCGACAAAGTAGAACAGGTGCTGACCATCGCTAAAGATGCATATGAAAGAGCGGTTACCATTAATTCCACCGCCCTAGTTGTGCACGATCGTCGAGAGCGTGAGAACAAGGAACTCAGCTCGTCCCTTGCATCATTCAAACGCGAGAATCAGGAGCTGAGCTTGAGGCTTTCGGTTCTGGAGGATACGCTGGCCAGTGAGAAGCAAAGGAGCTTGGGATTGATTCTACCTCCCGCTGACGAGGGGAACAAGGAGAGCGTGTTGTTAGTGTTCGACATGGACATACAAGACATCAAAGACAAGGAACTAGACTTCGTAGATGACGTGGCTGCGCATGTGTCAAATGCACTTGATGTGCATCCAGCGCGCTGGGTCTCTGTGTCAAATTTGCAGATTGGCTCCATCAAAGCCCGGGTGTGGTTTGGACCTGGGCCTTCAAGTAATGGATTGCTGCCAAGCGATGCCATTAATCTAATTCTTACGCAGGCCCAGAAATCAGGATCGAAGCTTCTCAGCGGAGATTTAGGCTCCAAAATCAAGAGCGTGGAATCTCTGTTCCGTCTTGGTCTTGTCCAAGGCAGCCCTGCAAACAAGAATAAGGACGAACAGCAGATTGTGACAATGCGTCACAGTGAGGTCGACGGGGCCCCTGTAATTACGAATACAGTCAATGTTGAAAAGCAAATTGCGGGAATCTCAAGAGGCACAGCGCGTACCTCTCGGTCGGCAAATCCTGGTGCAGCAAATCCAGCGCTGCCGTCATTTCCAGTGCTGCCCGATGAAGTCGATCTGATAACGATAGTGGGCGGTATCGTAAGGATGACAATAACGCTTGGGCTCGACTTCAGAGTCACAGGGACGGCTGGAAGCTCGCAAAGAACCATATTTGAGAACAATCTGCTTCAAGATTTATCAGAAGCTTCAGGCTACCCGCAATATTGTTTCGATATCAAGAAATTCGCACAGGACAGTGTAGTAGTAGATTTTGAGATACGCCCCAGCCCTAGCGTGCCCATGCCGATGCTCGTTGCCACGACATTGATGAAGCAGATGTCAGAACCAGCGTCTGCACTCTGCACCGGAACGACAACGCGCTATGCTACGAGCTTGACTCTGGAAGATGATCCCATCGTCCTGTCTGGGTCTTCGGAGGTCGTGAAGACCGCAACACAATCCTCGAGACAATCAAATGCATCTGCTGGTGCATCGAATCGGATGTCATTCGCTTCAGTCGTGACAGATTCCTCAGATACGATTGAGCTTTTGGCCAATGACAGGGCCATGCGGGAGCGAATTTACGCACTGGAATGCCTCATGGCTGAGAAGGAAGCCGTGTATCAGCAACTTAAGAAGAATGAACAATCGGCCAATAAGCTACGAGAAGACTTGCAAGAGCTACAGCGTGTTTTGAAAGAAAAGGACCGTGTTTTGGAAGAAACGGACCAGCAAAATAGCGCGCTCAAGAGGGCCTTGGCTTTGCATGCCGCTGCTGCTGTTGACCATGGATTACTGCCAACTCATCGGGGTGAAACAAGCAGCGCCCCCCCCTCTTCATTTGGTGGCCAGCACCTCGTTCAAAAGACTCAGGCGAGCGGGCCGGTGCGGACTGCGCCACCAGTGGCAGCTCCAGGAACACGGGCAGAAACGGAACAGCTTCTGCAGTTTCAGAGCACTCTGCGCAAAGCCGAAGCAGCGCTAGCAGAACAGTCGACCATTGTGGAGGCCCAGCAGCAGTCCATTGAAGCTGCAAAAGAGCAAAACAAGCTACTGCACGAAAAGCTCGAGAAGTCGTGCTCAGATCTTGCGGAGCAGGCGGAAATCTCCGAACTCGTCACTACACAACTTCAGAAGCTGAGCGAGAAAAACGCGGAACTGACGAAGGAGATCTCGGTGTTGCAAAAACGTGCCGAAGAAGAAGCGCAAAACAGTGAGAGATTACGGATGGAATTGCAGGGCGCACGTCATTTGCAGGAGCAAGGCCCGAAATCGTGTAGTCACTTGGAGTGGGAGCTCGGTGCGCAAAAACAGCGCGCAGACGAGTTGCAACGACGACTTGAGGATATGAAAATTGAACTGGCGCGAAGCATGGATATCCGCAGGCAACAGAACGAGGAGGCTGTCCTTGAGCGCCAGAAGCTAGAGGCAGAAAAGAAGAGTGCTGTGGAGCGCCAGCAAATTGTCATCGACCGGCTCATGTTTATTAACGACAAGAACCGAGAGCGCCGTAATAGCGGGCAAACCGGGGAACAGTACATGGAGGACTTGCAATTGCGAGCCCTGTCTGCAGAAAAGGCCGTACAGGAGAGCATGTCAATGTACCAGAAGCTAAAAGATGAAATGCTCCGGCAAGAGCAGGAGAGGACTATACGAAAGCAGGTATTGGATGCTTCGCTCGGCGGTGATACCGCACGTGCCGAGGGGCTTATCGCAGAAAGGACGGAAAATGCGCTCATCACAAACGAAGAACACCAGCGTGAGCTAAAGAACTCGATACTGCTGATGCGGGCCAAGACGCGTTGGGAATGCCTTAGCAAGGCACAGGATGTCATGCTGAAGAGGAGGAGCTTCAAGCTCGTCGATCTGTGCTTTTCCAACTGGGCCGACCTGATAGATGAGGTGGCGTTTGAGAAGCTCCTGGAAGAATCACAGTCAGGGATCAGAATGGAGGCTGCCGCAGTCGTTGCACCCGGCACCATAACTGCACCATCAAAGCAGGAGTTATCGCTGGAAACGGCCCCAGTAGCCATTGAAAAAGGGACGACGGTAACCATGAGTGCGGCTGTATCGCCACCTCTCAGGTCCCCCCCGCCATCGCCACTGATACATTCAAGCTCTTCAGAATCGCCAATTCCGCCGCGACGCCACCAAGAATCTGGCCCACGTTTGACGGTGCAGTCGACACCGCCGTCATCCGATCCCAGGTCACCAAAAACATCGCCCATTCTGGCCCACCAGACGATTCAGTCAACGAAAACATCGCCTATTCTGGCCCACCAGGCGATTCCAGCCTCGCTGCCAGAAACGTCGTACAGGACGCTAGATCTACCCCGTTCTGCAGTGGTGTCGCGAGAGCAGCCCGACTCGCTCAGTGTCCAAGTTCTGCAGCTCGTGGGACTCAAATTGAGGACAACTTTTCCACCATACGTTGTGGAGCACAGCAACGGGCTTGTCGACGTCTTTGGCAACCAGCAAGGCGACGCGCCCTACTCAAACCAAATAGTCGAAGAGGGTGACACGCTGCTTTTCGTCGATGGCGTCGACGTGTCTTTGCTGGGGGCCATAGGCATCGTGAAGTGCTTGACAGGACAGGCCTACACGCAGGTGCATCTTGCCTTTTCCTCACGCCGCACGTCATCGCTGTACCGCATTACTGTCCTGCGTCACGCCCAACAGGTCCGCGTGTTTTAGGAGATTCACCTCGGGTGAGACATAGTCGGACAGACGTGACGTGAGGTACCAGCAATGTGTGTGAGAGAGAATTTGGGAAACTCTGTAACCTGCCGACCCGAAATCAGGGTTTCGTCGCCATGTTGGCAGTGCCGACAGGCGTGATCCCCCTGCTGATCAATAAAAAATTCACCGCCGTTAGGTGATGCAAGAAATTTTGCGGGGTGTGGGGGCACGGCCGTTCCTGTAGGACCTCCTCGACCCTCCAGCATCACTCACCCGGAGGCTGCTCCAGCGACTGTGACCTGCAGCTACATTGTGGTACATAGGCTGGCACAGATGGATTCTTGGCTGGGGCAATTTGGTACACGACACCAACGACGACGACGATGCCAGGCCCCTGCTCTGAGAAGAGCGCGTCGCCCCGAGAGTGGAAGGGGCACTGCCGCAGGCGTTCTGCGCCGCAGGCGTTCCGCCGTTGGGAACACGTATTTTTTCCCCCCTGGCATGGCAGGCCACCCGTGTCTCACCCTACGTGCGACGTCCCTTTCCTTCCAAGGAGACCGGCGAATACCGGAATGGGATGATCCCGGCCCGCCCGTTGTACCATGGGGTCAGGGGATCGGTTTGGGATCCCAAACCCTCGAGAGAGCGGGTCGGTGATTGGGGCGGACCGGAGACGGTCTGGGCCCTCTTGTGTGTTGCCGAAAGGCATGCCACAAGGCCAAACGGAGAGTGGGGGTATAGTACTCGCCGCCATATGCTGGGCCATGAGCGCCCAGAGGCGGTGTCACCCGAAAGAAGCGTTGTACTTACCGACCTTCAGTCATCTAATGATTATCAAGAAACGTCTCTCTCTCTCTCTCGCTCTCTCGCTCTCGCTCTCGCTCTCGCTCTGCCGCTGTCTCTCTCTCTCACTTTCTCAGGGGC
>Ga0315905_10008466_pt1 | contig 10408 bp, 19 predicted proteins | sample LakEriMetagenome_5_FD_203522 | JGI IMG/M metagenome (GOLD analysis project Ga0315905, IMG submission 203522) | Freshwater fungal communities from buoy surface, Lake Erie, Ohio, United States - Buoy 4 MA121 | ecosystem: Environmental > Aquatic > Freshwater > Lake | place: USA: Lake Erie, Ohio... | reverse complement strand
GGCGCTCATGCCCTGTGATCGGTGCCTGACCCACCTCCTTCAGCAGCGGCAGGAAGTCTGAGTCCACCTCAACGTCAGTGTCATCCAGGGGTGTGGTCTGCAGGTGACACCACGTGATGCTCTGTGAAAGGCAATGGCTGCATGGGCCTGCTGGGTGCCGCCGTGGCCCCAACATTCACAGCCTGCGTGCTGTGCCTACCACCTGGCAGCTGGCACCTGGCAGCTGCGGCTCACTGCAAACACAGTGCAGTGCACGCCCCCGCATCTGGTGAGCAGAGCGCGCACCTCAATGATGGTGATCAGGCGCGCGCCGCTCAGGCGCTCGTCCTCAGCCGCCATCATCTCCTCAGCCACCTGCAGCCCCGGGGCAGCGGAGACCTGATCCAGCGCTGCCGCCAGGCCCCCGCTGCGGCAGCTGCAGCTGCAGCTGCAGCTGCAGCAGCCTGCTCCTGGCCCAGCAGGCTGGCTGCCCCCCAGTTGCCCCCTGCCCCACCTGCAAGATGGCGCTGCGCCGCTCCGCCACCAGCTTCTGAGTGCGCTTCCAGGCCGCCTTGAGCAGGGTCAGGGTGAGCTTGTGGTACCTGGGGTGGCCGGGGCAGGGGGGAGGGCGGGGGCGTGACTGCACATCCTCATCACCCTGAGCCCTTCCCCTGCCGCCATGCCACTGCCGGCCTCCCGCCGCTCTGGGAAACCAGGGCCCTGAGTGCAGCAATGCTGCCGTTGCCGCATGCGCCCAGCCCCTGGCCCGCCGGGTGCATGCAGCATGCCGCCCGCGCCCTCACCCCAGCTGCTCGTCCAGGCCCAGGGACAGGGGGTCGGGCTGGTTCCTCCAGCGGTCGTCGTTGCCCAGCCACACGTAGGTGTGCAGCGGCGGCAGGCGCTTGAACTTGGGGTGCAGCATGCTGTTCCGGCAGCAGTAGTACGCCAGCTCGAAGCAGTCGGCGATGGGGGCGGCTGTGGCCAGGCTGCAGCCCTCAGGGCCAAACATGGCCAGCTCCAGCGCGCGGGGGGCGTACAGGGGCACCAGCATGCCCGCCACGTGCAGGAACTCGCCCAGGGCCTGGTCACCCACGGCCGCAGCGTTCACCTGCGCCCAGCAAAGGGGGGGGGGGGGGGGGTCCGCCAAACTGAGCGCTGAGGCATGCACGCGCCAGCCTCCAGCAGGGAGCAGGCTGCGGGGTGCACCGACACAGGCAGACCCCTGGTGCAACAGCGCCAACGCCTGAGCAGGGCTGCCAGCACCGTCGTGCGCACCTTGAAGTTGGTGGCCCTGTCCATGATCTCAATCTGCTCAGGGTGCCAGTCCTCGTCCAGGTTCATGGTGCTCTCAATGAAAGCGACCATGGGCCCCTGCAGCCAGCGCAGCACAGAACTCAGCACAGGGCCACAGGCTGTCAGTGGCTGCAAGCTGGCAGCGCTGGGAGATGCTCGCACACAGGCACACAGGCAATGCCATTTGTGCCCGTGTGCACGGCCTTGCTGCAAGGCGCCCGGTGGCGCGCACCTGGCCCCTGCGCTTGCTCCACATGGTCACATGGTCGATGGGATCCAGGCCGGGGGTGAGGGCCAGGGCCACCGCCTTGGCAGCTGTGACCAGCGCCAGCCGGTTCTTGGCCTCACTCGGCGGGATCTTGGGAGCCACGGTGCCCCACTCCTGCAGGGGAGGGCACCACACGCCGGGAGGGGCACGTAAGTGGCCATGGGGTGGCACAGAGTGCAGGGCAGTGGCCAAAACGCAAGGGGCAGATGGCTGATGGCAGTTTGGCTGGGCCTGCTCTGTCTGCGGCGCGCACCTGTGCATTTATGACGTCCATGATCATAGGCAGCGAGATCTTGGACACTCCACGGCGCACCTGCAGGCAGGCAGGCAGGCACTCGGCGCAGCGTGACCACTGGCTGGGATCACAGGGACGAGCCAACGCCAGCCACCAGTCCCTTGCAGAAGCATGCATCAGGCAGGCACTGCCCAAGGTCGCCACTGCAAAGGCAGGGGCGGACAACAGTCCCTGCGGCTGGCAGCGGTCGTGCCGCCTCACCGTCAAGATGGCCGCCTCATTCATGAGGTTGGCCAGGGCGGCTGCGCTCCAGCCCTGCGTCACCTCTGCCACCCTGACGAGCATGCCGTCGCTGTCCAGCGGCTTGTTGCTGCAGGGCGATGACCAGCACTGGGCAGTGGGCTGGCAAGCCAGCACGGCAGTGCAGCCTTTGACGACCAGCATACCACGCAAGTGGATGCATCCACCAGCAGCAGACTCCACGCCTGCAATGCCTACACACCGTGCGTGGTACTTCAGAATCTCCAGACGAGCCGTGGGGTTGGGGCTGGGGATCTCGTACACCGCCTCAAATCGGCCAGGGCGGAGCAGCGCTTGGTCCAGGTCGGCGGCCAGGTTGGTGGCACCAATGGTCAGCACCTGAAGGCACACGGAGGGTGGCAGGGTGAGGTGTGCGCTGCAAACGTGGACACTGACATACTGAAGGCATCGCGTGCAGATGGGGCGGGCCCGCGGGCGGGAAGGTAATCAGGAGCAAGGGATGCTGTCAGCAGGTGTCCCCTGCACCCCGGCCGGCGCCTCACCGCCTCCAGGTCCCCGTGGATGCCATCCATCTGCACCAGCATGGCCAGCAACGCGCTCTCTCGCTCCATGCTGCCCGGGTCGTTGCCCAGAGTGGTCCTGCAGCCAACCGTGGCAGCAGGAAGGGGGGTGGGCAGGTGGCGTGCCTGTTGGCCTCACCTCCATGAGCACTGCACATAAAGCGTCACAAAGCGCGCAGCATGAACCACAGCTGAGGCCTGGGCACCGCGCGCATCATGCAAGCCAGAGGGCGGCGCCATGCTGTCAGGCAAGCGATGCATGCACGCAGCTGCCAGGGCGCTGCCGGCCGCCTCGGCCCACCTGCTGCGCCCGATGGCGTCCACCTCGTCGATGAAGATGATGCAGGGCGACTTCTTGCGCGCGGTGTAGTACAGGCTGTTCACGCGCGCAGCCGCCACACCAGCAAACATCTGCATCATGTATGCCACATATATCAGCGGCGGCGGCGGCGGCGGTGGCGGCATGCGCACGACGTGGCAGGCACCTTGTAGCTACCAGCAAACGGCACCAGCAGGCTGGAACCTGGGCAGCTAAAAACTGCCGCTGCCCCTCCTGCAGGCCGAACATCTGCCCCCCCCAAACGGCTCTTACCTCCACAAACTCGGACCCCACAGCCGACAGGAAGGTGATGCCGGCCTCGCCCGCAATGGCGCGTGCCAGGTAGGTCTTGCCAGTGCCGGGAGGGCCCTGGAAAATGATGCCCTGCAAAGGGAGGGGCAAGGGTCATGAGGGCAGGGCAAGCTGACAGCAGCTCACTTCAGAGAGCTGGCAGCTGTTGGTGATCAGCAGGGCTTGTGGCAGCTGCAAACGCTGGATGCCAACACTCCTGCCCCGCAAGCACGGCATCACTAGGCCCCGCAAGCACGGCATCTGTGGCACACCCACGCCTTCTGCTGCCGCCCACCTTGGGTGGCTTGGCGCCCACGCGCTTGTAGGCCGCATCCCCCAGCAGCATCTTGACCACCTCGCGCATCTCGAACACGATGTTGTCCATGCCCGCAATGTCGGAGAAGCGCACGCCCGTGTCCTTCATCTTGCCATCCTTGCCCTTGGACATGAACTCGCGCGCACTGCGGCCAGCAGCATGGGCAAAGCCACGGGCAGGATGGATTCAAATTCAAATGACGAATTGAATGAATGGTGAATATATAACGGTAGCCGCGCCCTGTTCATCCATGGCACAGGCAGGCAGCAGCACCACAATCTCCCAGCAGCACGCTGCCCGGTACCACGCCACATGCAGCGCCTGCGGCTGGATTGGCGGCGGGGAGGGGGGGCATTGCGGCTAGCAGCAGCGGCTCACGGTGCGCGCGTCAGCCTCTCCCAGGTGGACTCCTTCTTGCTCTTCTTCTTGGTGCGCTTGCGCAGGTAGCGCACCTGCACAGGGAGCAGCACAGCAGCCAAGGCCACTCACTCAGAGTGCGTGGCCGGAAAGGAGCAAGCCGCCAGAGCTAGGCTGCATGGTGGGCAGACCACGACCGTGCCCCGGCTGGCCCTGCTGCACCACCCCACCCAGCACCCACCAGTGCGGTGGAGGTGATGATGTTGGTGGCCACCGCAATGCCGCGGATGAACAGGCACACGGCAGCCGCCTTCTCAAAGAACTCCAGCTTGGAGGGCCGCATGAGCCAGGACAGGAAGTCCCAGCTGCAAGGGGGGGAGCAGGCGCCAGGGCAACGCTCAGGGGACGAGCTGTGCAGGGCAGGCGTGCACTGCAGCAGGGCCATCAGGGCGCATGTGCGCCGCCTCCTGCACCAGGGCAGCAGCTGCTCATGAGAGTGCAGCCGCCCGGCAGCCTGGTGCCGCCCACGCCCCGCCGCCCGCTCACCTGTCCCCGGCGTCCAGGACCTGCAGCTCCGTGCGCACCTCACCCAGCTTGGTGAGGTGCTTATACGGCAGCACGTACTGCTTGCTGCTGCTGTCCCACACAATCTGCACCATGCGCTCTTTGAGCGTGTCCAGCAGCAGGCCGCTGTCCCAGAAGTCGCCGGGCAGGTCCACGTAGAAGCGGTACTTCTCCATGTCCCACTCCGGCAGCTCGGGCGACCACCAGCGGCTGCAGCGCGCCAGACAGGGCAGGATCAGCTGACGCAGGGCGGCAGGACAGGCTGGCCCCCGACCCAAAGGCGCATGGTCGACTGGCGCAGGCCCCAGAGCAGCGCCAACCAGCAACCTCAGCACCACCTGCAGGTCGTGCGGCACCCCCCACACGCGCACCTGGGATCATCAGGAGCGGCAGGGTTGGGCACCAGCACGCCCAGGGGCCTGCCGTTGCTGCCCGCCTCCACGTGAGGGTACGCCCCTGGCGCCCCCGCCATGCTGGCGCTCCACGGGTGCGGCACCTGCGCGCCGGCACGGTGGCGTCAGCGCTCTGCAGCACTGGCGCGGCGTGATGGTGTCCTCGCCTGCCTGCGCCTGCATGGTGCTGTCGATCGCCAGGGCGGCACAGCCTTACCAGGCAGCAGGCATTGGAGGGTCCCTCACCTCCACGACAGCGGTGCGCATGTCGCCGTACACAATGATGCGCTTGATGCGCTTGGCGGCCAGCAGGTGCAGGAACTTGGCATAGGACAAGCGCATGTCGCCCACCAGGCCCGCGTTGGGCACCTTCTCGCCTGCACACCAGCCAGGAGGGGACGTGAGCGTGCAAGCGGCGTCCCTGTCATGACCTGGCACGCACAGCGATCGTGCACGCTTCCCAAGCGCAGCCCAGGCGGCGGGCGTGGTGCAGACCCAACCGTTGGTCAGCCGGGCAGGGCACTGCCAGCTGCATGCGCGGCAGGCGCCGCAAGGGCGGCTGGCCGCCAGAATGCAATCCGGGCCTTTGCTCAGCACTCACGGTACTGCACGCGGTCCATGAGGGCGTTGTAGAAGATGTTGGGCTCGCCCGTCACCACAGCCGTCTTGAGCTTGACCCACAGCTCGGGGTCCCAGCACAGCGACAGGTCCATGCCCAGCACCTTCCAGGACCAGTCCATGTAGGTCAGCCCGCCGTCCACCTGGCCCCATGCCTGCCAGCAGGAAGGCAGAAATGCATTTGACGCGTGGGCAACGTGGCAGCATGCAAAGTGGAAGGGTGGGGGCACGGTAGCGGGCTGAGCTGCTGCAGCTGCCAAGGCCGCAGCCGCCGTCGCCTGGCGCTGCACCGCAGCACGGCATCGCTGGTGGCACCCACCTGCTTGGCGCCATCGGTTTGTGCTGCCGCCTGGAGTCTCTCCCGCAGGCGATCTCCCGCCAGTGCGGCGGACTCGCGCCAGGTGGGGTCGGTGGCCATCGGCAGGGCCAGGGCCGCCAGGGGGGACAGGGCCATGGCTGCCAGCTGCAGGGCGGCAGGTTTGACCCCTGTCAGCAGTCAGGGCACCCAGGCCGCTGGCGCCCAACGCACCCCAGTTATAGCACAAGCACCGCACCATCTCTCTGGGAAGTTTGTGCATGTCCTCGAGCCTGCTGGCCTCGCTGCTGCCGCTCGTGCTTGCCGTGCTGGTGCCGTCCTCCCTGCGTACCAGTAGTCAGCAGGCGGGGTGCGCAGGGGCGCCTGAGAGGGCACGAACGCGAGCCTGGCAGGGCCACGCAGCACGCACACCAGGCTGTGCTGTCTCAGCACCACATCTGTCACCGACCTGTCCGGGGTGTCCGGGCCTGGCTCCTGCGGTTCAGCGCCGCCCGCGGCCTGGCGCGCCTGCAGAGCGAGGAGCCGGCTGCTGCGGGTGAGCACGCCAGGGCGGCAGGCTGACCCACACTGCCAGCACACACATCCTCAGCAGCCACACCTGACTGCAGCGCCAGCTCGTCCACCCATGCGCGCCCTGGCGCCGCCGGCCCAGCAGGTCCAGAGTGCCGGGCCGCAGGGCGCCTCGATGCGGCACGCGCTGCATGCACCGGGTGCCGGCCGCGATCCGTGCGCCGCCAGCCGAACCCGGCAGCGCCGACTGACCAGCCAGACCGCCTCCCAGGCCATTCATTTGTGCTGTACGGCTTGTTTCACGATTGAGCGACCGTCGCCATTGCCTTCAGGAGTCCCGTTGCGCAGCCGCCCAAGATCAGACTGATATCGCTGTGTCCGTGATGCACCGGCTGATGTGCGACGGTTGCAGCGACTGTCGCTGCAGCAGCGCAGGCTACCCAGAAGGCGCCGCTGACAACGCGATCTGAGACGATTGCAGAACCCGATTGCAGCGATTGCAGCAACCAAGATGCCGGGTGAACAACAGAGAATGTGACTGCGGGTCGTGCCCGCAGGGCAGCTGGGGCGGGGTAGCCGGCGGCTCGCCTGCACGGCTGCACCTGCACCCACTCGAGCGTCTTCGCAGCCTTGCCTGCAGGCGGCCATCACAGCCCCCCCTGCCTGCAAGGAAGCGGTAGGGCGGCCTCCCAGCGATCAAACGCAAGGAGCACGACCCAGGCCAGTAGGTGGCAGGTCCAGGGCAGGCGTGCGCCGCCACCAGCAGCAGCGTGCAGCACTCTCCGCAGCCGGCGCTGTGCGTGCCGGCGTGCCGGCGCTGTGCGTGCACCACACGCCCGCCGTGCCCGGCACAGCCCCCACAGTATTACAGCGGTGGCTGAGGCAAGCAGCGTCAGGACACATCATTCAGTGCGTCCGCCTCTGCTGTGCTGAGCGGCTGCTGGAAGACCAGCTCTCGGCAGGCCATGGCAAACTCGATCAGTAGGGGCTGCAGGCCGCCGCCCATCTGCTTGATGCGCGACCCGCCACCCCTCTGCACCAGCCGCAGCATGAAACGCGCAAACACCTGCGGCGCATCCACACATGGCAGCGTGAGGCACAGACCACGGCGTTGTTCGCTGCTTGTGAAGTACATACAGGTGCTGCCGGCAGACCCCAGCAGGTGAACTGCGAGCACTGCGCGCGGGCAGCAGCATCAGGCGTGTGCCTAGGCAGCTAGCTCACCTGTGAGTAGGGCGGCTCCACGCTCTGCAGCAGCAGCAGGATGAGATGGCGCACCAGGGACGGGTCTGCACTGGCCGCCCAGGCCTCCGCCACGGCCATGGCCTCCACCACATGGCCTGCACATGCCGACGCGCAGCGCGGCAAGGCAGGGAATCAGGTGGGTCACCAACACCAGCACCAGTCAGTGTACCATGCACCAATAGACTGCAGATGCGTGCAGTGCATTGTGCCAGCTACATGTCCAGTGCCCACCTGCCAGCATCTGGTGCACGAGCAGCTGCAGAAATGCCTTGGCTGTGGCCCCCTCCTGCTTGGTGCCCACAGCGGCCAGCGCCAAGCCCAGCACGTCCATCACCTGCGGCAGTGGGGGATGCAGGCGTGACGCAGGCGCTGCGAGACAGTCTGCTCATAGTAGGGGGCAGGCGCGGCCCCCTTGGGGATCTCATGGTCTGCCGGCCAGCAGCTGCTACAGCATGCAGCCACAAAGCACGCAGCGCAGCCATGAGCGCACCTCGGCTGCCAGCCCCGGCTGTGCATCTGCGATGGCGCCCATCAGGCTCAGCAGGGCCTCCTCACTGCTGGCGCTGCGCTCCTCATTGGCGGCAGCACCAGCACTGAACACCGCACGCATCACGTGCAGCATTCCCAGGGCAGCAGCAGGCAGCCGACACACCTGCAGCACAGGGCGGAGCAGCAGGATTTGGGGTGGCCAGCAGCAAGCCAGGTGCCCCACGCATGCGGTGCTGCATGCCCACAGGAACGCCAGCTAGCAGCGGCACCAGACGGACAACCAAGATGGGCGGCCCATCGAGCGGCTGTGCTTGCACCTCCTGGGCACGGCGTGCATCCACGGCCTTCACTCCCCTCCGCGCCTCAGCCACCAGCAGAGAAGCAGCAGCCAGCTTGTCAGATGCGAAGCGAACCTGCAGAGCACCACAGGCAGGTCTGTCACAGTCTGACAGTTGTCGCAACGCTGCTGCTGGTCCTGAGGTCGCATCTGTCGCTGCTTCCATGGCGACTGCCACCCACAGGTGAAAGGTCGAGCCCTCGAAAAGCGCCGCCGCCATCATACACATCCACAGCTGCCACGGCCGTCGCCAGCAGCTTCTGGGCATTCACAGCAGTCTTGGAGACTTCTGTTTTGCTGCCTTGCTGGCTGCTGAAGAAAGCTGCAGCGCATGTGAGAACCAATGCCTAGCAGCTCCCTCCACTTGCTGTGACGGGGTCTGTTGCCGGCTGGGGGCCGGGCAGGACAAGCAGGTCATTCCTTGATGCCGCCATGGGAAGGCAGGGGCCCTCCTGTAAATCCAACGCATGTGCACACAGCGCTGCGCAAACACAAGCACATCACCAGGCGCACGCACCGTCCATGAGCAATTGCAGCAGGCGCGGGTGGCGCAGGGGCGCCAGTGGGGTTGTTGTTCCTTCGCCATACAGTTGCACCAGGCTGTCCAGCGGCGTCTGCTCACAGCAGCGGAGGTGCTTGGCGGCAGGCGTGAATAAGGAGTGGCATGCAGCCAGCGTGACCCAGCGGAACAGAGGCGGCTTCACAGCTGCTGGGCATGCAGCCCCACTCATGCCCCCCACCTGTGCCCGCAGCAGCCCCAGCCGCCCGCTAGCCGCGTCCGCAGCTCCTGCCAGGGCCACCAGCTCGCCCACCAACATGGATGCCTGGAACTGGGTGTTGGGAGCATCAGGAGGCACAAACAGGGGGTACAGCGGGCCCACCCTTGCAGCTCCTGCTGCCCCCATGGCGGCTGCCTCCACGTTCTGGCTGAGACGCCTGCGGAGGCGCAGTGTCGGCTGTCAAGTCGCGTGGCACGGGGCAGTTCTAGTGCGACCGGCAGCCCGAGCTCCTCAGCCAGGGCAACCATGCACGCTGCTGGTGGCCGGCTCTCAATCAGCATGGTGTGTGCTGACGACATGCAGCCGGCAGCGCCCACCCGCCAGGCCCAAGCCCCCCACAATGACAACCATCCATGACCAATGCCGCCCACCTGAACGACTCCCCGCCCGGCAAGGCTGCCAATGTGGTCAGCAGGTGCTGAGCGTGCACATAAGTGTGCTCGCTGGCAGTGCAGCTCTCCTCCATTTCCTTGCTCAGCTGCTCCAGTTTGTCGGCGGATGTGCAGGCTGCAAACGCACGTAGGCGTGACGCCAGCAGCCTGCAGTGGGCGGAGACACAGGGAGCTGATCATAAGCCGCGGCCAGTGCGGCAGCCCGCCAGGTGGGTGGCGGCAGAGTCAATGCAGGGTTGGGCATCACGGCTGGCAGCCCTGCCAGGGTGGTGGTGCCGCGCCGCGCCCCGCCGCGCGCACCTGTGGTACACCTCAAAGTAGAAGGACAGGTTGCTGCCGTGGCTGGCCACCTCCTTCTCGTGCCCTGCTTGCAGGATGCGCTGGATCAGAAAGTTGAGCAGCAGGCTGCGCTTGTGCACGGTGCTCAGCTCGTAGACCAGCTGCCGCCCTCGCCTGCAGCAGTGCCGCAAGAGCAGCGCGGCGCGGCAGGCGCAGCGTGTGGGCGCCAGCAGCTGCTGCCTGCAAACCTGCTGCAGCTTCAGCAATGACGCCAGGTATGCCCATCGTGCGTCTGTCCGTCCACCCGGTCAGACGTGTGCACGCGCCACTGTGCAAGCTGCCCTGCAGCCCCAAGGCTCCAGCACCCTGGCGCACAGCCACCACAGCAGCAGCAGCAGCCCGCGCCCACGCACCTGTCCGCTATCAGCGTGTTCAGCCATTTCGGGATGCCACCCGTGAACAGCGACAGGAACGCCTCCGGGTCAAACTTCTCCTTGACCAGCTCCTGCGCTTGCACGCACAGCAGGTGTGGTGCTGTGGAGCTGTGGCTCATGCTGCCGGCTGGCGCCGCCAGCCTGATGCACGGCCATCAACACTCTCGGGAGGGT
>Ga0315905_10008465_pt1 | contig 10408 bp, 6 predicted proteins | sample LakEriMetagenome_5_FD_203522 | JGI IMG/M metagenome (GOLD analysis project Ga0315905, IMG submission 203522) | Freshwater fungal communities from buoy surface, Lake Erie, Ohio, United States - Buoy 4 MA121 | ecosystem: Environmental > Aquatic > Freshwater > Lake | place: USA: Lake Erie, Ohio... | reverse complement strand
TCTATATTGGCATCAACGACGTCTGGCACTCGCAGTCGGGGCGAGGGACCTCGGAGGCCGATTTCGAAGCCGGGCTGAAGCGGGTGATCGAGCGGATCCGCGGGGTGGGGAGCAAGGTGGTGCTGTGTACTCCCAGCGTGATTGGCGAAAAGACCGATGGCTCGAATCCGCTCGATGCCATGCTGGAGGATTACGCGGGCATCAGCCGGCGGGTCGCCCGCGAGGCGGGAGTCCCCCTGCTCGATCTGCGGAAGCGGTTCATCGCCCACCTGCGGCAGCACAACGAGAAGAACGCCGACAAGGGGTTGCTGACCTCCGATGGCGTGCACCTGAGCGGCGAGGGGAACGTGTTCGTGGCGAAGCAGATGGCCGCGGCACTGCATGGAGAGAATGACGGCGGGAAGCACCTCCGGCACGTCGTGCTGTTCCAGTTCAAGGCCGATGCGACGCCGGCGCAGGTCGCCGAAATCGAGCGGGCGTTCGCCCGGCTTCCCTCGAAGATCCGCGAGATCACCGGCTTCGAGCGGGGAACCAACGTGAGCCCCGAGAATCTCGCACAGGGGTTCACGCACTGCTTCTTCCTCAGCTTTGGCAGCAACGCCGACCGCGACATTTACCTGAAGCACCCGGCCCACGAGGAGTTTGTGAAAGTGGCGCTGCCGCGCATTGAGAAGGCGCTGGTGGTCGACTACTGGACCGAGTAGCCCGAGGGGCCAAGGTCGGAATGGCAGGGGCCCGCGGATCGCCGTCGACAAGACGCGTCACGCGAGCCCCCGTGCGTTTCACTGTCTGAAGTCCTGCACTGGTTGAACCCTCGCAGGGGGCGTTCGCGCCCGCACTGCGTTGAAGTGCGGCCGCACTCGATCGGCGCAGCGGGATGATGGCGCCGGCGGACACGATCGATGCTGAGCATCAGCGTACCCAATCCTGGACCACAGCCAACTGTGGCGGAGCCCGTCACAGTTGGTCAGGGCCCGCAGCGGGACGTGACGATTGAGCTTAGGACGTAGGGCCTGGGTCGTGGCCCATGAACCCGCGGTGACGAACTGGACCAACGCGTGGTGACCCGCTGGTGCGGTCAAGAATCGTTCGGCCCTGAGCGTCCTCAGGCGGCGGGGGGGAGGGCGGCGGCGACCGCGTCGAGATCGACGATCGCCGCTCGATCTCCCGCCTGCTGCACCAGTTCGCAGATCAGGTCGAGGGTCTCGAACTTCGGGTCCACCACCCCCAGGCACGATGGGTGTGCCAGGAAGTCGTAGACCCCCTTGTTTTCAATCGCCCAGGTGACCCCCAGCTTGACCGCCGTCAGAAAATCGGCCAGTGGCCAGCGGCCACCCCGGAAAGCGCCGATGTCGCTGATCGGGCTCATGGGGAGTTCGATCAGCCCCGAGGGATAACGGAACGGCTGAGCGGCGGCCTGCGTGGCCAGGATCGAGTCGAACACCGCCTGCGTGGGTCGCACTCCGGCGGCACTGTTCGCATGCGGCGGATACTTGCTGCTGACCCACTTGAACCCCTGGTCGAGCAGCATGGTCTGCAGGTCGGCCCGGCCTTCCAGCCCCGTGGCGAACCCCCCCGGTGTGCGGAACCCGGCGGCGGTCAGCCCCAGCCGCTGCTGCATCGCGGTCGAGCAGAGCCGGACGTTGTCGGCAATCACCTCGGCAGGGGTCTGCCCCCGCATCAGCCACGGAGCCCGCTGAAAGCGGAACTGAATGTCCGCCGGCTTTTGCGCCAGCAGGTTCACATGGTCGTAGGTGTGGTTGCCAATCTTGTGCCCGGCGTGGGCCAGTTCTCCCAGCCAGTCGACCTGTTCCTGTTCCAGCACCCGCCCCACGCAGAAGTAGTGGATCACTCCCCCGCGGTCGCGAACCCGTTGGCCCGCCTCGACCGAGTACCGCTTGGTCTCGCCGTCGAGATTCCCCTTTTCGTAGTCCCAGTGGGTCTGCTCCCACTGGGGAAAATTCCGGCTCATCTCGAGATCGAAGGTGATCGACACGAGGGCCCGGTCAAGCGGTGCGGCGTGAGTGACCCGAGGGGAGCGCGCCACCAGGCTGGTCGCGGCGAGCCCCCCGGCGGCGAGGGCTCCCGAGAGAAAGCCGCGACGCGAGAGAGGGAAGCCCGCGGCCTGCGCGGCAGGCCCGGGGGGAGAACTGGAACTCGACGTCGCGGGACGCGGGGTATTGGCAGAGAGCGACATGCAGATCTCCGGGAAGCGAAACGAGACCGGCCCGATCTCTCGAGAGACCGGGCCGGTCGAAGTCAAAAACACCCGCCCGGGGCCGGTTAGAGAGTCGCCAGCGCCTTCTTGACGTTGGCGAGGCAGATCTCAAGGTCGGGAACCGGGTTCTCAGGGCTCTCTTCGTACTCGAGGGCGAGGCAGTGTTCGTACTTCTGCGCCTTCAGAGTCTTCAGCACTCCCGCGACGTCAAGATCTCCCTCACCCACAATCTTGAAGACCTTGGCATCCTTCACATCTTTCAGGTGCACGCCAAAGACCCGCCCCTTGAGCCGCTCGAGGGCCTCGACGGGGCTTTCCTTGCTGCGGAGGAAGTGCCCGGTATCGACGCAGGCTCCCACGCGGGGGTGATGATCCTTCACCGCGTTGACAACATCGGCAATCTTGTCGTAGAGGGCTCCCGGGCCGTGATTGTGGATGGCGATGTTGACCTGGTACTCCTCGACCAGCTTGTCGAGCAGCTTGAACGTCGCCTCGTCTTTCTTGGGGTTGGCGCTGATTGAACTGATCCCCATCGCCTTGGCGAAGTCGAAGATGGGACGGGCTTTCGCTTCATCGCCGTCGAATTCGACCACACCATAGGCCATGAGGGTGATCCCGGCCTTTTCGAGGTGCCCCTTCTGCTCGGCGACGTAGGCGGGAACCGTTCCCACCTTGATGTGGCCGGGGAAGGTCTCCCAGTGCTTAAGCCCTAGCTTCGCCGAGGCCTGCATCGCCTTCAGCACATCGAAGCCCCGCAGCGAGTAGCTTTGGATGCCCATCTTGAAGCCCCCCCAGGCAGTGTCGGGGGCGTTGGCGGCAAACAGTGGGGTGGGGGCGAACCGGGTCGCCGCCAGCCCGGCAAGCGCCAGGGAGCCGCTGGCGAGAAACGCCCGGCGATCGAGACGAGAGGAGGGGTCAGCGGTCATACGGCACCTGCAGGGCGAGAGAACAAGGAGAACGACAGTCCGGACAGAGGCGATCGTAGCGGGGAGGAAACGGGGGGAGAAGTTTGCGGTGGGGGGGACTGGTGGAGGGTCGGGTCGGCAGATCACCATAAATTGAACCCCCGAGGACTTGCAGCAGGGGGAATGGGCGGGTAGAACAGTTTTATTCCTGAGGCCAGCCCTCGTGGCGAAATTGGCAGACGCGCTAGGTTCAGGTCCTAGTGAGCTTAACGCTCATGGGGGTTCAAGTCCCTCCGAGGGCACTCGCCATTGATGCCGCCAATCATCAATGTGCCTACCAGGAATCACACCCGCGGGATCCTACCGGATGCCGCGGGTTTTTTTACGTCGAGTGGGTGGCGAGACCGGTGGGGGTCACAAGGAGGGGCGACCAGCGGCTGGGCAAACGGTTGGGCCCGTTACCGACGGGCACGGAGTGCGCCACTCGCGTCGCTCGACGGCGGCGGTTAAACTTCCGAAAAGGGGGACTGCGGGAGGAAACCCGGTGCCGCCACTTCGCCCAGTGGGGCCGCACATGAGGGACGGCAATCGATGTGCCGGGTGAGGTCGTCAAGTGATGATGGCGGGGGGGGGGGAGTGGAGATGGGCGAGTGGTTGCCTGACGTTTCGTAGCCTGGTCGCTGGACAATCGCGTGGCGAAACACAAAGAGCCGGTCCCCGAGAAGAACGCGGCGGCGACGCTCGCGGTCAAAGACCCCGATGCCCGGCTGATGCTGCGTGTCAAGGAGGGGGATGATCAGGCCTTTTCGCAACTGGTCACCATTTACCACGAGCGGCTGGTGGGGGTACTGACCCACCTGATCGACGATCGGCAGGGGGCCGAAGATCTGGCGCAGGAAGTCTTTTTGCGAATCTACAAGGCCCGACACGGCTACGAAGTGACGGCGCGGTTTTCGACCTACCTGTTCCAGATCGCAAACAACCTGGCCAGCAACCGGCGGCGGAACGAGGGGCGGCGGCGGGTCGTCGACCTGAAATCGGGAGAGAACGCGGGCGACCGTCCGCTTGAGCAGTCGCTGGCTGCGTCGTCGTCGCTGATGCCTGCCCGGCAGGTCGCGCGGACCGAACTCCAGACCGTGGTTCAAGAGGCGCTGCTCACGCTGAACGACAGCCAGCGGATGGCGGTGCTGCTGAGCAAGTTCGAGGAGATGAGCTACACCGACATTGCCGCGACGCTGCAACTGTCGGTCCCGGCCGTCAAATCGCTGTTGGCGCGGGCTCGCGAGAACCTGCGGGCCCGGCTGGAACCGTATGTGCGGCAGGGGACGCTGCGGGGACCTCGGGAATCGGCGGGGTGACGCATGGCCAAGATCACAAGACTGAGTGGTGAGGAACGGGAGAATCTCGTGGCGTACCTCGATGGCGAACTGGATCCGCAGCAGATCCGCGAGATTGAACTGGCGCTGGGCCGCAGTCCGGTGGCCCGCCACGATGTGGACATGCTGGCCCGCACCTGGGACCTGCTCGACAACCTGCCGCAGCAACAGGTGGGCGAGCAGTTCGTCACCGAGACGATGAGCCTGGTGATTGGGGCCGAGGTGGGGGGCGAAGAAGTCGACCCCCTGGCCCCGCTGAAGGCGCGTAACCGGACGCTGTGGTGGTCGTTCGCGGTGGGGCTGGTCTCGCTCGCGCTGGTGGGGGGCTATGTAGTCGCGGGCTACGTGTTGCCCAACGAGACCGACGAACTGCTCCGCGATTACGAAATTGTGGCCGAACTCGACAAGTACCTCGAGGCCGAGGATGCCGAGTATCTGCAGAAGCTGGCCGAAATCAAGGAATTCGCCGACCCGGAGGAACCGCATGCCAACCCCTGACGTGGTGACCCGTCGCGCGGCGGGACGATCGTGGCTGCGACTGCTGGCGGGAGTGCTGTCGGGACTGCTGTGGCTGGCGGGCGGGCTGCCGGGCGCATCCAGCCCGGCCTGGGCCGACACAGACCGCGAAACGGCGAATTGGGAAAAGCTCAAGTCGATGACGGCGACCGAGCGGGAGCAGATCCAGCGAAACCTGAAGCGGTTTCGCGGTCTGTCTGAAGACAAGAAGTGGGCGCTCCGCAAACTCCGAACCGACCTGCGGGAGGACCAGGCCCGCGACGGGCAACTGAACCGGGTCATGGACAACTACTTCGAGTGGCTGAAGACCCTGACCCCGGGGCAGCGGTCCGATCTGGCTGAGCAGCCCGACTCGACCCGCCGCCGTAAGCTGGTGGCCGACCTCATGGCCCGGCAACAGCGGTCGACCGACACGGGCACTCCGCGCCGTCGTCGCAGTCCGCTCGAACCGGCGGTGCTTGAGAAGTTCTTCGACCTGCTGGGGACCGAGTTGCAGGCGAAGGGGTACGTGAGCGAGGCCGACCTCAGTTCCCGCACCGGGATGCCAAGGTATTTCTACATTCTCCGTCGCGGTTTCTCGGGCACCTTTCCCCCCGACTGGCTGAGCCCCGAGTTTGGCGAGAAACTGCTGACGACGCTCCCCGACCCGGCCCAGCGGGCCGTGTTGCGCGATCCCGACCCCCGCGTCCGACTCTCCCGCATGCTGGGGATGATCGCCGTGAGCCTGCAGTCGGCGGTGCGGGAACAGGAAGACCAGATTCCCGGGGAGGAACTCGAGAAGTTCTTCATCGAGATGACGGGCGAGCAGCAGGATGAAGTGATGCGCCGGCCGTACAGTGAGCAGGACCGTCGCCTGCGGCAGCTTTACATGCGGGCCCAAGGGCGCGACCAGACCATGGCGGGTAACCTGCCCCCCATCATGATGCAGTTTTTAAAGGGTCAACTGGCCCGCTCGCAGGGGCTGTTTGGTGCCGGGCGACCGGGCGGGCCGGGCCCGGGCGGAGGCCCCCCCGGTCGGGAAGGAACTCCCGTACGGGCGACCCCTGGCCGAGGGACGGGCCTGGATGACGAATTTGAACGCCGGAGGCCCGGTCCCCCGGTGGGGGGAGGAGGCCCCGGGGGGGGGCCAGGCCCCGGACCAGGGCGCGGCCGCCCCAAACCACCACGCCCCCCCGCCGCTCCGCCCCCCGCCGATGGCTGACGGCGCACCAAGGCGACGTCCCATCCACAGATCGCAGGCGTCGCACTCCGTCGGTTGACGCGCTCGGTGCGCCTCCACTTCTCACTTCGCCGGTGGGCCAGTTCGGCACGTCCGCGACCGTGTTGGCCCCACCCCTGGTCCGGTTCTTTTCGGAAGAGGTTCCATGTCTGCGTCTCCATGTTCGACTGGCACACCGCGCCCCCTGGCCACCACCCCGCGCCCTCGCTCGACCGGGGGCTCAGCGCGCCTCCACCACGGGCTGTGGCTGGGAAGCCGCCTGTGGCGCTCACTGGCATGCTCAGTGGCGCGCTCGCTGACGCTGTGTGGCTGGCTGGCATGGGCGGGTGGCCTGGCGACCAGTGCCGGGCTGGGCCACTCTGCGGTCCGGGCTGACGACCTGCCTGCACAGAAAAAAGACCGTGAATTTCTCCCGGTCTTGGGGGTCGAGCGGCAGCCCCTGGTCGCCGCCACCGGCCGGCTGATTGAGGCGCTGGACTTTGTGGGGTCGCCCCTCTCGGCCGAACAGCGGGACGCCCTGCAACGGGCGGGACAACTCCCCGAAGACGCCGACGCGGCCCGGGCCCTGCAGGCGGTGCTCGACCCACTGTGCGTCGCAGGGGTCACCATCAACGCCGAAAGCCGGGTCTCGGTCGTCGAAGGGCCGGCCCGCAAAGAACTGATTCAGCAGGGCTGGCGGACGTTCCTGGTCAAGGTGCTGAACGAGCCGGGCATCACTCCGGAATTAAAACTCGAAAGCCCCAACCTTGCCCCGCTCTACAAGCGGAGCAGTGGGTCGCCCAATCCCAAGGTTGAGGTCGCCCCGGCGGATGTCCCCGACCGCTGGCTCGACGCCGCCCTGTTTGTCTCTCAGCCCCTGAAGCCGGCGCTCTCTGGATTGAAACTCGAATACCGCGTGCTGCAGCTTTACAGCCGGGATGTGGGCAAGCGCGAGGCGCAGCTTGGATTTCACGTGGGCCAGGGGACACAGGACCTGGGCTTTCGCAACACGGTCCCGGTGCTGTTCCAGTGCCTGCCTGCAGTGGAGGTCTCCTTGGGACTCCGCGATTTCGATGGCAAGCCCACGACCGCGGCGTTGATCATCCGGGATGAGCGGGGACGGGTGTACCCGAACCCGGCCCGCCGACTGGCCCCCGACTTCTTCTTCCACAACCAGATCTATCGGGCCGATGGTGAGTCGGTACATCTTCCCCCGGGCGACTACACCGTCGCCGTCTCGCGCGGTCCCGAATACCGCACCGCGACCCACGTCTTGAAGGTCCCTGCGGGCGTCACCAGTTTTCGGCAGGAATTTCAGCTGGGGCGGTGGATCCACCCGGCGGCCAGCCGGTGGTTCTCGGGCGACCACCACGTTCACGCCGCGGGCTGCGCTCACTACGAGAACCCGACCGAAGGTGTGACCCCCGCCGACATGTTGCGGCACATCCTGGGTGAAGACCTCAACGTGGGGTGTGTGCTGAGCTGGGGACCCTGCTGGTACACGCAGAAGCAGTACTTCGAAGGGAAGACCTCGGCACTGTCCCGACCGGGCTACCTGATGCGATACGACGTCGAGGTGAGCGGCTTCCCGTCGTCGCATGCCGGGCACCTCTGCCTGCTGCGGCTGACCGAGGATGACTACCCCGGAGCCGAGTACATCGAGCAATGGCCCAGTTGGACCCAGCCGGTGCTGGCGTGGGGGGCCCGGCAGGGGGGCGTGGTCGGTTACAGCCATTCAGGCTGGGGGCTCGAACTGCCCGACCGCATGCCCGATGGCTCCCGGCAATTCCGGGGCCGCAACCCGGCGGCGGGCTGGACTGGCCGGGCCGCCGACCAGCTTCCCGACCCCGCGCTCCCCAAGTTCGATGGCATTGGGGCGAATGAATTCATCGTGACCACCGCCACGGGGGTCTGCGACTTCATCTCGGCGGTCGACACCCCGGCGATCTGGGAACTCAACATCTGGTACCACACGCTCAACTGCGGGATGACCACCCGCATCAGTGGTGAGACCGACTTCCCCTGCATCTATGGCGACAAGGTGGGGCTGGGGCGGATCTACGTGAAACTTCCCGAGGGGGAAGAGCTGAACTACGACAACTGGGTCGCAGGCCTGAAGGCGGGGCGAAGTTACTGCGGCGACGGGCTGAGCCACATCTTCGATTTCGAAGTGGGGGGAGTGAAGGTGGGTGAGCCGGGGACCGGGGGGAAGCTCAGCACGCTGAGCCAGGCGGCCCCGGGAAAGACCAGCGTGAAGTTCACGGCGGCAGCGCTGCTGGAAGCGGAACAGCCAACGGAGGAAGGCCGGGCGATTCGCGCGCGGCGACTGGATGACAAGCCCTACTGGCACCTGGAGCGGGCGCGGGTGGGGGAAACCCGGGAAGTTCCGGTCGAGGTGATTGTGAACGGCCAGCCCGTGGCTCGGCGGATGCTGCTAGCCGATGGTCACCGCGAGCCGATGGAGTTTGAGATTGAGATTCCCCGCTCGGCGTGGGTGGCGGTGCGGATTCTGCCCAGCGTGCACACGAACCCCGTGTGGGTGAAAGTGGCCGGCCAACCGGTGCGGGCGAGCCGGCAGAGCGCGCAGTGGTGCCTCGACGCGGTCGATATCTGCTGGGAGGCCAAGCGGGGGAACATCCGCGAGTCGGAACGGGCCGAGGCAGCCCAGGCTTACGAGCAGGCCCGCGCGGTGTACCGCAAAGCGCTGGCCGAAGCCCCCGCCGAATGACTCCCCGCATCGCGCGAGCCCCGGCGTTCAGCGTGTTCAGGGCCGACCGGCGCCGTGCACCTCTTGGTTCGCGGCAGAATGATTGCCGGTAGCACCTTTGTCCCAAGCGGCTGTTGGCCGGGCGGCTGGCGGCTGTGGGGTCGATTGATTCTAATCAGCGGTGTCGGGGGCCACTGGACTTGCCCCCGGAAGTCGAGTGGTCGCTCACCCCTCAACTCTTCGGAGACTTCGTCATGAAGCGGCGCCTGTCGTGGTGTGTTTGGACTTTGGTTGGCTGTGCGTGGAGCGCGGCTCTGCCCGCCGGAGAACTGGCGTGGAAGCGGATCAAGGTCGATGAACGCTTCCGCTCGGAAGGGGTCTCCGCCGCCGACATCAACCACGATGGCAAGGTCGACCTGGTGCATGGCCTGGGCTGGTACCAGGCTCCCGAGTTCACCTACCACCCGATCCGCGAGCAGAAAGACTACGGCGACGGTTCGGGAGGCTACAGCAACAGCTTCGCCAACTTCGCCCACGACCTGAATGGGGATGGCTGGAGCGATGTGATCTGCATCGATTTCCCCGGCACCCCCTGCTACTGGTTCGAGAACCCCAAGGGGGGCGAAGGAAACTGGAAGCAGCACGAGATCTGGCACAGCGCGGCCAACGAGACCCCGCTGTTTGTCGATGTGACAGGTGACGGCCGGCCCGAGCTGGTGATGGCGTCCGAGACCGAGGGGCTGGTGGGCTACCTCGAGGTGCCGCAGGGCGAAGCGGTCTACAAGAAGTGGGACTTCGAGGCGGTTAACACCAACAAGCGCGACCCGATTCCCGCGGGGACTCCCCACGACAAATACCCCCCGGGGACCTTCCGCTATTACCACGGGCTGGGAGTGGGGGATGCCAACGGTGACGGTCGGCTCGACATTCTCATTCCTCACGGCTGGTGGGAAGGCCCCGCCAAAGAGGAGCTGGGCAAGGGAACGTGGATGTGGCACGCTTGGAACCTGACCCCCGACGGCAACCCGGGCTACCTTCCCGCCGCAGATGTGTATACCGAAGACCTCGACCTCGATGGCGACATGGACGTGCTGATGAGTGCCGCCCACAACGTCGGCGTCTGGTGGTTCGAGAACCAGGGAGGGGCCAACCCGCAGTACAAGTACCACCTCATCAGCGAGCAGGTGACACAGACCCACGCCCTGCATTTCGTCGACTTGAACGGCGACGGACAGCGGGAACTGGTGACCGGCAAGCGGTGGTGGGCCCACGGTCCCAAGGGGGACGTCCGCCCCGACGAAGACCCGGTCATCATCTGGTTTGACATCCGTCGGCAGAAGGGGCAGCCGCCCCAGTTCACCCCCCACGTGATCCCCGAGAGCAGTGGTTCGGGCATTGGAACGCAATTCAGCATTCACGATCTGAACGGCGACAAGGCCCCCGACATTGTGCTGTCGAACAAGAAGGGTGTGAACGTGCTGATGCAGG
>Ga0315905_10008464_pt1 | contig 10409 bp, 6 predicted proteins | sample LakEriMetagenome_5_FD_203522 | JGI IMG/M metagenome (GOLD analysis project Ga0315905, IMG submission 203522) | Freshwater fungal communities from buoy surface, Lake Erie, Ohio, United States - Buoy 4 MA121 | ecosystem: Environmental > Aquatic > Freshwater > Lake | place: USA: Lake Erie, Ohio... | reverse complement strand
CGACGGGCGGCGGCTGCATCTGATGCATCAGCTCGATCCTGACGCCACACGACCCCTCGTCGATGCGGCTCTGGAAGAGGGCTCCAAGGATGTGAAACTGGCAGCGATTGCGTGCCTGGAAGGTCGAGCCGATGCGGTCGAGTTCCTGCTGGAGCAGGTGAAGGCCAAAGCTCAGGACGTGCGGGCCGCCGCTTTGCAGGCGATCTCGTCGATCGATACGCCCGAGGTGATCGAGGTGCTGCAGAAGGCCTTGGCCAGCGGGGATGTAGGTCGCGTGGCAGCCTCTGTCCCGAAGAACCCGAGCCCGCTGCTGCAGAAATTCGTCGTCGAGGAAGCCCGGTCGCAGCTCCAGGGACTGTTCGCAGAAGATCCCAAACCTGCGAAGGGAAAGGCCACAGCCAAGGCAGCTGCCAAAGCCATTCTGAGCAAGACCACGGCTGGCAAAGATCCTCTGCGAAACTTCTTCGACCTGTTACAGGCCTTTCGTGGGCGAACCGACGAGGCTGCAGAAGAGTTCCTGCTTGACTGTTTCGCGAGGCAGAGTGAGTTCCTCAAGCTCAAGGCGGGATACCTGGAAGGGTGTGACCTGAATCGCCGAGTGGCGGAGATGATGCTGCTCAGCGGTTCCAAACGGACTTTAGAAAAGCTTGTCGCAGCTGGCCCAAACGTTACGCTGGGGCTGATCGAATTCACGTTTCTGGCTGCGGGTATCACTCGGAAACCGGCACAAGTCTTCGACCAGTTTTCACCGGCATTCGCCAATCGTCCAACCGGCAAGACCAAGGCTGCGGAAGAGGCTCAGGTTCTCTCGATCGCCATTGGAGAAGTGCTCAGCCACGTTGTCCAATGGCACAAACATCGGCCATACACGCCGGAGGCGCTCGAAGACGATGATGATGAATTCGATGGCAATGCAACCTACCTGTGGGAAATCGGCAGAAAGGTAGAACTCGATCCCCGCTGGCTGGATGAGGCGGTGAAGGTCAAAGACCTGACCTTGATGATCGAACTGGCTCGACCGGGTCACGCGGCCTTGAACGGGGCGCTGACCGCTCAGATCGACGCGGACCTGGCAAAGAAGAAGTGGAATCCGGAGCCCACACTCGATGATGTCTTGGAAGCGATGATTGACATCCAGCACCCGGACCTGCTCCCGAAGTTCATGGCTGTCATGGAACGAGTCGCGAAGGCTGCCAAGGACTGGTGGGGTGTCTACTTCATGACGCGTTTGATCCCGAAGATGCCGCCCGAAGCGATCGAACCGCTGGAGGCGATGATTCCCCAGATCGACGCGAAACTGATCGACTCGTTCGTCGGCCCGCTGGAAGTCCTGAAGCGGAAACACGAGCCCGCACTGGCCTAGCGTTTCCGAAGCGACCGAGAATTCTCATACTCCGGCGTCTCTGTGAGGTGCGGTCATGCGAACAGCGCCGCAGTGAGAGCCCCGTGATCCGGCCTTGTATCGGAATTCGTTCGTGACAGTCGATCAGCCTCAGCGGAGTGCGGCGTGGAAAGCGTGGCTCGTTCACAGCCTGCGCGTGCTGTTGCTGGCCGCGATCCTGGGATTGATCCATCGCCAGCAGAGCCGGTTCCATGCCGCTCAAGAAGCACTGCCGCAGATTCCGCTGCAGAAAGTGCAGGCACTTTTCCCGACCGCGACGAGGCTCCAGCTCGCAGAGGAATCTGGAACTCTGGAGGTCCTGGACGGTCAGGGAACTGCGCTGGGCCGCGTGCTGCAAACCGCGCCCGACAGTGACCCGTTTCGAGGGTTCTCCGGGCCGACGAATCTGTTGATCGCCCTGGGAGCCGATGACCGGATCGTCGGCGTCAGCGTCCTGTCGAGTCGCGATACGCGCGACCATGTTGCACTGATCGAACGTGACCAGCGGTTCTTCAGGCAGTGGACCGGCCTGACCAGCCAGGAAGTGGCACGGACCAACGTCGATGGAGTTACGGGAGCCACGCTCACTTCGCTCGCAATCGTCCAGGGACTTCAAAAGCGACTCGGCGCAGCCACCGTTGCAACCAAGTTCCCCCACCCGCTGACCGTGGAGGATGCCCAGAAGCTGTTCCCCAGCGCTGCAGCTGTCACGCCTGACGCGGTGATCTCTTCACTGTGGCATGCCAGCGATGCGGCGGGCCAACCGGTCGGCTCGGTGCTGCGGACATCTCCCGCAGCGGACGAGATCATTGGCTATCAGGGTCCGACCGAGTCGCGTATCGGGATTGCCCCGGATGGGTCACTGACAGCCGTTGCGGTCGGGGCCAGTTTCGACAACGAGCCTTATGTGACCTACGTCCGTGATGACGACTACTTTCGTTCGCTGTTTGCCAAGCACAAGTTGCCCGAACTGGCTCAGCTCGATCTCCAGGCTGCGGGCGTCGAAGGCGTCTCAGGAGCCACGATGACCAGCCTGGCAGTGGCCCGCTCACTCGTGAAGGCAGCCGCCGATCTGGAGCAGCAGCGATCCCGGGCCACGAGTGCTCCTGAAGACCGAACCGATCACTCACGCACCGCGCTGTCCATGACAATCATTGCTCTAGGGCTGCTGCTGGGACTGACGCGGCTGAAGGGGTATGTCTGGCTCAGGCGCAGTTACCAGGTTCTGGTGATCGTAGTCCTGGGGCTGGTTCATGGGGAGCTGCTGTCGCTCGCGATGTTTGTCGGCTGGGCGGAAAGTGGACTCCCTCGCCAGGCGCTGGGGCTGATCGTATTGAGTGTCGCCGCGTTTGCTGTGCCGATCATCGCGAAGCAGAACATCTACTGTTCGCATCTGTGTCCGCATGGAGCCGTGCAGCAGCTGTTGCCTCGGCGGTTTCGTTATGCGGGGAGGCTCCCGAAATGGCTGCAGCGGGGGCTGGTGGCGATTCGTCCGCTGCTGCTGGCCTGGGTGGTGTTCGTTGCGCTGACGCAAGCTCCATTCAGCCTGGTCGATATCGAACCGTTTGATGCCTACGCCTGGAGGGCTGCTGCGTGGCCGACGTGTGCTGTGGCGATCGTGGGTCTGGTGGCCTCGCTGTTTGTCCCGATGGCTTACTGCCGGTTTGGGTGCCCAACGGGAGCCGTGCTGGACTACGTGCGACGGCACTCGCGATCCGACCAGTTGACGCGGAGTGATCTGGTCGCTTTTGTGTGCCTGGTGTTGGGCGTCATGGCGGGTGAGGTTAGCTGGTCCCGAGCACACGCTGCGCCGCCAGCGACTGCTCCGGTCGAGAAGTCAGCTGTCTCTGGGCGGACGATGGGGACCACATGGTCAGTCCAGGTTCCAGAACACCAGAGAGACAAGCTGCATGGGGCCCGGCCGGCGATTCAATCCCTGCTCGATCAGATCGAGTCGACCTTCTCTCTCTATCAGTCGGATTCGGCGCTCAGTCGGTTCAATCGTGATCCATCGGGCGTGATGAATACGCAAAGCCCCGCTGGGCTCGTGGCAGTCACGCAGCGGGCAATTGACCTGTCGCGCCGCTCACGCGGAGCATTCGACCCCACGATTGGCCCACTATCCCGGCTCTGGAAGCTCCGGGAACTTTCCGCTGACTGGCAAGCGCCAAGCTCAGTTGCGATCGATGCAGCGCGGCAGAGATGCGGGGTTGATCAGCTCGGTATCTCCGACGACCGTCGTGAAATCCGCAAGGCCGATTCCGATGTCGAGCTGGACCTGAATGCCTTGGTCGAAGGGTATGCTCTGGGGCAGGTGGCCGAGGTGCTTCAATCAGCTGGAATCGACGACGCACTCATCGAAGTCGGCGGCGAGTCGCTGGCGATCGGGAATGCCACCTGGGCGGTGGGAGTCTCGGACCCGCTGGAACCATCGCGACTCATCACGCAGGTCAATCTGCACCAGCACGCGATCTCGACATCTGGGAGGACACGGCAGAAGTTTCAGGTCGGCGGACGGACCTACTCGCACATCATCGATCCTCGCACGGGAGCCCCAGTGGAGCATGCGCTGCTGTCGGTTACCGTCATCGATGCCGATCCAATGACGGCTGACGGCTGGGCCACAGCGCTTATGGTTCTGGGACCGGTTGAAGGGCCACAGCTGGCCGAGCGACTCGGTCTGGCGGCGTTCTTCGTCTCGCGAGGTGACAACGAACAGGCCGCAGTCCAGAGGACCACGGCGTTCGCGAGGCTGGAGAAGCGGACCGGCCAATAAAACTGTCAGTTACGTTTGTAGAATGGCAAAGCACAGACTGTGGCCGGTTCCAGGCTGCCGCGGATTTCGACTTGCAGCTGGGTGCCCGGTGCTGACAGTTCGGCTGGTACGTAACCCATGGCGATCGGGCCGCCGAGCGTAGGGGACTGGGTCCCCGAGGTCACGATCCCGACGGGCTGTCCCTCGGAACAGATCGTCATCTTCTCACGCGGAATCCGCTTCCCGCTCAGCTTCAGACCGACGCGTTTCTTACCCGTCGGAGCGGCCTTCACGCGCTCGATTGCAGTTCGACCGATGAAGTCGCTGGTCTTCGCCAGCCGGACCCCGAACGCCAGTCCGGCGGTCAGCGGGTCGACCCTCTCGTCCATCTCGTGACCGTACAGCGGCATCGCTGCTTCCAGCCGCAGCGTATCTCGCGCTCCCAGTCCGCAGGCTGCGATCCCCAGGTCCGCGCCGGTTCGCATCAGGGTTTCCCACAGCTCGACGCCCTGCGAGCTTTGGCAGATCAGCTCGAACCCGTCCTCGCCGGTGTATCCGGTTCGGCTGACCACGCACGGAATCCCCGCGACCGTGGCATCGGTGAATGTGTAGTACTTCAAACTCAGCACCTGGGCGGAGGTCAAGGAACGCAGCAGATCGCAGCTGAGTGGTCCCTGGACGGCAATCATGCAGGTCGCTTCGGTCTCATCGACAAGTCCGGCCTGCTGGAAACCGGGAACAGCTGCGAACCACTCCAGCAGCTTGGCGCGGTTGCTGGCGTTGACGACCAGCTGCCAGCCTCGCTCTCGGCGATAGAGCAGCACGTCGTCCAGGATGCCGCCGTCTTCACGACAGACGAGCGAGTACTTGACATCTCCGACAGCCAGCTTCGCACAGTCCGTGGTCAGAACCCGTTCCAGAAACTCCAGAGCTGCGGGTCCGTCAAATCGCAGCCGCCCCATGTGGGCGACATCGAACAGACCCACGCGCTGGCGAACTGCCTGGTGCTCATCGACCAGCGAGGTGTACAGCACCGGCATATGCCAGCCGGCGAAATCGACGAGCTTGGCTCCGTGGGCGGCGTGCCAGTCGTGAAGAACGGTCTTTAGCATGAGAGATCCTCGAAGCGTGCCATTGATGGCTGTTCGCAGCGGGGACAATAGCTCATCAAGTCGTGACGATCCATCAGTCGGCGTTCAGGCGGCCCGCGTGGCGGCCACTCCGCGCGGCAGACGGATGCGGAACGTACTGCCTTTGCCGGGACCATCGCTCGTGGCTGTGATCGAACCGCCGTGAGAGTCCACAATCTTCTGGGCAAACGACAGCCCCAGACCGGTTCCCTGGCCAACTTCCTTGGTCGTGAAGAACGGATCGAACAGCTTCTGCAGCGTCTCGGGAGTCATCCCGATCCCGTCATCCGTGAAGGTCAGATCAAGCTGATCGACGGTCTCGGTCAGAGCGATCTTCAGCGTGCCTCCGGGAGACATCGCCTGGAGCGCGTTGCGAACCAGATTGACGACGACCTGTCGCACTTCGCCACCGCAGCAGAAGGCCTCGCACGGGGCGTGCTGCTCGAACACGATCGAGCGATCCTTGCAGTGTCCCAGTCGGACCGAGTTCGTCACCACTTCGCGTACGATCGCAGTCACGTCGTAGATGTTCTTTTCGCCGCTCGATCCATGGGCAAAGGCCCGAATCCCATCGGAGATATCCACACAGCGTTTGGTGTACTCCACGATCATCTGGCTGTACTGCTGGCCTTCTTCGATGTCAGCGGGCTTCCACTTTTCGATCGGGATGAGGAACTGACGCGAGAGTGTCTCGGCACACATCGTGATCACGCCCAGCGGGTTGTTGATCTCGTGGGCCACTCCCGACGCGAAGAACCCGATGTCGGCCAGGCGTTCATGCTGCATCATCTTGCTGGCCTGCATCCGGATCTGCTCGGCCTGATGCTGCCGCTCGTCTTGAAAGCGCGAGGTCATCAGATTGAATGAGGCCGCCAGATCGTGGATCTCATCTTTCGTGTCGACCTGAGCGCGATGGGCGTAGTCACCCCCAGCCACACGATCGAAATCGCTGTGCAGAATCCGCAGAGGCTTCACAAACCAGAAATACCCTCCCGCCGCGAGTGCGATCACGACCAGGACCGATGCGACTCCGAGGACGCAGATCAGCCAAAAATAAAACCGCTGATCGGCTCTGGCGTTTTCAAGCAGCGTTCCCAGATGAGCGGCGGGGTCCGGCATCAGTGTCGTGTTCTCAATCAGATCCGACACTGCGATCAGCATCCACTGCACATGAGCATCGCGGTTTTCCAATTCACCCAGATGCGGAGCTTCCAGTTGCAGCTGATTGAACTGGCTGTCGATGTTCTGAAACAGACTGATCAGCTCGCGATTCTGCCCCGAGGAACCGGTTGCCAGAACGCCGCAGTCGACGAGCTGTTGCTGAAAGCTCTTGACTCTTCGCAAGGCGCCGTCAAGTCGTTTGGCAAATTCCTTTTCGCTGTTCTTGGCCGCCAAAAGCTGGAGCGCCTTGTCAGCTTCCGCATCACTGGGGATTTTTGCGGTCAAGGGCTGGATCAAGAGTCCGAACGAGGAGATCAATTCCCCCTTGATGGGAGCCTGCTTGATGCTGCGCTCCAGCGATCCGATCATGCGGGCGTGAGCATTGAGGCTCATCCCGCCGGTAATACCCAGCACGATCAGCAGAGCGATCAGGGCCACGAACCCGCAGGCCAGCTTGCCGCCAATAGAACGTGTCGTCAGCACTCGTCACCTCCCTGTGACCTGGGACGAGTTGCTCGCCCGCCTGTCGCATCGCGGAGTGTACCCCGGTTCGGAACCGAGACTCAAGAGGGACGAGGTTTTCGAGGGCTGTCGTTCAAGACTCCGGCAGAGAAGTATTGCGTTTCCTCCTCTTTCGCGATCGAGGTCGATCAACCTGATCCGTCTCGACGACCTTGATCTGCAAAACGTCACCCACCTGAATATGTTCGATTGATCGCCAGCGGACATGGACATCGGTGTCGGGATCACGTCGTCCGGTCAGTCCACTCACTGAGTAAAAGATCTCGCGATCCTCATCGGGACGGACTTTGACTGTCTTTTCGCCGAGCGGACCTGCAGCTGTCACTCCGGCGTTCAGGATCGCTAGATCTTTCATTCCGGCCACACAAATACGTTTGCCGTTGAGTTTGACTTCGAATGCAAGCATACGTCGTGCCTCAATCAAATCGGGTGCTTGGAACTGCAGCGTGCCAGCGTCCAGAGTGCGAATGAGGTCCCGTACGGCTGGTGGTAGTCGTAGAACGGATAGTCCCACCACGAGCCATCCTTCTCCTGGCGCACCAGAAGCGTCCTGGCCAGATGGGCCTGATAGAAGGGACGCTTCTCCGATGGCAGCTGAGCGATGCACCACGCCGCGTAGTAGTGACCGAAGTAGTAGAAATACCCGGCCACCTGGAACCAGGACTCGTGCGGGATCGGGCGTTTGCGACCGATATCGAGCCAGCCGTTGCGTGTAAACAACCGGTCGAGCCAGTCAGTCAGCACCTGATCGGTGACGGTCGTGTCACCCCACAGCCGCAACGCCACGTTGCAGGCTTGCGACCGGCCCAGGCTGCCTCCGGGTCGATTGATACCGCGGCGCGGCCGCCATTTCAGGTATTCGCCGTACAGGTAGCTGTGATCGGGGAGCCGCTGCCGCTGAATGGCATCAAGGGCCCGCTTGACGATCCTGGCGGGTGGTTCGAAGCCAGCCTGCTTGGCTTCGTAAAAGGCGACAAGCACTGCAGCATTCACGAAGCTGATCGAGTCGCTGGACGGCTGCTTGGTCTCGTACTTGAAGTCGTAGTAGCCCCAGCCTCCGTCGACCGACTCGTAGCGGGAGAGCAGATCGAACTGCAGCTCGATGATTCCCTTGAGCTTCTCGCGATGAGCTGCATCGTTGGGCCTGCGAGCGATCAGCCGGATGAGCGCTGGAATCGCATAGCAGTGGGTCCAGATGTTGTAGATCGCATCGCCGTTGGCCCGCCGGACCTGTGGCAAGTGCTCCACCAGCCACTTCTCTCCGCGGTCGATCGCCTGCTGCACATCGGCCCGATCGCCGCCCGAGTCGATCAGCGACTGCAGCGCCATGGCTGTGACGGCTGCTTTGAACGCATCGTGCGAGCCGGGGATCGGAGCATAGATGTTCAGATCCTTGGTCAGCGTGGCTGAGCCCCAGGACCCGTTTGGACGCTGATCGAGAAGCAGAAAGTCGATCCCGCGCTGAATGGCCGCGCTCAGCTCCTCGGGGGGAACGGGCACAGCCTCAGGGGGACGCGGGATCTCGGTTTCATCGGTAGTGACCTTCACCGTCGCATCGTCAGCGGAGAGCCTCGACGAGATTGTGGCTGCCAGGCAAGCGGTCAGCCAGTTTCGCCGCGTGAAAGGAGAAGTCATGATCGCCCCCGAATCTCGATCAGTCACTGGTAGCAGAATTCGTAAGAATTCTGGCGGGCCCTACTTCTCTTCCGGCTTGGTCAGCAGGATCTGGTCACCCGCCTTGAGTCCGGACTTGATATGAGTCCGCGTGGCGCTCGCCAGACCGACTTCCACAGGCTGCTTCTTCGGCTCCCCATTGGCGACTGCCAGCCAGACATACTTCTTCTCGGGCTGATCTTCATCGGCAAAGACCGTCGCGGTTGGCACTGACACGACATCGTTCTCCGAAAAGACCACTAGCCGCACTTTGGCGGTCATGCCGGTCTTCATTGAGGGTGTGTCGACTGGATCAACCGCGATGATCCCGCCAAAAGTGGCTTCTTTGACAAAGGTTGCGGAGATAATCTTGAGTTCACACGAGCCCACCGCGTCCGCATAAGCTGTGGGGTAGATCCGCCCTTTCATTCCGACTTCAAGCACTCCCCGGTCCTTCTCGGGAATATCGATATGCACGAGGGCTGCCGACGTAGCCATGATCGTGCAGATCACCTGATGAGCTGTGACCGACCCACCGCGTCGCAGGTTGTTCTTCATGGCATCGGCAGTGACCCAGCGTCCTCGCTCGGCCTGTCCGTACATCATCCGGCCCGCGATCGGAGCTTTGATCGTCATCAACTCGCGGTCCTTCTGAATCCGCGCCAGCTTCTCGGTCAGCTGCTTCTGGGTATGTTCCAGCTTCTCCAGTTCGACCTTCTTCTGAGCGACCGTCAGCGGCAAGGCGACACGGGCCTTTTCCAGGTTCTGAGCGTCGCGGTCTTTGTTGATCTCTTTCTGACGCTTGGTTCGCGGCAGCTCTTCGGTGACCTGCCGATCGTGATGAACCTGGGACTGCTTCAGCAGGAATTCTCCACGTTCAACTTCACGCCGGGCCCGCTTCAGGATGATCTCTTCGGTCTCCTCGGTCAGGTCGTCGGCCTTGTACATCTTCTCAAGTTGTGTGAGCTCTTCCTGGGAGCCTTCGAGCATATCCTTCATCGATTTCAGCTGTTCTTCGACAGACTGCTTCTCAAGGGCTTCGCCAAGTTTCTGATAGAAGTCCCACTCCTCTTTCGAGACGATCGCGTTCCGCTCGGCCGCTTCCAGATCGAACGGCGTCGACTTCTCGAGGAGTTCCAGATCGATCCGGGCCAGCTTCAGTCCCAGTTCACCCGCTGCGATCTGCTGCTTCAAGTCCTGGATCTCTCGGTCGATACCTTTGGTTTCGAATGAGATGAGAACGTCGCCGGCCTTGACCTCCTGGCCTGCTTCGAGGCAGCTGTCGACCGTGAATGCTGACCATTCCTCGGGCTGCAAGACGATCTCGGCGAACTCCGAGTTCTGCGCCCAGCCGTCGAAGGTCAAGGTCGCTTCAAAGGGTCCCGACGTGACCGCATGTGTCTTCGGATTGTTTGGAGCGTCTTCGGCTCCCAAAGTGCCAACCATCGTCAGACAAAACAGCACCCACAATGCCAGACACCAAGCTCTCATGCGAGTCTCCCCCGATCACCATCCGGAACGAATCGACTGCTCGGAACCTAACAGTAACTTGGGAATCTGGGCAAGAGGGGAATAAGTAAAAGGGCAGTGGGGAATGGGCAGTGGGCAATAGGAAGTCGAGTTCGAGAAACCCGCCGCCAAATGAGCGGCTTTTCCACTGCCCTTTCAAGAGCATTCCTCGCTCCGACTTGCGCAACTTCCACGCGTCCAGTGATACGCGTTGACCCTGTTTCGCGATCCGGCGTAAACTGCCCGACCGGTGCGAGTCGCGAAGGATCACGACGCAAACCGGTCCTGGCTACATTGG
>Ga0315905_10008460_pt1 | contig 10411 bp, 4 predicted proteins | sample LakEriMetagenome_5_FD_203522 | JGI IMG/M metagenome (GOLD analysis project Ga0315905, IMG submission 203522) | Freshwater fungal communities from buoy surface, Lake Erie, Ohio, United States - Buoy 4 MA121 | ecosystem: Environmental > Aquatic > Freshwater > Lake | place: USA: Lake Erie, Ohio... | reverse complement strand
TATATATACATACATACATACATACATACATGCATACATACATACATACATACATACATACATACATACATACATACATACATATATACATACATACATACATACATACATATGCAGGCGCCGCCCTCGCAGCAGGCGCAGGCGCAGGAAAAAGGGCGTGCCTTTTGTTTTCTGCCGCTGCCAGCCGAGACAGGGCTGCCCGTGCACGTCAACGGGTACAAATGCTCAAAAAACAAATACTCTCTATAGTGAGTCTACTTAGTAATTATATAGTTTGGAAAAAGAAAATGCTCAAACGTACTCTATATAATGAGTGTGTGTAGTAAAAGTACTAGGGCACTGCCGCTTGAGAGTTCGTGGGCACTGACTTTTGAGTACACGGCGACGGGTGTAGTAAATGCACCAGGGCACTGCCGCTTGAGAGTTCGTGGGCACTGACTTTTGAGAGCTCGTGGGCCTTTTATATAGTAAATGCACTAGAGCACTGACTTTGGAGTGCACGGCAACAAGTTCTTTGAGCTGTCGTCTAACCGCCGAGATATCTGGCGCTGTAGTAGGTCTCTTTTGAGACTCTAGTAGGTCTCTTTTGACACTCTAGTGGTCTGACAGGTTCTTTGAGCTGTCGTCTAACCGCCGAGATATCTGGCGCGGCGATGACTTGGCTGGCGAAGGACGCACGCGCGCCGAGTGGAACAAGGCCTTACTCTCCGGCGTCGTTGCCCCCACGTATGCGCGGCTCCTGGCGCGCCTGGCAACACAGGTGTTGGCAACACAGGTCACCACGGAGAACCTCTCTCTAGCATATGTTCTCTTACTAGAATGTGTTCTCTTACTAGAGGCGCGCCTGGCAACACAGGTCGTCACCTCGGAGAACCTCGAGTGGTATTTCTCCATGTGGCCGTCAGCGGGCATTTCTCAGCCGTGGCTCTTACTGGCGCAGCGTGTCTTTGAAGAGGTGCACGCGTTGCCCGTTCTCTACTGCACGGCCGGGCAGGGCAAGTGGGTGGCGCCCAAGGACGCGCTGTACGTCGACGACAGCCATCCAGGGGCCAATCGTGTTGGCGAGGCACTGCTCTCGGACGGGAAGATGCTGGTTCACGTGCCGCGCGAGGTGCGGGACATGTTCGCGCAAGTAGGGCTCGAGCTCTTTAAAGCTGGCCCCAAGTGGGTGCGCGCCCATTTTGCGGCAGCGCCTCGGACGGCGGCGTGGCGAAACTTGAGCGAGCAGCTGCGCCGCGACACGCACGTCAGCCTCCTCCAGTACTGCATGGCCGATTTGCGGCCGGGCGCGCGCCCCGACTCCGAGGAAGGGCGAAAGTATGCCGAGCTGTGTGGGCTGCCCATCGTACCCGCAGCAGACGGCAAGTCATCTCAGACCGTACGCGCGCCCGTGCCGGCCGTGCAGGGCAGCCTGCTGGTGGGCATGCCTGAGGAGATAGAGCTACTCGAACGCTTATCCGCAGATTTGGTGGACCCGGGGCTGCCGAGCGGGGTGTTGGAGCACTTGCGCAGCGAGGCCATGGTCACCTACACCAATGTGCGCGTGCTCACGCCCGAGTTGCTGGCGGGGTGCCTGCATCGGGTGCTGCCAGCGGGGTGGGAGGGCATTCCTGAGGTGCAGTGGCGCGTGGGCAAAGACGGACAGCCGGACGCCGCGTGGATGCGGAGGTTCTGGGAGTATGCCTCCAGTGACCGCCTTGCTGCCTTCCAGCGCTGGCCCCTCATTCCCACGTGCGAGGGCACGCTCTGTGTGCCGGAAATCGCGGGGAAACAGGGCATCAAAGTGGTGGATGCGGCGGCGGCCTTTAGCGATAAGCTACAGGGCGTCCTAACTCGCCTCGGTGTCCGCATTTTGAATCCGGAGTACATGAGCGACGAGGCTCGCGAGAGGCTGGCGAGCGTCGTGCAGCGGCCCAGCCTGCGCGGCGTGTTGCGGGCCCTAGGCGTCGCCAACCACGCGTCCTTTGAGCACGTCTGCCAGCGCGTCACTGTGCTCACTAGTGAGGACAAGCGCGAGCTGCGCGCGTTTTGTCTCGACAGCAGGTGGATGATGCGCAGCGAGTGTAGCGAGGAAGCAGCCGCTATGCTCCTGGCCTTGCCCGTGCACGAACTTTGCGGCGAGGCTGCCCCGGATTCCGATCCCGCCCTCTCGGCGCAGGCGCCCAACGAGCGCTTCACTCCTGTGGAGAAGCAGCGGCTGCCACCGTCGGATGTCATGGCGCAGCTGCTCACTGAGCAGTACCTTAGGGCGAGCCAGGAGGAAGAGGCGGCGTACCGCTTTCTCGGGGTGGCAACCGCCAAACTGTCAGAATTTTACGTGGAGGCTGTTTTCCCGCGGCTTGGTGGCCTGGACAAGGGCCTATGCCAGGATGCGATGTTGTGCATGCTCGAGCAGATGCCGCTGCTGTGCCGCCAGGACCCGCGCTTCTGGGACCGCCTTTCGCAGCTTGCGTTTGTGAGCACGGGCGCGGGGAGGCTCGCGCGCGCCTCAGAGCTTTTTGACCCCAATGTCGCCGAGCTGGAAGAGCTGCTGGAGGGGGGGGAGTTCTACCCCGCGGCGCCTTTCTTGCGGCCAGAACTCATTTCCATTCTAATCCGCCTCGGGCTGAAAACCTCGCTGAACCGCGTTGGCGTGCTTAAAATCGCCGTGAAAATTTCCGAGGAGGGTCGCGCGGGAAACGCTGCTGCTTGCAAGCGGTCCTCGGCACTGCTAAGGTTTCTTGACGCTAATTATTCGTCGTTGGTCAAGGAATCCAGCCTGGCGGTGGCGGGGAAGCACGCAGCCTCGGGCTTCAAGACGCTCATTGGCTTGGTGGCTTCGAGCACGGGCGCCGAGGTGGTGCCAGCTGCTGCAGCGACCTTGTCTGCCACTGGGAGGCCAGGAGGAGGAGATCCGAATGCGGAGGTGGAAGTGGAAACTTTCAGGCGCGATCTACTGCAGTTGAGTTGGGTGCCCGTGCTCACGCAGGCGCCGTTTGAGGACCTGCCGTGGACCGAGGCCCGCGCAGCGGTTGCTTGCATGCGCGACGTGCGTCCGAAAGAGGACCTCTGGCTGCTGTCCTTCTTCATGAGCATCATTGACGGAGACATTACGTCGCCAGAGTTGCGGCGGGACTTTGGGTGGAACATGTGCGGCGACCGCTCGCTAATTGCCGCGCAGCTGGTCAAGCTCACGCAGATCAAGGATATCAACAACAAGCCAGCCCTCCAGGAAAAGCTAAACGCGAGCCTTCTGCGCATGTATGCCGCATTTCAAGGCGTGGTGGGCAAAGACGAGTTTCAAGATATTCGCGCCATCCTCAGCAGCGCGCCGTGGGTGTGGCTAGGTGATGACTTCGCCCCGGCTGAGTCGGTCGCTTTCAAGTGCGCCCTCAACGCCCGGCCCATGCTCTGTGCCGTGCCCGCGGAGCTGTACGCCTACAATGGCCTGTTGCGCGCCATGGGCGTGCGTGAGACGTTCAGCAGCGTCGACTATGTGCGTTCGCTCGCGCAGTTAGCGCACAAACATCAGGGTGTTTCGCTTCCCAGCGCCGACCTCGACCTTGCCATTGCCATGGTCCAGTACATCGCTGATGATCGACATAGTTGCCAGCATGCACCGGTGCTTGTGCCGGACTTGGAGTCAGTTCTCATGCCCGCGGGGGACCTGGTCTACAATGATGCGCCCTGGATGGGAGGCAATACCTTCGGCGAGGACTTCCGCTTTGTACACCCAAAGATTTCGATAGATGTGGGCGAGAAGGTCGGCCTGCGTTCACTGCGCCGGCAAATGCTCCTGCGCACCTCAGATTTGATGGACATTGGCCTGCAAGATGCCGAGGCTTTTGGACAGAGCGAGTCGCTCACTGGCCGCCTGCGCCACATCCTTGAACTCTACCCTGATGGGCCCGGGATTTTGAACGAGCTCATCCAGAACGCCGACGATGCTCGGGCAAGCGAGGTGTCGATCATAATTAACAAGGCGTCATACTCATCGTCCTCGCTCCTCTCGCCGCAGATGGACACGTGGCAGGGCCCCGCAGTCTATTTCCACAACAATGCCGTATTCAGGTGATGTGTTGCTAATGTGTTGCTAATGTGTTGCTCATGTGTTGCTAATGTGCTGCTAACGGTATTTTCACAACAATGCCGTGTTCAGCCCGCATGACTTCAAGAATCTATGCCGCATTGGGCAAGGCGCCAAGCTCGACTGCCTGGGGAAAACAGGCAAATTTGGGCTTGGCTTCAACGCCGTATACCACTTTACTGACCTTCCCAGTTTTGTGTCGGGAGAGTATGTAGTGTGTTTCGACCCCCACGCCAAGTTCTTGCCCGGCGCCACGTTGCAGCACCCAGGGTTGCGGATCAAGTTCACGCGCAGCAACATTCTCTCGCAGTTTCCTGACCAGTTCAAGCCGTACCTCCTCCTGGGGTGCGACCTCCAGAATGAGTACAAGGGGACGCTTTTTCGTTTCCCCCTGCGGAGCGCCGAAGCGGCGAAGGCCTCAGAGATTAAGACCGCAGCGTATGGCATTGATGACGTGTACGAGCTACTCACGAACTTTCGGCGCATCGGTCCAGAGGCCCTGCTCTTTCTCAAACACATCCGCACCATTCAAATCTACGAGCTCGAAAACGACGAGAGCGAGTTGAAGCTACTCTACCGCATGAGCGCCCGCACAGAGTCGCCAGAGGACATGTCGCGCTTCCTCACCTTGCCCACATTCGTCGAAGGCACCCTGAGTGCCCCGGTATCCAAAGAAAGCTTTTTTCAGACACTGCGCAAGTGCAAGCCCGAGCAGCTGCCAAGCTCTGACATCACCGTTGACATCGTCAAGTGCGAGGGCGGCGAAGAGCTGACGGAGAGGTGGGCAATACTGTCGGCGCTGGGCGGCGGTGAGGCAAAGCTCATGGCTATTGACCCCCGCACTGCTCACCTCCGCCTGGTGCCGTGGGCGGGAGTGGCGACCTTGCTGCACCGCAACAACCTTCCAGCGCAGGCAGTCAAGGGACGTGCATTTTGTTTCCTACCCCTGCCCGCCGAGACAGGTTTGCCGGTGCACGTTAATGGGTATTTCGAGCTCTCGTCAAACCGCCGAGATATCTGGCGCGGTGATGATATGGCTGGCGAAGGACGCACGCGCGCCGAGTGGAACCAGGCTCTGCTGGAAGACGTGGTTGCCCCTATTTATGCCCGCATGCTTTTGCGGCTCTCCAAGTCTGTTGCCGTGGATTTATCTGAGCCTGGGGGCGGGGGGCAACTCCTCTGGTATTACTCCATCTGGCCCGCCGACACCGTGGCAGATCCCTGGCTATCACTTTCGCGGCGCGTCTATGCCGAGGCTTTGAACCTGCCCGTGCTGTACAGCCCCGTGGGCGCAGGCAGATGGGTAGCGCCCGCCGACGCCATTTATGTGTCGGACGAGTGGGAAGCTGCGGAGGATGTTCGCCAGGCGTTGCTGGCCGACAATAGGGCGGTAGTTCGTGTCCCGGATAGAGTGCGAGCGGGGTTCGAGAATGTGCCAGCTGCCGTGTCGCACGCCACCCCCGAGTTTATGCGCCGCTATTTCGAGAAGAACTCAAAGCTCCAAGCATCTATTCGCAGCGACCGTGCGCGTGTGGTGCGCCTACTTCAGTACTGTCTTTCCGATATGATCCTGGGCTGCCCTGCAGATACAGATGGGGGCGAGCAGTATAAGCGCTTGTGTGGCCTTCCAATCTTACCCACGGCGGACGGAGGCTACCAGAAGATAGCGCCCCCCGTCAAAACTGTGCAGGGCAGCCTGCTGGTCGGCACCCCCGAGGAAATTCAGCTACTGGAGCGCTTGTCCGCAGATTTGGTGGACCCGGGGCTGCCGAGCGGGGTGTTGGAGCACTTGCGCAGCGAGGCCATGGTCACCTACACCAATGTGCGCGTGCTCACGCCCGAGTTGCTGGCGGGGTGCCTGCATCGGATGCTGCCAGCGGGGTGGGAGGGCATTCCTGAGGTGCAGTGGCGCGTGGGCAAAGACGGACAGCCGGACGCCGCGTGGATGCGGAGGTTCTGGGAGTATGCCTCCAGTGACCGCCTTGCTGCCTTCCAGCGCTGGCCCCTCATTCCCACGTGCGAGGGCACACTGTGTGCCGTCGGCGTCGGGGATGGCGATTCCAAGGTGCTAGACGGCTCATCTACTCTGGGGGACAAGATCAAGGGAGTCCTTTCGCGACTGGGGGTTCGCTTGCTCGACATTGACTACATAGGCCGCCGGGAGCGCCTGGCCAACTTGGTGCATCGCCCGGATTTGCGCGGCGTGTTGCGTTCGCTGGGTGCCGCCAGCTCTGGGTCTTTCGAGCAATTGGTCAAGCGTGTGCAAGATTTGGCGGGGGAGGAGAAGCGCGAGCTACGCGCCTTTTTGCTCCAGAAAAAGTGGCTGGGTAGAGATGCTTGCAGCGATGAGGCCAAACTCATGATTCTCTCGTTGCCGCTACACGAAATCTGCGGTTCGGAGGCGGAAACGGTGCGGTTTGCTCAAGTGGATGGACAGAAGCTTGCACCTCCTGGCTCTGTTCCGTCGCTCCTCACTGGTGGCTTTCTTAAAGCGAGCGAGGCGGAGGCGGAGGCGTACCGCTTTTTGGGGGTAGAAACTGCTCGGTTGTCGAGCTTTTACGTAAATGCTGTCTTCCCGCGTCTGAGCAAGTTAGGCGCAGATGAGAGTGAGGAAGTAATGCTATTGATGCTCGGTCAACTGCCGCAGTTGTGCCGCGAAGATGCGGCCTTTTGGGACCGGCTGTCAAACCTCGCCTTTGTTAAGACCGGTGCCGGTCAGCTGGCGCGGCCCTGGGAGTTGTACGACCCAAGCGTTGCAGAGTTGCAGGACCTGTTGCAGGGCGGCGAATTCTACCCTGCGCCCTCATTCCTCAAGCCTGAATACATCGCCACTCTGGTGCGTCTAGGTCTGCAGACATCCCTCGACCGAGCAGGCATCTTGAAAGTCGCAGGCTCCATTTCATCCTCATTGGACAGTCCCGGCGTGGAGCCCGCGCACGTGCGCAAACGTGGGCGCTCGCTCCTCTCCTTCCTTGCGCGCCAGGGCTCGGCGCTGGGACTGCACGAGACCGATGACGGCAATGACCCGCTCTTGGTTCAAGCTAATGTGGCGTTTCGAGAGCAGCTCCGCAGTCTGCCCTGGGTCCCTGTTCATCAGGATGCGCCACGCAAAGACATACCCTGGGTGCGGGGCCGCAGAGCAGTGGCAGCGCCGAATGATGTGCGCCTGGCGGAGGATGTATTGTTGGCGTCGTACGCTATGGGCATGTGCGCAGAAAATGTCAACAGCCAGGAGTTGAGTGCCTTCTTGGGGTGGTGCGACCCTGTGCCACCGGTGGTGCTGGCCACACAGCTGACACAGTACGCGGCAATGCACGGACAGGAGCTCGCGGTCAATCCGCTAGAGCAACCCATGTCCGAGAGTGCAATACCCAAGGATGTGCGGGAGGCAGTTTTGGACATTTACGGCAGGCTGTGCGAACAGACATTGGCGGAGGAATTTGACGCCGCGCGGGTCCGGCTCCGGGGCCAACCCTGCGTGATGATACGCGAGTCTTTTGTGGCGTGTGAGCATGTGGCCTTACACTGCGACAGCGAGGCCTCGCCACTTCTGCACACGCTGCCGGAGGAGCTAGACCCGTACCAGGACCTGTTCTTGCAGCTGGGCGTGCGCAAACGATTTGAAAGCCGTGACTTTGTTGCCGCCCTCGAGCGCCTGGCACGCTGCAATCGCGGCCAGACCCTCGAGCCCGAGCAACTCGCACTTGCAGCGGCATAAATTCTGAAAAGACGCATTTGTAGTGAACTTATACAGTAAATATACTAGGGCGCTGACTTTTCAGGATTTCTCCACAGAGACTGGCAAAAGAGGCTGCGCAGTACAAGGCGGGGAACTACGGCGACAAGGCCGCGCTCTGGCTGCCCGACGCCAAGGGCGAGATGACCCAGGTGCACTGTCTAGTCTACGATGATGCACCGTGGCTGTCGTCGACGCTCAAGGACGTGCAGTTCCTGCACAAGGACATTGACAACGATGTGGCCGAGGCGCTTGGTTTGCGCTCGGTGCGGAAGCTACTCATCTCCGGCGAGCTGCACATGCGCGACCTGGCCTGCCCTTCGCCAGAGTGGGTACGACAGCAACTCCGTTACTCGCCCGACCGGCGCCAGCTCCCCGCGCACATCGTGGACTTTGCCGACTCTCTTGGCGCTCGCCACGTGCACATTCTCTTCGACTTCCGCACGCACCATGCGCAATCAGTACTTCAACCCAATCTCGCGTGCCTTCAGGGCCCCGCGGTTGTGCTCCACGTAGAAGGTCTCAAGATGTCGGCGGAGCTGCTTTGTCGTCTCCAGAATCTCCCGCTGCACAAGCAGGGACTTCAGCGGCCTGCGCGTGTGGGTGCAGGGTTGAACAGCATGTATATGGCGACGGATGTGCCGTGCATCATCTCTGGCGAGGGCTTCTTTTTCTTCGACCCAAAGGGCACCCACTTTGTGGACGCAGACCAGAAGCAGGCGCGGCCAGTGGGGAAGGCACACATTTTCGTCAACTCGGACATGCCGAAGAAATTCGCCGACCAGTTTGAACCCTTTAAGGTGTTTGGCTTCGACCCTGACCGGCAGTTTAATGGCACTTTGATCCGCCTGCCTATTAAGGTCTCTTCCGACGGCCCAGACGATGATGCCTCGCAGGCATTCGAGGACGCGCAAGAGGAGGAGGATACATGCAGCGCAGGGAGCGACGACGGCGCAGACGCGCGGAGGCCGGAGGCAAAGTCAGTGTTGCATCAGAAGATGTCGGACAAAGAGCAGGAGGGGAGGAGGAGGATACATGCAGCGCGGGGAGCCAAGTCGGTGTTTGATGAAAAAATGTCGGAGAAGGACCTGGAAGACATTCTTGCGTGCTGCCCCAAGCTCATAGGCCCCGAGTGTTTGCTGTTTCTGGAAAATGTAGAGAGCGTTGAAGTCAGTAGCTGGCGTGAGGGTGACCTAGACATGCAGCTGCTCTTCAAGACCTGCCTCCAATCACCGGTGTCTCCGGCGCTGCGGCAGTCACGAACGGCCATGACGAACAACAAGGAGTGGCAGAAATTCAACCTCATGAGCGTCTTTGGGTCGGCGCCGGCCATCCGCCTCCAGTATCAGCTCGCCATTACCACCTACTATCCGGCGCAGGACAGGAAGGACGTAGACCGCTGGCTCGTGGCTAGTACGCTGGGCACAAAGTCAGCGCGGAAGATGGCAATAGAGCACAAGCACCAAGGGTGGGTCCCCCTAGCCTCCGTCGCCGCACACCTATCGGGCACGGCGGGCGTGGCGCCAGACGTCGACGGGCATGTATTTGCGTTTGCAAAGGTGTCGCGGACTGGGCTGCCCGTGCACATAAACGCGTGGTTTGATGTCAAGAACTGTCTCGTTGGATGTTCACCTGACGGCGATAAGCTTCAGCGCCCTGCTGCCGCAGAGGAGCAGGCAAGCCATCCGTGCAAACAGCTCAACTCTGAACTTAACTAAGCTAACGTTAACTAAGCTGATTTAAACTAGGCCATTTGGCGAGCTAGGACTGGAACCCTAAACCATAAACTTTAAACTCTAAACCCTAAACCCGTAACCTGCAGGCGAGCTATGACTGGAACCGCGAACTGCTAGCATGCGTGGTCGACGCTTACCTAGACCTTCTATCCGCACTCCCGCAAATCTTCCAAAGCGACCCCGCACTCATGTATCGCCTCTGGCCGCGCTCCGCCGAGGTTGAGGGGGCTTTCCACCACGCACTGCACCGCCCAATCTACTTGGAGTTGGCCAAGTTGCCTGTCTTTTTGCTTCCCAACGGCCAGTTGTCCAAGATGGGCGCCGGGGTATTCCGGCCGGATGCGACTAGCGAAAGTTTGAATATGCTCTTCCGGCAGATGTTCCCTATGTTTATGTGCCCGCCGGCGCTGGCTGACGAGTTTCGGACGGCTGGGGTGCACGACGTGAGCGAGGTCTCGGCAGACCGTGTGCGGCAGAGGATACGCAAGGATGTCAACATAATGCAGGCCTGCTACGCCTCCTTTACGCGCTCCTCGGAGACACAGGGAGAGGCACGCGCCAAATTCTTGAGCTTCGTCATCGACACCCTCGAGTTCTGCTTGTCGGACCTCAGCGCACACGCGCCGCCGGGAACACCCAAGTCCTTGCGCGAACTCCAAGTAATTTATGTAATGTGTAACATATATTTATACGTAATATATACACGATGAATAAGCTCCAAAGTCCTTGGTTCCTAATGTGTTCCTGACGTGTTCCTAACGTGTTCTTAACGTGTTCCTAACGTGTTCCTAACGTGTAGAATAAGCTCCAAAGTCCTTGCGCTAACTCCAGGTAATGTTTGTAATATGTAACATATGTTTACACGTAATACAT
>Ga0315905_10008459_pt1 | contig 10411 bp, 10 predicted proteins | sample LakEriMetagenome_5_FD_203522 | JGI IMG/M metagenome (GOLD analysis project Ga0315905, IMG submission 203522) | Freshwater fungal communities from buoy surface, Lake Erie, Ohio, United States - Buoy 4 MA121 | ecosystem: Environmental > Aquatic > Freshwater > Lake | place: USA: Lake Erie, Ohio... | reverse complement strand
CACTTATATCGTTGGTTAAACTCCAAAGTATGGTAGAACCTCAGCTTCGATTTCACTGCCATCTGCTGCTTCCATTCATCCGCAGTTGTGGCAGTATCCCAAATAAAATGTTGTTCAAATCGATCTCCAACTGTCAAACCCGGTATCGATTTGGAATACAGAGATCCCATTTGAACGACGCGCATTCGCTCGTCGAGAATTAAGAAGCCGGGGCAACTCAACTCGATGGAAGTCCATAAACGCGTTAACAACTCTTGATGCCTCTCACTGTATTGCCACTGTTGGATGAGCGTGCTGCATTCCTTTGCTGAAGATCGCATGTAAGCCGAAACCAGCTCATCGGGCGTGCCGGAAGCAAAAAAAGCATACAGCAGGCCAATTGTAAGTCCATTCTCATCTCTGAGAGGCTCAGCTGCTAAGCAGGTAGATCTTGAAAGCACTCCCTCCGATAACTCCATTAGCCAATGAGGTGCATCGGAGCCAACCGGTCGAAGACCTTCGGCTAAAGCAAAGCAAAATTCCCAATCTTCCTCGCTTAAAGACACCGGTAAATCGATTACCTCTCGCATCTTGACCCGCACAATTCTCTCGGGGTCAAAAAAATCGATTCCACACAAAGCAGGTTTAGCAACAACAGAAAACTCTTGGATGATTTGTTGGAGTTTCGACCAATCAAATCGATTCGACGCTTTCAAACGTTCAACGAGAGAATTTGGGTTAGAGTGGCTCATTGGGATAAAATCTGGTATTGAATCAATATCATACAGCACATTGAACTAATACGTAACTCAGCTCCTTAGATTAGAAGGCGACAGACCGAGCATGAGCATATCATCGGTTTGGACATTCATTCCTTGCCACCTCCTCAACAAAAGGTTTATTTCTCGCTCGCGATTAACGGGTAATTCTGTCATTATGCCTTGCAGAACACCGAGCAAACCTTTGGTAGAAAGTTTTTTGGACATGGGTCCACCAAACTGATCGGTTACACCATCGCTGTAAAAGAAAAACTGATCATCCTTTTCGAAAGATGTCTCAATAACCTGAATATCCTCAACCTGCATAGGTACGCCTAATGGGCGCCCCTTAAACTTGTGGTAAGACAATTGACGCTCCTTCGACTTCCAGTGAACAAACCCCATCTTAAAACCCATAATTTGCATGATGCCCGCCGATACATCCAGCTTAAATACGATGAGATCCAAGCTATCATTAACACCGTCGACATTATTCATTTTCGCGAGGTTGTTCATGAGAGAGGTATTCAGATCCTGAGCAATCTCGGTCAGAGTTTGTGTTCGTCTCACAATATTGGAGATGATTTCGTGACATAGCACGGATAGCAAAGCAGCGGGAATTCCGTGGCCGGTGCAATCACCAAGTCCGCCTACCACAATACCCTTCTCCGGAAAATGCTGTAGGAATGGGAAATCACCTCCGATGATGTGCATTGGTCTGTTTATATGGACCGTGTTCTCGAAAAGAGCCTCAAAGTCTTTTCTCTGCGGAAAGATTGCCTTTTGAATTTTCTCTGCGTAAATAATGGAGCTTGTGAGATCATTCAGTGAGTCAATCACATTCTCCAACTCGCTCTGCGAAACCGGTTTTGAAATGAACCCCGCCATGCTGGTTTCCATCGCACGCCGAAAATTCGAATCTTCCGTGTTGCCTGTAATGTACACCACAGGGACAGGCTTCAACTCCTGAATACGCTTGGTGACTTCGATTCCATCCATCGCATCTTCCAAGCGAATATCCATGAGCACCAAATCAGCCGAACTATCCTGGAAATAATGAATAGCCTCCTCACCTGTCGTAAAACAAGCAACCACTTCGTGCCCCAAATCCTCCACATATTGCTTGTGCAATTCTTGAATGATGAGATGGTCTTCTACAATGACAATTTTCTTCTTCCGAATCATTTCACACTGACAATTAGGCGAATTTAACCCTATACTGACAAAAACAGACATACCAATACGAAATTGACTTAAGTCATACAGGGCTATATACGGCTGTATGTTTGTGGTATGAATTCAACAAAAACACGCCCGCTCATTTTGGTCACAAACGATGACGGAGTTTATTCAAAAGGTATTCTCGCGCTGACAAAAGCGGTCCTTCCCTTTGGCGATATCGTAGTTGTAGCTCCCGATAAACCGCAATCGGGAATGGGGCATGCCGTGACGATCAGCAACTTGCTTCGCTTGCACCCTTTAAAATATGAATTCCCCGTTGAAGCGGCATATGCTTGCAGCGGCACCCCGGTAGACTGTGTAAAACTGGCGATCTATAAAGTGATGCACCGTAAGCCCGATCTGGTCGTTTCCGGCATCAACCACGGTTCAAATTCCAGCATCAATGTCATATACAGCGGCACCATGTCAGCAGCAGTGGAAGGCGCTGTTGAAGGCATTCCTTCAATCGGTTTTTCATTGTTGGATCATAGCGCTGATGCCGACTTCGAGGCCTCCGGTCAAATTGTTTCCAAGATTGTGAAAGCTGTATTGGAAAACGGGCTCCCCTCCGGCACCTGCCTGAATGTGAATATCCCTAAAGGAATACCTTCTTCCATCGCCGGAATTCGAATTTGTCATCAGGCAAAGGGATATTGGGAAGACAACTTCGATGTTCGCACCGACCCATTTGGTAAGCCATACTATTGGCTAACCGGTGAGTTTAAACTTATGGATGAAGGGCTAGACACTGATGAGATCGCGCTGGCCAACAATTTTGTTTCAGTCGTACCCGTTCACTTCGACCTCACGGCGTATAGCGCCATGAATGAACTTAAAAAATGGAATCTATGAAAAGCAAAACACTGAACCACGTTGGATACGGCATACTTGGAGGGATCATAGGCGCTCTGGCCGGATTCTGCATTTTCGGCCTTGGCTTTTCTTGGTATAACGAAATCTTCTTCAGTGAGTTTGTATTGGATGTCTTTCTGGGACCGGCGCTTCAAGACTTTCAAAGCCGAATAATTTCATTTTCCATGCTTGCCGATGTTGTTTTGTTTTTCGCACTCATTCGACGCGGATATGAAGAATTCTGCAAAGGCCTTATAATCGTTTTGGTACTTTCGGTCGCCGTTATTGCATGGCTTTACTAAAAAATAAGCACTTGAAATTATACATCATTGCAGGAGAGGCATCGGGTGATTTACATGGAAGTAACCTGATCAAAGCCCTCAAAGCGAGGAAGACTGATTTGGACATTCGTGCCTGGGGGGGTGATCTCATGGAAGGCGCAGGGGCCAACATCGTGAAACATTATCGCGAGCTAGCCTTTATGGGATTCTACGAAGTACTGCTCAACATCCGCACAATCTTGAAAAACATCCGTCTGTGCAAGAATGACATTCAAAAATTCAAGCCCGATGCACTTATTCTCATTGATTATCCGGGTTTCAACTTGCGCATTGCCAAATGGGCGCGTCAAAACAATATTCGAGTACTCTACTACATAGCGCCGCAAGTATGGGCATGGAAAGAAAACCGTATCCATGCAATGAAGGCACACATTGAACATTTGTTTGTAGTGCTTCCATTTGAGAAATCATATTTCGAACAACACAACATGCCGGTCACTTTTGTTGGCCACCCTTTGCTCGACCAAATCAGCATAAGTCAAGAATCAAAACGTGAATTTGAAACTAAAAACAAACTGAGCAGCAAGCCCATCGTTGCACTGCTGCCGGGTAGCAGAAAACAGGAGATAAAAACCATGCTGCCTATTATGCTTTCGGTCGCAGATTTTTATCCGGATTACCAATTTGTGGTGGCCGGTGCACCCTCACAAAACGAATCGTTTTACAGAGAAATCGCTGGAGGTAAGAATTTCACACTTCTCTTCGGTCAGACATCTGAAATTTTAAGGCACGCTCAAGCAGGACTCATTACCAGCGGCACTGCTACGCTGGAAGCGGGAATATATAAGGTGCCGCAAGTAGTTTGTTACAAAGGTTCAGCCATCTCCTACCAGATAGCGAAACGCCTGGTAAAAATCAAGTATATCTCGCTGGTCAATCTTATTCTCGACAGACCTGCCGTTAAGGAACTCATACAGCATGAGTTGAATACCCTGCAACTGCGCAACGAACTCGATATGCTTCTTCAGAATGAAAATCATAGAAACCGAATTCAACTTGATTATGATGAATTGCACAGTCTTTTAGGGGGTGCAGGCGCCTCCGAGCGAACTGCCAATGCCATGTTGAAAATTATCGAATCGTAGTTTATCACGCCATAAACACTCACCTAATTTGCCGTCATGTCAAAATGGTTGCTTGTAGTTCTTTTCGCTCTTATTCAATTTCAGACTTGGGCTGACCCAATACTCATTGGCCTTCATTGTCAGTCAACATATTTGCGATGCACTATTAGCCCGGCGCAAGGGAGCTACCAAGTAGTTGGTGACGACAAAATCCTGTTTACTGTTTCAACAGGACAAACAGCCGATATGACAGCCATAAGTGGTAAAGTCAACATTTTCCATTCCGGAAAAAACTACACGGGATACAAAAAGATAACCTGGCGAACAGAGAATAAGGGAGAGTTCAAGGCGCAACCTGCTGGACAGAAATCGAACAACCGTATTTACAAAGGCGAACTCATAGCATTTAGCATAAACGGGCATTTGCAATTGGTTAACCGTATTGATATCGAGGATTACGTTGCTGGAGTAATTGAAGCGGAAAGCGGCGCCGGGAGTGAGCTGGAGTACTATAAGGTGCAAGCAGTTATTAGCCGAACCTACGCACTCAACAACCGAGCGCGGCACAACGAATCCGGATATGAAATTTGCGATGGCACTCACTGCCAGGTTTACCATGGAAAACCAAGAAAGGAACCACTGGCAGAAAAAGCAGCCGAAGAGACGGATGACATTGTCATCGTTGACCACGACATTAACCTCATTACTGCAGCATTTCATAGTAATTGCGGTGGCCATACCCTAAATGCAGAGGTTGCATGGTCTAAACCGGTTCCCTACCTCATAGGTCGTTGCGACACATTCTGCGTGAAAATGCCTCATGCACATTGGGAAAAGCGAATTACAAAAGAAAAATGGAACTCCTACATTAGTCAAAAACGAAACAGTGGAGATATGGCATCACTCGGTGACGGTGGTATCCTGGGTGAATGCAATCCTTTGTATTGCCATGATTCCACTTTACAAATTCCAAGACGGGCTATGCGAACAGATTTAAAACTTCGTTCGACTCGCTTCGACATCGAACACGCAACCAACGAGGTGGTGTTTAAGGGACGGGGTTTCGGACATGGCGTCGGACTTTGCCAGGAAGGGGCAATGCGAATGTCAAAACTCGGATACAGCTATAAAGATGTCATTCACTTTTATTACACGGATGTGCATCTTATTCAGCGCAAAATGCTGTGGTTTTTCAAAGACTAATCATTAACAGACTTTTGGATTGTCTTAACAAGCTAATTCCGAATCGGGACCATACTTTCGCGTTAAGTTCAGTGAAGATCTCATGAAAAAGTCAATTCTAATTACATTTTGTTTAGGCTGTCTGCTCGCCGGTGGATTGTGGGCACAGCAAAAGGCTCAAATTCGTATTAAGAAGAATATTAATGGCATTGAGTCTGAAGAAACGCGAGAGGTCATCATTGATGAAAACCACGGGTTGGAAGAAGTACTGCGTGAATTGAATAGTCAATCTGAACAACAGAACGGAAACATAGACCAGCAAATAGAAATTAATATTCTCTCAGAAGGAGCATGGAATAATGGCCAAGAACGAGGCAAACGGTCTTTGAATATGCCAAGCTTACCCGGGTTGATGCAACCGCAGCGCAAGCCTACACTAGGTGTTATGTTGCGCGAAGTAGTATGCAGAGAAAAAAAGTGCGAACACGAAACACAAGTGACCGTTACCGAGGTTGTGGCCAATACACCTGCTGCAAAAGCCGGACTGCAGGCTGGCGACATCATTTTAAAGATAAATAAAGAAGTGGTCAGCTCTTCTCAGCAGGTTATCCAGATGGTCCAGCGTTACTCTTCCAAAGGTGGTGAGCTGAACATTGTCGTTAACCGCTCCGGGAAACGAAAAAAAATCAAAGCCATCATCGAACCCGCAGCGACTTTTGAATCAACCCGTAACGAATTCAATCTGCTCCTTGGACCTGATTCCATTACCATGTTTAATCTCATTCTGGGAGATTCCATGAAAATACTGCAGCCATTCAATCTTTCAAGTGAAGGATTTTCCGATGGCGAATCAGCCTTTCTGGGCGTAATGCCTTCCGGAAAAACTGCCACAGCCGGAGTAAGCATTCGAGTAGAAGAAAATTCACCGGCCGAATCGATGGGCCTCATAGACGACGACATCATTCTCGAATTCAACGGAGAAGTGATTGGTGATTTCACTTCCTTATCCGAAGCCGTCAGGAAGCAAAAGCCCGAATCATCCGTTGACATTCTGATTCTTCGCGAAGGAAAAGAGAAGCATATCACAGGAACTCTTGGTAAACGAAAACTAAGCACCGCAAATGATTTTCAAATTTTCCACGACTTCAAAGGAATGGATGACGAAGGCAATTACTTCTACGATTTCGAATTCAATATGGATGCCGATGACATTGAACGTCAAATGCAGGAAATGTTCAGAAATTTTAATGAGGACGCAAATCCATTTGTTACCCCAAGGAATGGGAATGTAAAATCACTTTTAAGACTTGAAGAGTTAAATCCTCAGGATTTGTCGAAGATGGAACTCACGCCAAATTCACTTTCATTCGAACATTTATCTATAATTCCGAATGCTGATAACGGGAATATAGAAATTGACTTCAAACTCTTATCAGAAAAGCCTTTCACGGTTATTATGAAAGACAGCGAAGCACACACACTGCTTTATGACGAACTGCAGCAGCCCAAAGAAAATTACCGCCGCATTATTGCTTTGTTGGGGTATCCTGTTGGCGATTACTTCTTAGTCATAGAACAGGAGGGCAAGAGCTTTTCCAAGAAAATCGTCAAGTACGAGCCATAGAAAGTGAGCAGCGCGCATCAAACTTCCCAAGGCTTTCCCGTTCGAAAAACTGTGCCCTTGAAATAAGCAATAACCTTCCCATTCTGATTCATCACATCGATATGGTAAAGGCCTGTTCGCGGCGTTAAACTCTTCTCCACTACCCGAGTAATGAGCTCGTCACCTTCCAGAGATTGAGCTACATGGGAAATGGATGTTTCAATCGATACAGCCTGTATACCATGTGCGTTGCTTGCAAATGCGAGTGCGCTATCGGCGAGGCTGTAGGACACTCCTCCATGCGCAATTCCAAATCCGTTGAGCATGTCTTTTCTAACAACCATACTCAAAACAGAAATACCCGGACCATCTTGTATTCTTCGAATACCCAACCACTGAGACATAGGGTCATTGTTAAACATGCGATCAACGATGCGCGTTGCCATTTCAATTTCGCTCATTTCTTAAAATACTGTAGCGCTAAGGAAGCAAAGAATCACCTTACATCAGCATGATCGTGCTACTTTTGAATATGAGAACTTTCGTTTGGATTGTCCTTTTACTCTTTTCGATTTCGACGATTGCCACTGCTCAAAAAACATCCGATGATGACTATGCGTCATCATCATCGAGCAATAAGAAATCAGCGGATGTAAAAACACCTATTCGGGATAGACTCGTATTTGGTGGGAATGTTGGAGGCTTTTTCGGGAATCCAACTTATCTCATGGCCAATCCAATGGTAGGCTATAAAAGCACCGATTGGTGGGTCAATGGCGTAGGTCTAAATCTCACCTACATTTCTTCTAATGGCTACAAGGAAACCATATACGGAAGTAGTATTTGGAGCAGGGCCTATATCGCAAAAACAATAATTGCTCATACAGAGCTGGAACTATTGCGAAGAGAAGCTTCAGACCAATTCGGGAACTATGCGGCTGTAAATGTTCCGGTCTGGCTGGTTGGTGCGGGTTACAACAGTGGAGGTCGCATCGGATTTAGCGCTATGGTACTTTACGACCTCATACAGGACCCCAACTCACCATACGGTAACCCCGTTTTCAGGGTCGGTGGATTATTCGGATTTTAGGGAGTTATCGTCGTATCCGGCGACACAGCTTCATCCGCTCCCTCGACCGGCATCGGGTCTGCGTCTTCCGGAGCAACCGGCTCAACGATTGTGACCTCTTTATCCGGAGCATCTTCCTCTGACATTGGTAATTCCTCCTCCGGGATTCTCTTCAGCTTTTCCTCTACCTCTCGTTCCATTGCTTCCCGCTGATCACTAGCCATTTCACTGCCATAGCGCTTGAAATAATCATCACCAATGAGTCGCGTCAAACGTGCAATCTGAGCCTGTCGTTTCTTCATATAGGGTCCGGGTTTAGCAACACTATACTTCTTGGGATTGGGAAGACAGGCTGCAATTAATGCTGCCTGTTCACGCGAGAGCTTTGCAGCACTCACGCCGAAATAATCTTGCGCTGCGGCACCCACACCAAACTTACAAGGCCCCATTTCTATGACGTTCAGATATACTTCCAGAATCCGATCCTTGCCCCAAATCCATTCTATCAAATAAGTAAAATAGACCTCGAAACCCTTGCGAATCCATTTACTCAATTTCGTTTGACCAGGCCACAAAAAAACATTTTTGGCAGTTTGCTGAGTAATGGTACTGGCGCCTCGATACTTTCCCTTTTTCTTTCCTTCGGTCTCATTGTATTTGCGAGCTTTATCGACAGCCACCCAATCAATTCCACCATGCTTCATGAAATTATTGTCTTCACTGGCAACCACCGCCAACTTCATATAATTCGATATACTCTCACCATCTACCCATTCCTTATGGAAATCGACACCCTCCGGGCAATCGGTTGTGAGTTGAAGATAGGTTGTCGGAGGATTGATCCACTTCAAGGCAATTACCCAAAGGAGCGTGCTTCCGAAAAAAATCAGCGGAACCAACCAAACAATCCTCCACAACTTCTCCCACCCCGATAACGATGCAAACTTCTTCATCGTTATTTCAATCCAAGTTTCGACCGAATTTCAGAAGGTAAAGCATCTTTGTGCACAACAATACCGACTGTTTTCATGAGATAGTAATTCTTAGAAACATGCAAAAAACCCTTCAATGGGTTGGTAGCCCCCCAAGAATTTTTAGTAATGTAATAGGTATTCCCAAGCTGGTCCTTCGATTTACCGGTAATATGCATCAAGTGATCGTCGGTGGTTTCAAAACGATCAAACGCATCTTGTCGCATAGCAGCCGTCGGAGCCAGTTCCGAATGAACGACTGTAAACCATTCCTCCTTTTTGGGCATGGTTGCAGGGAGCACTGCAACTCCCTGGTTGTAAGAAAAGCCCTTTTCACTTACGTCAGCGTCCCAGGCAATGGTGTAGCCATTGTCCAATGCGTATTCCGTTATCTTTTCAAGATCCTGTAATGGCACATTGTAAAAGCTACCCTTAGCCCAATTATCCGGCACTTCAAGTACAAACGGCATATAGAAAGGATGATGCGTGAAAGAAGAAAGACTCACGTAATCCGAAGCATTGATCTTTAACTCATCGCGAAACTGTGCCGGCGTATACTTTTTGCCATTGAATTCAAATGAAGTCGGAACCGAACCTATTTCGGCATCCAGTATTCCCTCAACAGAATTCCTCCACGCTGATCCTTCTTCGTTCAATTTTTTCTCCAGAACTGTCTTGACTGTTGATTCAAGCAGCGCGTCGAGTCCCCCATGATTATGCTCCTTAACTCCGTCCTTTAAACCGGAATATGCCGATTGCGGGACTATGCCCTTTTCAGCAACAACACGAAGTACGTCGTGACTCAAGCCACCGGGACCGAACTGTTGCTTGCCTTGATAGCGCACGTATGCATCTGCCTTGAGCGGGTAAGTAACTCGTACGTTATACATTTCAGATAAGTCGATTGCTTTTCCACCCTTGCGCAACACCTCTGCCTCCAAAAAAGAGATAGTAGCGAAGCTCCAGCATGTACCGGTCTGACATTGATTCTCGATCGCTCCTACTGCATTCTCCTTGACAATGGTAAAATTGTAGGCCCCTGCTGATACGGCAGTTTGTGAAGACAATCGGAAAACAATTGCAAGGATTAAAAAGGACGTGCTAAGAATATACTTTGACATCTCAAATGGTTTATACGGCAATGATAACTAGGAAAACGCTTGCTATCAACCTGTTTATGTTCAAACGCTTATTTGCTGCAATTTTTTCCATACCGCTAAACCATACATTTGAAAAATCTAAGAAACTAACATGAAGAAAAAAGTTGCCGTTGTATGCGGTGGTTATAGTGGTGAATCAGTTGTAAGCATGCGCAGTGCTCACATGATAATGAACAACATTGACCGCAACCTTTATGAACCGTTCAAAATT
>Ga0315905_10008458_pt1 | contig 10413 bp, 9 predicted proteins | sample LakEriMetagenome_5_FD_203522 | JGI IMG/M metagenome (GOLD analysis project Ga0315905, IMG submission 203522) | Freshwater fungal communities from buoy surface, Lake Erie, Ohio, United States - Buoy 4 MA121 | ecosystem: Environmental > Aquatic > Freshwater > Lake | place: USA: Lake Erie, Ohio... | reverse complement strand
AGTAGCACCCCCAATGCACGCTCCCTCTCGCACTCCCCTTCTGCTCCCCCTCCTTCTTTCACACAATCTCCCTACCCCCCGCGTTCACTAGTGCGTGATGAGCAGACTTATCCACACAGGCCTCGGCTCGTCGTCTCATAGCAGATGTCCTCCACTCTCCTCCTCCCCCCACGCGAACAGCTTTGTAATAGGTCCTGCAGTAATAAAACACACACCATAGTCTTCTCCACGGGTGCTGGCAGATCGACAATGCCGAAGAAGGAGGGCGCCAAGGAGAAGGCCGCGAACAAGGCCGCCGCCGCCGCTGAGGACGCAGGTGTGCTTCTGTGTGCGCGCGAGCCTCCCCTAGCGGGGGCAGCCGGGCGTGCGTTCGGTGAAAATCTGAGGGGCCTGCAGCCACCGCAGCCCACCGACGCGCCCGGGGTCTGCTGCCATGCGGCCGCATGCATGCGACCACGTGCGCCTGGCCGTGGGCCGCGGGAGCGTGCGCTCGGCGGACTTAGCCTCCGTTTGTGCCGCTGCCCTGCACGCGCTTGCTGCTGCTGCCGGCTGATGCCACTGCTGCTGCCGGGGCTCAACAGGGCCGCGGCCTCGGGCTGCGAGGCCGTGGGCTTTTTTGCTGACGCGTTAGCGGCCGGTGCGGGGCAGCTAATGCGTCAAGCGTCTCGAGGACTAACCGCAGGCGAAGGCGTTTGAGGATTTGGCCTGCGATCGCGGCAATTGCGCTAATTGGTCTTGGAATGCAGAAAAAGCAGCGGAAGATGCCCCTTGGAAGACGGCGGTGGCAAACAGGACAAGAACGTAAGACTGACCTGCACCTCCTCACACGTTGATGATGCAGGTAGTTAGACATGCGGATAGTATATACTCACCGCTGCATCATTTCGAAGCCACTTGAGTTTGTTGCCGAGTCTGCAGTTCATCAAGATTCTACGTAAGATAGCCCTACCAAGAGATCCACCAGGCAGCCCTTCTTTGCACAGGACTCCGTCATCCAATGTTCCAATGGTGTCATAAGATATCTTCCTGATCAGGAGTAATATGTTTTTCACTCCATTGACAGTGAATATTCGACCCCAAGCGGCAGTCCCTGCTTTCAGACCGGCAATGGCTTTTTCCCCAACCCGCACAGTCGTAGTTTTGCAACCATTTTCGATCATCGACATGAAATTAAAATCTGCTCTAAAACCAAACAGTTACTGGCGCTCAGCGATCCTGGCGTCTGGATCATCGATCTCACGGAGACTTTTCGTGTCCAGGTCATAGGGAAACCCGTCCTTGAAATACAAAGCCTCGCGAAAAAACAGTACTCCGCCCGTGTCAGCTTGGCCGATCGCCACGGAACGTAGGAGAGTGATGTTCCTGTCCTTTCGACGAGCTGTTCCCCGTACGTCTGCAACTTTGCTGCGTCGGCCTGCCTGTCCACTCTAATCCGCGTCTGCAATTCACGCACCTGCGAACACCAGGCTCCTCGAGGCTGCAGCTGGTTTACCATGCCCGTCATGAATGTCATGGACAACGCATATTCCTCTTGCTTCTTGACCGCTTGTGCATGTTCTTTCTGCAGCTGCATTAGCAACTGGGCGTGCCTGGCCTGCAGTACCCTCAATTCGGATACGGCACGTTCCCGAAAATACCGTTCCTTTGCATTCTCTCGTTGCTTCCATTCTTGAAATGGGCTCTGCGTTGACAGGCGAACACGCCCGTCGTCCACACTCATCCAAAGGCTGTAACAGTGTATGCACAGTGTACATATGCAGAAGTATTAATATTTTATATTATCGACAGTGTTAAACTATACACATACAATAACACAAACATCATCAAGAACGCACGCACGCGCGCGCGCGCACACACACACACACACACACAATATCATACTGTTCTATCTCCGGACATTCACTGTGGTACGACCGCCAATCGGCCTTTCTGGCGTACGCATCCTTGATCTTTCTGTGCTTTGAAGTTCTCGGGGTAGAGTTGCCGCCTCCTTTATTGTGCTTTTTTCTCTTCTGCGTCCCCACGCGCTCCCGCTCGTCGACGTCGCCAGAGCCGTCCAAGGCATCCACGTGCGCCATGCCTGCACAACACACCACTGTTTCTGCCCTGATGCCACACAGAGGCCCCGCCCAGAACACCCTTGCGCGCCCCCCAGGTAGACTCCCCCGCCGCTTGTCTGCCAGTCGCCGCCCACCACGCACGTCCGGCCCGCTTTTCGAAACGAGCCCAGAATTTACCACTGGCTTGTTTTTCTGTCTCGAAAAAAACAAAAAACTTTGAACTGTGTTCAGTGTGCACGTGTGCAAAATTTTGTAAATTTATCCCCCGGACGTAGCTGTATTAGTAAACTGAGCTGTCGTTAAAAACCCTCCGACGTCCGTCGGTTGGTACGATGCGGGGGGGGGGCATGGAAGGAATACACAGGACGAGCTCCGTCGACAGGCCGACGACGAGCTGCGACGACAGGCTGACGATTAGACGCAGCACATCGAACGCATCGAACGCAATGGAGGGCTCAAACGGCGCTAACTGGCCTGCAATCCTCAAGGTTCTGGTAACGGAGAAGAAACGAGCGGAGGCGCGGCAGGGCGAGCACTATGTCAACCGCGCGCTCTTTTGCCTGACTGCCGCGCACCCTCTCCGGGAAAAGATGATCAAAGTGGCGGAGTGGGACCTTTTCAACTCATTTATACTGTCTATGATCGCGTTGAACTGCGTCTTCCTTATCTTCGACAACCCAGTGTGTAAATGCGCAAAGCAGGGAGCGTGTACAGAGCAAGAGAAGTACCGACATATTTTGTTGGGGGCCAATTGCACTTTTTGGCCCCAGGTGGACTTGATGCTTGGCGTAACGGAGGTCATCTTCACTGCGATTTTCACCCTCGAGTGCATCATCAAAATCATTGCCAGGGGCTTTGCCCTGCACAAGCATGCCTACCTGAGAGATAAGTGGAACTGGCTCGACTTCATTGTGGTCCTTGCGAGCGTGATCAGTGTCGTGGTGTCATATCTCCCGGAAGCAGGTCAAAACACATGGGTGCAATTTTTGCGGACTCTGCGGGTGCTCAGGCCACTGAGGACTGTAAAACGAATCAAGGGAATGAGGCCACTCCTCGACACACTGGCAAAAGCTGTGGAGAACCTGAGCAGAGTGCTGTTCTTGCTCGGCTTTTACTTTGTCCTCTTCGGGATGCTGGGACACGAGCTCTTTGTTGGAGTGACGCATCGCAGGTGTTACGTGGACCCAAGCAACAGCAGCGTCTTCACACCTGCAGCCTACTCCCGCTTCATCAGCCAGCAGGTCCCGTTCATGGTCGCATCTAACGTCAATATTGGTGCCTGGAACGGGGGCGAAAGTCTGTGTGGTACAGATAGCGACTGTAACCCCGTTGTTGTTGACGGGATTTCACACCCAGCGGTCTGCAGCAAAATGAAATGGTGCCACGACGATAATTCCGGGTTTGGTTGGTGCAAAAATGACTGGAACGGCAATCCATACGAACAAGGAGGCGGTCTAATGAGTTTCGACAACCTTCTTGCATCGTTTCTCATTGTCTATCAGTGTGTGACAGTGGAGGGCTGGGTGGATCAGCTTTCAACCTTCTTGTCAGCCAACCAAGATTTGGGCGGAGCACTGCCGGTCATATATTTCGTTTTGCTTGTCATCCTGGGCGCATTTTTCGTTCTTCAGCTTCTTCTTGCCCTTCTCTCAGAGTCATACACGCAGGCGCAAAACGAAGAGGCAAGGAGACTTGAGGTCGAGGCGCTTAACGTGCAAGCGCTTTTGAAACAGGCCAAGGGGACCCGGGCAGCAAGAATATCGTGGAAACAAAGAATTCGGAGCCTCGTTGCATGGATCAGGGGGAAGTCTGCGAAAGTGGCCCCCGGAGAGGAACAATGTGCCAGCCCTCCCCATCTTGTTGCGCGAACTGCCTCGGGCGATTCGGTGGCATCGGACGGCACCAACGTGCAGAAGACTCTGATCCGGAAGAGGCAACCTCAACTGGCCAGAAGACAGTCATATGTCTCGGGAGGCGATTCGATCTTCGTGGAGAAGTTGCTGACAGCATTATCGTCCGCCTCTGCATTTTGCTTGCCCATTATTAAGTCTCCCATTTTTATCAACGGGATGAATGTCGCAATTTTGTTCAACGCCGCCCTCATGGGCATGTATCATCACAGTGAACTGTTCTACGAGGAAAATATATGTAGGAGGCGGTGTGACCTTGATCCCAATCTCCCTGCGAATGCATCGCAATATTGCTCAGGACCGTTGTTCAACCGCACATGGGACGCAGATGGATCTGGCCGCGGTGTTCGTCCGCCGCAACGCGCCTTTTGCTTTCTCGAGCAAGACGAGCTAGTGTTGCCTGAGCACAAGCATCGGAGCTGTTCACAACATGTAACTCGCGATGCGTGTGAGTCAGCCCCAGCCCGCAATGGCATCGGGTGTTACTTTGTTGAAGAAGATGATTTCACAGAATGGGCGTATGCGGTCCGGCCTGGCTGCAAATTGGGGCTTTACGATTCTAATTCGTTCGCCGCAATTGCACCTTATGTAAATGGTTATGGTGAGCCTCGTTCTGTCAAGTTTGCGCTTCGAGATTTCTGTGGGGAGGACACTGGTGATCCCCGAAACCCATGCAAGGGCTTGCCCCACGATTTAGAAAACGCGTTGGAAACTACAAATACGGTGTTGGTTTTTGTATTCTTGATCGAAATGATACTTGGGATGGTCGGACTTGGGATGGAAGACTACTTTTCTGATAATATGAATACCTTTGACTGTGTTCTTGTCACTTACTCGTTCATAGAGCTCCTTCTGGTGTGGGGCGGAATTAGTATGTCAGGCGGCCTTGATGCGTTGCGAGGGCTGCGCCTCTTGCGACTATTCAAATTAGCTCGATCGTGGAAAGACATGCGGGTCATCCTTACTGCACTGGCACAATCTCTCGGCGGTTTGTTTTACACTAGCATTTTGCTGGCAATATTTTTGTATATCTTTGCACTCCTTGGCATGGCCCTTTTTGGTGGAATTCAAGATTTGGAGGGGGGGGTAGGGAAAGGTCTTCGATTTGCAAAGACAGATTCCCCTCGTAGCAATTTTGACTCCTTTTTCCCGACTGAATATGGACACGGTGCTTTTGTCGTCGTATTTCAGATAATCACGGGCGAAAATTGGAATGAAGTCATGTACAGCCTTATGACCAATAACCCGCAAAATGGTGAGCCCGCAAACGCAAAAGATGGCTTGAATGCTTTGTTCCCAATGACTATCGTGTTCTTTGGCAATTATGTCATCGTGAATGTGTTCATTGCCATCCTCCTCCTGGGATTCGTGGACAAAGGTAATGATTTTGGAGATGACGATGAGGAAACGGGAAAGTCTCGGAAGACAAATCGCGTGTTGCAATTTTTTGACAAGCTGTTGCAGAAAGATGAAGGCAAAAAGGAGAACAGATTCGCGAAGATCGGCACGCTTAAAAGCTACAGAGAAACCAGGAAACTGGCGAATGCTTTGATGAGGAAGTGTTATAGTCATGCATCTGGAGGCTGCACATTAATCTCTACAGAGTTCAAGCGTGCGGCTGAATCAGCAACAAGAAAACGACAATCAGAGAACCTGGAGTCTGAAGCAACTCCTGTACTGGACGAGGATCTAATTGAGGTATCAGTATGGCCAGGGAAACGAATCAGAATTCCTGATCACAACTCTTTCCTAATTTTCACGCCTCTCAACAGATTCCGAATGTGGTGTTCGTGGATTGTTCACCATCCCATCGTCGATAATTTCATCCTAGTTTGCATAATGATCACAACGATCACTCTTGTACTTGTAGAGACTCCAGAAGACATGATAATTACCGACCCGACCGAATGCCCATCGTCACCAGACTTTTTGGACTGCAGCGGCCCGGATTCAAATTACCCTGGCCACGTCGGCCTTATAAATTGTCCTCGTACAAAAAATCATCCGATGTTTGGCAAGGCGTTTGAGGCGTGCGATTCCCCAAATGCGCAGAATGTACCAGATTGCTGTGCGAAATTGACCAAAGTTCAGAACTTGCTGGTTTTGGATCAAATCTTTGCTATCATTTTTGTCCTGGAAATGTTGTTGAAGATGATCGCGGATGGGCTTATACTACATCCATTGGCATATATGCGTGACGGCTGGAACATTTTGGACTTTGGGGTGGTCGTGATTTCGTTACTAACCGCGTTTTCCTCCGGCGAAAGTTCAAAGCAATTCAAGGTGCTACGTGCTTTTCGCGCATTGCGGCCTCTTCGTGCCGTGAAGCGCAATCCGGGCCTGAAAGTTGCAGCGACATGCTTGATTGCAAGTTTACCGTCAATGTTGAACGTGCTCCTCGTCGTGCTGGTTTGGATCTTCATGTATTCAATGCTAGGCGTCCAGTTGTACCGCGGAGGGTTCTTCAGATGCGAAAATGTTCAGGACCAACTTTTCTACGGGACAACGTTTCGGCCATTGAGTCCGATCGAAAGGCCCAGGCCTAACCTGTCTGGTCCGGACTCTGTGCCCTCAATCATCGAATGTGTGAGTGCAGGCCAATTGGGCTCTGGTGACTCCCTGGTTTCAAGCGGAATATGGGAGCCGAGAGACTTCACGTTTGACAATGTTCTTACTGGAGTGCTCATACTGATTGAGACATCGACAACTGAAGGATGGTTGGACCTGATGGCCATGTGCACCGACTATATGGGTGTTGGCCTCACGCCGCTCCCCAATCAAAATTCGTTATCGGGCTCCTTGTTTGCTAGTTTGCACGTCTTTTTGGGTTCTTTTGTCCTCTGGAATCTCATCGTGGCTGAAGTCATCAGCAACTACATGAGGATCAAATGCGAGAATGATGGTATTGCACCGAACTTGACGCAAGAACAAGAAGACTGGAAGAGACATGTCCGTTTGATTTTAGCGTTAAAACCACGATACTCAGTGCATGGGCCAAAAGGCAAAGTCCGCAGGCAAATTTACAATCTAGTGCACCATGAGTATTTTGATTTAGTAATAACAACAGCGATTTGTGCAAATGTGATCATCATGATGTTCGACGTGCACAATCAGTCAGCGTGCACCGTGACAGCATTCTTTTGGATAGATGCTGTCTTCACTGTTTTGTTCTTGGGGGAGGCTCTCCTCAAATTGATTGGCCCCGGACCGCGCTGGTACTTTGTCGACGGATGGAATGTCTTTGATTTCTGTGTGGTTATTGTGTCTATCTCAACTGTGGTTATCGAGACTTTGCAAGGACAGTACACGTGTTCCAATGATGGAATTCAGAGAGATAAATCGCATTCATTTGGCCAACTGGGTATTTTGAGAGTTTTTCGTATTCTCCGCGTCCTACGTCTGGTGCGACGTGTGAAGGGCATCAGAGACATGCTGCAATGCCTGATCGACTCAGTACCCGCGCTTGCAAGTGTGACAGGCCTTCTTCTTCTGTTGATGACCATTTTTGCTGTCTTGGGCACCAATCTGTTTTGGAACGTCAATCCGAGACAGAATCTATATGGAAATGTAAGTGAAGAATCTTCACTCAACGTCGACAACTACCGGCAAATTGGAGGTTCTGTGCTCATGCTGATGCGATTCACTACTGGAGAGGCATGGAATGCCGTCATGTATTTTTGCATGCAGGTTCTTTCTTGTTTGCAGAAGTGAAAATGTTCTTTTTTGCTGCTGCTGCTGGTGCTACACTAATACAACCAGCTGTGTGAAACGATGTTGACTGCGACAAGGGCATGACACTTTTGTGTCTTCACGATTTATCCTTGTTCAATTCCTTGGCAGGGAGATCAATACAAGGGCTGTGAAAAAACGAATGGACTCTATTATGGAGAGGGCTGCGGAACTCCGTTATCGGGAGTCTTGTTTCACTTGATTTGGCAGCTTCTCGGTACCTACGTACTCATGCAGCTCTTCACCGGTGTCATTATCGAGAATTTTGTTGAAGTAACCCATGAGAGCGCATCACTTGTAGACCGAGAAACGGTAAGTTCACCGCGAAATTAGTTTTTAGGACCAAAAGTGCTTCGGTAGGGGAATTAGTTAGTCTAGGTGTTGGTGTTTGATGTTTATCGATGTGCACGATGATTTATTTGGAAAATCTTGACGAGTTTCCTGTATTCGGCGCAATTCATTTTTATGACAATGTGCAAAAAATGCCTCACAGATGAACTCATTCGTTGAAGCGTGGTGCACACTGGACGAGGTAAGGCCCGCTCCAAACTGAAACAAAGTAGAGGCGAGAGAAAAAGAGTCATGCAGTATTCAACTTTTTTGTCACGAGGGTTCGAATTTCTCTTCCTGAATCTTGCGATTTACTTCAGCGAGCTGCACTGGTACTGAACATGGGCATACATATCTCGAACGTGTATACTCTGTTCTGTTGTTATCAGCACTGCTTCGGATCCATTCCTGGCGATAAGCTCCTGAATCTTATTCTAAACGTCCAACCTCCCTTGGGTCTCAAGGGCAAGCTTGTTACGTGAGTTCCTGCCCGACTGCACGAATGAATCATGCTCCCAACCATACCCTCCACTACATGCAATGACGTATTCCAATCATTTGCAACAGGAACTCGATGTTGATGAATATTCTCAAGGACCTACTCATTCCCATCAGAAATGGCAAGGTAAAAAGGGGCTGCGGATATATGTTTCTTTCTGGGGAAACCATGAGCCTGTTTTGTGTGCATGTGAGTGCATCCGTCTCTGCTGGATGTCGTGCATCTGTTTTAAGCGCGCGGAGATGACATGTGTTCGTTCGCACATACGCGCATACAAAGATTCATTACTATGAAACGTTTTATGCAATGATGAAGCGTGTGATTGCCTCCGGCGATGTTGATGAAGAGGAGGATGAAGATGAACGAGAAGAAGGTGCACAGCGGTATGACAAAAAATGTCCCCTCAGCTGGCCTGCACCCCACAACCTGCCTGCACATGCCTATACCGATACCCACAGAACACGAATTTGCTTGCACACGTATGCAAGCATGTGCACTTGATCCATACTTACACTCATGTATCCCTACATTTTTACCTGGTGTCGCTCGCATTCAGGGCTGCGTTGGAGGCATATGCAGAGGAACAAAAGAAAAATCTTGGGTTGACTTGGGTGAATGCGGGTGATGTCAAGCCTGTCAAAGGCCGAGAGCTAAAACATCCAGCCCTGGCAAAGGCGTTGACGAGACAAACAAAGTTCTCTCAATCAGAATGGGAAGGCTTTACCATTCATGGCCTGCACTTCGACCACTTCATCCAATCGGGTGACTCCTACTTTCAACCAGCTTCTCACAAAGCTGTGGAGGAAGAAGTTCCAAACATCTGCGAGGACCAAGGCGGCACATTTCTAGAAGAGGAGTAAGAAGAAGCATGCACACGTGTTTGTGCTATACTTGATGCTCGTGTGGTGTCCGTGTTTGTGTGTGTGTGTGTTTGCTGCGTGCGAGTTCATTGTTCATGGTTATTGATTGGTCATCAACGCCAAAACCTCATACACTGTTGTTTGACTTTCTCTGAATTCCCACATCTTTTTGCCCTCTTCGCTTGCAGTGGTTCAACAAGACGAGCGACTGCTGGAGAGGTGTTTGCAGTTATGCGAATCCAACAAGCTCACCGCGAATGGAAAGAAAATCGATTACAGGTGAGAAAATGGGGAAAGAAGAGAAAGGGCGAGAGTTGATGAGGATGATAGGGAGGATCAGGGTCACCCTTTGTTGCAAGAGATGGCTGTTGTTTTACACCACAGAGATGAGTTGGTCATTGAGACACTGTGAGACAGATGAGTTTGTGATGCGTGCGTGAGCGCGAGCGGGAAAGGCATTGCGTGCTTGTGTCTGTTTCAGAGAGTGAGTGAGCGCGCGCGAGAGAGAGAGAGATAGAGAGAGAGAGAGAGATGAGAGACAGAAAGAAAGAAAAGAGAGAGATTGCGTGAATATGTGTTTGTCGGAAAGACAGAGCGGGAACGCAATGATCGAGCAAGTGCACGGGCCATAGCGCGTTCTTGTTTGTTGCTTTGAAGGGTTGTACTTGCATCTGGTTTTTGCTACAGTTTCATCCCGCCACGTCATATACCCCTAAACCCTCTCCATTTCGAATACTCGGCAGGTGGGGAAGGGAGTACGAATGATGTATTTCAACTCACCCTCGATGCAGATCCCACTCAACGGCAACCCTGAAGAAATGGCTGTGCGATAGATCACATAGATGTCGATAAACATATAATAAAATACAGAACCACACGCATGTATACAGCAGCAGCAGCAGAGCACACACACACACTCACAGAAGGGGGGCGGGGGGGGGGGGATTAGGGAGGAAGGGAGGGGGAGAGAGGGAGGGAGGGAGAGAGAGAGAGAGAGAGAGAGAGAGAGAGACCCAAACAAAATT
>Ga0315905_10008456_pt1 | contig 10415 bp, 7 predicted proteins | sample LakEriMetagenome_5_FD_203522 | JGI IMG/M metagenome (GOLD analysis project Ga0315905, IMG submission 203522) | Freshwater fungal communities from buoy surface, Lake Erie, Ohio, United States - Buoy 4 MA121 | ecosystem: Environmental > Aquatic > Freshwater > Lake | place: USA: Lake Erie, Ohio... | reverse complement strand
AGTCTTCTATCTCAATAGCCGAACAAAGTTCAGCGAGATCGAGGACGGGGCATCCAACACCGTGTTCGTAAGCGAAAAAATCTCCGAACAAGGGGACTTGGGTTGGATGTCCGGAACGCGAGCTACGTTGCGCAATGGCACCATCAGCCAGCCTCCCACAGGCCTAAAGTTCGGTTCTATACAAATGACTCTGTCGTCGAATCCCGACAACGGCAGTTTGGAAATGGGAGGCTTCTCGGGACTTCATGGCACGGGTTGCAATGTGCTTTTCGGCGACGGTGGAGTCCGGTTTGTCCCCTTCCAAATTGAGCCGCAGGTGTTTCAAGCCTTGTGCACTCGTAACGGCAACGAGCTGAAAACCACCTTCGAATGGTAACTTGTTGCAACCAATCCGCGAGCTTCGTACCGTAACCTTGGGAGCGATTAGCCATCCGGGCCATCGAGGAAAACGACGGTCCCCATCACTTCATCCCGAATGAACCTGCGCGGCGTGCAACGCCTTGCAAGCTCGATTCAATCGTTCCTGGACCAGGTCCACGGCGCGAAACATCCTTTGGAAGACATTGAGTCCGCTTTCGCCGACCCGGACACGCCCCGCCCCATCAGAGCCGCGGATCGATCGGTTCGCTTTCCATCGCCAGGACGGCGAAGACGCACTCGTGGACGCGGCGCAGCGGTTCGCGCCGTACGAATCGCTCGAGGGATTCGGCCCCCAGCGCGAACTCGCGTAGCGCCAATGACCGCTTGGCTCCCAGGCGCCGGGCGCGCAGACGTTGCAAATGCTCCGGCTTGGTGTACTCGGGACCATAGATGATCCTCAAGTACTCCGAACCCCGCACCTTCACCGCCGGTTGCAACAAACCATGCGGTCCCTCGGCGATGAACGAGAGCGGCTTGACCACCATCCCTTCGCCACCTGCTCCCGTGAGCGCGGTCCACCATGCGATCGCTTCCTCTTCACTCGCCGAGCTCGATAGATCGACCAGTTTCCATGGTGTCGCGAACAGCACGGGATCCGCACCATCGGCAAGGCGCGCGAGGGTTTGCATATGCCATGAGTGCTCGCGATCGAAATAAACATTGCCTTCGCTGGCTAGCAAATGAAAAGGAGCGAGTCGCAGGTCATCGACGTTGCCCACCTTCCAGCAGTAACGCTGGTAAGCTTGTATATAGCGCTGTACGAGTTGATACCGCTCGATCGTGTTGGTCAGGATCGGCTCGACGGCCGAGACTCGTTCGCGAGTTTTTTCGAGGGCCGCGGCGGTTGCTTCAAGACCCGCGATACCGGCGGCTCCCACGGCAGCATACTGATCGCGGATCAGCGCCTGCGCCTTGGCAGACCAGGGCATCAATTCACAATCCAAACAGATCCAGTCCGTGGCGAGTTCCTGCCACAGCCCCACTCGCTCGATCGCATCGCGGACCCGCGCGAGCAAGGCCTGCTCCATGACCCGATCATCAAAAAACGGTCGACCGGTGCGGGTGTAGACGATCCCCAGCGACTCGCCGCTTCGAATGCCAAAGCGGGCCAACGGAACCTGCGTATCGCGACAGACAACCACCACGGCCCGTGAACCCATGTGCTTCTCTTCGCACACCACCTTCGCGACTCCGCCCGAGCGGTAGTACTCGAACGCTTCTTGCGGCTTTTCCAGAGAGTGGCCATCGCTGGCGGTCTCGCACGGGGACATGGTCGGTGGCAAATAGATCAGCCAACGCGGATCGGCTGCGAACCGGCTCATGACCTCCAGCGCTGCTGCAGCATTCTCGGTGCGGACAGTGATGTTTCGCATCAGTCGCGTTTCAATATGGCGTTTGCCGGATACATCCTCGAGATCCAGGAGATCATCGTACTCCTGCTGCAGCGACAAAGGATGCTGTCCATCCTTCAGGAACGGTTTTCGCGGTTCCGCGTAGGTTGCCCGCGCTTCGATGGAAACGAACTCGCGCTCCGGCCATCGCAGCGCAGTCAGTTTCCCTCCGAAGACACAACCGGTATCGATGCAGACCGTATTGTTGAACCATTCGGGGCGAGGGACGGGCGTATGGCCGTAGACGACAGATGCCTTGCCTCGATAGTCCGCCGCCCAGTTGTAGCGGACGGGCAATCCAAACTCATCGGTCTCGCCAGTAGTTTCTCCATACAATGCAAACTCGCGGACACCTCCCGAGCCCCGTCCCTGCATCGATTCTTTCATCCCCGCATGAGCCACCACCAACTTGCCGTCATCCATGACGTAATGACTTACCAGATCATCGATGAACCGCGCGACGGCTTGACGGAATTCGTCCGACTCTCTCTCGAGCTGTTGCAGGGATTCCGCCAGACCATGTTTGATTTGGATGTTCTTGCCGTTGAGAGCGCGCATCAGCTTGATGTCGTGATTGCCGGGAACACAGAGGGCGTGTCCGGATGCGACCAGGTTCATCACCAGGCGCAGCACGGCGGGCGTCTTGGGACCGCGGTCAACGAGGTCCCCCAAGAAAATAAGCTTGCGCGGGACTCCGTCGTCATGGGGCGAAACTACCTTGCACGTTCCCTCGGGCTCGCCGGGGACCTGCGTGATCCCCCAGCGGAGTTTCGCGAGCAACTCGACCAATTCGTCGTAACAACCATGCACATCGCCGACTATATCGAACGGTCCGTGTTCCTGCTTGAGGTTGTTCCAGAGGGGTTGCCGTACCAGGGTTGCGGTAACGCATTGCTCCGGAGTTCGCAATGTGAACACATGACGAAACCCTTCGCGAAACAGCCCGCGCAGCTCGCGCTGCATGGATCGGCGTTGATTTCGGACGACATGGGGACCGAAGTTGCGATCCGGTCGCGTGGCGTTTCGATCGTGGCAAAGTTTCTCAGGGATATCGACCACGATCGCAACAGGCAGGCAATGATGTTCGCGAGCGAGTTGCACCAGCGGTTGCCGGTCCTCCGCTCGGACGTTGGTCGCGTCGATGACGGTCAGCAACCCTCGCGCAAGGCGTTTGCGAGCCAAGTAGTGCAACAATTCGAAGGCATCGTGGGTCGCTTCCTGGCTGGTCTCATCGTTGGAGATCCAGCCTCGGAACGTATCCGACGAGAGGATCTCGGTAGGTTGGAACAGACGGCGCGCGAGGGTGCTCTTTCCGGATCCCGATGCGCCGATGAGCACAACCAGGGACAGCTCGGGTACGACGATTTCCGGGGGAAGGTCAGCAGTCTCGGGGGCGTTAGGAGTCACGGGTGAACACCCCCATTTGCGATGGGGTGCCGACGTCGCGACCGTCAGGCATCGTTCCCGACTCGCCGATGTTGCGAAACTCGCATGTGTATCCAAAGCGGGTGCCGATGCTGTTCCCCCACGCCTGGAATTGGGCTCGCGTCCATTCAAAACGATGGTCCTTGTGCCGCATCGAACCCGCACTGAGGGATTCCCACATCGCGTTGTATTCGCTGTTCGGAGTGGTGACGATCACCAACTCGGGCTTCAGGGCCCAGAAGACCATTTTCTCCATGGCCTCCAGCCGCGGTTCGTCCATGTGTTCGATGACTTCGCACAGAACGGCGGCATCGACCCCGTCGATTCGTCCGTCGCGATACATCAGCGAACCATGCATCAGTTCGACGCGCTCTCGCACGCGGGGAGGAAGGCGGTCCAAGCGAAGGCGATCGGCCGCTATCTCCAAGCTGCGATGGGAGACATCCATGCCGATGATCTTTTCAAAGTTCGGTTGCTTTAGGAGTTCGCGCAGCAGTCGGCCTTCGCCGCAGCCGAGATCGACGACCTTGCGAGCGCCGTGGATTTGAAGCACCGACAGGATTTCCTGGTGGCGCTGCTGATGCAGGCTCAGTTTGCGTTCGGTTGCTTCCTCATGCGGATCCTCCGAACTGTCCGACTCGATTGCGATCGGGCTTTCGCCATCCTGTTCTCGCAACTGCTTGATCGCTTCGTCGGCGAGGGTGCGGCGGTATTTCAAGTAGCGACTGGCGATCAAATCGCGTTCGGGATGCTGGGCCAGCCAGCCTTCGCCATGGCGCATCAATTTCGCTACCTCGTCGTCCCCAACGTAATAGTGTTTTTCGTTGTCCAGGACCGGGATCAGTACATACAGGTGGCTCAGCAGATCGCTGAGTGTTTTGGTCGCGGCCAACTCGATGCCAAAGAGGGAGGGTGGGGCATTCGTCTCGTCGGGAGTGTTCGATACATGTGCCGTCACAGACACGCGATAGCCTAGGGGTGCAAACAATCGACGTAGCAGTTCCTCGCCACTCGCGCACGGCACTGTGGGGATACACGCCTCGAGCGGGATCGGGGTAGTGACCAGCTCCGGCCGGTCCTTGCAATTGCCTGCGAGAGCTGTGCCGTAGACCTGGGCGATGGCCACGGCCAGCATCGACGAAGCGACGTAGGGGCGATCGTTCACGTACTGGTCGAGGGTCCGTTCCCCTTTCTTGCCTCGTACCAGACCGATCGGGTCGACATCGAGCATGAGGCAGGCCGTGCACCGCTGGCTGTCGGAGTCCGGATAGAAGACGTGGGCCTTGTCGAACGCGAGGGAGAACGACTGAACCCGATTGGGATGTTTGTGGAGAAGGTATCCCAGGTCCGATGGAGGGTGGTGTGTTGTCGAAATCGAGAGGAGCATGAATCGCTCGCGTGGTGGAGTGAAAAAACTTTAGTGCTCGCGGTATTAGTGTACGAGTATTCGCAAAAGATCGCTACGCATGCGAAGCATGCCTGACACAGTCCGCAGGTAACGTCCTGATCGCCAGTGCCTTAGGCCTTGGAGTCCGGGCCCGCTCGCAAGGCTACCAGCTAGCCGAATTGCATTACGTGCGATCCCTCACGGAATGAGAGTCGGAGCGTGCCGAGGCTTGGCGGCCGAACTCGGCGTTTTCTTTCCGAACGGCCTGTTGAAAAACAGAAGCGGCACAGTACGAGCTTTCCGGCGAGTCACATTTTTGAACGGAGAAACCGTGTCCACCGCCGCAGATCGATGACGTTGACGGCTACCGACAAATCATTGGCAGATTGTCGCAACCATCATCGTTTCAAGTTATCATCTGGTCGATTGCATCACCGGTGCTTCACTAAACCACAACACCGAATTCCCCGACAGGAACGAACACATCAAGACAACGACCGTTGGCTGAGATCCGCAACTGCATTTCCCGCGACTCTGACCGCGCCCCTTGCAACGATTCCGGAGAGACACTTGCAAAACGATTTTCTCGAACTTGATTCTTCGTGTGCTTTGGAATGGGTGGTCCCGAGGGTAGGATCTCGCCGCATTCTCGTCACGGGGGCGAGCGGGTTTGTCGGGGGGCGAGTCGCCGATGCGTTGGAATGGGCCGGGCACGATGTGGTTCGCGTCGGTCGGCGCAAGCTCGATCGAAGCAACTACATTTCGTGCGATCTCGCGGAAAAGTGGCCGATCGAGAAATTGAAAGGCTGCGACGTGGTCGTACACGCCGCGGCACGCGCGTCCCCCTGGGGGCCGAGACGCGCATTTGTGAGAGATAATATTGATGCGACACGAAACCTGCTCGCCTACTGCGCTGCGGTCGGAAATCCTCGGATCGTCCATCTATCTTCCTCCAGTGTTTACTATCGAGCCGAGGACCAGCTCGGAATTTCCGAGTCGACTCCGCTGCCTCGCCGATTTGTGAACACCTATGCCGAGACCAAGCGCGCGTCGGAGGAAATCGTCGAACAGTACCCGGGAGTCTGGTCGATCCTTCGCCCGAGGGCGGTTTTTGGGCCTGGCGATACCGTTCTCTTGCCGAGGATCCTCGAAGCAGCTCGCCGAGGAAAGTTGCCGTTCCTCTATCGCGCTGGCACTCCTGTCGTAGGCGACTTGATTTATGTGGACAATCTGGTCGACCAAATCGCACAAGCAGCAACCCGCGATGGGATCGCCGGCACAGTCAACGTCTCCAACGGAGAGCCGATCGCCGTCATGGATCTGATTCTTGCCATTCTCCATCGCATGGGGATCCCGTCTCCTTCACGCCGAGTTTCCGTGAGACAAGCGATGTTTGCAGCAACGCTCCTCGAATGGGCTTATCAATTGGGCCGAGTCCGCTCCGAGCCGCCGATCACACGCTTTGGTGTGCATGTCTTCGCGTATTCCAAAACATTCGACGTCACACGCATGCTGCAGTGGTTTGGCCCCCCAAAAATCAATCTTGACCAAGGAATCGATCGCACCGTGCGAGCATGGTCCGCGACCGCGAAGGCAAGAGGCTAGCATGCGCGAAGCGATCGGATATTGCGGAGTGGTATCGGCGATCTTGTACTTGGTCATTCAATCGCTGAAAACGTATCTGGCGATTGCCTTCTACCGATCGCGCACCGAACGGCGCAATCCTGTTCACTCCCTCTCCGTGCTAACCCCGATTCTCAGTGGCGATCCGAATCTCGAAAACAATCTGCGCAGCCATCTTCAAGTCCTCCCGCCGGACAGCCGAATCTTCTGGATCATCTACGAGCAAGATGCGGAAGCAAAGCGAATCACCGCCCGGCTGGTCGAGGGCAGTCAGCTCCCGATAAAGATCGTTCCGTCGCCCGAGATCCCTTTCAACGCCAATCCGAAGGCGTTCAAGATGCAGCTTGCGGTCCCGTTGATCGACACACAATACGTTTGCATCCTGGACGACGATACGGTCCCCACTCGCGAAACCTTGGAGGCGGCGATGGGGGCGCTGGAATCGGCTGATGTTTACACCGGCTTGCCCTGCTACATGCGGGGGGCTAATCTCTGGTCGGATTTGATTTGTCACTTCGTTGCCAACAATGGCATCGCGACCTATCTGGCAACGCAATGCTTCGGCCCTCCGGTCTCGCTCAACGGAATGTTTTATGTGATGAAGACCGAAACGCTTCGCAGCTACGACGGGTTCACCCGTATCATGCCTTTTCTCTGCGATGACTATGCTCTAGCGCGTGTCGTCAAGGAGCAAGGAGGTGTGATCCACCAAAGCGTTCTGCCCCATACGACACGAACGCATGCCGAAACGAGCCGGGATTACTTTCGCTTGTTTCATCGCTGGTTCGCCATGGCGATGGTTCTGTTTCGGGATCAGTCGCTGAAAATCCAATGCATGATTATTTCATTGCTCGGTCTGCCACCGTTTCTCCTTTGGTTCTCGCTGCTCAGTCCACTGGCAGGTTGGTGGGGCTGGATCCTGTTGGCGGCGCTCCTGATGACTCGCCACGGATTGATTCGATTGCAGCATTCGGTCATTCTTCCATTTCCGTACAAGATTCATTTCCTGACCAGTTTGATTTCGGAATGGCTTCAACCCATCCACGTCCTGCATGCTTGTTTTTCAAAAACTTTTTATTGGAGGAAGTGGCTGATTCGAATCGGCCAGAACGGCACATTCGAGTACGTGAGGGACCGCCGGTGATCTCGCCCAAGATCTGGAGTCAACCGCCCAGTCCGCTGCCGCACAAAGCTCGCCGCGTCTGCTTCGTAAGCGGACTGAGCGACCCGACCAGCTCCGCGTTATCGATGGATCAGCTTGCCCTGCTTCGATCGCTTCCATTCGAGGATTCGGAAATCGTGACTCGCAATTTCCCGTTCACGATCGATAGGCGAGACGTCGCGCGCGAGGTCTCGCTGATATGGGCAAGTTTCAACAATGGCTGGCAGTATTGGAGATTGGATTCGCCTCGGTACTGCGATCTCATGGCGAGGCATTGGCAGAATTTGCTCCAACACACAGACCGGCTGTATCTGGTATCGTTGAGCTGCGGCTTGGAATTCATACGTGCCGGGATCCATTCGCACGCCGACGCGGCGCGGATGCATGTGGTTGCTCTCGGACCGGTTTGTCGCTGTCTGCCGGAATGCGAATTGACGATCATCCAAGGGGCGCAAGATTGGATTTCGCGGAGATTTGTACCGGCGGCGAATCATCGCATTGAGGGTTTGGGACACATGGGTTACATCAGTCATCCGAAGGTGCAGGAAATTCTATGCAATGTCTTGGCAAACAGCATTTCCGCATAAGCGGCACGGGCAGTTATCTGCCGGAAGCGGTCGTCCTGGCGGAGGAAATGGATCGTCGATTGGGCAAGCCGGTCGGCTATGTCGCCAATACGGGAGGGGTCCTTACCCGTCATGAGTGTCGATCGCCGGAGACGCTTTCATCCATGGCGATCGCAGCGTCTCACGCCGCGGTCGCGAATGCCAACTTGAGATTATCCGACCTGGATCTGATCATCGATGCCAGCACGTGTCGACACCAACCGATCCCTTGCAATGCAGCGCTCCTGTCGAAAGCACTTGGAACGGATGTCAAAGGAACGCCAGCTTTTGACATACAAAGCACCTGCCTGGGATTCATCGTGGCATTGCAAGTCGCCAACGGCTTGTTTGCAACCGGCAGCTACGAACATATCTTGATCGTCTGCAGCGAAGCGCTCCTCGCAGGTGTCAACTATTCGGAGCCGGAAAGTTCTGCGTTGATGGGGGATGGATCGGGTGCCGTCGTATTGTCTCGCGCCGCACCGCGCGATGCGTTTGCCTACTGCCATGAGACGCATGCCGAACACTCTGCGATCTGCGAAGTCCGCGGAGGTTCGCACAATCTTCCTCCTTTCGAATACGATCCATCGAAAGAAAGCTTGTACCGCTTTCACATGGACGGGCCGGAACTGTTCCGCGTGGCTCGCAAACTGCTTCCGCCTATGGTCGAACGAATGCTTGAGACCACGAAACTCCATCGCAACCAACTGCAGTTTATCCCCCACCAGGCATCGCCGCGCGGTGTCGAGGCGATTCGGCGATCGCTCGGTGTGGGAACCGATACTTTTCACAATCGGACGCGGGAGATCGGCAATCTCGCATCGGCCAGCATCCCGGTCATGCTCGATTGGTTTCGACGGCGCCCTGGGCTTTCGCAACCCGCGTTGGCGATGCTGCTGGGAACCTCCGCAGGTTATTCGCAAGCGGCGATGATTCTCGAGGTATAGTCCTTCATGGCTCTCAGCGTACGATTCTTCCAGAGTGGTTATTGTCGGCAAAGCAATGCGATGTCGGGAGGGACGGGGTGGCAGTGGCGCCGCTACTACGCTGTCTTTCTTCTCGTATCCCACCCTGAGCAGGGGAATGTGTTGATCGACACCGGATACAGCCAGGACTTTTTTGACGCAACGCGATGGGGGATGGCGTTCCTAAGCCGTTTAATGCTCCCCGCAACCCTCGACCAACATCTCGATGCCGCGGGAATCTTGAATTCCTGCGGGGTAGCTCCGGAAACCATTCGATCGATCTTCATCACCCATTTTCATGCCGACCACATCAGCGGCTTGAAAAGATTCCCCAATTCCCGGTACAGCGCGCGGCGAAACGCTTGGTCCTACCTGGCGTCGTTGTCTTCGTGGGGCAAGTCGCAGGAGCTGCTCTTCCCAACGCTCGTGCCTGACGATTTCGAGCAGCGGACCGATTGGATCGAAGAGCATGAATTTGCGGATGCGCATTCGAGTTTGCCCGGTTTCCGATTGCTCGATTATTGGAAGGACGGATCGATGTTTCTGGTGGATCTGCCTGGTCATGCGATTGGTCAGTACGGTCTCTTCTTTCCGGGCCTTCCGCGACCGTTGCTGTATGTCGTCGACGCGGCTTGGAATCTCCAGGCGATGCGATCAGGTCGACAAATACCATCTCCGCTGATGTTTTTGCAGCACGACGCAAAAGCGTATCGCGAAACATGGACCACCTTGCGGTCGCTGCAATCCGAAAACAAGATCGATATGATCGCATGCCATTGCCAGGAAACCCAAGCTCGAGTCGAAAACCTTGGTGCGGACCATGCACATTGACTTGATCGCACCGCCGTTCCCAGGGCATCTGTTCCCGCTATTGGATCTCGGCCAAGGGCTCCACAAGCTGGGTTTCGAATCGATCCGGGTCCTGACAACCGCTCGCCGCCAACAGGCCGTGGAACAATGTTCTCTCGAGTTCGTGGAGTTGCTTGCAGGAGCCGATGCGTTCATCGATTCGATTGGCAATACCAAGCAGCGCGTCGGTTCCAATCCGTGGCGACTCCTTTCGCAGTTCCGAATGAATATGTCACTCATGGACCGTCTTCGCGAGGAACTGACCACGATTTGGCAGAAGCGCAAACCGGATGTAGCCATCGTCGATTTCACCGTTCCGCTGGCTGGAATCCGCGCGCAGCAGCTCGGGATTCCGTGGTGGACTAGCTGTCCGACCCCATGTGCGATCGAGACGCGCACCGCGACTCCGTCCTACTTGGGAGGCTGGTATCCGAGGCACGACCTTTTCGGCAAGATGCGTGATGGTGCTGGACGGGGTCTGATTCGCACGTTCAAGCGGACGGTAGGCTTCCTTTTTCGAAAACCGTTTCGACGCTGGGGGATCGAAAATGTGTACCGGAGAGATGGGAGCGAAGTTGCCTACTCGCC
>Ga0315905_10008455_pt1 | contig 10415 bp, 11 predicted proteins | sample LakEriMetagenome_5_FD_203522 | JGI IMG/M metagenome (GOLD analysis project Ga0315905, IMG submission 203522) | Freshwater fungal communities from buoy surface, Lake Erie, Ohio, United States - Buoy 4 MA121 | ecosystem: Environmental > Aquatic > Freshwater > Lake | place: USA: Lake Erie, Ohio... | reverse complement strand
CCGATTGTTAGTAAGCATTTTTTCGAGAAATTTTTATCACAGTATTTGGCTGAATATGTTAAATTTGACAAATTTGTTAGTTCTGATTGGTTTCTAAGTTAAATTAAAAGTTTAATAATATATTTATTTTAAAATTAATTATATTATTTTGTATTTATTTTATAGAATTTAATTTCCTAGACCAGCTCTCATTTGAACATCTACAGAACCTAGATCAGCAGGGGAATATCCTCTGCTTCCAGTTCCACCCATCATTGATCTGTGCTTTCTTCGGCGTCTTTTGCCACCAGCCATACCAGCCGCCTCTTGGACGCCAACAGAGCCTGAAGCGCTGTAATTGGTAATGCCTTGACCATCAATGCCTTGACCCATGGCATCTGCAGGAGAAAATGCGTTACCGTAGTATCCACCTTGTTGGCTTCTACCACGGCTTCGACTGCGACCACGGCTGCGGCTTCGACCACCAACCAAAGCACGATCTAAAGGGCTAAATTGTTGAGGCACAACATCTTTAATCATATAATCAGAATTGATATCGGCAGGAGTCAAAGAACCCATACCAGCACCACCACTCATACCTCTCTTCTTGTGAGATCGCTTATGAGATTTCTTATGAGATCCTAACCTAACAAAACCAAACTTACCCTTCTTGGTTCCGTAACCGTGCTTAACTAAACGCATTTCTTTCTTGGCGGTATTGTGCTTCGCTCGCGAAACAATTCGTCCAGCCTTGTTCTGCATTAAATCAGACTTGGTTAATCCGCCTGATGTCTTTTTGGCAGTTCCATGCCATACTTGAGCTCGGGTTCCTATTGTTTGAACGTGTGTCATTATATATATTATCCAGAAAAAAACTTATTTCTAAAGATTATTCGACTAAATATTTATCTAATAAATTTTGAATATAATTATGCATTATTATTTATTAAAAATAATATAAATAGATATTTCTACATAATGGATATTATGTTTAATAAAGAAATAGATATAATTATAAATCCAACTAATGAAGAAATAATAAAAAATTTAAATGATCATTGCACATCTGCTCGAACATTGTTTACAAATGCTTTTGGTTATGGATATGCTCAAGCTTATAATCAGTGTCCTAGCGATATGATTGAAAAAATAATAGCATTAAATGGCAATGATAATGGGTTAAATTATTGCAATTTATTAAAAGAAAATATTAGAATATTTAAAATAGATGAATTTCATATGCAAAATTGCGGTTTTATTGGTAAAATGATGATGTCTTCATCTGATTATTATTCATTTTCAAATGATCCAAGAAATAAACATGGCATAAAAAATATGATATATCTTCTTAATAGTAAAAAATGTGATACAATTGGTCCTGATAGAAATGATTCAACAAAATGGATTATTCCAGATACATATTTTTCACCATTAATTAAATTTCTCAATTCAGAAAGCAGCAAAGATCCTAGCATAGGCGTGTTAAATAAAGAGGTCGTAAAATATTATAATAAATTAAGAAGTAATGTAGTATAATTTTATTAATAGATTTAAAATGTATTTCTAGGAGGTCGAGGAATGCCTCCAGGTTGTCCCTCAATACCACCCAAATAAGTTATCTTTGCCGGCACATTGAAATTACCAAACGTAGTTCTTCCTCCTAAAGAATTTGTTGTTAGTTGTGAAACACGTTCTGAATTTGTCTGCATTGGATCATTATATCCTTGCTTCACACGATTCACTTTATCTTGAAAACATTCACAAAAATAATCCGGATTACCGCCTACAATTTTTGATTCCAAATTAAAAAAAGCGATCTTACTATTATACTCTATTAATCTTCTTAGATGTCTTTTATTTCCTGGCACTCGGCCCGGCATAAAATTTTGACTTGATGACATTAATAAATATGTATATTAATATTTATTAATTTTTTAACATTTATATATTTTAAATTGCTGATTTTATAAATTCATCGATATTATTATTGCACAACAATGGTGTAAATTGGTTTATCTTTTCGTCATCCCAGTGCCACCATTTAATCTCTAAAAGTTTTTCAATTTGCTCAGGTGTAAACCTGTATTTAATTAATTTTGCTGGATTTCCTCCAACTAAACTATATGGTTCTACATTTTTAACAACATGACTATTATTTGCGATTACAACTCCATCGCCAATTTTTACACCTGACATTATAGTTACATTAGAACCAATCCATACATCATTGCCAATAATTACATCTCCTTTTGTTCCCGGATGCCCGTTCCCATTAAAATTATTAAATTTATTTTGATGTATATGACCAAATGGATATGTTGTAACCCAATCTGTCCTATGGTTTCCTCCTAAATATACGGATACATTTTGAGCTATCGAACAAAAATTTCCTACCACTAATTTTGCATTATCATTTTGCCAATATATATTAGGCATTCTATATGTATATTTTCCAAATGACATTATATTATAATGTAAATAATATCATTATTAATTTATAAACTAATATTTTATATCTATAAAGTGTAGCAAATCTAATTTTATATAAAATTGGATTTCTTAGCAAATCTAATTTTAAATAAAATTGAAATCTATTTAAACATATAAGGATATCTTATATCATACTATATCTATTATCATGAATACCCTTACAAATTCAAACAATAATGAATTATTCTTTAATGTGGAAGAAAAAACAGATAAGCAGCATATTCTCGATAATCCGGATACCTATATTGGATCTGTTGAAACTGTCGATGCTGATCTCTGGATCCTCAATGAAGAATCAGATAAAATTATCGAAAAAAATATTAGTTATGTTCCTGGTTTATTCAAGCTCTTTGACGAAGCCATTGTTAATTGCAGAGACCATGTCGTCAGAATGGCATCCAAAGTCGCGTCCAGTGTAGAAAACTCATTACCTGTTACCTACATTGATGTAGCAATTCAAGATGATGGAACTATTATCATGATTAATGATGGTAACGGCATTGATGTGGCACAAAAAGACGGAGTCTGGGTTCCCGAGTTGATCTTTGGTCGGCTGCGCACTTCTACAAATTACAACAAAGAAGAGAAAAAAATTGTCGGAGGCAAAAATGGATTCGGTTTCAAGCTTGTTCTAATATGGTCTACATATGGTTCTGTTGAAACTGTGGATCATATTCGTGGTTTAAAATATACACAAGAATTCAAAGACAACTTGGATATGATTTGTCCACCTAAAATTACAAAGGCAGCGAAAACAAAACCATATACAAAGGTTACATTCAAACCAGATTATCAGAGACTAGGGTTAAGCGGTTTAAGCCCTGATCTAGTTGCTCTCCTCAAAAAGCGTGTCTATGATATTTCTGCAGTTACCGATAAAACACTTAAGGTCAAATACAATTCACAGCTTATTCCTGTTAAGAATTTCGAGCAATACATTAGCTTTTATATTGGAGACAAGTCAGACAGACCGCGAGTCTATGAGTCAACTAATGAACGCTGGGAATATGCAGCTGCATTATCGCCTTCTTCAGAATTTGCTCAAATATCCTTTGTCAACGGCATTCATACTTCTAAAGGTGGCAAACACGTGGAATATATTCTAGGGCAAATCACCAGAAAATTGGTAGAATTTATTGAGAAGAAGAAGAAAGTCAAGGTCAATCCAAATGCAATTAAAGAGCAGCTCATATTATTTATCAGATGTGACATTGAAAATCCAGCATTCGATAGTCAGACAAAAGACTACATGAATACACCATCATCTAAGTTCGGATCCAAATGTGATGTCAGTGATAAATTCATTGAAAAGTTAGCAAAGATGGGTGTGATGGATGCAGCTTGTGCAATTACTGAAGTGAAAGAAAACAAGGCTGCAAAGAAAACAGATGGTTCCAAGTCTAAATCTGTAAGAGGCATTCCAAAGCTCACGGATGCGAACTGGGCTGGAACCGATAAATCTGGACAATGCACTCTTATCTTTTGCGAGGGGGACTCAGCAAAAGCCGGTATTATCTCTGGTCTGTCTTCAGAAGATCGTAATATAATTGGCGTATATCCTTTGAAAGGCAAGTTGCTAAATGTTCGAGGAGAGCTGCCTAAACGCATTTCAGAAAACAAAGAGATAACTGAAATCAAGAAAATTCTTGGCCTCGAGACTGGAAAGGAATACAATGCAGAACTAGTTGCAACCAGTCTCAGATATAGTCGGGTATTGTTTATGACTGATCAGGATTTAGATGGATCTCATATCAAAGGCTTGTGTATTAACTTGTTTGAAAGTGAGTGGCCTAGTTTAACTCAAATTCCTGGTTTTATCGGTTTCATGAACACCCCTATTTTGAAAGCATCAAAGGGACAACAATTGCTTATGTTTTACAATGACGGTGAATACGAAGAATGGAAAACAGCAAATGAATCTGATGTAAAAAGTTGGAAGATAAAATATTATAAAGGTTTAGGAACTAGCACAGGCAAAGAATTCAAAGAATATTTTGAGCAGAAAAAGATTGTTGGTTTTGAACACACTGGTGTTAAAAGCACTGGAGCGATCGATATGGTCTTTAACAAGAAGCGTGCAGATGATAGAAAAGAATGGCTAAAAGAATATGACAGAGATCTTTACTTAGATACCAACAAGCCCAGTATAACATATGAAGAATTTATCGGTGAAGAGCTGATTCACTTTTCGAAATACGATTGTGACCGATCGATTCCTAGTTTGATGGATGGACTTAAAACCAGTTTAAGAAAAATCCTCTTTGCTGCGTTTAAAAAGAACTTAACTTCAGAGATAAAAGTTGCTCAATTTTGCGGTTTTGTATCTGAGCACGCATGTTATCATCACGGTGAAGCCAGTTTGAATGGTGCAATTGTTGGCATGGCTCAAAATTTTGTCGGATCAAATAACATTAACTTACTAGTTCCATCAGGACAATTTGGAACAAGATTAAAAGGCGGTGAGGATAGTGCATCAGAAAGATATATCTTTACTTTATTAAATCAGATAACTCGATCTATCTTTGTAAAGCATGATGATGCAATTTTGAGTTATTTGAATGATGATGGCACCCCAGTAGAACCAAGATTTTATGCGCCTATTATTCCAATGATTTTGATCAATGGTTCCAAGGGCATTGGAACTGGATTTAGCACGGAAATATTGTGTTACAATCCAATGCAAATTATTGGTTATCTCAAGAATAAATTGATCGGAACCCCTCCTATTGTTGATGATAGCTTTGTGCCATTCTATGAAGGATTTCAAGGCACGATAGAAAAGATTGGTCAAAAGTTCTTAATTAAAGGTAGATATGAAAAAGTCGGGCCAGATAAAATTCGAGTGACAGAGCTTCCGGTTGGTTTCTGGACAGAGAACTTCAAAGAACATTTGGAAGGCTTGATAGATCCAGGCGTAGACAAAGAAGGAAAGAAAATTGTGCCACTTGTAAAAGACTATGATGATATGAGCAAAGACACTACAGTAGATTTTACAATCACTCTGCAAAAAGGCAAAGTCGAAGAGCTTGAAGCAATCCAAACAGATAATGGCTGCAATGCATTAGAAAAATTATTCAAGCTTTATACAACTACATCTACGACCAACATGCATTTGTTTGATGCAGAAGATAAATTAAAAAAGTATGACTCAGTAGAAGAGATCATTGACGATTATTTCGTAACAAGATTGAAACTATATTGCGACAGAAAAGCGTATTTGATTGATGCATTAGAAAAGGAATTAGTTGTATTATCTAATAAAGCGCGTTATGTTCAGGAACTACTCGATGACACAATTGACTTGCGAAAGAAAAAGAAGACTGAAATTGTAGAGATGTTACTTAGCAAAGGTTACGATGTAATTGAGGAAGATAATGATTATAAGTATCTAATTAAGATGCCCATGGATAGTGTCTCAGAAGAAAATGTGGAGAAGCTGAACAGAGAGCATAAAGATAAATCAGATGAATTGCAACGAATCAAAGAGACAAGCGAGCAACAGATGTGGTTGTCAGAACTAGAACATTTGGAACAAGCATATAGCAAATATAAAGATGAGCGATTACAAGGCAGTGAAGATAAAAAAAAGAAAGTGCAGATGAAGGTTGGTTCAGTAAAGAAGGTTGTAAAGAAAGATAAGTCTGTTGATTTAGTGATGGAAGAAACCATTGATATTGAGTTACCAGTAAAGGCTGCAAAGACTAAAAAGATAATTAAATAAATTATAAATTATAAATTATAAATTCAAAGATGTTATCATATTAAACTAACAAAATATAAGGTATAAATTCAAATATTTTTTATCTAAAACATCTAACAAATGAATATAAATATATTTTATCTAGTAATACAATATATTTAATAAATGAATAATATCATGGAAACCATGTTTTTAAAAAGATTTTGTTTACCGTCTAATACAGATTTAGATCACTTTAAAAGTAATAATATGGTTGCTAATAAATGTATTTGCGGAAAATATTTTCATGTATCGTGTGTATTTCAAGGAAAATATAATATATTATCAATTGGAATGAACAAATATGCCGACGTTGATGGAACTATGCCCAGCATCCATGCAGAACATGACGCTATTTTACGTTTACCTTGTTTAAAAAAGAAAAATAAAAATAAATTGGTTAAAATTAATTTGTTAGTTATACGCTTCTTAAAGACATATACATTAGCCAATAGTAAACCTTGTTTAAAGTGCATTCAAAATATGATTGATATACCCAAAAAGCGTGGATACAAAATTGAAGACATATATTATTCAGAAAATGACAGAACAATTATTAAAACAAATATTAATAAGTTATTGAATGAACCGGTTCATCATGTTACTTCATATTATCGTAACAATCGATATCTATATAGACATAAATGAAATGAATATAAATAAAATATTAAAACCACTTAGGCATCTTATAATTTCGTCGATCATTTTGTGATGTCATCACTGGTGTAGATAATGGCACTGCTAATGTGCTTACATCATGCAAATATTTCATATAACCTTGTGCTTCTGAATATACGTGATGCACACAATAATCTAGAACCAGTGCGTTTAATGCTTGTATTTGACCTTGAATATCATAATCTAAATTCACTGAATGCTGCAAAAATATGCTGCGCATAATGATTTTGAGAGAATCACAATCTTGAGGAGCCACAATATACTGACCATTCGATTTTTTAAAGACACCAGCTCGAATGCCATTTTGGACAATTTGAATATTATTTTGCGAAAAATAAGCTCTAGACAAATCTGATTCATCCCATTGACCTAAAGTTGGTTCTCTCATTGTAGTGCACTGATTAGCAGGAATTTTATCATACATAGCAAACAAATTAGAAATGTCTGGTGCTTCAGATTTACTTTTACCTTTACTTATAATATCAACACGACCATTAGAACTTCTACTAGGAAATATTTCAGAACTATTCATAATATATTATAATATATTACACTCATAAAAAAAATATATGTTTAATTTATATAATGGAAATGTCTTTTCAAAAAACGGTTTTAATGATTGCCGTAGTATTTTTAATAGTTTTTCTAGTGTTAATTGGGGTTGCGCTCAACAATTCATCCAGTGATGCCGAATGGCCTCCTATTGTTGGCAATTGTCCTGATTTTTGGGTAGATCTATCTGGCAATGGATCCATGTGTTTTAATAGTCATCATTTAGGCAAGTGTAATATTCCAACACAAGAAGACAAAAATACAATGAATTTTAATCAGGCTCCATTCAATGGAACAGATGGAAATTGTGCTAAATATAAATGGGCTTCTACAAGAGGTTGTAATGTTACATGGGATGGTATTAATTATGGTGTATCAAATCCATGCACAACTGAGACAACAGATGACACGACAGAATAAGTAATTGAATATTATTGATAACAGATAACAGATAACAGATAACAAATAATAAATTATTAATGATTATTAATAATCTAAAAATAATTTATTATATATTTTTAAATAACATGTATGAACCTTTTTCAAATGATCCAACATTATTCTTTCAAAACATTAATAATTTACCTAAAGAATTGTATTTAATTGTTAATTCATATATTCCTGCAATAGCCAAAATACAACTTAATAAAGAACTCTATGTAAAATACCATTATTTATTTAGAAATTATATTAACCGCAAACAACTAGAAAACTACATTAGAGTAACTGTAAGACAAGACAATGATTTTGTTTTTAATCAATTATTACAAGAAAATTATAATAAATGGTTTAATATCAAAAAATATTTATATCAAGATTGCATTTATGCAAACTATATATATTTCTTAAAAACATATTGCGTAGAAAATCAATCAACAAAATGTAAAGAAAAAATCGATAATTTAATTCAAGAACTTGGTTTAAGTAAAAATCAACATAAAAAGAATATTATAAGAAATATAAGATGGAAACATTAAATATTAATAATTTATTAAATCGTGAAGACGAAGCTAACAAAATCAAGGAAATCTTAAAAGACTTTGAGTTAAATAAGCATAATTTAGCTACTAAAAAAGGCATTTATATTTATGGCGATCCAGGATCTGGAAAAAGCTCATTTATTGTTAGCATTCTCAAAGAATTAAATTATGATGTAATCAAATATGATGCAGGTGATATTCGAAATAAATCAATTATTGACACCATTACAAAGCATAATATGTCTGACAAAAATATTATGAGTTTATTTCATAAAAAGATCAAACGTTTAGCAATTGTGATGGATGAAATTGATGGAATGAATAATGGTGATAAGGGTGGGATCAATGCATTAATTAAAATTATTCGGCCAAAAAAAACAAAAAAACAACGTCAAGAAGAAATCACACTAAATCCTATTATATGTATTGGCAATTATCATATTGACAAAAAAATCAAAGAGCTTATGAAAGTTTGCAATGTGATTGAATTAAAATCACCTACCAAACCACAAATGTTAAACTTAATTAATATTCTTCTACCTTTATTAGATGAAAATATTAAAGCAAGCATTATTACATTTATTCAAGGTGACTTACGTAAATTAAATACCATTTATGATCTTTATAAAAACAAACAAAGTATTTTAAATAGTAACATAATTAAGAATATATTTTTAATGAAATCATATAATGATGATACTCGAAAGATCACAAAAAAACTTATCAATGCAAACTATTCAATCGAAGAACATTTGACTATTATGAATGAAACAGATCGAACTATTGTTGGTCTTTTGTGGCATGAAAATATTATTGATGTTATTGGTAAAATTAAAAAAGAAGAGTCCATTCCATTTTATTTGAAAATTTTAGATAATATGTGTTTTGCAGATTATATTGATCGTATTACATTTCAAAAACAAATTTGGCAATTTAATGAGATGAGTTCTTTAATCAAAACCTTTAAAAATAATGAAATTTATCACGAGACATTTTCTAAAAAGAAACTTAAGTTCAATCCTGCTGAAGTCAGGTTTACAAAAGTCCTAACAAAATATTCAACGGAATATAATAATTCTATTTTTATACAAAATTTATGTCAGCAATTAGGTATGGATAAAAAAGACCTATTTGGTTTTTTTCTTGATATTAAAAATAAATATGAACCCGATTCAATGGATTCAAATATATTGTTTGAAAATTATGAAATTTCAAAGTTGGACATTAATCGTATTTATAGATATCTAGAAAAGTATACAAAGGAAAATGTAGATGACTTGGATGATGAATTAGGCGAAGAAAGTGATTTAGATTAGTTTTTAAGTAAATAGTAAATAAATTATTGTAATAACTAATAAAGATTATTACAATAATAATTTAATTTTTAGATTGAACAGTTTGCAGTCATTTACATATATTTATCTTTAAGTAAATTTACTCTCTTTAACCATGCATCTTTTGTATCTTGATCTACTGTTGTAAATTGATGTCTTTCATATTGTGACGGAGTATCATAATACAAATGAACAGGGCCATTCATTTTATCTAGTCCAGTGCAATTTGCTACAGTAAAATAAAGATATTCTGCTTCACTTCCGACACGATGATTTGTGTAAGCACCTGTTACCGCATTTTTAATATAGGATCCGTAATCTCCTGAGCCGTGCATCTTAATTGCAATTGTTTTACCATTTACAATTCGATGAATCGTGTAGCATCTATTTACTTTTAAACGCGGTTGTTTGTTCTTCAATAAATTAGATGGAACTGAACCACTATCAATAGAACCCTCATTAAAATCCTCTTCTTGATCATATGCATACATATTTAGATTATATATTAATAGTTATTATTTCTTTAAATGAATTTTATTATAAATAATAAATTATTGCAAAAATATTGATTATTTGTTAGGTTGTTGTTTTTTATATTCATCTAGTTCAACAGTTAAACCCTTCAGTTTTTTTAGTAATTCATTTATTAAATATGATTTATCT
>Ga0315905_10008454_pt1 | contig 10415 bp, 8 predicted proteins | sample LakEriMetagenome_5_FD_203522 | JGI IMG/M metagenome (GOLD analysis project Ga0315905, IMG submission 203522) | Freshwater fungal communities from buoy surface, Lake Erie, Ohio, United States - Buoy 4 MA121 | ecosystem: Environmental > Aquatic > Freshwater > Lake | place: USA: Lake Erie, Ohio... | reverse complement strand
AAGAGACCTACTCTAGTGCCAAAAGAGACCTACTCTAGTGCCAAAAGAGACCTACTCTAGTGCCAAAAGAGACCTACTCTAGTGCCAAAAGAGACCTACTCTAGTGCCAAAAGAGACCTACTGTCAGTCATAGCAGGACGCACCATGCTCACAAACTTGACCGCTTTAGTGTTAAAGGGGGTTTTATTTTTGGCCTTTTTCTTGTTTCTTTTTTTTTGGAACGCAAAGACTCCCACCTTTTCCTCACTTGACCGCGTCAGTGTTAGAGGATGGTATTGTTTGTGTGTGCGTGTGCGTGTGCGTGTGTGTGTGTGTGTGTGTGCGCGCGCGCGTGTGTGTGTGTATGTGTGTGTGTGTGCGTGAGAGAGAGAGAGTGTGTGTGTGTATGAAATGAGGTCTGGAGGGGAGATCGGGAGGGTGAGGGGAGAGACGAGGAGGAGGAGGGTTATTCATATCAAAAGCAGTTGGAGAAGATGTTGAGGAGGAGGATACATGCATGTCATATGAGGAGGAGGATAGATGCATGTCATATGAGGAGGAGGAGGGTTATTCATGGCAAACGCAGTTGGAGAAGATGTTTTGTTGGTTCCCTCCAGGGCTTGTGATTTGATGGTGTGTGTGTTGCTAACGTGTTGCTAGTGTGTTGCTAGTGATTTGATGGTGTGTGTGTGTTTCCTTTCTTCGTGGTCTGCGGTCAACTAATCTAATCTAGTCCCTAGCTAATCCAATCTATACCCTAAACCCTTTCTACGTGGTCTGCAGTCAACGCCGTTTGACGTAGGATGTGCGTCGAGTAGGGTAACTAATCTCATCTAATCCCTAGCTAATCCAATCTAAACCCTAAATAGGTAGTTTGCAGTGAATGCCGTTTGACGCAGCCCGTTTCAAAAGCGTGCGTGGAGTGCGGGAACGAGTTTGGCGAGTACTTTTGCGACGTGTGCAACTTTTTCGACGACGACACATCGAAGCGTGTGTTTCATTGCCAAGGCATAAAATTCTGAAAAGTCTTCTTGATGGTACTTTTCCTTAGTCCGCATGCGACTGGTAACTATTGAACTCTAAGCCTTGTGTCCAGTACGGTCTTTTCTGAAAAGTGAACGTTTCATGTTACCCAAGGTGGGGAACATACACGCCCGGGGAATAGATACCAGCCGCAAGCGGAAATGCACTAAGGACAAGTGCAAAGGCTACAAGGGGGGCGCGAAAACTTCCTCCCCTGCGAAATCTAAAAATAAAATAAAAAATAAAAAAGGCTGCGGCATCTGTCGAATAGGGGGCCGTGAAAACTTCTTCCACTGCGAAATCTGCGGCTGCTGCTACGCCCTCAGGTGCCTCTTCTTTGTAAATGTACTGGGGTCTGACTTTTGCCTTTCCTTGGTGAATATACTGGGGTACTGACTTGCTGCTGCTGCTACGCCCTCACTTCAGCCTGCGCGATAACCACAAGTGTATCGCGGGGGCAATGCGACAGAACTGCCCGGTCTGTGTGTGTGCGCACGTCTGTGTGTGTGTGTGTGTGTGTGTGTGTGTGTGTGTGTTTGTGTGTTTGTGTGTGAGAGAGAGAGAGTGTGTGTATGTATGTGTGTGTGTACATGTATATATATATAGGTCTGCCTGGAGGACCTCTTTCACAGCACGTCACAAGTGCGGGTGCTGCGATGTGGACACACACTACACCGAAAATGTCTGGCGAAGCTTATGAGCATGAACATCGTTCTGCACGTCTGTCCCCTCTGTTCCAAGACCCTCGTCGACCACAGCAGGCAATGGGAGCAGATGGATGTCGCCGTGGCACAAACCCCGATGCCGGAGGAACTCTTGAACAAGACCGTGACCATTCTCTGCAACGACTGTGAGACCAAAGGCCCCGCGCCCTATCACGTGCTCGGCTTCAAATGCGCGAATAGCAAGTGCGGGGGCTACAACACACGGCAGATCATGGATGAGGCGGCCAACTACACCTTGCTCTACCGCGACCCTAACTACTCGACGATGCTTCGTCAAGCAGCGGCGTCGATAGCGCAGTCAGAGAGGGCCGACGTAGACAGCAGGGGAGTAGTCGCGGGGGAGGACTGGGGGAGTCTAGGTGCCGTGGACGGCGGGGTGGGGGGGGACTTGGGAAGGGATGGAGGAGGAGGAGATGAGGATGGCGCGCACCAAGGTAGCCCAGGTCTAAAAGATACCGCCCAGGGAAAGGGCGGAAGAGAATAAGAGAAAAAATCTTTGATACAACCATTGAGCGCTCGCGCTCACTTTCTTTTTCGGACACCAGTCGCATGTCCATGTTCGAATGTGCGCCCTGTGGACTTTGAAGGCGGGTACTTCCCGATTACGTGAGCATCCGGAAGGCCCCGAGGCGCTTACAGCAGGATACGCGACAGTCGAGTCGGTGGTCATCGTCGAGGTCCCCTCGCTACTCCTACAATGCATGTAGAGCGGCAGGACTCCGAGTGTGGAAGGGGCTGGGTACCCGGCGCGCATTTGGGATGTGGGTTCCACGAACTAAAAGGTGTGTATGTCGGCTCACGCGCACGGTGGTAGGAAGCATCAAAAGAGATTTCCAATCTTGATGGTTCCGAACCAAGTCGGAGCCTATAGGCCCCTCCCCACAATCGAATTTTGCGAGCATGTGGACTATAATAAAGCTCAAACGAACTATAATAAGCAGAATATTGTCGAAGCTCCACCTTGCCTGACGTATTACTGACTTTACTGACTTGAAACTAGGAAAAATGATAATTTCGGGTACGCTCTGGAAAATTTGTATTGGAAACTTTTGTTTGGATTTTTGATCGTTCCCCTCGCAATCGTTTCCACAAGAGACCTATCGTGATTCGGTGGTAAAATTTGGATTTTGCAGCCTGAGTACGCCAGGGGGAGCAAACCGTGACCCGGTGGCCTTAAAAAATAAACAATCTACACACACAGTAAGCTATCCGATGCTTTTTACAGTACGGATACCGCCGTGATCCAGGTCAGTACAAAGTGGACTCAACCGCTCACGTATCTTGGCCATATCCACTTGCTGTTGGCGTCCTGCGTTGCACAGGTGTGTTTGCGGACGCTCGCCAGGGTCAGCTCATTGTCGGCGCCGCGGACAATTTTATGGGCGAGGAGAGCGACAGGCGAGAAGTATAGTCTGGACTCTTTTTTTTTTGCTTTGCTTTTTTTTTTGCTTTGCTCACAACAGAAAAAAATCCGGCGAAGTAGAAGACAGCATAATTTTTCTCTTTTTTTTTAAACTTCAGAAGAGAGCTAAACCCGCATCCCCCCTTGCCTTATAGCAAAGCTCTTATAAACCCTCTGCCGAAATTAAAAAAATAAAAGAAAATTTAAGCTTTTCCTTCGTGATTTATTTTTTTCAGTGAAACAGTCACTGGAGGAACCCTTCTGAACGGGTTCCAGGAATCGCCCTAAGGAGGCTCGTGGTCCGAAGGTGGGTAGAGCTAGAGAGTTAAAAAATCTGATATGAAGTGATTGCGAAGCCAAAAAAAAAGAAGGAGTTTGCGGTTGCTACTCAGGTGGTTGCTGCGCGGCATCGTCTCGTGTGCCTCCCCATTCCTGGCCAGCTCCGGGGTGTGCGTCATCACGCGGCGGCAGCTTGCAGCAGACGAGTGTGTGCGGAGCCTGGATGACAGCGGCGCTCGGCGGGCACCTTTTCAGCTCGTCGCCAGACCGGATGCTCCCCCGCTTGCAGGCGGGTTGCTGTCAGGCTCGCTGGTCCAGTGAGGGAGGGAAGAGAGAGAGGCGCAAACACACTGGGTGGAGGAAAAAGAGCGAGGATGGAGGAGAGCCAAGGCTCCAAGGCTCAGTCTGATCACCGTCCTTGCACTTGGTCACGCTCTTTTGTGATGAACATGACTCGTGTTTTGGGTTCGTGTGCACCTCCTATCCACCCACGCTCCCCCCCGTCGCCAGCATCAAATTCGGGGAGCGAGATCCTGATCCCGTACCCAAAGAGGCACTAGCTGGCGCTCGCCAGTGGAAGATGTACGGTCTTGCTTGCCGCGGAGGAACACACGTGCACGAACTCTGACAGTGAAATGACGCGTCTCTATCCGTGTCCACCTGGGGAGGGGGTGGGAGGAAAGAGGGAGGGGGGGCTCCCGCGGAGATCTGGGCAACGCGCGGCAGCGCCTTCGTCACAGCCTTCCTGCCGCCACGCTTCACCCCCAGTATTCGAAGCGAGTGAAACGTGGGGAGAGGCGAACGAGCGAGAGGCAGAGAGACGCACACCGTCGCCTCCTCCCTCGCCATTCTCACAGCTAGCGCTCCTCGCTGGCGAAAAGTCGTACAGCTTACGATCGGCGCTCTCACGCGTGCTCACGCAAGGGGCCCCTCTCTCGCCCATTATTTCCCCTGACTCTTCCACTGATCAGTATTCTCTCTCTCTCTCTTATAGAGAGAGAAGCTAGAGAGAGCATACTCATCTCTCTCCTCGATTCCGAGCAGAAGAGCGTCGCAAGTCTCTAAAAAAGTCTTCTCCAGCGTTGGGGGCCAGTGCCGAATCTCTAAGAGCTTCGAGCGCGTAGATGTCACCACGTCGCTCGTCACATTGCTGGGCTGTATGTTGGCCGGCGACCCGGACATGCTCTGCGAGAGTACGCGTCAGTGCACTTGCTAGTGCGTCTCCGGGGCACTTGTTATTCTGCCGCGTGACGCACTCCGTATGTACATTGTATACAGCCTCATACTCTCTGCACCCTGTATATGCATGCGAGCAAGCGCCGCTAGATGATGTATTTGACTGTCAAATACAAAAGACGCCGCCGAAAAGGGCAACGGCAGAGAGATGCGCAAACGAGCAAACGATGCGCAAACGAGATGCTGAGACCTTGCAGGTCAACTGCTGATGCCACAAGGACCGGATCTTATTCAGCTGGCGACCGGCCTCGCTGCAACCGGCAGCGATTGCATGCCACCGACTCTGGACTGCTTGTGCGCGATACCTGTCCCGTTCAGCGCTCACGCGTGCTATCTCCTCCTGTGCTCTCCGCATCTATGCGCACACCGACACAAACCATTAGCTGGCATTAGGCTGGCTGACAGACTCTTGCTTCGTGTGTCAAGGTGCATTCTGGTGTGTGCATGCGTCTCTGCATCTATCTGTCTACTGCGTCTCTGTGTCTATCGGTCTGTCTACTTCGTCTGTCTACTGCGTCTGTGTCAGCGCATCTACAGCACCTCTCTCAGCATGATTGCTGCGTGATGATTGCATGATTGCATCGCGTCACAGCAAGCGAGCGAGCCAGCCTGTAGGAGAAAAGAGCGATGCATGCGTCTGCACACTATACGTATACACAGGCACGTGCGCGAGCACGCACACAAGCATAAGGACACACACACGCAACACACCGTGTCTTCATGAGCCAGTAGAGCCATCTTGTGGCCGTGCACAGCAAGACGCAAAGTCCCTTTTGAGCTCGCACACTCCTCATCGCGTGCAAGGAGCGCTTGGTGCAGCATTCGACACTCCTCACTGGTAGCCTCCATTCCCTGTTGCAAGTGCTTCTTTTCGCGCAGCGCAGCTTCAAGCTCACGGCGCAGAGAGGCGGACTGATTCAACTCTTGGCCTACGTCAGCTTGGGTGGCCGCGTCGGCCGAGGCCGCCAGGGACTGCCATTGAGGAGCCGTTGTCATCGTGTCTTTGTTTCGCTCCTTCCTGCCTCCTGCCGTCTCCCATTCCCTGCCCATCTCCCCTTGCCTTTCTTGCTCCAGCTCTGTCTGCCTTTGCCACTGCCTCTGCTTTTCTCTCTCTTGCTCGTCCGGCCGCCAAGTTGGATGCTTAGGTCGGATGCCCTGTAGCATGCGCTTTTTCAGCGAGACATTCAGGAGGGTCTGGGCAGGCTCTCCTTTTCTTTGAATGTTGTCAGGCAAGTCTACTTGGACCAGGTCACAAAGGTCAGAGGCCGAGGTGCAGTCGCGCGAACGCCGGTGCGAAAAAAGCTTGGCTTCTCCTCTTCTCTTCTCGCCCTTGCTCTCCAAGCTCTTCTCGCGGCTGCTGCTTCGCTTGGAGGCCATGAGACGTTCGAGCTTTTGCAGCCGGTCTTCGAGCGATGAGCATTCTGCCACAGGCCTTGCGACTGTAGCTGTAGTAGGCATGTTAGCGTGCACGCCATTCTGTGGCGGACAGAGGGGATCGCCGCGGAGAGATGTGCGGGACAGGCTCTGCTTCTCTGACTTCGTGTCAGCTCGGCGGCGAGCGAGGTACATGGCCGTTGTCATGTCTTGGTTCCGGAGCAGTATTTGCACCGCAAACATGATCGTGGCCATGCATTCGTCGTCTCTTCTGATTCCCGGTATGACCTGCGCAGTTACAAACATGAATGCACACATGCAAGTAGCCGTTGCAAACTCAGATACTCATAGAGCGTCCAGCGTGACTCGGACTGGTCGCACGCGCAGCGCACAAGTGAGAAGGAGGCAGAGGCGTCGGCACCTGGCCGAGTTGTCTTTCAGAATACCGGTGCATCTCTGACAGAAGGATCGCCTCCAGAGTCTGCTGATCCTGCTCCGATTTTGTAACCGTCAGTTGCGGTTGCTACAAGTTGCGCTTGTTTCAGTGCCACCGCAGCGCTTTCCTATATGCGCCGTCGTCAAACCAACACCAGAGAAGGGAAGGCCGACGAAGCCGTGGCCGCGGGCGCACACACATCATGATCAAGACGAGTCAAGACAGGCACAAAGACACGAACCAGCTTGCCATCGGCATTACAGAGCTTGCGGTTCTGGGTGAGTCGATCAAACTCCTCCGATGAGACCTGCATCATGCAAGGCGCATCCTGATCGTGATAAGACTTTGTGCTGACACAAGGACAGACAGCGCATGCGATCCAGATAGAAACAACAAGAGACCGTGACGGATGGTGCAAAATTCATTGCCCTGAGACCGTTAAACAATTCTTGGTGTCCTAGCAACCCTGCTCCTTGCCAATTTATTCCCCAAAGTTCGCAGTGAAGTGCCGTGGAATGGTTGCAGGCATTCAGAAAGAGCAAAAGAAAATGTTCGTTTTCTCTCATTTGTGTTTGCGCTGGCTTTTTTGTTTAAATTTTAAAAAGAAAAAGAAATGTTCTTTCTGTATTCTCTTTGTTTTCAACAAAAAGAACACTTCTCTTTGTTCCTTTTGTTTTCATTTGTGTTCTATTTTCACTGGGGAAAAACGTCAATTCAGCTTTTCTCCAATATTTTCAGGAGAGCGGACCGGAGTTATCAATGTCGAGGTGCTTCCACAGGGCTTGAATCTTCTTGCACACGTCTTCTAATGAGGTCGCCTACTTGCCCACACATGAAATATAAGTACGCGTTCGTCAGGGCATGGCCGTGCGTGGCGTGAGTTCATCTCATTCACTAGGTGAGTGAATAGTCTTAATAGATGTGTCTCTCTACGATTGACACGTGGCACGGCCAGAGATACATGCATGCACCTCTCTACCCATGCGCAGAGATTCATGCATGCGAGGTGTGCGTTTGTAAGGTGATACATGCACACTGTGCGTGGGTAGAGAGATGCATGTTGCGCGCACGCTCTGCCTGCCTCTCTCTGCCCCCACACCCTCACTCCCATACCTTCTTATACACTGCACGTCCCTGACCCTGGTGCTTACAACCTCCTCACTGCCATGTCTCCCTGTCTACCGCTGCTTACCGTCATCAAGGTATTGAGAAGGGGGTCTAGACCGCAGGACTCTGTCTTGCCTCCCCTTTCCAGCTCCACCAAAGTCTGTCCATGCATCACGTCAGACAGAGTGACAGACAGACAGAGAGAGAGAGAGAGCCAGACAGAGAGACAGACAGACAGAGCACAAGTCAAAACGAAACAGGAGGGGGTTGTTGAGATGCTCAAGTTCTTATATCTACAAAGGACGGAGTGTATGGGAGGAAGTCAGAAGAAGAATTGAGAAGGGATCATGAGATGAGACGTATTGAGCGAAGAAATCGTTGTTAGGGACATATTGAGCGAGGCATGCACAGCGATTGTTCACCCAATGCCCTACGCCCTGATCCCTAAAGGCGCAGGTGTGCCTGGAAGGGATGAGCTTTAGAGGGAGGACCTGTTCCCTATAGCGCTTTTCTTCCTTGTAAGCTGCACAAAGCTCGCATTCGCATTTGGGGCAAAAGTTGGAGCGGTGACAGAGACGGGGTAAGGCGTAAGGTTTGGTAGCCTGATCTTGTTTCTAAGACAAGACGTGATCTTGTTTCAAAGAGAAGACAGCCCGTGCAAGGATACAAGGCAGTAGGGGGCCCCGGCGAGATTCTGCGGCACAGTGCAGGGTGCCAAGGTTGCAACGGGCGCGGGCGCGACGATGCTCACGGGGAGGGAAGGTGCCGAAGGGAGGCAGAGGAGGGAAACCTGCATGGCAAAAGTTGTCAAGCACACAGGAGACAATCATGGGAAACAACGTGAACGTCACCACCAGGATAAAAAAGACGAAGAAAGCGATCACCTGCACATAAAGTATGGGCGTATGCACATGCATCCATGGTCAGGGAAAGGCGAGCCTTACAACAAAAAACAGCTTCCCTGTCCGCAAGTTCCAGTGCCTTGTACTTGTTGCAACGTGCGGACGAGTTGGCAGCGAGACACAGACACAGACACAGGCACAGGAGGGAGCGAGAAGCTAGAAAGAGCGGGGACCCTCTCCCAACAGATATTTTAAGTTCAAGAAGAAGACCCCGGGGTGGCCGGACATGTCTTGGCCAAACAGCCCTCGCAAAATCTCTGCCCATTTGTCTAGCGTTGCCACCTAGTCCCAAGCCAACACACAAGCCAACACGCACATGTGCGTGTGTAAGGGAGTGGGTGAGAGAGTGTGCGAGTACTACATGAGAGAGAGAGAGCGCGCGCGCGCGACGGAGGAGGGAGGGAGGGAGAAAGTTCATGGGAACATGTAACTACTGATGATGGAGAAAAGATTCATAGGACCTACTCCATAATGGGGGTTCTCTGGCGTCGATATGCTCTCCAGAGAGCATATCGAGCAGCCGGGTATACACAAGCGCGTGAGGAAAGCATCTTTTGCATGAGCAAATGCACGAGAAAGCATCTTTTGCATGAGCACATGCAAGATCTGCCAAACGAAACAGTGAGCAACGCATTTTTTTTCGTTACACATAACGAAAAAGAGACTACAACAAATTAGAAGCCGCACCTCTATAGCCAGACTCAGCAAGCGAGAGTGAGACCACTAAGGAGTCGCATACCAATACAAGGTGCGCTGCCATACAGAAGCACGCACCCCGAAAAGGATGCTATTTGGTAGTTGTAAAGCAGTACAGCAAGAATAGCGGGTAGGAAGCGCTGTGTAGGATTTAGTTTGATATGAATCACTGAAGCACTTGGCAGTTGAGGTGAGGCACCTGGAAAAGGGACAGCATGGCTTTGCTAAAGGTCTTGAAATTCGAGGGGTCCTGTTCTGAGAACAAGTGCACTGCCATGATCTGGGACGCGCGGGTCTGAGCGCGTGAGGGCAGCGAGAGCCATTGACGGCGAGCATGAGGCAGAGGAATACGAGGGAGATACGAGGGAGATACCGAAAAGATGCACATGAAGAGCAGGATCATGACAAAGGCTTCGAGCACCTGCCCACGTAGTACCAGGTCTCGTGCCGTGTCATATGATACTAACTTCACACCCTAAACCCTAAACATACACGTAGGTTGATCCACGCACCAGTGTCTCCCACCCTGACCTTAAGAAGGTATGCCAGTGTCAGTAGGCTTTTGCTCCTTAATAGGTCTCTTTTGTTCCTTAATAGGTCTCTTTTGTCACGTGTCTGCCAGTGTCTCCCACGCGTCCATCTCAACCTTCGAAACATGCCCTTTGTCGCACCCGGTGACAGAGGGGGACAGATGAGAGTGAGAACAGATGGGAGACTAATGAGAGAGACAGGCGGGAGAGACGGCTGGAATACACAGATTGCATAGGGAGAAGGTTTAGGGTTTGTGGTTTAGGGTTTAGGGTTTAGGGTTTAGGGTTTAGGGTTTAGGGTTCAGGATTTAGGGTTTGCATAGGAGAAGGAGAGTCAGATGCGCTTCGTGGAAGTCGTAAAAGAACTGAGGAGAAGATAGAGAGAGAAGGGCAAGGCAGAAGCGGGAACGTAGAGCCTTCAAAACTGTGGCGCTGTGGCGACCACGAAATTGGCCCAAGTGCCGGGCAGGTTCAGGTGCAGGTGAAGCTCACCTGGATGATGGAAGCGGTGATGGAGTCAACAATAAGACGCAGGCTCTTGAATTTGCCAATTAACCGCAATGCTCGAAATGCTCGTAGCATCCTGTTATTTGCCAGTCCCGTGTGTGTGTGTGTGTGTGTGTGTGTGTGTGTGTGTGTGTGTGTGTGTGTGTGTGTGTGTATGTGTGTGTGGTTGTGTATGCTCGTGCGTGCGTGTATGCTCGTGTGTACGTGTGTGTGTTTTTT
>Ga0315905_10008453_pt1 | contig 10416 bp, 7 predicted proteins | sample LakEriMetagenome_5_FD_203522 | JGI IMG/M metagenome (GOLD analysis project Ga0315905, IMG submission 203522) | Freshwater fungal communities from buoy surface, Lake Erie, Ohio, United States - Buoy 4 MA121 | ecosystem: Environmental > Aquatic > Freshwater > Lake | place: USA: Lake Erie, Ohio... | reverse complement strand
CCTTGTAGGCAGAGCAAGACCGTGCGCCCGACAGATGGCCCAAGCCGCTAACGGTGGTATAGTTTCAACCCTTACGGCCCGGTAGCTCAGTTGGTAGAGCAGCGGATTGAAAATCCGCGTGTCAGTGGTTCGATTCCACTCCAGGCCACCAGTTTTTACATGCTCGAATCTTTGCCTTTACTGCACGCTGATCGCGACACGGCATTGCGGTAGCCTTTTTGGCCTTTATTAAGATAGTTATTCAGTATTCGTTTTTTTAAGTCAGCTGAATTCCCCATACAAAAAAAAATGAAGATAGCAATTGCTGGAACAGGCTATGTTGGACTTTCTAATGGCGTGCTTTTGTCGAAACACAACCAAGTAGTTTGTCTAGACATCGTTGCCGAGAAGGTGGCTATGATCAATCGAAAAGAATCTCCGATTGATGATGAAGACATTGTTGATTTTTTAAAAAATAAAAGGCTGAATTTAAAAGCTACCTTAGACCAGCGAGAAGCATACGAAGATGCTGACTACGTCATTATTGCAACTCCTACCGATTATGATCCTGAAACCAACTACTTCAACACGAAATCAATCGAAGCAGTTATAAAAAATATCATGCATATCAATCCAGAAGCAGTGATGGTCATCAAATCAACAGTGCCAGTTGGTTATACCCAGAACACCATACAAACTTTTAAAACCAACAATTTGATTTTCTCTCCGGAATTTTTAAGAGAAGGAAAGGCGCTTTACGATAATTTATATCCCTCAAGAATCATCGTTGGCGAAAAATCAGAAAGAGCAAAAATATTTGCACAACTTTTAACTCAGGCGGCTGAAAAAACCGAAATTCCTGTGTTATTCACAAACAGTACAGAGGCTGAAGCGATCAAATTGTTTGCCAATACTTATTTGGCGATGCGAGTTGCCTACTTTAACGAGCTCGACACATATGCAGTTTCTCACGGATTAGACTCCAAAGGCATTATTAATGGCGTTTGCTCGGATCCGCGTATTGGTTCTTACTACAACAACCCTAGCTTTGGATATGGAGGTTATTGTCTACCGAAGGACACAAAACAACTTCTGGCTAACTATAACGAAGTTCCTCAAAACTTAATTAATGCAATAGTACAATCAAATAGTACCAGAAAAGATTTTGTAGCGAGTGAAGTACTTCATCTTTGTCAAGTCAAAAGCAAAAATAAGTTGCCAGTAGTTGGCATATACCGATTAGTAATGAAACAAGGAAGCGATAATTTTCGAGCTTCTGCAATTCAAGGCGTAATGAAGCGAATCAAAGCCAAAGGTATTGAAGTTATTGTTTATGAGCCTGCACTCAAAGAACAAAAATTTTTCAATTCACGCGTGGTGAATGATTTACAACTGTTTAAAAAAGAAGCAGACATCATTATTTCAAATCGGATGACTGTCGATTTAAATGATGTAATTGAAAAAATATATTCTCGAGATATTTTTGGACATGATTAAATTCGTACAGCCAGTCATTCTCTGCGGTGGTTCGGGTACTCGTCTATGGCCTTTGTCTCGAGCTGGCTTTCCCAAGCAATTTTTGTCGTTCACGGGTAAAGAAAGCTTGTTTCAACAAGCGATTCTCAGACTGATTGGATTAAAAAATACTGACATTGAAATTAACAAACCAATCATTGTCACTGGCGAGGAGCATCGGTTTCTTGCTACTGAACAATTGCGTGAGATTGGTATTGGATGTGAGGCTACTTTGTTGGAGCCGGTCGGAAGAAACACAGCGCCTGCCTTGACTTTGGCTGCTTTTGCCACTCAAGCAAACTCAAATGATCCCATTCTCGTGGTCACCCCAGCAGATCAAACAGTGACCGATGATAAAGCCTTTGCAGATTCTATGCGTCAAGCTGTTATGAGAGCCTCAGAAGGATCCATCGTCCTACTAGGTATCAAGCCTTCTGCACCAGAAACTGGCTATGGTTATATACAGATCGAAGCAGGCATTGATCAATTATCGATGTCAGTCAAGCGGTTCGTTGAAAAACCAAACACTGCTACCGCTAACCAATACCTTGCCGAAGGAGACTACTACTGGAATGCAGGCATCTTTGTGCTTCGTGCGTCTGTGTGGCTGCAGGCCATGAAAACTTTCAGGCCAGATATTTTGCAAGCTACCCTTTTGTCTTGGGATAAGCGAACAGACGATGCAAATCTTGCCACCCGGTTTGTGCGTCCAGGCAAAGAAGAGTTTTTGGCTATTCCACCCGAATCAATTGACTATGCTGTCATGGAGCCGAGCACAAGCAGCGCTTTCAAAGTGTGCATGGTTCCGCTGGATGCAGGATGGAGCGATTTAGGTGCATGGGAATCGGTATGGAATGCCATGTCCAAGGACCAGCAAGGCAATGCCAGCCATGGAGACGTGCTGACTACCGATAGCAACAACACATTGGTCCATGCCTCGCACAGGTTAGTAACGCTTGTGGGTGTCAGCGATTTGATCGTGGTGGAAACGCCAGATGCCGTGCTGGTTGCAAATAAGAAAAGCAGTCAAGACGTCAAGCACATCGTCAAGCAACTGCAAAACACAAAGCGTGATGAATACATCATGCATCGTAAGGTTCATCGCCCTTGGGGTTGGTACGACAGCGTGGATGAAGGCGATCGTTTCAGGGTCAAGCGTATTCAGGTCAAGCCTGGGGCAAGTCTGAGCCTGCAACAGCACCAACACAGAGCAGAGCACTGGATTGTGGTGAAAGGCACTGCTGAAATCATCAATGGCGACAAACAGCTCACACTGGTAGAAAACCAGTCAACCTATATACCTTTAGGTGAAATACACAGGCTCTCAAACCCGGGCACAGTTCCGTTGGAAATTATTGAAGTGCAATCGGGTAGTTATTTGGGTGATGATGACATTCTTAGGATAGAAGATTGTTATGGAAGAAAATAGATTTTTTAGGATTAGACCTTGGAAACAATGACAAACCTCGATGGCCTAAAAATTGCAGTTATCGGTCTAGGATATGTTGGCTTGCCTCTGGCTGTCGAATTTGGCAAAACTCGTTCTGTTGTTGGTTTTGATATAAACCTGAATCGCATCCAAGAATTACAGGCAGGAAAAGACAGCACACTGGAACTTACTAGTGATGAATTGAAGCAGGCGAAGTTATTAACTTTCAGCACAAAATCAGAAGACTTGCGTGAATGCAAATTTTTTATAGTGACAGTACCAACACCAGTTGATCATGCGAACCGACCAGATCTCATTCCACTAATTAAGGCAAGCGAGCTTGTTGGTAAAAACATGCCAGCTGGGTCGGTTGTGATTTACGAATCTACTGTATACCCAGGAGCCACAGAAGAAGTATGTGTCCCTGTTCTTGAAAAAGCCAGTGCAAAGGTGTTTAATAAAGACTTCTTTTGTGGCTACAGTCCTGAGCGCATTAATCCAGGCGATAAGAATCACCGGCTTATCAATATAAAAAAGATAACTAGCGGTTCAACAACAGAAACAGCAATCATCGTAGATGAGCTATACAGGCAAATAATCACAGCTGGAACGCATCGAGTGAGAAGTATTGCAGTTGCAGAAGCTGCTAAGGTCATTGAAAATACCCAGAGAGATCTAAATATAGCACTGATGAATGAGCTTAGTTTTATCTTCCATAAACTTGGTATAGACACATTGGAAGTACTCGAGGCAGCTGGAACCAAATGGAACTTTTTACCATTTCGTCCTGGACTTGTTGGCGGTCATTGTATAGGCGTTGATCCATATTACCTAACACACAAGGCGCAGGAAGTTGGGTATCACCCAGAGATAATTTTGGCTGGACGACGGATAAATGATGGAATGGCAAGTTACGTCGCAGATAGAGTTGTTAAATTGATGTTGCAGAATCACATCCCGGTACTTGATAGCAGAATATTGGTGTTGGGGTTGGCATTTAAAGAAAATTGTCCGGATCTTCGTAACACCAAGGTGGCAAACTTGGTGACTTGCTTAAAGGCCTATAACACCCTTGTCGATATCTATGACCCTTGGGTTGATATAAATGAAGCAAATCAAGAATATGGATTGAATTGTTTGGCTGAGATGCCGTCGCCTGGCCAGTATTCAGCGATTATTCTTGCTGTAGGTCACCGTGAGTTTGTAGATTTGGGTGAGCACAGAATTAAAGCCATGGGTCAACCTAATGCAGTCTTGTTCGATGTGAAAAGCGTGCTGCCTTTTGAGGCGTCTGACGGACGACTGTAATTTTTATTCTGGATAAATGATACAAAAAGTTGCGCTTATAACAGGTGTTACAGGTCAGGACGGCGCCTACCTCACTGAATTCTTATTAAACAAAGGGTATATCGTTCACGGAATCAAGCGCCGTGCATCATTGTTTAATACTTCAAGAATTGACCATCTCTATAACGACCCTCATCTTGAAGGTGTTAGATTATTTCTTCATCATGGTGATTTAACTGATTCTTCCAATCTGATACGTATTATTCAGCAGACGCAGCCTGACGAGATTTACAACCTGGCTGCACAAAGCCATGTAGCTGTCTCTTTCGAGTCGCCCGAGTACACCGCTGATGTTGATGCGGTAGGTACACTGAGAATGCTCGAGGCGATACGAATCCTTGGACTAGAAAAGAAGACTCGCTTCTATCAGGCTTCGACTTCCGAACTCTACGGTTTGGTACAGGAAACCCCACAGAAGGAGACCACACCCTTCTATCCGCGATCTCCATATGCTGTTGCCAAGCTTTATTCTTACTGGATAACTGTGAACTATCGTGAAGCCTATGGCATTTACGCGTGTAATGGCATCCTTTTCAACCATGAATCTCCGATTCGAGGTGAAAATTTTGTTACCAGAAAAATCACCCAAGCTCTATCTCGCATCAAGCTTGGATTGCAGGACTGTCTATATTTAGGCAATTTATCGGCTAAACGTGACTGGGGGCACGCACGCGACTTTGTTGAAATGCAATGGCTGATGTTACAACAAGATACACCTGACGATTTCGTTATAGCCACAGGCATTCAGTACAGTGTGCGTGATTTTGTTGATGCCGCGGCCAAAGAATTAGGCATTATGCTCCAATGGTCTGGCGAGGGTATCAACGAAACCGCCACAGACGAACGAGGTAGGGTGATCGTTCGTGTAGATACTCGTTACTTCCGCCCGACAGAGGTAGAGACCTTGCTTGGTGATTCTTCGAAGGCCAGAATTAAACTGGGATGGACACCTAAAAACAGTTTTGAAGAATTGGTCCGAGAGATGGCCAGAGCTGATCTTGAACTTGCCAAGAAAGATGAACTGATTAAGCGACACGGCTACAACTTCTTCAGACCCCACGAATGAGAGTCCCTGCGACCAATAGCTTTGCGATTAGTCTCACTTTAACAACATGAGCAAATTAGAAACCCAGGATATGCATGGAAGACTTCTTTTTTTGCTCACTAGGCTTTGGCATCATTTAGGCAAACATAGACAAAATCAATATACGTTACTGCTCGCTCTCATGCTGGTGACAACATTTACTGAAGTACTTAGCCTCGGGGCTCTGCTTCCATTCTTGGGCATTCTAATCTCTCCAGAATTGGTCTTTGAGAATAACTCGTTACGTTGGTTTATCAGTCTTCTTGGGGTGACCGCTCCTAAAGAATTGGTCATGCCCTTGACCATTGTCTTTGCTCTACTTGCCTTGCTTGCTGGTAGCTGTCGTTTGCTTCAGCTATGGTTCAGCACACGCTTGGCCTTTGCCAGTGGTGCTGATATCAGTATGGAGGTATATCGCAAGACGCTATATCAGCCCTACCAAATTCATATCAGCAGAAACAGCAGCGAAATGGTAAATAGCATCATCCACCGAGTAAATGGGGTTGTCTTTTGGATCATACTGCCACTTTTGACGCTTATCAGTTCTGCGCTACTACTTTTAGCTATAACCATTTCGCTAATTTTCATTGATCCTTTTATTGCCTTGACCGCTACTACAGTCTTTGGCTTGAGTTATGTTTTTATAACTATATTCTCACGTAAGCGTTTACTCGCCAATGGCAGTTGTATAAATGAAGAACAGACACGCGTCATCAAAGCTCTTCAGGAAGGTCTTGGTGGCATCCGTGACGTATTGCTTGACGGCACACAATCATTTTATTGCGGCCTATATCAAGCGGCAGACAGTCGATTGCGTCGCGCATATGGTGATAACAACTTTATCGGAGGCTTCCCCAGACCGACTATGGAAGCACTCGGAATGGTGCTTATTGCAGGGCTAGCATTTTTACTCAGCAAGCAAGAAGGGGGAGTTTCAACTGCTCTACCTGTTCTCGGTGCCCTTGCACTGAGTGCACAAAGACTTTTGCCTGCATTGCAACAGATTTATGGATCTTGGACTAGTATCTTGGGAGGTTATGCCGCACTTACTGATACTGTTTTAGTATTGGATCAGCATATATCGATAACCGATCAATCGGGAGAGCAACAACTCGAGCTCTTTGACTCGATCTCGCTCGACTGCATATCTTTTCGTTATGCCGACGATGCCCCCTGGGTGCTCAAAGACCTCAATATACATATTCGTAAGGGAGATCGAATCGGGCTTGTAGGTAGCACCGGTTGTGGGAAAAGCACTACCCTAGACGTTCTTATGGGATTATTACAACCTACCGAAGGAAGACTCCGTGTGGATGGTCAGAGCGTGGAGTCCAGCAACATCAAGGCGTGGCAAAAAACTATAGCGCACGTACCACAAGAAATTTATATGGCTGACAGTTCATTCGCGGATAACATTGCATTTGGGATTCCGACAGACCAAATTGACTTTGAGCGAGTAAAAGAGGCAGCCGCCAGGGCTCACATCGCTCAATTCATCGAGAAACATCCTGATGGTTACTTGGCTCACGTAGGAGAGCGCGGAATACTACTTTCGGGTGGGCAGCGCCAGCGGATTGGAATTGCCCGGGCTTTATACAAAAAAGCAAAAATTTTAATTCTTGATGAAGCAACTAGCGCTCTAGACAATATCACTGAGCAGGAGGTTATGTCTGCCATAAATGAACTGGAAAGGGATCTAACTATTATCATTGTTGCCCATCGTCTGACCTCAGTAAGAAATTGTGATGTAATCTACGAGTTGAAAAACGGTGAGGTTTTCGCAAAAGGTACATACAAACAATTGATAATTAGTAGCCCGAGTTTTGGAGTTATGGCAAATTAACTTTATTAATTTAAAATAATAAATAGCACTTTTCCTGCTCGAAGTTCTAAGTAATCATATATTGCGACACCAATTTCTTTTGGTTTTATATACTTGTCGTAACGTGGATTAGATTTGATTTTTCGCTATATCTGCCTAATGTGCATTCGCTGTGGACTGTTTTCCCGATCAGCGCACACATTATCTCGAGGTAAGAATCTTTCTTATCATTTTATCCCCTATCAATTGCTGATTTCGGCATCCGTTGTTGATGCTTGGATCACTTCAACTTATATCAGTAGCATGGACATGGTTGGTTTCTATTTTTTTTTGATTTCAGGATGACTTTTTCGATAATTTTGAGAGGGCAGCAAAGTGCATGAAAGAGTAGCTAACAGAAAAAAAATTCTAGTAACTGGTGGTGCTGGATTTCTCGGTTCACATCTGTGTGAGCGCTTGCTTGAAGATGGGTCAGACGTACTTTGTGTTGACAACTTTTACAGTGGAACAAAAGAAAATCTAGTTCATCTGATGAACAATCCGCACTTTGAAGTTATTCGGCACGATGTAACCTTCCCGCTCTATGTTGAAGTAGATGAAATTTACAACCTGGCCTGTCCTGCCTCGCCAATTCATTATCAATGGGATCCGGTACAAACAACCAAGACGAACGTGCATGGAGCCATCAACCTACTCGGTCTAGCCAAGCGAACAAAGGCGAAGATTTTCCAAGCCTCCACGAGCGAAGTCTATGGCGATCCATCAGTCAATCCACAAATAGAGTCCTATTGGGGCAACGTCAACCCGATAGGCATCAGATCTTGCTACGATGAAGGAAAGCGCTGCGCTGAGACACTTTTTTTTGATTACTGGCGGCAGCATAGTGTGGCCATTAAGGTAGCGCGTATTTTTAATACCTACGGTCCGCGCATGCACCCCAATGATGGGCGCGTGGTGTCCAACTTCATCGTTCAGGCTCTAAACGGGCATCCGATAACACTTTATGGCGATGGAAGTCAGACGCGCTCATTCTGCTATGCAGACGATTTGATCGAAGCCATGATACGCATCATGGCCACTGGTTCCGAAGTGACTGGTCCAATCAATATTGGTAACTCTGTGGAATTCACAATCAAACAGTTGGCTGAATTAATCATCGCCAAGACCCAATCCAGCTCGAAGATTGAATATCAAGAATTACCTCAAGATGACCCAATGCAACGGCAACCAGACCTAACCTTTGCTCGCGACACCCTTGGATGGGAGCCGTCCGTCCAGCTAGAAGAAGGTCTGGAGAAAACCATCGCTTATTTCAAGACCATTATCAGATAAGCCACTGTATGAATACGAGAGCCCTTTTTCTAAGCGGTGATCTATCTTCCATCGGTGGCATTGAAAAATATAATCGTGACTTTATTGACGCCCTTGAAAAAGCTGGAGTCGAGGTACGGAATGTCCAGCGCCGTGTCGGTGGATTGGGTAGTAAAGTAAGGTTTATTCTAGAAACGTTGCTTGCTTTTCTAGCCTTCCGACCTAACTACCTAGTCTGCGGCCACTTATATTTTTCCCCACTGGCGCTAATCGCAAACACCCTGCTGGGACTGCGCTACTCGCTGTCGTTGTATGGTATCGAGGCCATACGGATCGACAAGTCAATACATAAAAATGCAATTTGCCGAGCCGACCGAGTGATCTTCATATCCGAATACACAAAGCAACTTGTCATTCGTCAGTTTCATCTCGACCAGGAAAAGCTCTTCATGTTGATCAGTTCAGTAGATGAGGAGCGTAACTTTCTTATTCCCAGCAGGGAAAAGCTCAAGGGGAAGTATGGACTTGAAGGTCAACCGGTTGTGTTGACTTTATCACGTTTGTCATCCGGAGAAGAAAAAGGACAGCACCGTGTCCTGGCTGCCATGCCGGAGGTATTGAAACGATATCCTGAGACAAGGTATGTCGTTGCCGGTCCGGGCAACGATGACCGCATTACCAAGGTGCTTTCTGATTACCCTAGCCTAAAAAGAAGCTTGGTACAAATTGGTCCAGTAAGCGAGGAGCAGAAACTGGAACTCTACAACCTGTGTGATGTGTTCATCTTACCCTCTAAAAATGAAGGATTCGGAATAGTCTTTATTGAAGCATTGGCATGTGGTGCACAGGTCATAGCTTCGGATGCCTATGGTTGTCGAGAAGGACTGCAAGATGGGCAATTGGGTGCCCTGGTTGACCCTGAGGATTCAGTATCCATAAGCAGAGAAATCCTGAATGCGCTGGGCCGCGCTTCATGTATTGATGAAAAACAGAGAATATCAATCCGCGAAAAGACATTGAAAATTTACGGCTACCAAGCTTGGTGCAATACAGTAAAGACACTTGCAGAAAGAATGGTTGCCAGATGACGCGGCTTGGCATTTTCATGTCTCACCCAATTCAATACCAGATTGGCCTGCTACGCAATATTTCGAAACATAAAGGTATCGATCTTCTAGTCAATTTTTACTGGGACTTCGGTATCAACGAAAGTTATGAACCAGAATTTGGCAGAAAGATTAAATGGGATCTGCCGCTTCTTGATGGCTACAAGTCTCAATTCATCAAAAATTACGCTAGACACAAATCAGCCAGTTTCTTCGGATGCATCAATCCAGGGGTAGTGCCACCTATTCTTCGCAAGGAATTCGATATTGTCTTGATTTTTGGTTGGGCCTTGTTTTCGAACTGGCTAGTTACATTTGCAGCACTCCTTTCTGGTACACCAATCCTGCTTTGCGCAGAATCCCCGCTCTCACATGAGGCTTCTAAGAAAGGCATTTTCAGAAATATCCGGCGTGCCGTACTGAAAAACTTGTTTTCAATGGTCAGCGGTTTCCTTTATATAGGTCAAGAAAATCGTTTATTCTATGAAAGTTTCGGAATTTCCACGAAAAAAATGTTTTTCGCACCTTATGCCGTCGACAATACCAGACATTTTGAAACCATTAAGAAAACACTAAATGCTGGGATCACAACTACTTCTGTCAAAATTCTATTTGTCGGTAAACTGATTGAAAAAAAGAGGCCTATGGATCTTTTGAAGGCCTACCACCTGTTGCAAACTGAGTTTGGTGAATCAACCACCGAACTTTGGTTCGTTGGTAGTGGCGTCCAGCAGCCTTATTTGGAAGCTTATATCTCTGAAAACAAAATTAGAGGAGTTACGTTCTGGGGTTTTCAAAACCAGACAAAATTACCCAGTATCTA
>Ga0315905_10008452_pt1 | contig 10417 bp, 9 predicted proteins | sample LakEriMetagenome_5_FD_203522 | JGI IMG/M metagenome (GOLD analysis project Ga0315905, IMG submission 203522) | Freshwater fungal communities from buoy surface, Lake Erie, Ohio, United States - Buoy 4 MA121 | ecosystem: Environmental > Aquatic > Freshwater > Lake | place: USA: Lake Erie, Ohio... | reverse complement strand
GGTGCGTTGGGTGGCCGAGGCCTGCGATGCGATCGACGCCCACCTGGTTCACGTGAGCACGGACTACGTGTTCGACGGCACGAAGCCGACGCCCTACGTGGAGACCGACGTCCCGAACCCGCAGAGCGTGTACGGCACGACCAAGTTGGCCGGTGAGGCCGAGGCGTTGGCCATCGGCACGCGCGCCGCGGTGGTGCGCACGTCGTGGGTGTGCGGGTTCCACGGCAACAACATGGTGAAGACGGTGCACAAGTTGGCCCAGGAACGGGACTCACTGTCGTTCGTGAGCGATCAGATCGGTCATCCCACCTTCACCTCCGACCTGGCGCCGTTGTTGCACACGGCCGCGACCGATCGTCTGGCCGGCATCTTCCACGGCACCAATCAGGGCGCGGTGAGTTGGTTCGAGTTCGTGCGCGAGATCGTGCGACTGATGGGTCGCGATCCGTCCATGGTGCATCCCATCACCACGGCCGAACTTCAACCACCTCGCCCGGCCAAGCGCCCGGCCAACAGCGTTCTCGACAACAAGGCGTTGCGCGATCTGGGTTACGCGCCGACGCGCGATTTCAGGGAACCGTTGGCGGAACTCCTGGCCCGTCTCGGCTGAGCCCCGGTCGATCCCAACAGGGGTGGTCAGAGGGGTTCGAGTGCGACGGGGTCACCGGTGCGGATCACGCCCGGTTCGATGACCGTGGCGTAGACCCGACACGTCGCCTCGCCGTTCTCGCGGTCACGATCGTGATGAATGCGGCCGAAGTCCCGATCGACGAACAAGTGTGCCAGCTGCTTGCACGGCACCGCGTACGACGAGACGTCGCACACGACGTCTCCGATGCGCAGACGAGTTCCGGGTCGCACCAACGACCAGTCCATTCCGGAGACCGTGATGTTCTCTCCGGCGGCTCCCGGATGCAACGAGTGCCCCTCGGCGTTCAGCGCGTCGATCACCTCGGCGGACCACAGGCTGAGCGCCTGGAACGGCCGGCCGTGATGTTTGCGCGTGGCCTGCACGTCGCCGACGAGACCCGAGAAGTCCACCTCCACGCGGTCCACCGCCTGTTTGGGCACACCACCGGAGCCGGCATTCAGGCTGGCGACGATCCCGGGGCTCGTGAGAGGGATGGAGCCGGCGTCGCGCAATGTCGGCGTGGCCGACTGGATGATGCTCCACACGGACTCCAACAGCTGACCGGCCCGTCCGGCGTCGAGGCGAGCGACGTCGACATCGATCAGCAACGGGTCGAGATCTCGTCTCGCGTCGGCCAGCAATTGCTCGCGACCTTCCGACATCTGCTCCAGGATGGTGCGCGCGGAGGAAATGGTGTTGCGGGCGTCCTCGAGGGTGAAGCGATACGGGCCGACCAACACGATCTCACCATAGACAACGTGGTGGGACCCTAGGCTTCACGCATGGCCGACTCCTCGGGGATCATGCACGAGGGCGCGCCGTTGCGTCTGACCGAATGGACCAGTTGCGGCGGTTGTGCCGCCAAGTGGGGCAAGGATCTTCTGGCCGGACTCGTCGACGAGTTGCCGCGTTCCGTGGATCCGGCTCTCATCATCGGCTTGGCTCCCTTCGACGACGCCGCGGTGTATCGCGTCAGCGACGACGTGGCGTTGGTGAGCACCACCGACTTCTTCCCGCCGCTGGTGGACGATGCCGCCGACTTCGGGGCCATCGCCGCCGCCAACGCCTGCAGCGACGTGTTCGCCATGGGTGGACGAGTGGTGATGGCCATCAACGTGGCGGCGTTCCCCGAACACTTCCCGCGCGAGGCCATCGTGGCCATCTTCGACGCCGCCGCCGCGGTCGTCGCCGAAGCCGGAGGCACCATCGCCGGCGGACACACCATTCGCAATCCCGAGCCCATCTTCGGCCTGGCCGTGCAAGGCGTGGTGCATCCGGATCGAGTGTTCACCAAGGGCGGCGCCCGCGTGGGCGACGTGCTGATGCTCTCCAAGCCGTTGGGCACCGGCATCGTGTTGGCCGGTGGCGACGAAACGCAGAAGGCCGGCGCCATCGCCGGCATGCGTCGGCTGAACCGTGCGGCCAGCGAGGCGTTGATCGCGACCGGTGGTGTGCACGCGGTGACCGACGTGACCGGTTACGCCCTGGCCGGACACGGTTGGGAGATGGCCGAGCGCTCACATGGTGCGTTCCGCATCGCTTCGTCGTCGCTGCCGTTATACCCGGGGGCCCGCGAGATCGCGGCGCGCGGGGTGCGCACCGGTGGCGACGCGCGAAACAGAACCGCGGTCGGCGCGCACGTGCGACTGGCCGAGGGCGTCGATCCGGCGTTCGACATTCTCGCGTTCGATCCGCAAACGTCGGGCGGCCTGTTGGCCGCGGTGGACCCGAAGGCGGTCGACGAACTGCGGGGCACCTTCACCGTGATCGGCGAGGTCGTCGACGGCGAACCCGAGTTGCTCATCGTCTGATGGTCTCGGCCGCACCGACCCGTGATCTGGAACGGTCGCTGCGCGACGAGGGATTCCCGTGCGTGGTCGGCGTGGACGAGGTGGGCAAGGGCGCGTGGGCCGGACCGTTGGCGGTGGGGATGGCGGTGTTGCCCGTCGACGGCGACCTGGCCGGCGTGCGCGACTCCAAGTCGATCAGCGAGAAGACCCGCGAGAAGATGTTCGACACCGTGGCATCTTGGTGCACCGCGTGGTCGGTGGGTTTCGCGTCGGCTCTGGAATGCGACGAACTCGGCATGGCCGCGGCGCAACGGTTGGCCACCGATCGGGCATTGCGTTCGCTCGCCGTACGACCCGACGCGGCCGTGGTCGACGGAAGTTGGGATTTCGTGACGCCGCTGGTGCCTCGGGTCGAGATGCGCGTGAAGGGGGACACGTCGGTGCTGTCGATCGCCGCGGCCTCGATCCTGGCCAAGGTCACCCGTGATCGCTTGATGCGCGAACTCTCCGAGCATCATCCGCAGTACAGCTTGGACACGAACAAGGGTTACCCGTGTCATTGGCACCGCACGGCGCTGCAGGGTTACGGGCCGTCGTCCATCCACCGACGCTCGTGGGCGTTCATGGACAATTTCGTTCCGTGGACCGGCACTCCGCGCGTCGATCGCGCGGCGCCGCCCACCTTGTTCTGATCACTTCTTCAGTTCGTTGAACGGGCTCTTGCTGTCGATGCCCGCGTCCTTGGGAAGACCCAGCACGCGCTCGCCCACGATGTTGCGCATCACTTCGTCCGAGCCACCGGCGATACGACCACCGGGTGTGCCAAGAATGAGTTGGTTCCAGGCGTAGGTGCCCCATTCGCCGCTGTCGGCCACCAGCTTGGGTCCGAGAACCATCGACACGAAGTTGCCGAGGCGGATCATGTTGTTGGTGCCGGCCAATTTGGCCATGCTCATCTCGGGTCCGGGCATCTGGCCGGACTTGATCTTGTCGAGCGCGCGCTGGTTGTTGTAACCGGCCACCTTGTTGTGAATGATGATCTTGGCCAACTCGTCGCGCACCACCGGGTCCGAATCCAGGCCGTAGTGCTTCACCATCTCGATGACGCGGGTGAAGAAGCCACCGCCGCCACCGCCGCCACCGATGGCGGCGCGCTCGTTCATGAGCGTGGTGAGTGCGACGTTCCAACCGTTGTTGACGTCGCCCAGACGGTGATCGTCGCGCACGCGAACCTCGGTGAAGAAGACCTCGTTGAAGCTGGCTCCTCCGGTCATCTGGCGCAACGGACGAATCTCGACACCGGGCGCGCGCATGTCGACGATGAAGCCGGTGAGACCCTTGTGCTTGGGCAAGCTGGGATCGGTGCGGGCGATGATCTCGCCGATGTGGCTGTAGTGCGCGCCGCTGGTCCAGACCTTCTGGCCGGTGATCACCCATTCGTCGCCGTCGCGCTCGGCCTTGGTGGACAAACCGGCCAAGTCGCTGCCGGCACCGGGCTCGCTGAACAATTGACAACCGACGATGTCGCCGCGGTACATCTTGCGCATGTACAGATCGCGAGCGGTGTCCGAACCGTGCGCGAGAATGGTGGGAGCGACCATCCCGAGACCGATGGTGAAGCAACTCTGATTCGGGACGTCGAACTTGGACTCCAGCGAGTCGTAGGCGCGCTGGTACGCGGCCGGCAACGCGCGTCCACCGTAGGCCTCGGGGCCGGTGATGTATCCGAAGCCGGCGTCGAACTTCTTGCCTCGCCAGGCGCACGCCAGATCGACGTCGATCTGTTCCTTGTCGCGTTCCTTTTCCTCGAACATGGCGACCTTGTCGGAGCCCTCGCCCCACACGAACTTCTTCTCGGCCTCCTTGCGGGGAGCGTTGGCTTCGAGGAAGGCCAGGGCCTCGGATTGGAACTGTTCGAGAGTGGGCTGAGACATGGACGACCTCCGGTGAGCGAGACAGGCGAACCGTACCCGACCTCGTCGGCGTGACGACAGGCGAGAGCGTGTGGCATCGTCCACGAGCCGCCCCGAGGTTCCGTGACGGACATCGCCCGTCGGGTTCGGGGCAACTAGGGTTGAACCATGGGTCAGCCAGTCGTCGTCGTGGAAAAGCCGAGCCGTCGCCCGGGTATCGTCCGGTTCGAGGCCAATCGCAGCCTGTCGGGAATGGGACATGACAGCTTCTCCGCCGACGACGTCTCGGGTCAGTTCGCCCGGGCCAACACCCCCGCGGCCGAATTGGCACGGCGGTTGTTCGCGACCGGTCGCGTGGCCGGAGTGCACGTGTACCAGAACATGGTCACCGTCGACCTGAACAAGGGTTTCGATTCCCACGGGCTCGAGGAGATCGTCCGTGACCTGTACCAGTACTGGAAGCCGGGCATGACCCCGCCGGCCTTCGAGGACCTGGTGGCCGATGACGCCCCGGCGGCGTCCGGGGATGCCCCGGCGGCGGGCGGTCCGGCCATCGACAGTCGCGTTCCGGCGCACCTGATCGAGCGCAGCCGGGCGGCTCGAGCGAAGTGGGAAGCCAACCGCGGCTGAGTCGGAAGCCCGTCGTCGGGCTGGTGAAAAGTCACAGAAAACCCCTGATTTTCTTGGTGTCCAGTCACGCACGGTCGGGAGATCCGTCTTAGCCTGCCCGCGTGTCCGACGAAACGATGTCCATCGACGACGATGTCTTGTCGGTCGAGGAAGTCGCCGTGGCGCTCGGCGTCCACTACATGACGGCGTACCGCTACGTGAAGCGTCGGGCCTTGGAGGCCACCCAGGTCGAGGGTCAGTGGCAAATTCGGCGCTCCGACCTCGAAGCGTTCGTGTCCAGTCGCTCCGAGCGTCGTGCCAAAGCGCAGGGCTCGCCCGACTCTCGTCGGACGGCGGACTATCACAGTGAACTTCATCGGTGCCTCGTCGAGTCCGACGCCAATGCGGCCTTCGAAGTGTTGCGGTCGGCCATCGACTCGGGAGCCGGCATGGAAGAGGTGTACCTCGACATCCTCAGCCCGGTGCTGGCCCAGATCGGAGCCAGTTGGGCTCGTGGCGAGATCGACATTTCCGTCGAGCACCGTGCCACCGCCGTTGCCACGCGTTTGGTGGGCCAATTGAGCCAACGCTGCGTGCGTCGTGGACGTCATCGGGGCAACGTGCTGATCGGTGGGCCCGCGGGCGAACGACACTCCTTGGCATTGGCGATGTTGGGCGATCTGTTGCGTCTGCATGGTTGGGACGTCTCCGACCTCGGTGCCGACACTCCGGCGAACTCGTTCGTTCATGCGGCGTCCAGCATCAACAATTTGGTGGCGGTGGGTGTCAGCGTCACGTCCGACGAGTCGCTGGCGAGCGCGGCGGAGTTGTTGTCGACGCTGCGTCGAGCGATCGGTGACGAACTGCCGGTTCTGTTGGGAGGTTCGGCGATCCGCGACGTCGCTCACGCGCGCTCGTTGGGTGCCGACCACTTCGCCCAAGGGGCCCGGGGTTTCATCGAGTTCCTGGACGCCTTGAAGACCACGTCGGCGACTCCGTCGAAGGATTCTGCGGCCACGCCCAAGAGTGGTCCGAAGAAGGCGCCGAAGAAGAAGCCCGCCGCGGGCGACACGGACTGAGGCGCGGCCGGTCGCGTTGGGCGACCGGAAACATACGAACACCTGTTCGCTATAGTCGCCGCCATGAGTGTTTCCGTGGCCCGTCGCAGCGTCGACCTGTCCGTCCTACGGGCCGGTATTCCCGCCGTCATGGCTCATGAGCGTCTTTTGCCGGTGCATCCGGTGTTGGCACCCTTGTTCGGGGTTGCTCCGGGTGATCCGGGGTTGGTGCGGGGGCACACCGTGGTGTGTTCGGGTTCGGCGGCCATGTCGTGCGCGCTCGCCGTGATGGCGGCTCCCACACAGGTTGGTTCGTGGGCGGGCGTGGTGGGGTTGCCGTCGGTGGGGGTGAGTGCGGCCGCCGAATTGGGGGTGGTGTTGTCGCGCACGGTCTTCGTGGCCGGTGCGTCGCCGTCATCGTCGTCATCAACGTCGTCGTCAACGTTCGCTTCATCCGACATGGCCGCGGTGATCTCGGCGTTGGTCGATGGCGTGGAGGTGTTGGTGTTGTCGCATCAGGTGGTGGCATCGGTGTCCGGTGGGGTGATGCGCACGTTGCACACTCGTCTGCAGTCGCGAGGCGGGGTGTTGGTGTTGGTCGGTGACCCCGGCTCGGTCTCGGCCGATGTGCGTCTGGTGGCCACGACCATGATGTGGGACGGAGTGGGTGCCGGAAACGGCCACCTTCAGCGACGGCGCGTGAGCATCGAACTCGCGGCCCGTCGGCGCGGTCGGCCCACGCGCGCCGACGTGTGGTTGCCCGATCATCGGGGTGGGCTCAGCATGTGTGATGAACGGTCGTCGGGCACTGTCTCACCGGACACTGTCTCGCCCGACACTGTTTCACTGGGCAACGTGTTGCCGTTGCGTCGCACGGGATGACGTCGGTGTCGACACAGCCACCTCGTTGCGCCGTGGTGCACACACCGGCGTGGCCCTTGATCGCCGCTGTCATGAACGGCATCGCCGGACGGGGACCCGAGTACGCACCCGATCAACCATTGGCGGTCATGCGATCCCAGTGGGTGCATTGCTGCTCGCCGGCGGCGTGGCGCGATGGCGTGCGACCGGGCATGCGCCGTCGACAGGCGCAGGGGGCGTGTCCGCACGTGGTGTTGGTGGCCGACGAACCCGACCGCGATGCCCGGTGCTTCGAGCCGGTGGTGCGTTCGGTGGGCACGTTGGTGCCGTTGCTCGACATCGAGTCGCCCGGGTCACTGTTGATGGCCACCCGTGGTCCGTCGCGTTACGTCGGTGGTGACGTCGCGCTCACGGTGCGCCTGGGCGATCTGGCCATGGCGGGCCTGTCGACTGCGGTGGCAGCACGCATCGATCCCGTGGTGCTGTTGTCCACCGGCGGGGGGCTGGGCGTGGGCGTCGCCGATGGCCGTCTCGCGGCCACGTTGGCGGCTCGTCACGCCATCCGTCGTGGCGAACCCGTGGTGGTCGAACCCGGATCCGCGGCCACCGCGGCGTTCCTCGCGCCGTATCCGGTGGCGGCCCTGAGTGCGGTGGCCGGTTGCGACGTCGGGTTGGTGGATCTGTTGCAGCGATTGGGGTTGCGGCGCTTCGGCGACGTGGCCGCGTTGTCGCCGCATCACTTGGTCGATCGATTCGGCTCGTGGGGACACACCTTGCATCGTCTGGTCAGTGGCACTGACGACACCGCGCCATCGGCGTTGCCTCCACCGCCCGATCTGACCATCAGTCGCTTGTTCGATCACCCCGTGGATCAGTTCGACATGTTGGTCTTCGCCGCCAAGTCGTTGGTCGACGAACTCGGCCGGTACTTCACCGATCGTGGACAGGTGTGCACGCGCGTGCGCGTGGAAGCCGAGACCGAGCACGGCGAAGCGTCCGTACGCGTCTGGCATCGCGCCGAGGGCATGAACGAGTCGGCGATGGTCGACCGGGTGCGCTGGCAACTGGACGGTTGGATCAACGGCGACGATCGGCCGTCGGCCGGGGTCACCAAACTCGCGCTCATTCCGCTCGAGATCCGTGGTGACGTCGGAACCCAGGAGGGTTTCTGGGGCGGTCGGACCGCCGCCGATGACGCCGCCGCTCGCGCCATCACGCGGGTGATGGGGTTGGTGGGGCCGGCCGGGGTCACCGTGGCGTCGTGGCGCGGCGGTCGTGATCCGCGCGAGCAATACCGCATGGTGCCGTTGGCCGACGTCGGCGCCGATGGCACCACCGTGTGCGAACGTCCGACGGGTCCGACCGCACCGGCGTGGTCCGGCGCGATCCCGACTCCGTCGCCGGCGCTCGTGCACCATCAGCCGGTCGGCGTGCAGGTGCTCGACGCCGATGATCGCGCGGTGTCGGTGAGCGGTCGCGGTTTCGTCAGCGCGGCCCCGTCGGTGTTGTGTCGCGAGCACGGTCGTGTCGCGGTCACCGCGTGGGCCGGTCCGTGGCCGGTGGAAGAACGGTGGTGGGACGAACGTGCCCGTCGGGTGGCCCGCTTCCAGTTGGTGGTGCAGGCGTCCGACGGGCCGCGTGCGTATCTGGCCGAGGTGTCGTCGGGTCAGTGGTGGTTGGTGGCCGAGTACGCCTGAGGCACGCTGTGGGCCGGCGAACGACTCAGGCGATGCGCGACTCGATCGCGTGCGCGTCCAACAGTCGACTGGACGCCAGGTCCTGGGCCGCCAGACGCAACAGATCGTCGGCCAAGCGGAACCCGATGCCGCGCACCGTGTGCATGAACCGCACGTCGGGGGCGCGCTCGGTCAGCTTGCGACGCAGGTTCGACAAGTGCACGTCCACGACGTGGGTGTCACCCACCCAATGCGGCCCCCACACGTTCTCCAACAACTGGGCGCGACTGCACACTTCCAACGGCCGCAAGCACAACTGGGAGAACAGATCGAACTCCAGTCGGGTGGCGGCGATGGCGTGACGGTTCACCTTGATCTCGCGTCGGGCCAGATCGACCACGAGCGGTCCGAAGTAGAGAACCTTGGGGTCGAGGTCCGGGCCGGTGGCGTTCTTGGGGCGCGGACGCCGCATCATGGCCTGGCACCGCTGCACCAACTCGTCGGTGCTGGCCTCGGTGGGCACGGCATCATCGGCGCCGTTGCGCAAAACGGTGACGCGCTGTTCGTCGGAGTTCGCGCCGACGATGACCACGTAGATCTCGGGGCAACGACGAATCTGGCCGAGAAGTCGATTGAAGGTCGGGTAGGCGTCTCTCGCGTCGACGATGACGATGTCGGGTTGGAAGGAACGCAGCATCACTTCGGCCGCGGTGGCGTCGGAGGTGCTGCGCACCACGTATCCCTGCATCTGGAGGGCCGCTTCGACCGACCGCCGATCGGAGTTGTGGACGAGGGTCACCAATGCACGGGGCATGGGCTCGGAATCGGGATGAGCGGATCCGCCGTCGGTTTCCCGACGTTGCTGATCGGCTCTCGCCGCGAAGTTCGTCTCGATGAGTGTCATGACAGTTGCCGCCTTATCGGTAAGAGGTGCTCACGGCTTGAGCACCTTGTTGTCATCTGTCCTGAGTTCCTTGGAAGCGACACGTCGCACTTTTTGTCCGGGTTTGTCGGCGCGGGCAGAAATATCCCCGCGACGTGGGGTAATCACCGGCCGATGAGGGTTCGGGGGTCGAAAAAGGATGGTCGGGCCGGCATCGGACGGTGATTGACTGGGGGCGTGTCATCGTCCGAAACCCCCGAATCGCTTCCGCACGAGATGCTTCAGCCCGAGACGCTGACCATTCGCGCCGGTCGTCCCGAGGGTCAGACGTCGATGGCTCCGGTGCTGTGGGCGTCGACCACCTACGACATGGGATCGCTGGAAGAGGGTCGCCAAATGGCGCATTCCACGCTCGCCAAGAAGTTCTACAGCCGTCACGGGAATCCCACCGTGAACGCGTTCGAGAGTGCGGTCGCCGAACTGGAAGGCGCCGAGGCGGCGCGCGCGTACGCGTCGGGTATGGGCGCCATCGCCGGCGTGATCCTGGGACTGTGTTCGCGTGGTGATCACATCGTCGCGCAGAAGCAGTTGTACGGCGGCACCATGCAATTGCTCGCTGGGGTGTGTCCGCGGTTCGGTATCGATGTCACGTTCGTCGACGGCACCCAGCCGGGGGCGTTCGCCGCGGCGGTGATTCCCGGTCGCACGATGTTGGTGTTCGCCGAAACTCCGGCGAATCCGTTGTTGGATCTGGTCGATCTGGACGAGCTCGGCGCGATCAAGGGTCCGATCACGGTGGTGGACGCGACGTTGGCGACGCCGCTCGGTGTGCGCCCGTTGGAACACGGCGTGAACCTGGTGGTGCATTCGGCGACCAAGGCGATGGCCGGTCACAACGACGCCACGTTGGGTGTGGTGTCCGGTGAGCGCGATCTCATCGACGCGTTGTGGGGATTCGCCGTGTTGCAGGGCGCGTGTGCGTCACCGTTCGATTCG
>Ga0315905_10008451_pt1 | contig 10417 bp, 8 predicted proteins | sample LakEriMetagenome_5_FD_203522 | JGI IMG/M metagenome (GOLD analysis project Ga0315905, IMG submission 203522) | Freshwater fungal communities from buoy surface, Lake Erie, Ohio, United States - Buoy 4 MA121 | ecosystem: Environmental > Aquatic > Freshwater > Lake | place: USA: Lake Erie, Ohio... | reverse complement strand
GAGATCCGGAGCCGGGTTCAGGAGATGCTTCAGCTGGTACAGCTCACGGGCTACGAACGGCGCAAGCCTGAGCAGCTATCGGGCGGGCAGCGGCAGCGGGTGGCGCTGGCGCGCGCGCTCGTCAAACGCCCGCGCGTCCTGTTGCTGGACGAACCTCTGGCCGCACTCGACAAAAAACTCCGCGAGCAGACGCAGTTCGAACTCACCAACCTCCAGTACCAGCTCGGCACCAGTTTCGTCGTGGTGACACACGATCAGGAGGAGGCCATGACGCTGGCCTCGCGGATCGCCGTGATGGACAAGGGGCGGTTCCTGCAGATCGCGCCACCGCAGGAGATCTATGAGTATCCCTGCAGCCGTTTCGTGGCGGAGTTCGTGGGCACCGCGAACATCTTTGCGGGGCGGGTGGAGGATGCCTCCGGGCAACTCACCGCGATCCGTGCCGAAGGTGTGGAGCCTCTGCTCTTCGCTGCGCCCGCGCAGGGGGCAGACGGTGGAGAGAGCGTCTGGCTGGCGGTGCGCCCCGAGAAAATCCAACTCGCCAAAACCGCACCCGATCCGCGTGATGGACTCTGCGTTCTCGAGGGCGTGGTGCAGGATCTTGCCTATTACGGCGGGCGCTCGGTCTACCGCGTCCGCCTCGCGCAGGGACAGACGGTGCTGGTAAGCGCACAGAACCGGCTGCGCTCGGCGAACCGGCACCTCGAGTGGGATGAGTCGGTATTCCTTTTCTGGGATGCCGCCTCCGGCGTGGTGCTGACCCGGTGATCGGTTCTCGGTCTTCGACTGATGCGCGCGGCCTGCGTTGGCTGATAGCGGGTCTGCCGATCGCGTGGCTGGGAATGTTTTTCCTTGCGCCCTTTCTGCTGGTGTTCCGCACGAGTCTGGCCGATCCGGTGATAGGCCAGCCGCCTTTCACGCCGCTGTTCGACGGCGCCGGCGCCCTGCAACTCACGCTGGACAACTACCGCCTGCTGCTGAACGACTCGCTGTTCCTGTCGAGTTACGCGGGCTCACTCAGGATCGCCGCGGTCTCGACCTTGCTCTGCCTGCTGGTGGGTTACCCGATGGCCTACGCGATCGCGCGCAGCCCGCAGCCCTGGCGAACCCTCCTGCTCTTGCTGGTGATCCTGCCGTTCTGGTCCTCGTTCCTCCTGCGCATCTATGCATGGATGGGACTTCTGGGCGCCCATGGTGTTGTGAACTCATTGTTGCTCGGCATTGGTCTGATCGAGCGTCCGCTCGCCCTGATGTACAACGACGCCGCGGTCTACCTCGGTATCGTGTACACCTATCTCCCGTTCATGGTGTTACCGCTCTATTCGGTGCTCGAAAAACACGAGATCTCCCTTCGGGAAGCGGCGCTCGATCTGGGTGCGCGCCCGCTGCGCGTGTTTCTGGACGTCACGCTGCCGTTGTCGTTTCCGGGGATCGTCGCGGGTTGCATGCTGGTCTTCATTCCGGCCGTCGGTGAGTTCGTGATCCCCGCCCTGCTCGGCGGACTGGACACGCAGATGATCGGGCGTGCCCTCTTCGACGAGTTCTTCATCAACCGCGATTGGCCGCTCGCTTCGGCTGTGGCCACGGTGCTGCTGTTCGTGATCGTCTTGCCGCTGATGGTGTTCCAGCGCGGGCAGGAGAGGGCGCACCCGTGAAACCCCGAACGCTTGCGGTGTATTCCTGGCTCGGATTCGGTTATGCGTTCCTGTACGTGCCCATCGCGCTGCTCGTCGCGAATTCCTTCAATGCCTCGCGCATCGGCTCGCACTGGGGCGGGTTCTCGCTGCAGTGGTATGCGCGCTTGCTGGAGGATCCCCAGATTCTGGACGCCGCATGGCTCAGCCTGCGCGTGGCGTTCCTGAGCGCCTGCGCGGCGACTCTGATCGGTGGTTGCGCGGGCATAGCACTCGGGCGGAAGGACGGTTTCAGGGGCCGCACCGCCCTCACGGGAATGGTGGCTGCTCCGCTGGTGATGCCGGAGATCATCACCGGACTTTCACTGTTGCTGCTGTTCGTTTCCATGAACACCCTGATCGGGTGGCCTTCCTCGCGAGGGTTCACGACCCTCACCATCGCGCACACCACGTTCTGCCTGTCCTATGTCGCAGTGGTGGTGAGGGCGCGCGTGGCGGGGCTGGACCGATCGCTGGAAGAGGCCGCCATGGATCTGGGGGGGCGGCCGTTGCGAGTCCTTGTGGACATCACGCTTCCCGGCATCGCGCCGGCGTTGGTGTCAGGCTGGCTGCTGTCGTTCACCCTGTCTCTCGATGATCTTGTGATCTCGAGTTTTGTGAGCGGTCCGGGTGCCAACACCCTTCCGATGCTGATCTTCTCCAAGGTCAAGATGGGAATCTCTCCCGACATCAACGCGCTCGCCGCACTGATCATCGGGACGGTCACGTTTGGCGTTGCGGTGGCAGGCGTGCTGATGTTCCGCACCGAGAAGCGGGCAAGCGCCGCGCGCGGGCGCTGATCCATCTTCGATCCCGGCTACGAAGAGTGCGCAAGGGCAGCCCTGCGCCGGAGTTGGCACTGATCTTGATTGCCCGCAGGCCTGCCCGCCTGCGAGGACAAGAAAATGACGCCCGGACTGCTGGAACCTCTGCGCCACGCCATCCTTTGCGCCCAGCAATTTCCCGACCCGGCCCTGCACAGGCTGGCCGTCAGGAGATTCCTGCGCGCCAACCGCCGGCTGCGTCAGGAGCCACCGGTGGCACGGATGCGTTTGGAGGACGACCTCTATCGCATGCTCCCCAGTGATTGGCCCCTGTGGGTCGAGGCAGCGAGGCCGCTCAGGACCGCTGTCGCACACTGAAGCGCAGGCCTGCCCTCTGCTGCAGGCGCGGCAACAGCTGCTCTCCCATGCAGGCCGATGGCGTCCAGCTGCCGCCGGCCGCCTTCACATCATCGCGCGCCAGACACAGTGCGCATTCCGCAATCATCCGCGAGGTGGAGCCGTAACCCGGATCCAGCGAGGCTGCCACGGTTGCGATCAGCGTGGGGCGTGTCGGGTTCTCACCGGCAGGAAAGAAATCTATCTCGTAGCGTCCTGAGGTCCTGGCGTTGCGGTCGGGCCCCTCACCTGGCGCAGGCAGCACTCGCTTCAGGAGTCTGCGCGTCGGGCCGGCGGCCGCTGCAGCCATGAACGCCCCAAGCCCTGCGGTCACAGCCCACGCACGCAGACGCCCACCGAACCCGCCACCGGTCGCCATCGATTCCTCATAGCGAAACCCCTTGCCCCAGGGAAAGCCCAGCAGCGCGTTGCTGCGCCGCAGGATCTTCGTGTTGATCGTGGCCATGACGAAGGGAGCGGTCCATACGCCGAGCGCCGGGGAGAACCCCAGGCCCAGTGCCGCACGCGCACGCGGCGCGCCCATCTCAGGCGGCAGCAGGGCATTGGCATTGCCGCCGATGCGCCGGACGGCGGGATCGACGGCAGCTTCTTCCATCACATTCATCAGACTGGCGAAGGTGCCGCCGCTCATCGACCCGCGCATGCGACGCACGACCCCTTGCACTTCTTCTGCGGCGGGAAGCCCTCGCGCTGCGCGTTCGTGTTGCAGGTACCAGACGCCCATGTCGAAGGGCACCGAATCGAAACCGCAGCAGTGCACGAGGCGCGCGCCGCTGCGTCTTGCGGTGCCGTCGAAGGCGGCAATCATGCGGTGGATCCATTGCACCTCGCCGGTGAGGTCGCAGTAGTCCGTGCCGGCTTCGGCGCAGGCGCGCACGAGTTCGGTACCGAACAGCGCGTAGGGGCCAACGGTGCTCAGTACCACGCGGGTGGACCCGGCGAGCCGGTCGAGAGATGCGGGTTCATCGATGCTCGCCTCCACGATGGGCACCGAAGCGGGATCGAATCCGGGTATCTGCGCCGCGAGTTCGCGTGCGACGGCCTCCAGTTTCACGCGGTTGCGGCCTGCAATTGCCCAGCGAAGGCCCGGCACCTGCGCGAGATACTCGGCGACGAGCGCCCCGGTGAAGCCGCTCGCGCCCCACAGGACGATCTCGAATTCGCGTGATTCGCGTTGCATGACGATGCTTCCTTCGGAGGGGCGCGGATGATTTCATCCGGGACAGGGCGCGGGCAAGGCAGGCGGATATACTCCGCGGCCCCACAACAGGATCCTCCGCTGTGTCCATCTCCGCCAACTCCCAGCACTTCGTGCAGCGCGCAGGCCTGGTGGCGGGGCCGCTGGCAGCCCTGTGTTTCCTCATTTTCGGCGGTGAGAACATGCCGCCGGACGCCCGTGCCGTTCTTGCGGTGGCGATCCTCATGGCGCTCTGGTGGGTCTCGGAGGCGATCCCGCTCGGCGCGAGCTCGCTGCTTCCGATGATCCTGATTCCGGTGTTCACCTCTCTGCCGTTTGCGTCGGTATCGGCGCCTTACGCCAGCAATATCGTGTATCTGTTCATGGGCGGCATGATGCTCGGGCTGGGCCTCGAGCGCTCCGGGCTCCACCGCCGGATTGCCTTGCGCATGCTGGTGATGGTGGGTGCCAGTCCCCGCAGACTGGTGGCGGCGTTCATGGGGGTAACGGCCCTGTTGTCGATGTGGCTCTCCAACTCGGCCACCACCATGATGCTCGCGCCGATCGGTCTGAGCGTGATCCAGGGCATGCGCGAGGAGGGGAGGGAGGACACGGCTTTCGCGGCAGCCCTGATGCTCGGGATCGCCTATGCCGCATCGATAGGCGGCATGGGCACGCCGATGGGGACGCCCACCAACCTCGTGATGACCGGTTTCGTCAAAACCCACTACGGCATCGACATCGGGATGCTCGAGTGGATGCGCATGGCGGTCCCTGTCCTGCTCTTGCTGCTGCCACTCGCCTGGGTCTGGCTGTGCTTCGGTGCCATGCGCGTCTCTGCCGTCGAGTTGCCGGGCGGGAGGCAGTTGCTGCGCGCCCGCCTTGCTGCCCTTGGCCCGCTGCGTGCCGCCGAGTGGCGGGCGGGCGTGGTGTTCGGGGCCGTGGCGCTCTGCTGGATTTCGCGGCCGCTGCTGGCGAGCAGCCTTGGACTCCCCGGGCTGGATGACGGGGTGATCGCGCTGGCCGGCGCTATCGTCCTGTTTCTTCTGCCTGATGGCGCTGGGAGAGGTGGGCGCCTGCTGGACTGGGAGACCGCTCGGTCGCTGCCGTGGGACATCCTGCTGCTGCTCGGTGGCGGGCTAAGTCTCGCGGCGGCCATCAGCGCCACGAACGCGGATGCGCCTCTCTCGGCGTGGCTGGGCGGCAATGCGATCCCCGTGGGATTCGTGCTGCTGTTCGCCCTCTCGGCCATGATCGTGTTCTCCGGCGAACTCACCAGCAACGTCGCAGCGGCCGCGGCAATCATGCCGGTGCTTGCGGTGCTTTGTGCAACGCGAGGGCTTGAGCCGCTGCCCGTTTTCATGATCGCGATACTCTCGGCAAGCTGCGGCTTCATGTTGCCGGTGGCCACTCCACCGAATGCCATTGCCTATTCCAGTGGCCATGTCCGGATGCCGCAGATGATCCGTGCGGGCCTGGGCCTCAACCTTCTGGGTATCACGGTGATCGTGAGCTGGATCGGATGGACTGTCGCGTGAACGAGGCCTGGGAACGCTCACCACCGCTTCGGCTATTCGCGGAGCAGGGCTGCATCGATGTGCTGGACCAGACACGACTGCCACTGGAGCACTTGAGGGTTGAACTGAGCAGTCTCGAGGCGTGCGCCCACGCGATCAGCGCGATGCTGGTGCGGGGTGCACCTTTGATCGGTCTCACCGCGGCCGGAGGCCTCGCGGTTGCGCTGTCTGCCGCAGCCGATGACACGAGCCTCCACCGCGCGGTGGAAACGCTCGCTGCCACGCGGCCGACGGCCGTGAATCTGCGCTGGGCCCTGGAGCGCATGGCTGGACGGTTGCGCGTTGCGCCGGTGGCAGACAGGGCCGCTCTGGCGTGGCGACTGGCGCAGGAACTCGAATTCGCCGAACACCGTTGCTGCGAGCGCATCGGTGAACACGGAGCCGCGCTGCTGCACGCCGCCGCGCGCAGCGAGCGTGCCCGCGTTCGCGGATGCGTCAACGTTCTCACCCATTGCAACGCGGGGTGGCTGGCAACAGGGGCATGGGGCACGGCGCTTGCGCCTGTCTACCGTGCGTTCCGCGAGGGTGTGCCCGTACACGTATGGGTGGATGAGACCCGTCCGCGCAATCAGGGCGCGCGTCTCACCGCCTGGGAGTTGCGTGAGGCAGGTATCCCCCACACCCTGGTGGTGGATAACGCAGCAGGGCATCTGATGCAGCGCGGAGAAGTGGATCTGTGCATCGTGGGCAGTGACCGCACGACGGCACGGGGGGATGTCTGCAACAAGATCGGCACGTACCAGAAGGCCCTCGCCGCAGCCGACAACGCCGTTCCTTTTCACGTGGCGCTTCCGCTGTCGACTATCGACTGGGAACTCGAGGACGGGATCAGCGGCATTCCCATCGAGAACCGGCACGAGGAAGAGGTGCTGTTGCAGCAGGGCGCGGATCCGGGCGGCGCCCTGCACGACATCCGTCAATCGCCCCGGGGTACGCGCGCACTGAACCCCGCTTTCGATGTCACGCCAGCAAGATTGGTGCGTTCCCTGATCTGCGAACACGGCGTCTTCACGGCTTCGTCCGAGGCGCTCGCTCCGCTGCGTGCGCTGGCCGAAGCGGGCAGGCTATAGTTCGGTCGCGTTCAATCGGAGCTTCCCATGGAGTGCAGGCAGGGTCTTGTCGACCTGGTGGGCAATACGCCTCTCGTGCGTCTGAATCGTGCCTCGGCCTTCACGGGTTGCGAGATTCTTGGCAAGGCGGAGTTCCTGAACCCCGGCGGATCGGTGAAAGACCGCACGGCACTCGGCATCATCCGTGACGCCGAAAACCGCGGGCTGCTGCGTCCCGGCGGGCGTATCGTCGAGGGCACCGCAGGCAACACGGGCATCGGGCTGTGCCTGCTGGGCAATGCACTCGGCTACCACACCACCATCGTGATCCCCGAGACCCAGAGCCCGGAAAAGATCCAGATGCTCGAACTCTGCGGTGCGGAGCTGCATCTGGTGCCGGCGGTGCCGGTGAGCGATCCCAACCACTACGTTGCCATCTCGGGGCGGCTGGCCGCCGAGTACGCCGCGCGTGAAGCGGCCGGGGCGATCTGGGCCAACCAGTTCGACAACACTGCCAACCGTGCCATTCATCGGGACACCACGGGTGCGGAAATCTGGGCACAAACGGAAGGCAAGGTCGACGGGTTCATCTGCGCGGTGGGCACAGGTGGCACGCTCGCCGGCGTCGCGGATTATCTGCGCGCCCATAAACCCGCTGTTCGGATCGGTCTGGCCGACCCCATGGGCGCTGGCCTCTATCACTACTACACGCACGGCGAACTGCGCGCCGAGGGCGATTCGATCACGGAGGGGATCGGCCAGACCCGTATCACGGGCAACCTCGAGGGCTTGGGCGTGGATTACGCCTGCCAGATACCGGACGCGGAGGCGCTGCCGTGGATTTTCGACCTGCTCCAGTACGAGGGGCTGTGTCTCGGCGGCTCTGCAGCCATCAACATCGCAGGCGCGGTGAGGCTCGCGCAGGAGATGGGTCCCGGGCATACCATCGTCACCATCCTGTGCGACTACGGCACGCGGTATCAGAGCAAGCTCTTCAACCCCGCGTTCCTGCGGCGTAAAAAACTCCCGGTCCCGGCGTGGTTGGGGTGACAATCTCGGGTGTCACACGCCGGGCAGGCACAGGCAAGGCGATTTGATCCGGATGTCCGCCCGCTCCCAGGCGGAATCGAACTGCGCTTCGACCGTTGCCGCTTCGGCATCTCGGCCTTGCAACTGCAGGGCGCGCATCAAGCCGTAGAGCGCCCAGCCGTTCCCGGGTGATATCTCGAGGTCCCGCCGGAAGACCGCTTCTGCCTCGACCCCCCGGCCTGCTTGCAGCAGCGCTGCGCCCCACGGATGGCGCACCGGCTGGATCCAGTCTCTTGGTTCGTCGTAGCGCAGGGCGTCCTCGCGGGCGGCGGCCTCGGCCAGCAGAGCCAGTCCCGCATCCACCTCGCCGGAGCGGAAGGCGATCTCACCGTCCATGACTCGCTCGGCGACATCCAGCAAATCCGTGCTGGCGTTGTTGCCGAAGAATGCCCCCTCGGGAAGTCGCGCACGTGCATGGCTGAAGGCTTCCCGCTCCCGTCGTGCGTCGTCGATTCTGCCGGTGGACAGAAAGGCCACCGAGCGAGCGTAATGTTGAAGGCTGCGGGAGAGCGGCACGTAATCCGGAAACGCCGGCGTCGAGAGAATCTCTTCCCATCGTCCGAAGCGCATCTGCACCTCGAGCGGCATCGCCATCAGGCCATCGGCCCAGCCCTCGTTTCGATAGGTCTCATCCGGCACGGCGGCAGCCATTTCCTTGACCCGGCGCAGCGCCAGAGCGCTCTGCCCGCTCATCATCGCCGCGAACACCAGCAAGTGGCGGTTATGCGCCATGTACAACTGGTAGAAGCCCTGCTGCGGCACGCGCGCCACATAGCGTTCGTCGGCACCGATGGCGTCTGTGTTGGAATCGATGGCCTCCTGCCAGCGGCCGAGGCGCACATCGATATGGGAAGGCATATGGACCATGTGGCCGAGACCGGGTTGAAGGTCTCGCAGAACGGCGACGGCCGGATCGGCGCGCGCCGGGTCCGGCGAGGCCTCCAGAGCATGGATGTACAGATGATTGGCCAGAGGGTGACGCGGCGCCAGGGCAAGCACCCGTTCGAGTTCGGTGATCAATGCCTCCGTGCCCGGTTGCGGCCCGCCATCGCTTTTCCACAGGTCCCATGGCCGCAGTTCCGCCAGAGATTCTGCATAGATGGCGCCGACGTCGACATCGGCAGGATAGCGTGCGGCCACCTCTGCCATGGCTTTCGCGAACGCCGCGTCAAGATCTGCACGGCTGACAGAGGTCGACGCCGAGTACCGCGTCTGGAGCGCAAGGATCAGTTCGCGCTCCACCGGGGTTGCCGCACCGATGCGCCGTTCTGCCTCGCGTAGCGCGTCGAGCGCGATGCGGTTGCGCGCCTCCGGGAGCGTGGCGTTGTTGATGTGCGGACCACTGGCAATCGCTACTCCCCACCACGCCATGGGGTGTGCGGGATCCGCGGCGGCTGCACGACGGAAACTGCGAACGGCCTCGTCGTGGTTGAAGGCGTACATGAAGGCGAGTCCCTGATCGAACCAGAGTTGGGCCTGCGGGTTCTGCGTCGATATGGGGCGGGTGAAATCGCCAAGCCCCTCGAAAGGGACTTCGTCGGCACTTGTGATCCGGGCGACGCATGCAAGCAGAAGGGCAAACAGGACGCTTGAGATAACCCAGGAAGCTGATGTCTTTCCGGATGCCATGGCAATTCCTTTCTTTACCAGGGTTGCAGTCGGAGCGGCTCCTCATCGAGAGCCGCCAGTTGTTCCCGAAGCTCGAGCACGTGCTCGGACCAGTAACGCGGCGTGTTGAACCACGGGAAATACCGGGGAAATGCCGGGTCTTCCCAGCGCGAAGCGATCCATCCGGCGTGGTGCATGATCCGGAGCGTGCGCAGCGGTTCGATCAGGGCGAGTTCCCGGTGCGGGAAGTCGTGGAATTCCTCGTAGCCTTCCGCCAGTTCGTCGAGTTGTGCCACGCGCTCGTGGCGTTCGCCGGCGAGCAGCATCCACAGATCCTGCACGGCCGGTGCGCGCCGGCAGTCGTCGAAATCCACGAGCCAGAGCGCGCCGTTGCGGCAAAGGATGTTGCCGCCATGCAGGTCGCCGTGCGTGCGGATCAGCGTGAGTTCGGCGGGAATGTAACGGGCCTCGATGCGGTCGATCAGGTCGCGGCAGAGACTGTCGTAGGCGGGGCGCAGATCCGCCGGAAAAAAACTCCCCGACAGCAGGCGGTGACTGGCCCTGGCGAAACTGTCCACATCCAGCACCGGACGCGCCTGAAATTCCTTGCTGGCACCGATGGCATGCAGGCGGCCCAGAATGCGGCCCAGCGATAGCAGCGTGCCCGTGCGTTCGGGTTCGGGAGGGTGCCCGCCAAAGCGCGTGAACAGCGCGAAGCGGAAGCCCTCGTGCCGGAAGAGGGTGTTGCCCTCCGCATCGGCCAGTGGAGCCACTACCGGGAGTTCAGCCTCAACGAGCTCATGGCTGAATGCGTGCTCCTCCAGAATGGCCTCGTCGCTCCAACGCTCCGGGCGATAGAACTTGGCGATGATCGGGGCCTCGCCCTCGATGCCGACCTGATAGACGCGATTCTCGAAGCTGTTCAAGGCAGATATCCGCAGATCGGAGACGCGACCCGTGCCCTCCACTGCGTCGAGCACGAGTTCGGGCGAGAGGCGCGCGTAGGGATGCGGATCGCTCATGCGGTTATGCTTCGCCGGTATCGTTGTGCACTGTAGCAGAG
>Ga0315905_10008450_pt1 | contig 10417 bp, 7 predicted proteins | sample LakEriMetagenome_5_FD_203522 | JGI IMG/M metagenome (GOLD analysis project Ga0315905, IMG submission 203522) | Freshwater fungal communities from buoy surface, Lake Erie, Ohio, United States - Buoy 4 MA121 | ecosystem: Environmental > Aquatic > Freshwater > Lake | place: USA: Lake Erie, Ohio... | reverse complement strand
AATGTACGAGTCCTCGTCCGCGATAATCAGAGTGCGCTCGAACTGTCCCATGTTCTCGGTGTTGATTCGGAAGTACGCCTGCAACGGGATTTCGACGTGAACGCCCTTGGGGACGTAAACGAACGAACCGCCCGACCAGACCGCGGTGTTCAGGGCGGCGAACTTGTTATCGCCACTCGGAATGATCGTGCCGAAATATTCCTTGAAAATCTCTGGGTGCTCGCGAAGCGCGGTGTCGGTGTCGAGGAACAACACGCCCTGCTGTTCGAGGTCTTCGCGAATCTGGTGGTAAACAACCTCGGACTCGTATTGCGCAGCGACACCGGCGACGAGACGCTGGCGTTCTGCTTCCGGAATTCCAAGGCGTTCGTAGGTCTTGCGGATGTCTTCCGGAAGGTCCTCCCACGACTGCGCCTGGCGTTCGGTGGACTTGACGAAGTATTTAATGTTGTCGAAATCGATAGCCGAGAGGTCGGCACCCCAGTTCGGCATCGGCTTGGTGAAGAACAGTTCGAGGGCCTTGAGGCGACGCTCGAGCATCCACTCGGGTTCGTTCTTTCGCGCCGAGATGTCCCTGACAACGTCGGCGTTAATTCCGCGACGCGCGCTGGCTCCGGCCGAATCGGAGTCGTGCCATCCGAACTCGTACTGACCGAGTCCGTCTAGTTCTGGTCGGTCAACAATGATGTCGCCCATGATTGATTCCCTTTCTCGTCTACAACACGTTCATCGTGCCGACGAACCGCACGGCGTGCGGTGCGAACGTAGACTAGAAACCGCCAAGCTCGCTCTTTCATCTTACCCGTTAGGTATCAATGCGCTTCCCTTTCCCGACGTCTTTGCAGGACCGGCCCGTGCGGATTGTGGTGTGGCTTTCGCTCGTCGCCCAATCAGGAATCGCCGTCACGGGAGCCTTCGTTCGCCTGACCGCGTCCGGGCTGGGCTGTCCGACCTGGCCGTTGTGCACCGAAGATTCACTCGTCAACACGCCCGAGATGGGAATTCACGGAGTTATTGAGTTTGGAAATCGACTCCTCACCATCGCGCTTCTCATCATCGCCGTGGCCGTTCTGGTTGTGTTCTGGCGGATGAGAAAGCAACGCCGCGACCTGTGGTGGATGGGGGTGGGACTCTTGGTTGTCGTTCCCGTTCAGGCCGTCATTGGCGGGATCAGTGTGTGGACACAACTCAATCCGTACGTTGTGGGGTTGCACTTCATCGTGTCGGTCGCCGCCACGGTCGTTGCGATGCTGATCGTCCTGCGCGTGCGCGATGGCGACCGAGTCGCCGATGTGCGCTCGATTCCCATGCTCGCGTGGCTGGTTGGCGTTGTTACTGCCGGTGGAATTGTGCTTGGTGTGCTGACGACCGGATCGGGTCCACACGCGGGTGACGCCGATGCACCGCGCAACGGACTCAACTCCGAGATCCTCCAGCATTTTCACGCGTGGTTCGCGTACGCGTCGGTCGCACTTGTCATGCTCGCCATCATTCGTTCGACAGGTCTAGCCCGGCGCTCATGGCTGGTTCTGGCAGCGGGATTCGTTTTTCAGATTGTGATCGGTCTGATTCAGGCGCGAACCGGCCTACCGGTTGAACTGGTTGGTATCCACGTCCTGGCGGCGATGGTTGTGACCTGCCTCGCGACGTCAGCGGTCTATCGGAGTGCGACGAGCGGGTCGATAGCGACCGCAACGAAAAGAGCCGTCAAGTAGGTATTGCTCGCGTGGAACACACGCATCGCGTTCGTATCGCGCCCGGCCAAAGAGCGGCTATACAAATAGTGAGTCTCGACGATAAACCACCCACCCGCGAGCACTGCGACAACGATGTAGATGAGTCCCATTGGAGCCACAGGAATCAAGACGAGCGACGCGACGACAGTCGCCCACGCGTACAAAATCACCTGGAGCCCCACCGCAGCCTTTGAGCGAACGACGCTGAGCATTGGAACCGACGCGGCCGCGTAATCGTCCGCATAACGCAGGCTCAGCGGCCAATAGTGTGCGGGAGTCCAGAGAAAGACGACGATGAAAAGCACCCAGGGTGTGAGCGAGAGCTCGCCGGTTACGGCCGCCCAACCGATCAATACGGGGAAACAGCCTGCGATTCCGCCCCAAACAATGTTTTGCTCGGTGCGGCGTTTGAGAAGCAGCGTGTAGACGAACACGTAGAACAGAATTGCAGCCAGCGACAGAGCTGCGGCGAGAAGGTTAGCTACGAGTGCTAAAACGACAAGTGACGCGGCGCCAATCGCGAACGCAAAAGCCAATGCCTTGGCTGGCGTGATCTCTCCCGTGACAATCGGTCGGCCTTTCGTTCGGGCCATGAGCGTGTCGATGTCGCGATCGATGTACATGTTGAAGGCGTTGGCGGACCCCGCGCTCAGTGCCCCGCCAGCAAGAGTCCCGAGGATGAGCCACACGTCGGGAATTCCCTGCGCCGCCAACACCATTACGGGGGCTGTCGTGACGAGAAGAAGTTCAATGACCCGGGGCTTCATCAGCGCGACGTAGGCGCCGATTCGACGGAAGGCTGGGCTGAAAACAGAGGACCCTCGGGTGGAAAGGGGAGAGGTCGAGGTGGCCACGCGTCCAGTCTATTCTCTGACTGAGAGACACGATTCCCGCTAGACTGACCGCACCAGCACCGCGCGCCTCAACGTGTGCCATCGACGTCACCGAGGGTTGCGGCGAGGCTCGGTAACATCGTTCGAGATTGGAAAGTTGATGACCACACTGAACTGGACCGAACTCGACGCGAAAGCGGTTGACACCGCGCGACTGCTCGCCGTGGACGCGGTGGAAAAGGTCGGGAACGGGCACCCTGGGACCGCCATGTCGATGGCTCCGGTCGCCTATCTGCTGTACCAAAAGGTCATGCGCCACGATCCGACGGATACGCACTGGCTTGGGCGCGATCGATTCGTTTTGTCGATTGGACATTCGTCGCTCACGCAGTACACCCAGTTGTTCCTCGGTGGTTTTGGGCTCGAACTCGACGATCTCAAGGCGTTCCGCACCTGGGGTTCACGCACCCCTGGGCACCCCGAGTTTGGACACACGAAGGGTGTCGAGATCACGACCGGACCGCTCGGCCAAGGACTCGCATCTGCGGTGGGAATGGCGTACGCACAACGCTTTGAACGTGGGTTGTTTGACCCGAACTCAGGGTCAGGACCGTCACCGTTCGATCATTACACCTACGTCATCTGCGGAGACGGCGACATGCAAGAGGGCGTCACCGCCGAGGCATCGTCGCTCGCTGGTCACCAGCAACTGGGAAACCTCGTCGTGATCTATGACTCGAATCAGATCTCGATCGAAGACGACACCAACATCGCCTACACCGAGGACGTAGCGGCTCGCTATCGCGCATACGGTTGGGACGTTCGCGAGGTGTCATGGCGTACCCCAAAGGGTTACGTCGAAGACGTGCCGGCGTTGCACTCGGCAATCGAGGAGGCGAAAGCCGAAACCTCGAAACCGACTCTCATCATTCTCAAGACCATCATCGGTTGGCCTGCGCCGACGAAACAAGACACCGGCAAAATCCACGGCTCTGCTCTTGGGGCGGACGAGGCTAAGGGAACCAAGCTGGCGCTTGGTTGGGATCCGGAACTCTCGTTCATTGTGCCGGACGACGTATTGGCACACACGCGTTCACTTCGGGAACGCGCGGCATTGGACCGTGTCCAGTGGCAAAAGTCCTTCGATTCGTGGGCTTCGGGTAATCCGACCCACAAGGCACTGCTCGACAGGCTCCTAGCGAGCGAATTGCCGGCTGACGTCGATGCCTCACTCCCCGATTTCGAGGCTGGAACATCGCTCGCTACACGGGCAGCAAGCGGCAAAGTTCTCAACGCTCTCGCCGCGGTTATGCCGGAACTGTGGGGTGGGTCATCTGACCTCGCGGAATCAAACCTGACCACGATCGACGGGGCGAAGTCTTTCGTTCCCACCGAACACTCGACCGCGCATTGGAGCGGAGACCCCTATGGTCGGGTTCTTCACTTCGGAATTCGCGAACACGCGATGGGCGCAATCCTCAACGGAATTGCACTTCACGGTCCAACGCGTTCATACGGCGGCACCTTCCTGATCTTCAGTGACTACATGCGTCCCGCTGTTCGACTCGCTGCGTTGATGAAGACCCCGTCCATTTTCGTGTGGACGCACGACTCGGTTGCTTTGGGCGAGGACGGCCCAACCCACCAGCCGATTGAACAACTCGCGACACTACGCGCAATCCCCGGTCTCGATATCGTTCGCCCCGCGGATGCGAACGAAACGGCGTGGGCGTGGAAAGCAATTCTCGAGCGACGTCTCGGTCCGGCTGGCATCGCTCTGTCCCGTCAGAACCTGCCCGTTTTCCCGCGCGGTTCTGCCGCAAGTGACACAGATTTTGCGCCAGCGCAACAGGTGTCGAAGGGTGCGTACACACTCATCGACTCCCCGACTGGAACCCTTGACGTGATTCTCATCGCGACCGGCTCGGAAGTGAGCATCGCTGTTGAGGCTCGTGAGGTTCTCGCCACTAAGGGAATTGGTGCCCGTGTTGTGTCGGCGCCGTGCCTCGAGTGGTTCGAGGAGCAGTCCGATGAATATCGCGAATCGGTGCTCCCCCGCGCTGTGACCGCCCGCGTCTCTGTCGAGGCTGGCCTTGCGTTGGGTTGGTCGCGCTATGTCGGTGCAAATGGCGTGTCCATTTCAATTGAGCACTTCGGCGCATCGGCCGACTACCAAACACTGTTCCGCGAATTTGGAATCACACCGGACGCCGTGGTGTCCGCGGCGGAAACGCTTGTCTCCTCAACCGAAAGGCACACCTCGTGACCACTCCAACCCAGGAACTTTCCGACATCGGAGTGTCGATCTGGCTCGACGACCTTTCGCGTGACCGCATCCAGTCGGGTTCACTCGAATCACTCATCGCGACCCGAAATGTTGTCGGCGTCACGACTAACCCGACAATTTTCGCCTCTGCGCTCGCAACCGGTCAGACCTACGGTGCACAGATCGCTGAACTCGCGGCGTCTGGCGCGTCGGTCACCGAAGCCGTATTCGCGGCAACGTCCGACGATGTCGCCGCCGCGTGTGACATCTTCCGCCCCGTGTACGACCGAACTGGCGGTCAAGACGGTCGCGTTTCGATCGAGGTCGAACCGACACTCGCGTTCAACACGGAGGCAACAATCGCCCAAGCGAAAGAACTCTTCGCGCGGGTCGCCCGAGACAACGTGATGATCAAGATTCCCGCCACCATCGAGGGTCTTGGAGCTATCACCGCTGTTCTTGCCGAAGGAATCAGCGTCAATGTGACTCTTATTTTCTCGATCGAGCGCTATGCGCAGGTTATTGACGCCTATTTGGCCGGACTCGAACAGGCAGTCGCGAACGGACACAATCTCGCTGACATCCACTCGGTGGCGTCCTTCTTTGTTTCACGTGTCGATACCGAAATCGACAAGCGTCTCGCGGCGATCGGAACCGACGACGCGGTATCGCTCAAGAGCAAGGCCGGCGTCGCAAACGCTCGACTCGCATACGAATTGTTCGAGAAGCAGTTCGCCAGCGACCGCGCGAAAACCCTGCTCGGACAGGGCGCACATCGTCAGCGCCCCCTCTGGGCATCAACGGGCGTCAAGGACCCAGCCCTTCCCGACACGCTGTACGTCACCGAACTAGCAGTAAGCGACACCGTTAACACGATGCCCGAGAAGACCCTCGAGGCGACGTTCAGCCACGCACCGGTTCACGGAGACGCCGTTCGGGGCACCTACGACGATGCACGCGCAACTCTGGCGGCTATCGAGGCCCACGGCATTTCGATCGTCGAGGTCACGTCGTTGCTCGAGCGCGAGGGTGTCGACAAGTTCATTGTGTCGTGGAACGAACTGTTGGATATCGTCACGGCCGCCATGGACTCCTCTCGATGACGTCCGTCTCGGTTTCCGGAGTTGCAGCAGACGCCGTGGCGCGTCACGTGCCAGCTCTGGTCACCGAACAGTTCGCATCCAGGCTTAGTGCAGGTGATTCAACACTGTGGGGAGTCGACGCCCAGCCAGAGGCATCGATTCGTCTCGGTTGGGTGCATGCGAGCCGCAACTCACGACCCCTAGTGGACGAAATCCTCGCGTTACGTGACGAATTCCGCGCACGCGGTCTGAGTCGCATTGTGCTGTGCGGAATGGGTGGCTCGTCGCTGGCTCCAGAGGTCATTACCCGCACCGAGGGAGTCCCGCTCGTAATTCTCGACACCACTCATCCTGCACAACTCTCGCGGGTCGTTGATTCGAGCATCGAGACGACTGTCGTGGTGGTCTCGTCGAAATCCGGTTCCACTGTAGAAACCGATTCTCAGAAACGAGCCTTCGAGGCCGCGTTCACGGCGGAGGGAATCGACCCGTTGACCCGAATTGTCATCGTCACCGATCCGGGCTCTCCTCTGGACGTCTCGTCTCGAGAAGCCGGATACCGAGTTTTCAATGCCGATCCCCACGTTGGCGGCCGTTATTCCGCCCTCACAGCTTTCGGACTCGTTCCCTGTGGGTTAGCTGGCGTTGATATCGAGACCCTGTTGGATGACGCGGACTCCGCTCTTCCCGGACTGCTGGCCGATGACGAGTCAAATCCCGGTTTGGTGCTTGGAGCGGCGATGGCGGGGACATCCCCTCGTCGAGACAAGATAGGAATCCTCTCAGCCAAATCGTCGATTGTCGGCATCGGTGATTGGATCGAACAGCTCGTCGCAGAGTCGACGGGGAAGAATCAGACCGGCGTGCTGCCTGTTGTTCTCGAACCGGGCGCGCCGGATCTCGAGGCCCCTGACCTTCTCCCAGTGAACATCCTTGACGTGGGCGCGAACGCCTCTGGAGACTCGGTGAACGTGTCCGGGACGCTCGGAGCCCAGCTCATCACCTGGGAGGTTGCGACCGCCGTTGCCGGCACCTTGCTCGGAATCAACCCATTCGACCAGCCTGATGTCGAATCGGCCAAAAGCGCTGCACGCGCGTACCTTGACGCGACCCCGGAAGCGCACGTAACCTTCGCGAGTGACGGTGCTGTTGAGATGAGCGCGCTCGGCTACGAACCGACCGCTGTTACAGTCACCGAAGCGGTGCGTGAAGTTCTGGCGCTTGTCGCGACTGACGGGTACATCTCGGTTCACGCGTATGCGGATCGCGAGGCCGGTTCGGGACTCGAAGGGATTCGTGAAACGTTGGCAGTTGCCAGCGGGGGTCGCCCAACAACGTTCGGTTGGGGTCCGCGCTTTCTCCATTCAACCGGTCAGTACCACAAGGGCGGGCCGGCCCAAGGAGTCTTCATCCAGATCGTCGAGCGCGCAATCAACGACCGCGAGGTGCCAGGACGACCGTTTACCTTCGGTGACCTTGTGGCAGCTCAGGCACGCGGCGATGCAACCGTTCTCGCGGATCACAATCGTCCGGTGTTGACACTCACGGTGAGTGGTTTCACCGAGCTCACGAATCTCGTGGCCACTCTTCGGCGATACGGGAACAGTTCGTGACGTTCGTCAATCCGCTCCGAGACCCGGAAGACCGTCGACTGGGTCAAATCGCGGGTCCATCCGGTCTGGTGATTTTCGGTGTGACCGGCGACTTGTCACGTAAGAAACTCATGCCCGCTGTCTACGATTTGGCGAACCGCGGGCTGCTTCCCCCTGGTTTTGCTCTTGTTGGCTTCGCACGACGAGAGTGGGAGAACCAAGAGTTCATGGAGGTTGTCCGCGAGTCGGTCACGAAGTATGCGCGCACACCCTTCCGAGAAGATGTGTGGCGACAGTTGGCTGAGGGCATCCGTTTTGTCGCTGGGGACTTTGATGACGACGCGGCGTTTGACCGTCTTGGTGAAGTGATCGCCGAATTGGATCGCGAGCGTGGAACGATGGGAAACCACGCTTTCTACCTCTCCATCCCGCCTCGCTCGTTCCCCCTCGTCACGGAACAACTCCGTCGATCCGGGTTGGCTACTCCGAAAGACAACCAATGGCGACGAGTGGTCATCGAAAAGCCGTTCGGGTCTGATTTGACGAGTGCCCGCGAACTCAACGCGGTTGTCGAATCCGTTTTTCCCGCCGATTCGGTTTTCCGAATCGACCACTACCTCGGAAAAGAAACAGTTCAAAACATCCTTGCTCTCCGGTTCGCCAACATGTTCTACGAGCCAATCTGGAATTCGAACTACGTTGACCACGTCCAGATCTCGATGGCCGAAGACGTGGGCGTTGGCGGACGCGCCGGGTACTACGACGGTATCGGCGCGGCACGTGACGTCATTCAGAATCACCTTCTGCAACTCCTCGCGTTGACTGCGATGGAAGAACCAGTCTCGTTCGATGCGGCCGACCTTCGAGCCGAGAAGGAAAAGGTGCTGTCAGCAATCAAATTGCCCGCTGACCTGTCAACGGGGACCGCTCGCGGGCAGTACTCCGGTGGCTGGCAGGGTGGCGTGGAGGTGAAAGGTTTCCTCGACGAAGAGGGGATGAACCCAGAGTCGGTGACCGAGACGTTCGCTGCGATGAGACTCGATATCGACACACGACGATGGAGCGGTGTCCCGTTCTATCTGCGAGCTGGGAAGCGGCTTGGTCGTCGTGTCACCGAGATTGCCGTCGTGTTCAAGCGCGCCCCCCAGTACCTGTTTGAGGATAGCCAGGTGTCTAGCCTGTCGGAAAACGCACTCGTCATCCGTGTTCAGCCGGACGAGGGAGTCACGATGAAGTTTGGCTCGAAAGTCCCCGGAGCCGGCATGCAGGTTCGAGATGTGACCATGGACTTCGGTTATGGGCACGCATTCACCGAAGAGAGCCCCGAGGCGTATGAACGCCTGATTCTCGACATGCTGCTCGGCGATCCCCCGTTGTTTCCTCGCCACGAAGAAGTCGAACTGTCGTGGAAGGTTCTCGACCCAATCGAAGAATTCTGGGCGGCGTCGGGGAAACCGGAGCAATATGCCCCGGGTTCCTGGGGCCCCGAGTCGGCTCACGAGATGATGCGTCGCGACGGTCGCGAATGGAGACGCCCGTGATCATTCCTCTTCCCAATACAACCGTGGCCGATATCCTTCGCGCACTTCAGCAGGCGCGGGAGGAGGGCGGAGCCGTTGCGCTGGGCCGTGTTCTGACCCTCGTGATTACCACAACTGAAGACAAGGTAGAAAAGGTCATCGCGGCCGCAAACGAAGCATCGCGCGAGCATCCGATGCGCATCATCGTGATTAACAACGTCTCAGACGCACACCAAACCGTGCCTCTCAACGCGGAACTCCGGTTGGGTGGCGATGCCGGCGCGAGCGAGGTGGTGGTGTTGAACGCTTCCGATGAGTTGGTTGGAGACCCCCAAGCCCTCATCAACGGGCTCTTATTGCCCGACGCGCCGATGGTCGCGTGGTGGCCCGACGCCGCTCCCCTGCGGATGTCCGAGACGTCTCTGGGGCGTGTCGCAGGTCATCGCATCGCGGACACGATTACGGCGTCGAATCCGGTCGAGTTGCTTCGAATCCTCGCCGAGGCATACGAACCAGGAGATGTAGATCTCGGTTGGACGCGCATCACTCAGTGGCGGGCGCTTCTTGCAGCGACTCTCGACACGGGGGTCGACCTGGGAATTCGCGGAGCCTCGGTAGCGGGGGCCTTGGACAACTCGGCACCGATTCTTCTTGCCGCCTGGTTGCGAAGCGAGCTCACAGTTCCGGTCGAACTCGTCCTCGAGGGAAAGAGTGAACTGGGCAACATCATTCGAGCCGAGATTATGACCGACGCGGGATCAATCGTTTTGGAACGAACCGAACCGGGTTTCGCACGTCTTGCGCAACCGGGACAACCAGACCATGCGATTTCACTACCGTTGCGCGGTCTGGGAGATTGCCTGACAGAGGAGCTTCGTCGTCTCGACGCGGACATCGTTTTTGGTCGGGTCCTGACGGAGGGAATCCCACTGCTGGTCGCTGAATCGGAACTCATCTGATGAAACTTCGAATCGAGATACTGCCCTCTCGAGCTGCACTGGAAGATCGTGTGGCCGCAGAAATGCTGGCAGTGATTCAGGCGTCCGTGGATGGTCGCGGTCGAGCCGATGTGGTCGTCACGGGTGGCACAGTCGGCATTGGCACGCTCGACGCACTGGCCCGATCCACCGACGCCTCCGCGCTCGACTGGACTCGGATTCATGTGTGGTGGGGTGACGAACGATTCGTCCCAGCTGGACACGCCGATAGAAACGAGCAACAGGCGCGAGACGCACTCTTCTCGCGCGTCGCGATACCCGCTGAGAACCTGCACATCTTCCCCGCCAACCACGGCCAAACCGTTGAACAGGCGCGAGAAGAGTTCCTTGCGGAAAACATTTCTGGCTTTCCGGCCTTCGATCTCGTGCTCAACGGGATTGGCCCCGACG